>Ga0209986_10000001_pt1 | contig 374887 bp, 310 predicted proteins | sample BlataG_FD_183168 | JGI IMG/M metagenome (GOLD analysis project Ga0209986, IMG submission 183168) | Deep subsurface microbial communities from Black Sea to uncover new lineages of life (NeLLi) - Black_00105 metaG (SPAdes) (version 2) | ecosystem: Environmental > Aquatic > Marine > Oceanic >...
TAAGGACTGTTGCACACAAGTTGATGTAAAGCGTTAATGAAGGTCGATTAAAACTAAACAACTCCCAAAGCACTCCTTTGCCGCCTAGCGAGGCACTTGTACGGCAAAGATTGACGAGCGTAGTGTCCGGATCAGGAAATCGACTCAGTTCAGTGAGTAGGTCGCTCGCGATCGTGGCCAAAAAATAGCGGCAGCGGCGTGTCGATAAAAAAGGAACATCCTCACGGGTTAGTCGCGTTAAATTACGATAGGCAAGGGCTGTATCTTTAAAACCATATTGGCCGAGTACATGATCAATTCTTTTTTGGGTGGGCTTCGGATCTAAAATCAAATCAACCTCTGGAGCTGGATCGCTATCGTCGGCAAAAGCATCGTGAAGAAGATGGTTGAGAACCCGACGATTTTCAGCCGTTATTTTTTTATAAACCTCTTTAAAAGGATGCTTCGATTTCGTCGTACTTTCCTCAGGGTACCCCATTTGTGCGGCCAAACTGCTCCGCTCTTCCCCACCGCGAGGGAGGCGGTGTGTTTGCATTCCAAAGGCAAGTTGCAAACGGTGCTCGAGATTTCGTAAAAATCGATAATTTTCTGAGAGAAGTGACTTTTCCTGATTATTCAGAAAACCCTCGACGGCCAAACTTTCGATTGCACGCAGCGTATTGGGGGCCCGAACTGCAGGGAGGTCGCCGCCGTTGAGTAGTTGTAGAAACTGGATAACAAATTCAATATCCCGAATGCCCCCGTGGCCCATTTTTACATCAAAGGAGTCCTCTCCGGCCGTACGAGTCAATTGCTCAATCCGCCGTTTAAGTGCCTTGATCTCGGTGATTTCAGCCACACTGAGATAACGGCGATAAATCCACGACGTCATCTGATCTAAGAATTTTTCGCCCCATTGAATAGCACCGGCGACAGCGCGGGCTTTGACCAAAGCTTGTCGTTCCCAGGTGCGACCGGCCAGATCGTAATGACGACTCGCTGCATCCGCTGTGATTGTCAGAGGTGCATCAAAACCACCTGGGCGTAATTGATAGTCAATCTGATAAATCGCTTGCGAACCTGCCTGCCCTCCCAACATTTTTGCTAGATCTGTCGCGACTGCATCAAAGAATACGCTATTTGGTTGTGACCGTTTCCCATCTGTTTTACCATCCTCGTCGTAGACACAAAGTAACTGTATGTCATTGGAGTAACTCATTTCACCGCCACCGAGTTTGCCCATCGCGATGGCCACAAAACGAGATTTTTCTCCGTCGGATCTTCTTGGGATCCCCCAGCGATTCTCGTACAGACGCAGTAAATACTCGATCGTGGCTGCAACAATGGATTCGCAGAGATTGGTGATTTGCTGGGTGACAATTTCCAAACGAGGTTGAAAAATCAATTCGGCATAGGCAATTCGGGCAAGCTGCTGATTTTTCCACCGCTGAAGCTTCGCAATAATCTTTGTAGCGTCTTTTTGAAATGGCTCGATGGAATCGAGGATCTCATTTGCGAAACCTGGACAATCGCTGGTGTGATTTTCCACATGTAGAAGCAGTTGAAAAATTTCCGGGTCTTGAAGCAACTGATTACGCAGTTGTTCACTGAGTGAAAAAACTGTAATGAGATTTATTAAGACTTCACCCGCCGACTTTAGGTTTTCCCGTAGCGATTCGGTTTGGGAAAGAATTTGCAGAAATTGGGCGTAATCGGCTAAAACACGATCGGGGTCATGCGCGAGGGGCAGGCAGGCGGTAAGGCGATCAACTAATTTCTGTGAAACTTCTGGGGAAATCTCTGTGGCGGCGAGGATCAGAAGATTGTTGTTCGCCTGTTCCGGATTGCGCAGACCCCAGGTATTCAACAGCTGGCTGGATATTTCTGGAAACATATCCTCAGGTCGCAGATTCAGGAGACAAGGAATAGACTTCTGGGCCAACGTGCTGTGTACGGACTTCTCCAAAAAGCGTAAATGCGCTGGCATCGTAAATAGTGATGGGAAGCAACTGCCCCATCTGCCTAAGATTGCCATCAAAGACAACAATGTCGTCCGTCATTGTTCTACCCGTAAGTTGTAAACGGTCACCATTTTGTTCTTGCTTGCGGGCCGATTTACTTGGTCCCTCTACAAGAACTTCATACTCACAACCAATTTTTTGTTGATTCGTCTCTTCGCTGATGGCATTCTGAATCGCAAGCAGTTTGTTATTTCGATCTTTTTTTACTTGGTCCGGAATATCATCTGGGTAATTATCGGCTCCTTTTGTGCCTGGTCGCTCACTATATTTAAAAATAAAACTGTTTTTAAATTGCGACTCTTGGACCAACGCACAGGTTAAATCAAAATCTTCTTCTGTTTCGCCACAAAACCCCACAATAAAATCGCTGGTCACAGCGACGGAGTGTATTTCTTCACGAATCTGTCCAAGCATTTCCCGATAGTGTTCTACTGTGTAGCCGCGTTTCATGCGCTCAAGCATACGATTGGAACCACTTTGGGCAGGAACATGCAGGTAATGTGCGCACTTGGGCAAACAGCTAACCGCCTGGAGCAGATCGCGGGTCATATCTCGTGGATAATTGGTCACAAACTTTAGCCGCTCAATTCCTTCAATCGCACTCAACTGATAAAGAAGATCACTTAAGCGAGTGGTTTTTCCTGATTCTTTGTACTGATAGCTATTCACCGTCTGCCCAAGCAAAATAATTTCTTTACAGCCCTCATCTGCTAATTGCTGGGCTTCAGCAAAAATTTTCCGGGGGTGTCTGCCTTGCTCCGGACCTCGCACTTTGGGCACGATACAGTAGGTACAAAACTTGTCGCAGCCGATCTGGATCCTCACAAAAGCTTGATACCGAGAGGGCCGCATTTCAGGCATCCTCAGCGGATCATAGCTTTCAAAACTCTGTTCAACAGTCTCTCGCGATCCACCTTTTCGGTCGAGGCTAACTTCCATCTGCGGAAGGCCGCTCTCGGCTATCTGCTCAATCAAATCGGGTATCTGGTGAAGCTGACCTGGGCCGACAACTAGATCGACGTACGGTGCGCGTTGAAAAACTTGGCTCTGGTGGTTTTGAGCCATGCAGCCGATGACCCCAATAATCTTTTCTGGGTGTTGGCGCTTGATATGTTTGAGTCGCCCCAACGCGCTGTAAATTTTTTCTTCTGCGTGTTCGCGAACACTACAGGTGTTAAATAAAATCACGTCGGCACGGCTTGGCTTGTCTACCAACGCATATTCCTTCTTGCGCAGGCTAGCCACCACCAATTCACTATCCAGAAGGTTCATCTGGCAGCCAACCGTCTCAATGTAAAGTTGCTTCGTCAAGAGAAAATCCTTTGGGTGATGAGGTCTACTTCATCCTACCATGATTGCTCAGAGATTGACGAGGGGAAGCGATGGCGGGGAAACTGCAGATCACAGAGAAACAAGTGGCGGGATCAAGTAGAGTGCGTCGTTCTCGGCTTCTGAGGGCACACGCTAAACCCTTGAAAGTTTGCTTGGCTAGCGATCCGATGATGGTTCAGCCAGCGGGCCAAAGTAATCCCCTGCCTTGACTCGATAGCCCCGGAGAAATGCATCCGCCGAAAGAACCTTTTTACCGGCCGGTTGCAATTGCAGGATCCGCAAAACACCCTCACCAGTCTGAATGAAGAGGCAATCGCGCTCCGCGACAAGCACGGTACCCGGCGGCTTTGCAGGGGCCGAAAGAGGCAACTGGCTAAACATCGTTGCTGAAAACACTGCCGAACTTTCAATAATAAGCCGTAAAGGAAGGCCTTCCCCTGTGAGGTGATGCGTAAAGCTTTTGGGCCATGGAACCATCGCACGAATCTGGTTATAGATTGCCTGGGCTGAACGCGTCCAATCAATGTGACCATCTATTTTTTGTAACTTGGGGGCCCGCGTCATTTCCTCGACCTCTTGTACAGAGGGTTGCAGCGCGCCCCGTGCTAATTGATCAATCGTTTTGACAATCAAGCGACTTCCCAGGTCAGCCAACCGCGCTTCGAGTTCCACCGTTGTTTCTGCTGGTTCAATGCGGGTCGTCTGCTGCGCGACAATCGGACCGGCATCGACGCCGGCATTCATCTGAATCACGGTATTGCCCGTGGTCTGTTCGCCGTGATAGATGGCCCAATGAATCGGTGCTGCGCCGCGGTATTTCGGGAGCAGAGAGGCGTGCAAATTTAAGCCTCCCTTTGGAGCCAGCGCCAAAGTTTGCGGGCTCAAAATTTGTCCGTAATCGCAAACAATGAACAGATCTGGTTGAAGGTCGCGGAGCGTCGTATGGGATGATTCAGTATTGATATCGTCTGGAGCATAGACTGCGGTGCCCTCATGATCGGCCCGCCCGCGCATGGGGGAGGGGGGTACACTCCCCCGCTTGTTCCTTTGCCGTTCCGGTCGGGTAAAGACGGCAACCACATCGTGGAAGGACGCATACAATTCCGCAAGCAGGGGGACTGCATACGTACCGGTTCCCAGCATCACAATTCGCATTCGTTTTCCATCTAACAGGACGGCTTCCAACCCACATCTTTTAGAAACAGTAAGTCGACTCGATTTCAGTCAGCCGATCCAAAATAATTTGGTCGGTTGGGATTTTATTTTCGGCGCGACGTAGATCGTATTTTTGCTGAAACCGATCTAAATCACTCTGCACTTGTATTTGGGCCGTTTCCACTAAACGATCGATAAACAAAACCCCATCCAAGTGGTCCGTTTCATGTTGAATCGCGCGGGCCAATAAACCTCGAAAATCATCCTCGACTTTTTCGCCCGCAAGATTCAGAGCAGTCACATGGATCGATGAAGGTCGCCGCACCGGGGCATACAACCCGGGAAGACTGAGGCACCCCTCTTCATTTTCAACAGGTTCTTTGGGGCGAGAAATCACCGGATTAATAAACACCACTTCACCGCCTTCCTCACGCTCCTCACTCACATTCAACACGAATAAACGATACGGTAAATCGACCTGATTGGCTGCAAGTCCGACGCCTTCCGCCTCATACATCAGGCGAAACATTTCAGCCACGGTTTTCCGCAAAGAAACATCAATGCGCTTGAGTGGCTTGCTTTGATGTCGCAGTGTGGGGTGGGGATATTCAACAATTTCCACCAGATCATACCTTTCACAGAGAGGCGCAAAGGCCACGTGATAGCGCTTTTTTATCCCAAATAGGGCGTTGGGTGATTCGCTAAATGATTTGCCGTGTTGTGCTGGATGACTTCGGGTAAACTAACCAGAGATGAAGTATATCCCTGAGACTTCTTTTTTTCAGGCCCCATGTTCGCTCCCCAAACATTCCCCATCGATCGGCAAGCGGATTCAAGCGTTCGACGCATGCTGCCGGCGTGGCTTACTTCGATGGTCTTCCATTGCCTGCTGCTGATCGTGCTGGTTCTGAGTATGCGTTCTATCCCACGAGGAGTTGTAGCGGAACCCGATCGAACAACAGGAATTGTACTCAAGCATATGACCCAGACCGGTGAATATTACGAAGGGGAAGACTTAGATCGCGAAGTGGCCGCAGATTCAGCCGCCGCGACCGAAACCGCGCTGAGTGCGGGGGTGCTACCTGGTGAGGGAGAGGCCCCATTGGAAGCCAGTGCTTTCCTTCCCGATCCTGCCTCTGGCGCCGGTCCGGCAGCAGCGGCCAAACCAGGTGGAGGCCGATTGAGTTTAGCTGGAAATGGCGAAGGAGAAAAAAACGTTGATGGCGGAAAAGTACGTACCGGAATATTCGGCGTGACAGGTGTCGGGAATAAATTCGTCTATGTCTTTGATCGTTCTTCCAGTATGGAAGGGCGACCGCTTGCGGCTGCCAAGCAAGAACTTACAAACAGTCTTGAGAGGCTGGGGAAACTCAATCAATTTGAGATTATTTTCTACAACGAATTTTTGGACATTTTTCATCCCACTGAGAACAAAAAATTTTCTGGACGACTTTTTTTTGCCACTGCCCCCAATAAAGCTGCTGCCGACAACTTTATTCGACGCGTTACCGCTAGTGGAGCAACTCGGCACCTTGAGCCCTTACTGAAAGCGGTCGCTATGAACCCGGATAATATTTTTTTTCTTACCGATGGCACCGAACCGAGACTCAATGATGAAGAGCTTTTTCGAATCCGCCGTCGAAATGGCGGTCGCGCGTCGATCCATGTCATCCAGTTTGGCAGTGAGGTCGATGTGGGAGACAACTGGATCAAAAAATTAGCGCGGCAAAATCGCGGAAATTATCTTTTTTTTAATACCGACAGGCTCAGTCCCATTAATGCGGAAAACTAACTCTCCCTTGGCGGTAAGCCGGACCGTGTGCAAAGCGTCTCTACAACTGAGCCGCTGCGGCATTATTGTCGGGGGCGTGCTTGCTGCCGCTTGTGCTGTTTTTATTCCCTCGGCACACGCGGACACAAAACAAACCGATACGGTCCATTTCTCAGAGCGGGGAACTGTGCGGCAAGTCAAGGGCACCATCACGGATTTTAATGGCCAGGGAATGCGAATTCTTTCGCCAAGTGGTCAAGAACGCGTGATCTCTGCCGAAAACGTCACCCGTATCGAGACCCGGCGAACTCCTGCGCAGCGCGCCGCTCGTCTGGCAGCGAAGGCAGGTCAAAACGCAAAGGCTGCCAGTACGTATTACCGTCTTTTGCAAAGCGCGGCAGAGAGCCGCGGTTGGGTACGACGTGAAATTCTCAACGAATTGGTCCTCGCGCTGCGAGCCGATGGAAAATACTTTCAGGCGAGCAAAGTTTTTTTGGCATTGCTGGGCGAAGATCCGGGAACCCCCTATTTCAATGCAATTCCACTCGTCTGGACTGGAGGAAGAACACTCCTTCCCCAAGCAGAAAGCACCGCAATCGAGTGGCTCGGCAGCCAAAGGGCAGCGGAGAGGTTCCTTGCCGGTAGCTTACTGCTTGGCTCAAAAAATGCTCAGCAGGCTGAGCGTGTGCTGGAAGCATTGAAAGATAGCAAAAGAGAGCCGATGGCCTCTCTTGCGGTCGCACAATTGCTGCGCCTGCGTCTACCCCAGGCAACCGAGAAAGATATTCAAGCTTGTCGGCAAACGATCAACCGGCTTCCCCTGTCGCTCCGAGGAGGCCCTTATTATATTTTGGGAAGGCTTTATGCGGCGCGGGGGAAAAATCGTGAGGCAGCGGTAGCCGCCATGCGGGTGCCTATCCTCTACAGTGAGGATCCAAATCTTGCTGCCGAGTCGCTGCTGACGGCGGGAAAGTCCATGATTCAATCTGGTCTGGTCGAGGACGGTCAAAGAATTTATAGCGAATTAATAAACACGTACCCACAAAGTACAGCGGCGAACGACGCCAAACAAAGGAAAGCAGCACTCAACGTGCTGCCTTAAAATAGTACCGTAATGAATTTCTCCTTTTTTCTCTGTCGTCGTTTTCTCATGCCACTCAGTACAGGCTGTTGTCTTCTCATTGCCGTACCCTTATTTGCCGCCGATTCATCGGGATCCTCTCCGGCAGAAAATAATCCGGGGCAGGATGGTTTTTTTGAGATTGTATTTTCTGGTGGCGTGACCGGTTTTCTGATCGTCATGTTGTTGTTGGCCCTTTCACTTACTTTGGTTGCTCTGATTGTCGAGCATTTGTTTTCAATACGCCAAAACATTCTCCTGCCACCCGGATTGGCTGAGGAGGTCCAAAAACGGCTCCTTGCGGGAGATGCAACGGGAGCGGATGCAGCCTGCAGAGCACAACCCAGTTTTTTAGGATTTGTGTTGCAGGCAGGTATTGCCGAAACGGACGGTGGTTGGAGTGCGGTGGAAAAAGCCATGGAGGATGCGGCGGCAGAACAGTCGGCGAGACTCTTCAGAAAAATCGATTATTTGTCAGTGATCGCGAATATCGCCCCCATGGTTGGTCTGTTGGGCACGGTGTTCGGAATGATCTTCGCGTTTCAGGAAGTGGCGAGCACCGAGGGAAGCGCGCGGGCTGCAGACCTCGCCACGGGAATTTATCAAGCGTTGGTGACCACCGTCGGGGGACTCTTGGTGGCCATTCCGGCTTTGGCTGCATTTGCTATTTTTAGAAATCGTATCGACCAATTAGTGGGCGAAGGATCCTATTTGGCGCAACAAGTCTTTTTGCCTTTAAAGCGTCGGCGCAATCAACGTAAACAGGCAAGTGGTGCGGCAACTTCGCCCGCTCCACCCCCGTCAAACTAGACGCGTGCACTGGTAGTCAGCAGGTATTCGATGCGTATTCCTCTTAGCAACCATCGTCGTCGTCTGGAAATGAATATGACGCCCATGATCGACGTCGTCTTCTTGTTGATCATTTTTTTCCTTGTTTCGAGTCATCTCCAAAAACAGGAAGCGCACGCCGAACTCGACTTACCCGCTGCGGAAACCGGAGAAGAAAATTCCACGACGGATCTGAGAAAACTGACGATCAATATTTCACCAGAAAAATCGGGGTTCAAAATTGCCTTTGGAGCAAGAATTGTGCCGATCGAGAAGCTGTCGGCTCAGTTACAAAATGAGTTAGAACGAGCGAAGGGGAAGCTTGAGGTGCGTATTCGTGGCGATCGTGCTGTACCCTACCGAGCCGTTGAGCCGATTTTGGTCAGCTGTGCGAAGTTGAATATCTGGAATGTCCATTTTGCGGTCATCGGGCCTGAAGCGACGTCGACTCAATTTTCCCCTTAATAAAACACCATTCTCAGTCCTTTATTTTTTCTCGCTGATAGCAAAGGAACCTATAACACACACATGCGGATGCCCAATTACAATACGCAGTTTGACGACCGCCAGAATGTAACGATGACGCCGATGATTGATGTGGTGTTTCTCTTGCTTATTTTTTTTATCTGCACAGCCAGCTTTCAGATTGTAGAGCAAAATTTACCGAGTCGTGTGCAATTGGATGTTCCTCCTGGTGCAGAGCCGATACCGGCCAATCAACAAATAGAAGATGTGGACGCCGTGATCGTAAAAATTGGTTGGCAGAATGATGAACCGACGTGGGGCCTGAATAGTCAGCGGTGTCCCGGATTTAAAACCCTGCAAAAAAAACTAGCGGCCTTGTCCGCCATTGATTCTGCCGTCCCGGTGATTCTCGACGTTGCTCCTGAAGTCCCGCTAGGTTATGCCATCGATGCCTACGACCTTGGGCGTAAAGCGGGGTTTTCAGAAATCCAATTTGCTGCAGATGCTTCCATCGTGAAGCGATAAAACAATGGGTATCGACTGGCTTTGAAGAAAGGGCCGACCGGATGTGGAGTTGCTCTCTCTTGTTTGTGAACACCACTTGCATCCGATGGTTTTTTCGCTGCGGAAGAGTTTGGCTGTTTGTTGTACTCATTCTTACCGTAAGCATGCCTCTCGATTGCAAGGCCGCCCGTCCAGTCAATCAAGAAACGGCGGAAGAAGATTTTATCGATGGGCTGATTGGGCGAAGGCTTTTTCCCCTGGCCGTTTTGGCCTGTGAAGAACGGTTCGCAAAAGATGCCTTGAGCCCGTTGGAGCAAGCCAACACGGTCGTCGAACTTTCGCGAACTTTCGCTGCCTGGGCGTGGCAAAGTTCTCCTCACACACAGGCGCAGCATTGGAAGCAAGCCAATGCGGTTCTGGAGCGATGGTTGGAGAGCAATCCGGAAAACTCCCTTCAGCCCGTGCTTTCACGGCAAGTGGCTCAGGTGGCACTGATGCGTGGACAATTGGCCCTCCAGGCAAGCCAGGGCGCTATCGACTCTGAAGGGTCTCGCAAGGAGGCTCTTCAATATTTGCGCCTGAGTGTGACGGTCGCAAAGAAGGCGCTTGCGCAAATCGGCAAAGGATTGATTCGCACTAAAGAAAGTTATTTATCAGAAGTTGGTCAGCGCCACCTTCAACGTGCACTCGAAAAAACTATCTCCCAGGCATGGATTGCACAGGCACGCTGCTTTGAAGCGGGGAGCCCCGATCGTATCCATGCGCTCCAGCAGGCGGAACATTTACTGCTGCCGCTCGTTGCGACCAGCAAGCCCATCGATTGGGAAAGCCGGCTTGCACAGCTTACTTGCTGGCGATTCTCTGAGGAAAAGAAAAATCAAAATCTAGTTCGAGAAAAAGCACAACATTATCTGAGGGAAAATCTACCGGCCGATGTCCAGGGGAAGATTCATCTTGAATTGGCCCGGCAATTGGCTGCGGAACAGCAATACATCGACGCGCTCGGCTGTTTAAGTCAGCCCGTAAATTACAGTCCCTCCCTGGAGGCTGAAATGGATTTCCTCGAATTAGAAATCATACTTCAAGCCGCCGGCGATGCCCAAGGTTCGGACACCGTAAACTGGAATCTACGCGCCGAGCAGCAACTTGAATTGATCGAAACTCTCAACAATCCCTACTGGCTACAGCGCGCACGTGCACTCTTCGGGCGACAAATCATCGTCGAGCAATCACAGCATGGCGCTTCCATATTGGCTCGGGCCGCGGAAGGATTGTATCAAGCGGGTCAGCTCGCAGAAGCAGTGAAGGCCTATGAATCCGCTGCCGGTAAAGCGAAAGATGCAGGCGATGAGAAAACGGCTTTTGAACTTTACCGAGCGGCGGCCATGATCACCTACGAAGAAAAAAAATATGTTGAGGCAGGCCAACGGTTTCGTAAACTTGCTGACAATTATCCGCAAGCACCCGGAGCGGGTGAGGCCCACTTGATGGCCGCCTACAATCTTGCCCAGTTGATGCAGGGTGGTTCGGGGAACCATCTTGCTGCTTATCAGGACTTGCTCGAGGAGCACTTAAACCGTTGGCCACAGCAAGCGACTGCCAATCGAGCCCGTCTCTGGTTAGGTCGCCTGTTAGCGGCTGAGGAAAAATGGAGAGCAGCAAGCACTCTTCTCTTTGAAGTGGAGGCAAAAAGTAAGTGGTATCCGGCGGCGATCGCAACGGCGGCTCCCTGCTGCATGCAGGAATGTCGCGTGATGGCAAAACAGCAGGATGCAGACTTGAAGGAGCGGGCAAACGCATTGATCGTGCAACTCAAAGTCGCAGTAAAACATTTACTCGGTGACCACGATCCATTTGCACCTGCCGTTGTCGCCGAAACAGTGGATCTGCAAATCCAGTATGCAGCGAATCCATATCCTGCGGCCCTTGATTTAATCCAGCGCGGATTAGCAGATCTGGCCAAAAAGGAGCTAATAAATCGATCCCGACTCGAGGCACTTCAAGTGCAGGCGCTTGTGGGGATGGGACAATACCAAGAAGCCCTTGATGTGTTAGAGACATTTAATGGAAGCAAGGAGTCTCTGATTCAATTAATTTTACGTTTGGATGATTTAGAATCCTCGCAATCAAAAACAACCGCGAAAAAAAAAGGCCGTTCGATCGCTGAACTCCAAATGACTTGCTTTAAAAAGCTCGAAGATTTTTCTTCCGTTTCGGAAAAAAAAGCCTTGGTGTTAATTAAGGTCAACGCGTTTGACCGCTTGGGGGACGCTTCCAAGGCATTCACCATGCTTGGTGAGCTTGCCGGTGAATATCCAGAGGATGGACAAATTCAAACGCGGTATGCGGATCTACTGATTCAACAGCAGGATGCCAAAAGCCTGCGGATAGCCCTCAAAAAATATCGTGAAGTCGCCCGCAGGACGCGGCCGCAAACGCAAAGGTGGTTTGCCGCCAAATATGGCGAAGCCACCGCCCGACTCCGCCTAGGGGATCCTCAAAAAGCGGCGGTGATTATCCGCACCACGCGTGTGCTCTATCCGGATTTAGGGGGCAAGCAGTGGCGTGTTCGGTTTGAGAAACTTTTGGCGGAGTGTATGGAACAGGATCCGTCGCCAAATAAATAAAAGCACTACCAGGGGCCACGCACATAGTAAACGCCAAATTGCGCCGTATCGCTCGGCCAATAGGGCGTCGCAAGAAAACGGCCCCCGGGTCCCAGCATCGCGCCCGGATAGGGCCGTCCATACTGCTGATAAATTCGTGTGAGCCGCGTATTTCCTACACCCCATCCCATGCTGTACTGCTTCTCGGCAGTCGGGGGCACAACGAGTGCCGTTGGAGCACCCCAGGGGGTGTAGTAATAACCACACTGCCAGGGATTGCTGAAGGCTGCCTGACAGCGCCGACCACAATGGCCGTAATTGGCCCAATAAGCACCACTGGCAGGAGCACACGTACCGCCCCCCGGGCATGCCGGATAGTTCGCGACGGCGACCGTCTTGCGCGCTGTCTGGGCATAGGATAAACCGGCCGTGAAAAAAATGAGTGTAATGGCAGTAAACTTCATGGACCCACTTCCTTCCACGGTGTGTCTGGTTTCTGATTGATCTCTAAACGGCAGTTGTCTCGATTGAATTTATATTTTTATCGCCAGCGGACTTTTGTCTTGACACCCGTTCCGTCCGGGTGGATGCGGAAATAGGTGCGATCATGCCGGTAAAGCATTTCGTGTGGCAAAAGCGGTTGATATGTGTAATAGGTATGTCCAACCAGCGGTGGTGTGGGTTGTGGACAAAGATAGAGTTGCGCAGGAATACCGCAGCCGGGGGTGCCAACATAGTAGTTGTAAAAAAGATCTTGTTGAGAAACCGGATAGCCACACTGCGTGTTGGCTTGGCCGTAATTGGGTCGACCCGCCAAAGTCGGCTCGACCTGCAGTCCCACCAGGAGGGAGCAGGAAATGAGCGTGGAGAGCCACAGAAACCGGCGAATCATATGGGTACTCCTCAGGAAAGGTTTCAGGCAAACGGGGTCTTTACGTTACAAACCGTGAGAGCCAAGATCGTTCATTATCTATTAAGGAAATTCGGCTCATCCCACTTATACAAGTGAATCTTTATGTGTTGGAAGCATGAATTTCAGCGGTTATCGGCTGGAAAACACCTGGGAGACGAGGTGCTCTGGCGGTATAATCCGCAGCAACCGCAAAACTTATCAATCTCTGTGGGCCCTGCCGAAACCACTGTTGGCTCAGGGCGCCTTTGGAAGCATCCGCCGCGATTCAACCGGGGCGGCTTCCGTCAAGACGTTTTAAGCGAGGAGACAAGCGTTTGGCAAAAGTGAAGGCAAAGCGAAAGAAAACAATCGCTCCAAAGTCGGCTTCGTCGACCTCGCGGGTGGCTCTGAATGGGTCTGCGAGAAGGAAGAAAAAAAAGGTTCGCACAGGACGAATCAGGCCGGAAGCAACGAATGGTTCGGTCACCAACAAGCGGCCCGCGCGTCGAGCAACAGCGCAATCGATGGCGGCCAGTCAGCGCGATATCTCGGTAAGTGAATTTTTTGCGAAGAATCGACATCTGTTAGGATTCGACAATCCACGCAAAGCCTTACTGACCACGATTAAAGAGGCGGTGGATAATTCGCTCGACGCCTGCGAGGAGGCTGGAATCCTTCCGGAAATTTGGGTCCACGTCGAACCGACTGGTAATAATCGCTACAAAGTGGGGGTCCAGGACAATGGTCCTGGAATCCTCAAAAAACAGATCCCTCTGATTTTTGGAAAATTACTCTACGGATCCAAATTCCATCGACTACGAATGAGTCGGGGGCAGCAGGGTATCGGTATCAGTGCGGCGGGCATGTATGGAGTTTTAACGACGGGGAAACCGGTCAAAATTTCTTCAAAGATTTCGAAACGCAAGCCTATCCACTACTACGAAATCCAGATCGATACAAAAAATAATAAACCTGAAATCCTCAATGGTCGAGGAAATGGGGTCGATATTCCCGCGGGGCCCAAGGGTGAAACATGGATGACAAAGCATGGCGTGGAGTGGGTAAGTCGCTATGGAGAAGATCCGGAAGATACCCGTACCAAAGAGGTCGTGAGCGGAACGCGCGTCACAATCGAACTCGAAGCAAAATATCAACGCGGTCGGGGGAGTGTCGATGAATACCTTGAACAGACAGCCATCGCAAATCCTCATGTCACTTTACATTATGTAGATTCCGACGGGGGTTATCATCACTACGAACGATCAACAGAGACACTTCCTGTAGAACCAAAAGAGATCAAACCACATCCTTACGGCGTTGAGTTGGGAAGACTTTTGGCAATGCTTAAGGCAACAGATACTGGAACGCTATCCCAGTTTTTGACCTCTTCATTTTCTCGTGTGAGTCCGGCAGTCGCTCGAAAAATTTGTACAACGGCGGGACTAAAAGTCCGTGCAAGTACTCGGAGAATTGGTCGCGGGGAAGTAGACCGACTTTATGAGGCGATTCAGGGAACGAAGATCAGTGCCCCGAAAACAGACTGCATCGCTCCGATCGGAGAAGAACTTTTACTTAAGGGACTGCACCAAGTTGTGCCTGGAGAATTTTATGCGGCGGCTACGCGGCCTCCCAATGTTTACCGAGGAAACCCTTTTCAGATTGAAGTAGCGATTGCCTATGGTGGAGCAACCGCCGCGCAGCGGATTACCAAAGAAACGCTCATCGAATTAATCGGTGAGACCGATTTACGAACGCTCCGTCAGTTTTTAATTCATACATTCGATGGAATTGGTAGCGGCGCAGCAGAGCGAATTCTTAAAGAGGCGGACCTTGCCACTCGGCTTTCGCCAGGAAAACTTGCTGTAAAGCAAATCGACCTTCTCCACGAATCTTTACGAAATCTCAACCTTGGAGAAGGGCAAACGATGAACGTCTTGCGGTATGCCAATCGAGTGCCTCTCCAATTCCAGTCAGCGGCATGTGCAATTACGCAGAGTATTTTGGGGACCAACTGGCGCCCTTACGGCCTGAGTCAATCTCGAGGGTCGCTTCCCCATGGGCCTGTCACGGTGATGATTCACATGGCAAGCGTGTGGGTCCCATTTACAAGCGAATCCAAAGAGGCGATCGCATCCTATCCTGAAATTCAGAAGGAATTGCGATTGGGCCTACAAGCAGTGGGGCGCAAATTGGGTATGTACCTTCGTCGAAGAATTCGCGTACGCCAGGAAGGCGAGCGACGCAATATTTTCCTCCGCTATCTGGGTGAGGTGGCCAATGCGGTGAGTGAAATAAACCGGGCAAATCGTCGGGATCTTTATGAGCAGTTGCTGAAAATAGCAACAAAAAAGACCGCTGAAGCAGATGTAAAACTGGATAGTCGGGGTAGACCCATCGAGGAGGAACTCGATCTCGGGGAAAATGTGTTGATTATAGATCCCAATGAAGTTGCCGATAAATTGTCGAGAAAATAAACCTATTCTGTACCGGGACACACGATCAGACTTCGGAGAAAGTAAACCGTATGGCAAAAAAAAGCGTGACGAAGGGGGTTAAAAAAACACGAAAAAAGGTGGCTCGCCAAGGAACCGCCGCCGGACGGATGAAAGCCAAGCGTGCAAATGTTCGCGTTGCGCCGAAAGACCGGAAAACACTTCATGAACTCGTCGCCATGGCAGATCAGGTCGTTCTTGCCGCCCGCCGTCGCCGCGATCCCCACTTAGATATTCCTACCCGCAGTCTGTCAAACGTTAAATTTAATCGGCGGAAACGTTTTATTGAGATGGGGAAAAATACAAACCGTCGAATGCTGTTTAATCTTTCCCAGGCGAAGAGCTACATGCAGACGATGCTTGTGGGGAGTGGTTGTAAACAGCTTATCGAGCAGGGGAAAAACACCAGTATTCGTGGTCTCTACTACATGCTCAAGCATACTATTGAGGGCACAAAGGAAAATACGTTTGAGGAACAGTCTGAGTGCGATCCAGTGATTGAAGATGTCGAGGTTCTCCTGGGAACCCTTCGGGAAGAGTTGCATCTTTATGCCGACAAGCGAGGGGAAATGGTTGGTAATCTAAAGCTAGAGGATAACGGGGATTTGATTGATTGTGCCCGAATGGGATCTGGTGGATATGGGATTCCATCGATTGTTGAACCGAATGTTATTAATTTTAAAAAATGTTCGGCAAAGTTCGTATTACACGTGGAAAAGGGAACCGTTTGGCAAAGATTCAATGAAGATAAATTTTGGAAAACACACAATTGTATTTTGACACACGGAGCGGGACAGCCGCCTCGCGGAGTACGCCGATTGCTCAACCGGATGCACAATGAGTTGGAATTGCCTATCTTCTGTCTGCTCGATAATGACCCTTGGGGATATTATATTTATAGTGTTATCAAACAAGGCTCGATCAATCTGGCCTACGAATCTCAGCGGATGGCTATTCCCAAAGCACGTTTCATTGGTTTACGAAGCAAAGATTACGAACGCTGCCAGCTTTCTCCGAGTGTGCGGATTGATTTAAATGACAATGATCGCAAACGTGCACGGCAGATTATGGGCTACCCTTGGTTTGAACATAAGAAAGCTTGGCAAAAAGAAATCAATATGATGCTTAAGAATGATTTCAAGCTGGAGGTGGAATCGCTGATTAGCAAAGACATCAGCTATGTTACCGAACAGTATGTTCCTGACCGGTTGGCTGATGGCGATTGGCTCGATTAACGCGCACGATAGCCTGCCAATGCTCATAGGGAATTCTTCCTGCTCTTCTAGGCGAAACGACTACTAGCGATCTATTTTAAAAAGTCGCAGGCAGGAGAGAAGTAAAGAAAAGGCACCGACGGTGGCGAAAAATGTCTTGATTTGGTCGAAAGGAGTTGCGCCTAAGTAGGCACTCAGCTTTCCGTGCCAAGCTGTCTCAAAATTACTTTCCCACAACCCGGCCGCTTTGGATGGATCATAATAATCTGCCGATGCTGTCTGCATTGTGTTCCCCGTTGCAACGGAAACCGGTACTGGGTGAGTGGCAACCCACCGATTAGGCTGGTGGGAAGACAGTTGTCGACCCGGAGTTGTATACTCGTCAAAACTCTTCCGGTCGTCTTTGACGAGCCGTTGTGATTGCTCCCGTTGCAGTGTGGCGGCAACATCGGTAAGGAAATGTCCTACCCGGCCACAAACGCTTCCCACTGTATGGCCACTTTTCGCTCCCAGTAAAACACCGGCAAGTTCTCCATTGGCATTGAAAATAGGTCCTCCCGAATCACCCTGTCGAGCTTCCGTGGAGAGTTCTACCATTTCGAAAGGTTGGTTTTTTCCAGGTGCTACGTACTGTGTACAGCGACCGTTTGCAGCCCTGTAACGGCCTCCACCATATCCTGCAATCGATAGCCAATCTCCCCGGAGCGGTGCCTTCTCGGCCAGCCGAACAGGAGCGACCTTCGGTCTCCAAATTCCAACTGCAGCAAGATCCCAAGAATCATCGAGTTTCATCACCGTGCCACCCGAGCGAAATCCATCAGGGAAAATAACCTCGACCGGACCCTTTGCCCCGCGAACGACATGCCAATTGGTAATCACCAAACCAAAATCTTGCGTCACATGGACCAAGGTTCCCGATCCAAGTGAGGTTGTTTTCCCTTCGTCCGCAACAATCCGTACCACTGCCGGGTGCGGGGTTTGTTGTTTGGGAGCGATTTTGACCGGCGTGGCTGTAGAAATAGTCAGGGGGGGCAGCGTACGGGTACCCCGTACTGAAGATCGGGGTCTTCACAACCTTCCAGGGACGCAAGACTGCGCTAAACCGACTGCAGGAAGAACCAACAGCTGGAAGCAAAGAAACAATAGGATTGGCTTGCGATGGAACAAGGATCTGCGACCTTTTGCAGAGGGGGGTCGCGGTCCATCGCGGAAGATATCAAATCACAGCAGTAAGATCCAACTTCGTGTGCAACCTTACCGGTCAGGATTTATCGACCAGTGATGAAAAAGAAATGGATGTTTTTCGATTGCTCCGCAAGCTTTGCCCTATCCGTACGACCCGCTCTTCTTTTGCTTAAAACGAGTCTACCGCGCGAGCGAGACCTGTCTTTGGTGTCGATGGTGTCGATTTCGAAAGTAAATCCCAAGCAGCAGTAAAATACCCGAAAAAATAGCGGCCACTGTAAAAACGGGCCAACTGTTCGTAGCGGTTGTAGTGACAGAAGGCCCCGGATCGCGGCTTAAGGCACGTGGATCCCCATAAAAAATTGCGCCGTCCTGAAAAATACATGGGCTGGGTTGAAACTGGGTCCATTCTCCTTCACCACGAGCAAAGCGCTGGGCCACTGAATCTCCGTCAGCATCTCCGAGGGGAGAAAGGTCCAGCCGCGAGCCGTACTGTGCTTTGAAATCTGAAAACGAGGGGCCAAAGGGAGTCTGGGTTTGGGGCGATGCGTCTGCTTCTTTCTGCCCGGTCACGACCTGCCAGGGATCGCGAAGGGATCCCTGGAGCGGGTTTTCAGGTTCCCCGGCAGCGTGCGACAACAGGGGCAAAGAGCAGCAGACAAAAAAGAAAAAGGGGCGCATGGTGGATTGAACCGCTTCGCCCACTAGCGGGTCAAGAGAAACTGGTTAAATTGCTGCAACCAAGTGAAACAACCTTTGTTTTGGACCACCGCCAACCCGAAAATAGCTCTTTTAGGGGGGTATCTACTTGACGCCTCAGGGCTTTTACGGGTAGGCTTGCAGCTTAAACGTTTTCAATTCGGACAGAGTTTCCGCACGTTTTATCGCGCCGAAGGATCGGCCACTTCCTCTTTTCACCCGCGCAAAACGTTGCTTGAGCATCTTTTAGTAAACGACGGAAGAAGTACGCACCCTTATGACTCCAGTGGTAATCGATACTCGGGCAGCTCAAGACCCGCGCGATGTGGTTCACAGGGCTGTGGAGGCACTCACCGGAGGCCAATTGGTGGCTTTTCCCACTGAAACCGTCTATGGTCTGGCGGCCAGTGCCTTGGATGAGGCGGCGATGGACCGACTTATTCAGGCCAAGGGGCGGGGACAGGGACACCCTTTCACCCTTGCGGTAAGAAGTGCTGAGGAAGCACTTGATTATGCGCCCGATTTAAGTCCGATGGGGAGACGTCTTTCGCGGCGTTGTTGGCCCGGCCCTCTCACACTCGTTGCGGAAAATCGTCATCCGGAAAGTTTGCTTTCGCAACTTCCTGCACGCGTACGGCAGGCCGTCGTTCCTAACGGTACAGTTGGTCTACGTGTTCCAGCACACCCCTTGATTTTAGATGTGCTACGGATGCTGACTGGCCCGGTTGCACTGACCAGTGCCAATCAAAATGGCAAACCAGAGGCAATCACGGCAGAGGAGGTCATTTCTGTGTTTGGTGAACAGATTGATTTAGTACTCGATGGTGGTAAAAGCCGACTGGGTCAACCTTCTTCTGTGGTAAGGGTCCATGAGACAAGCTACGAAATTTTACGAGCGGGGGTAGTCACAGAGCAACATTTAAAGCGTCTCTCCAGCTTAATGATTTTAATTGTCTGTACTGGAAATACGTGCCGGAGTCCCATGGCGGAAGTCATTGGGAGACGTCTCCTGGCTGAAAAAATAGGATGTGTAGAAACAGATATTGAAGAGCATGGCGTGATGATCACATCGGCAGGTATTGCAGCTATGGCAGGAGGCAAAGCTTCGTCTCAGGGTATTGAGGTGATGGAAAAGATGGGCCTCAATCTTGGTGCACATTCCGCGCAACCAGTATCAGAACAAATGGTTCGCCATGCCGATTTGATTCTTACTATGACGCGCGGGCACCGTGAGGCCCTGTTGGCTCAATGGCCGGATGCTGCATCGCGCACGGAAGTCTTGCGATTGGATGGAAAAGATGTAGCAGACCCGATCGGTGAATCGGTTGCTGAATATCAACGATGTGCCGAGCAAATCCGTAAGGAACTCGCAACAAGGATTGAGGGCATTACCCTCAATAAATGACTGGAATACTCCGCAGCGGTGCCCTTAGAGGAACACAATAGTATGAGAATTTCGATCGGAAGTGATCACCGTGGGGTGGATGTCAAAAGGCAGATTATTGACTTGTTGCGCCAACTGGGGCACGAAGCAATGGATGCAGGCACCCAAAGTGAAGAAAGTGTGGACTACCCCGATATCGCAGCCGAAGTTGGGCGACGTGTCAGCCAGAGCGAATCTGATCGTGGAATTCTCATCTGTGGCACGGGGATCGGAATGGCCATCGTGGCGAACAAATTTCCCGGCGTGCGGGCGGCTCCGTGTCACGATGATTTGACTGCTGAAATGAGCCGGCGACATAACGATTTGAATGTTCTTTGTCTTTCAGCCGATTTACTGGGCGTAAAATTAATCGATCATATGGTCGAAATTTGGCTGTCCACTGAATTTGACGGCGGTCGCCATACCCGGCGAGTAAATAAGATTAGTGAACTTGATCAACAACTGGGCAGGATGGAGTCGGCGACCCCGGCTAAAAGCGAGTAGCTGAAAGCGCTATTCAAACCACTTGTTATCGCTCCAGGTCAAAATGTAACGATTACACGGAGTTTGCGGGCGAAGTTTCTCAGTTGTACCGATCAATCGATCCACGATTAAAAGCGTTTCCCTAAAACCGGTCCATTGACCTGTTGATCCTCGCTTAATCGTTGTTAGAGTCGAAGGGAGAGTAATTGCTGATTTATTTAACAATCAGATTTGTAATTCTTCCGTTGAAAAAAGTGACTTGATTATGGAAAATTCTGAGACGAATTCATTTGATTTTGATGAAGTCGATCACCTGCTTCGCAATGCCGAACTGCGTGACCAAATCGAGCCTTATGTCGATGAGGCCATCTGTCGGGTGAATGTACAGGCTTTTTCGACAGCCAAAGAAAATGAATTTTTGGAGTCGATGTTAGCGTGGGAACGGGCACCTGTGCTTCCGATCGTCGCCTGGTTTGATCCACCTCTATCTATCCCTCGCCCTAACAACTTTGCAATGGACTTAGAGGGGGAGGATTCCTTACATGAAGTTCTCTGGGAAACCGTCTATCGCCTTTTCGAAAAGCGGGTCGTGTTGGACTTCACCGATCACCTTTCTGATCGCGAACTTTACCAATTGATTTTTCGGGATATTCTTCCCAGTGAGGAAAAGAAGCTCGAGGGCACTGATAGTTATCTTCACTGGGATTGTGCGGATGCGAGTCGGAATCCAGAAATCTATCTCTGCTACTATGCCTCCGACCAGGAGCGAACTGAATGGGAAGCAGAACATGGTTTTGCTCCACCTCAAAGGATAAGAGCTCCCTTCCACCGCCAATTGCCAAGAAGGCCACTTTAGGGGTTCGGCGGCTGGCGATCTTTGTACTGCTGACTGGCTCGCTCGAGCGTCCGCCGCTCTTTCCTTGACAGACTTGCCGACCCCTCTCGGTTGATCTTTGCTAATAATCGGTCGACTTCCTCGGCCAACGGATCCTGCTTGGGTTGGTGAATCCGCACTTTGCGTCGTGGCCCAAACTGCCGGAATTTTTTGCGCGTCGGAAGCCAACGACTCAAATCCCAGCCGGTTTTGAAATAGATCCATCCACATGCCGCGCCGACCAGATGCGCGGTGTGCGCAACATGCGTATCGCTAAAGGTGCCAACGAAGTCGTAGACTAAAAAGATAAGCCCCAAGACCCACGCGCGGACTGGAAGCACAAAATAAAGCAGTAGGGTCCGTTGGGGAAAGTGGCAGATGTAAAGAATGATCACACCCGCAACGCCACCGGAGGCACCGAGCAAACTCACGGCCGTACCAGCCAATAGCTGCTGTGAATAAAGGCCCAAAATACCTGCGATCGCAATCGTGGAAAGATAGAAAGCAAGAAAAGCCCGCTTACCGTAAATACCCTCAACATCACGGCCAAAAAACCAAAGGCAAAACATATTGCCAAAAATATGGGAAATGTCATTTCGAGAATGCACAAAGCCGTAGGTGATGATCTGCCACAATTTCCAGTTCGTGACAAAAAGACCGCTGTCGAGTGCAAGATAGGTTTCGGTAAAGCGAGCTTGATCAAATAAAATTTCAAATAAATAAACCACGGCATTGATGATCACCAATTGGGTCACCATCAATCGACCTTGTCCACCGGAGGATGGGCCGCCACCAAAACGATGCTCCGGGGAAGGCTCCTGATAATAATCGCGACTGTCGAGTCCCATATACAACCAAGAGTTTAAAGGTCAGCCAATGAAAGAGCTATCGATTTACAGCTGGGCAGTTGGTTGGCAACCACTTACAAGAGTATGTAAAACGAGGACGCTGACGCGCCGAATACGTGATTTGGCTATCTCAGCCCGAATCGGAAGGAGATTCAGGATCAGGGGCCCGGCGATCTATTTCTTCGACGGCATCTAATTGTTTTGTGTTGAGTTGCTTCCCGAGCCTGATCGTTTCATTACGAATCTCGACCAAGCGTCGGTTGCTGGTGGTGGTTTTATTGCGAACCTTGGAAACCAGATCATCAATGACTTTTTGATCGTGAAAAAATTGCTGTTGATCTCTCGATAAGCGGCCTTTCTCGTCTTCAAAAAGTTTTATGACCTGCTGTTTTTCGCCGATAAGAGTTTGCACCTCTGAAATTTTTAAACCGGTATCCGCGATCTCAAAATCTTGTCGCTTACGCTCGCGATGCATATCGCGAAAGAGATGCGCATAATCGCGCAATTGCCGCGAGTAACGGGGTGAACCGTCTTCGTCCACGCGTTCTATGACTTCGTCTTCGAGTAAGGCACTGATTTTAGGTAGTGCCCGCACCTCTATCGTTCCACCCGTGACTGGATCACGAATGTTTCTATCACTCTCTACACCCTTTTTAGGAAGCCAGACTTGTTGGCCTTCAATAAAACGCGCTGGCTCATCTTCATCATCTGGATAGTCTTCAAGGAATTCCACCAGATCTTCGATACGTGCGGGGGGGTGTTCGGGATGGGCAGGCTGGTAATCATCGATAAATTCTTGGACGGTTCGCTGTGGTAAGATTTTCCGCAATCGCGTAGCGCGGTCCATCGCATCAAAAGGTTCTTCCTCTATTTCAAGATCCACTGCTTCCAAGCCGGCAAAAACCAAATGGCGATCGACGGGCATCTTATCGTAAATAGTCCATCGCTCTTCGTTTTCCACACTATTCTGTAAACGATCGTGTTCCTCCTCTGCGACGGGCCACTGAGGGCGAAGCGTGGCCCGTAGTGAACCTGCCGCCGCTGACGGTTCTTCCCCCTCTGCGGCTTGATTCCCGGTGACTTCCGTCACTTGAAACATTCCTAAATACCGACCGCCCGTAAGAAATGGATCGCTACTGAACACGTAAACAGGAAGCTCTTTTTCCAGGCGATAGGTTTGAGATTGGTCGAACTCAACAGTCACTACATCCTCGGCACTCATTTCCACAGGCTTTGCGTCGGGCCACATCCGTCCACGATCCAGAAGCAGTGTCGCCAATTTTAATTCGAACTGTCCGATACCGGGCGCGATGATCCTGCCACGCTCGTCTTCGACGCCGAATTCAAGCTCGTGATTTTCCTGACGAAGCTTTTCGGTCTTTTCAATCAAACCCGCCAGCGGTTGGTTGGGTGATTGGTTGCGATCATTAACATGCAGAATCTCTCGCCAACTTTGATGGACCTTGAGTGTTTCCACACTCATCCACATGGCAACACACGCGGCGGAAAACACAAGCCACACCAACAGGAGGGTGTGCCACCGCCACGACTTGTAGCTCATGACCAGGGCCACCAGAAAGAGGATGATCCCCAGGATGCCCAGGATGAGAAGCACGGTTTGAAAGTCCATCGGAAAAGCCCCGAAAATCTGCAAGCTTCTAAAAAATAGGGGTTTACAGCACACGATCCTAAAGAGAGCCGGATCGTGTGTCAAGATTTACTTGATCTATGCTAAGTCGTTTTTAAAGAACAGGTTGTGCAACCCCGGTTGTTCGTATTCGACTTCGGTGTCGCGGGGACAACGGTGTTCTCGACTCTTGCCTGCTAGGGATGGAAGTGTCGTGGGAATTGCACTGGTTGGAAAACATGACTTTCGCTACCCTCCCCGCCCCCAACCTATGTCACTCCCTCCCCGCAAGGACCCGAGAGCATGGAAGCTCGTTTCCTCCGAATCGCGATTCTCTTGGTCAGTCTGACGAGTGTCGCTGCCTCCTACCGGACCCCCAATTTTATTGTTTCTGCGCCCTCTCCCCAGTTAGCAAAAAAGATTGGCGATGCCGCCGAGATGTATCGCCGCGAACTTGCAGAACGATGGCTGGGCAAGACTCTTTCTCCTTGGAACAGCCCCTGTCCGATTACCGCACAAGTTGGGCCGCAACTGGGAGCGGGTGGGGCAACGAGCTTTGTTTTCCAAAACGATCAGGTCGGGGGTTGGCGAATGAATATACAAGGATCTGAAGTTCGGATTCTTGATTCCGTACTACCGCACGAAGTGACGCATACTATTTTTGCAACTCACTTTCGCCAACCTTTACCGCGCTGGGCCGATGAGGGAGCCTGTACCACCGTTGAACATCCCTCCGAAAAAAAACGTCACGAAACGATGTTGATTTCTTTCCTTCAGACACAGCGCGGAATTGCTTTTAGCCAAATGTTGGCAATGAAGGAATATCCTGCAGACGTCTTACCCTTATATGCTGAAGGGTATTCACTTGCGCGGTATTTGATTGAAGAGAGGGGAGAGCGAAAGTTTGTGGATTTTGTGGGGGATGGGCTGCAAGATGAAAACTGGATGCGGGCACTTGAGTCGGCTTATGGCGTTACCGATCTCGGGAGTTTACAAAATGAATGGCTCGAGTGGGTGAAGCAAGGAAGTCCGAGCCGTTCGCTCTTGGCGGCTTCTAAAGCAGGACAACTTCCAGAAACAAAGGTGACTCTCGCCGCTGCTGGCAGCAGACGTTTGCGACCTGCACCCAACCTCATTCATCGGTCAGCTGAGGGGGGGGCAAGTGGTTTAGGAAAAGTTGCGCAGGGGCAACAGAAAACACCACTGGCACCAAAAGCGAGGGTGGGTGGCTGGGTCGCTTCCGGAACCCATACTCGAACAACAGACGTTTCTTTTACACCTGGAAGCATCGCCTCAGCAGTTAAAAATCAGCCCTATCAGGCAACTCGCCAACAACCGATGCAACCCACGAAACAAACAATTCTTCGTTGAACGGCGTCGGTTGGTTCTTTGACCTAAGAAAAGTTGTTTAAGGCCCTCTCGAGATCAAGACAGTGTGAAAAATGTCTTGGTCAGTAAAAAGAAAACGGGGGCGGCAAAGCAAAGGGAATCGATTCGATCGAGAACGCCGCCGTGCCCAACAACAAGGGTACCGTAATCTTGCACACCACGATCACGTTTGATTGCCGACATCGCCATACCGCCTGCGAAGCCCGAGAGTGCAACCACCAGCGAGATACAGCCTGCCTGCCACTCGTTAAAAGGTGTTGCCCAATAGAGGGCCGCTCCCAACAAAGCAGCACTTCCGGAGCCGGCTATCATTCCTTCCCAAGTTCGCGTCGAACTTACTGCAGGGGCAATCACGCGATGACCAAGAATTTTTCCCCAGAGGTACTGTAAGGCATCGCCCATTTGGATAATAAAGACAAAATAGAAGAGCAGCAAGGCATTTTTACCAAAGGAATGGACCAGGGGATCCGTTCCAGGCACCGCAGTCCGCAACTTATCAATATCGGCCGTGGTATAGATATCGAGGTATAGCAGCGCGGGGGCGAGACTCAAGCAATAAATACAAAGCACGAGCCCCGCCTGGATTTTAGCGGTTCGCTCAAGGAAGCGTTTGGGGTCGCCTGAAAAGGCGACTCGGGCCGTGACAAAAAGAAGGCCGTAGACAGGAATGAGTGTACTGTAAAGATCGTACTTACCCAATCCAACAAGCACAAACTGCAGTGGCGTAAAGAGTATAAAAACCCAAAACAGCGTCCGGTGGTCACTCAAGCGCGTTGGAGTCAAGGTGATAAATTCACGAAGGGCCCAGAAGGCCAATATTCCGAAAAGTACAACCGTGACACTGCGCGGTAAAAAGAGCGCTGCCGCTACAAGAGAACAAAGCAACCACCAGGCACGAATTCGCCGGTTGAAGGTTTGCACCATCGCTGGATTGAGCCCGGATTCAGGTTGACCTTTAAGAAACTGGCCCACGGTCGTTGCCACGCCGAGCAAGAGCAAAACGCCCGCCACAAAAATCCAGGTTATGGGATCACTGATCATGTTCTGGCATCTTTAATCGCAAAAGATTTTCCCGAGCTCGGTCAAGAAAGTCTGTTTTTTGTTCACCACTTTCCAACGACATCGGCCGACCAAAGGTGATACAACTTAAGAGCGGCACGGGCAAAAATTCTCCCCGGGGCAAAATGCGATTCATATTATCCAGATGAACGGGCACAGCCTCCAGATCCGGTCGCTTCTTACAAAGATAATAGAGGCCGCTTTTAAAGGCTCCAATCTGGCTCCCCGTCGAGCGATGCCCTTCTGGAAAAACAATCAAGGAATTCACGCTTCCTATTTCTCGAAGGAGCAAATCCACCGGGGATTGGTGGACCTTAATATCCTTCCGGTCAATCAACAAGGCATTGAAGTGCCCGGCGACGTAGCGACGAAGCATCGTTTTGCCCCAATAATCTTTTGCCGCAACAGGTCGGGTTAATGTACGGATCGAACCCGGCAAGGCAGACCAAATGACGAGGGAATCGAGGTGGCTCGTGTGGTTGGCAAAATAGACGCGTTGGCAGGTATCCGGCTGACAGTCCACCCAGCGGGCGCTGGCACCGGTAAGCAGTTTGGCGATCAAAGCAATCAGCGGCCCGGTCATGGGGTCTCCACTTTGTTTCAAGGAGGGCCAGATCCAATTCCGGGAAACTTACTCGGTTTATCCTACTCCTGAAAGATAGGGTCCGCTAGCCACGATTTTGGGGTAAGCGATCAGACCAGAGGGATCCTGACGAAATTGAAGCGCCAAGATCCCTCCAGATGGAGATTCAGGGGGTCTCGTGTGGAAATAGAAGGTAATCCGATTGACCTGCATAACCTGCACGATCACGGGCCGCTCGCTCCCTGAAAGCGGCCGCGCAGAGACCGGAAGCACGCACAATAGGCATAAGCTTTACACCTCGCAGGGGCAGCACAATTGTTCCTGTCGCAAAAGATAACTCTCTTTGGTCAATGCCAATGTAGGGAGTGATTTTGACCGAAAGATATACCAGTTACTTCCTTGTCTTCCTTTGTCCGCTGTAGAGAATCATCCATGGAACGAAGCGAATCAAAAACGGGATCTGAAATACCTTTTCGCGTAAGGAACACAGAATCCTCGACGCAAATTAAGCCTTACTATCGTGTGCATGCAGGCAATTCGGGAAGCAGCGCAACGGAGCAGCCGATTGAGGCCACACTCTCCCACGCAGACGCATTGTTGCAGCATGAATCGCAAAGCTGTGTCGAACCGATGCTTTCGCTTGTTATTCCAACATACAATGCACAGCGCTGGTTGCCTGCCCTCTTAGAAACTCTATTGGCTTTACAGGCTGAAAAGGAAATTTTGATTGTTGACGATGGCAGCACCGATTCGACACTGTCGGTGGTAAAAGCCCTCGGAGAAAAACATCCTGAAATTACATTGCTGCAACATGACACGCATCTCGGCCGATGTGCTGCTTTGCAGACTGGCTTAGCAGCTTCTTTTGGAAAGGTCGTAGTGGTCCTCGATGGTGTCACCGATATTAAAAACAAAGATATTGTGATGCTCGTTAAACCTATCCTGGCTGGGTGTTGTGATGTTGTCTATGGATCTCACCATATTCTTTCCTACCCGGATCAAGAAACTTGGTGGATGCGGGCGCTCGATCAAGTGCTAACGAGAATTTTAAAATTTTGCACCGGACAGCATTTGAGTAATATAGAAAGTCCGATGAAAGCGTTCCGCCGAAATGCTCTGGACGCTATCAGCCCGAAGATAAGTCGGGGAACTACGGATGTAGAAATGATTTTTCGACTTTCGGCTGGCGGTCAGCGGATTTATGAAATGCCACTCGATTCCGCTGTTGAAAAAAAGTCCTCCGGACAATTTTTCTGGCGGCAAGCTGTGACCGCCATGGGATTACTACGCCACGCACTTCGTTTCTAAACATAGCGTGCGTGGACATGTGCGGTCTTTTATTCTTGGGGATGCTTCGCCCCGCTAGATTCTACGAACCGACTATCCGTGCGTCGATTTGCCGACTAGCATGAGGAAAAACCATTTTCCTCGTTTTGGACATCCTTTATGTCTTCCGTTGGATTGCAGATTGCAGCCTTTGAAAGCCGTCGCGGCCAGGAAATGGAGCGGCTGATTGAACGGCACGGAGCGACTCCACACGTGAGTTCCTCGATGCGCGAAGTAACTCTCGACGAACATAAGCAGGCCATTGATTTTGCACATCGCTTGATCACTGCGGAAATTGATGTGGTCATCTTGCTTACGGGAGTCGGAGTCGAAACATTAACGCAAGTCGTTGAAAGGCACGTTGATCGCGAGCGATTTTTGACTGCCTTAGCCGATACCACGACAATCGCCCGAGGTCCCAAGCCAGTTGTGGCCCTCAAGAGTCTAGGAGTTGAACCAACCTTTCGAGCCGAACCGCCGCACACGTGGCGCGAAATATTACAACTGGTGGATAGACACCTACCGTTGGCAGGCCAACGCGTTGGTATCCAGGAATACGGCATTTCCAATCCAAGCCTGATAGCGGGTCTTGAGGCCCGCGGAGCCACGGTACTACCAGTCCAGATATATCGCTGGGCACTCCCTCGCGACACCGGTCCGCTCGAGGCGAATATCCGTGCGATCCTTGATCACAAGATTGATGTGGTCCTGTTTACATCAGCCAATCAAGTCAATAATTTATTGTCACTTGCAGAGCAGCAAGGAATGCTTGATGTACTGCTCGGTGCAATGCAGGAGGTCGTGGTTGCCTCCATCGGGCCCACAACAAGCAATTATCTGAGAGAGAAGCAAATTTCAGTCGACCTGGAATCGACCACTCATAAAATGGGACAACTGGTGACGTTGGCGACCGAACAGGCGCCAGCATTAAGAAAACGCAAACAAAAACTCACCGAGCTTCTTTCGGTAACAGCGAAGACCGCGTCCAGTCATTCTCAAAATCCTGCGTGGGAACAAAGCCTGTTCCTTCGCGCATGCCGTCGGGAGCCAGTCTCGCGAACCCCCATCTGGTTAATGCGGCAGGCAGGGCGGTACATGAAGGAGTATCGGGAAGTTCGTGCAACAACGAGCTTTTTGGAACTTTGTAAAAATCCGGCACTCTGTGCAGAAGTCGCCATTACGGCTGCCGAGCGTTTGGATGTGGATGCCGCAATCATCTTTTCTGACCTATTACCGATTCTTGAACCGATGGGCCTGGAACTAGAATATGGTCAGGGGGAAGGTCCGATTATTCACAATCCAGTCCGCCAAGGCGAAGATGTCCGGCGGGTACTGGCCCTGGAGAGCGTCGATGCACTCCACTATGTCATGGAAACGGTGCAGATAACGCGCGCACAAATGGCAGAAACGATGCCGTTGATTGGATTTGCTGGGGCACCCTTTACTCTGGCAAGCTACACCATCGAAGGCGCGGGGTCGCGTAATTATTTGCATACAAAAACGCTCATGTACCGCGATCCGGCTGCCTGGGAAGCGCTGATGGATCGACTTGTTCAAAGCATCACGCTTTATCTCAATGCACAAATCGCCGCGGGGGTACAGGCGGTCCAGATTTTTGACAGTTGGGTCGGCTGCTTAAGCTGTAGTGACTATCGCCAATTTGTACTGCCACACAGTCGACGTTTAATTCAAGGCATTCAAAAAGGGATTCCGGTGATTCACTTTGCAACGGGGAATCCAGCACTCTATCCCTTACTGGCCGAAGCGGGGGGCGATGTGATCGGTGTGGATTGGCGAATCGGTCTCGACACGGCATGGGCCGCCGTCGGAGAGGACCGTAGTATCATGGGAAATCTTGACCCCATGACCCTGCTTGCTCCGGAGGAACAAATTCGACACGCCGCCGCCGAGGTTTTAGGGCAAGCAGCAAGCCGGCCTGGGCACATCTTTAATCTGGGGCATGGGATCTTGCCACAAATTCCTGTGGAAAATGTAATTCTCCTCGTTCAAACGGTCAAAGAACTCTCTCTTCGCTAAAGAGCCTTGGATCACCTGGGGGAGCCCTATTTATTTGCATCTCTATAAATGGCAAGGGGTTGCGTGTTATGATACGACCTCTTTCAAAGCCCCTCCAGCGAACTAGACGGGATCAAAAAAATATTTTGCCTGCAGGCTTTCTCGTTCGTTGGTGAGGATCTGGCTAAAATATAGTTTTGGGCCCACGCGGTTCCTTTTCAAAGAAGCCACTTAAGGATTTGCTCATGCTCCGCCTTGAAGGGGTTGGTTCGACACATACGTGCAACGGCGTCACCCGTCGTGATTTTCTGCAAGTCGGCACATTGGCAGCTGCGGGCTTAACCCTACCCGACTTGCTTCATGCCAAGGAACAGGGGCAGTTGGTCGACGACGACCGGTCAGGGATTATGATTTTTAATCTCGGAGCACCCAGTCAACTTGATACCTTTGATCCTAAACCGAATGCACCGGCCGAGATCCGTGGACCTTTTAAGGCGATCTCCACGGCATCGCCCGACATTCAACTCTCGGAAATTCTCCCCCAACATGCCCGTATTGCAGATAAATTTTCACTGGTTCGAAGTTGCTACCACACCTCAGCGGCCGTACATGACGCGGGCTGGCAGATGCTCCAAACCGGAAGAAAATTTACCGGGGGCGTGGAAACGCCACATGTTGGATCCGTTGTCAGCTATCTCCGGGGGAGACGCACCGATTTACCGGCACATGTCGTGCTGCCTGAACTGATGGGTCGCGGCGGGGGCAACCTCCCAAATGGCCAAGCAGGGGGTTTCCTGGGTAAATCCCACGATCCGTTCGTCCTCTCTGCAGATCCGTCGAAACCTGATTTTCAAGTTCCTGATCTTTTGCCCCCCGCAGAAATCGGGACCGCGCGGCTGAATCGTCGCCAAAAAATGCGCGACATTGTCGATTCGACCCTCAAGCATTTTGAACAAAGTGCGGATGCGCAGCTTTTGGATGGAAACTTCCAGGCGGCTTATCGACTGATGACAAGCCCCCAAGCAAAAGAAGCATTTAATCTTTCGAAAGAAAAACCACAGGTACGCGACCGCTACGGTCGTAATCGATTTGGTCAATGCTGTTTGCTTGCTCGCAGATTGATTGAAGCGGGAGTGCGATTCGTCACGATCAATACTTTCCTCACCGTCTTCGATGAAATCACGTGGGATATCCACGGTTCTAAACCATTCACCTCGATTGAGGGAATGAAAAACATCGTCGCCCCTATGTACGATCAGGCCTACTCAGCACTGATCGAAGATTTGGACCAGCGTGGCATGCTGGATAAAACGATGGTCGCCTGCGTTGCCGAATTCGGCCGTACCCCCAAGGTGAATCCTGCCGGTGGACGCGATCACTGGCCACAATGTTTCACCTGCTACTTTGCTGGAGGGGGCGTCCAGGGTGGCCGGGCGGTGGGTCAAAGTGACCCCATCGGTGGTGTGCCCGCAGATAGACCAGCGGATCCGCCTGAAATTGTTGGGACGATTTTTCGCGGCATGGGCTTTGATCTGGAAACCGAATTACCTGGCCCTGCTGGCCGACCGTTTCCGATCGTTGATTTTGGTCGCCATGAAATCAAAGAACTTTTTTAAGCTCTAAAACGAATGGTACCGATGGCGTTCCGCTCTTCACTTATTGTGTTTTTGACATTGCTTTCCGTAGCGGGGAGTCGTGCAGACGAAACGCTGGTCGTACTGCCCCAATCTTTCCAGTTGATGTTCCTAGGGGCAGAACAAACTTTGGTTTTAGAGCGGCGTAATGAGGCCGGAAGCTACATTGGTCAAGTACACAATGAAGTCAGCTGGAACTCGAGCGATACAGAAGTTGTCACTATCGAAGGAAACCGGGCGCGGGCAGTCGGTGATGGCGAGGCAACGGTCAGGGCGACGTGGCAGGGGGAGACAGCAGAAACGACTGTCTTGGTGAGTGGAACCACAACTGCATTGGAATGGGAGTTCCGTCGACATGTTCTCCCTATACTTGCGAAACAGGGCTGTAACTCCGGCGCCTGCCACGGGGCACTGGCGGGTAAGGGCGGCTTTAAGCTTTCATTGCGAGGGTACGACCCGGCAAGTGACCATTGGTGGATAACTCGCCAAGCGCGGGGCAGGCGTCTGGAGCCTGCCGATCCGGCCCGAAGTTTATTACTTGCCAAGCCGACCGGGGGCGTACCTCATAAAGGTGGTGTCCGCTTAAAAATCGACTCCGCCGATTATCAATTGCTAGGCAAATGGATCAGTGATGGGGCAAAGGCTCCGAGTGCCAAAGATCCACAATTAACATCGGTTCAGGTGCTTCCGGATGCGATGACGCTACATCCGGGAGACCGACAACAGCTCATCGTCACCGCTCGCTATAGCGACGGTCGCAAAGAAGATGTAACGCGGTGGGCTAAATTTTCCTCAACCGATGCAACGGTTGCCACCGTTTCCCCTGAAGGTCAGATCGAGGTAATCGGGAACGGACAGGGAGCTATTGTCGTTTGGTTCTCAAGCCGGATTGTTCTCTCTGAAATCAAGTCTCCTTATCCGTACCAGGTGAGCCAAGAGGCTTATCGTGAGGCAGCGCAACGAAATTTTATTGATGCGCTGGTTCTCGATAAACTTAAAAGTCTTCATTTGGCACCTTCTCTTCGCTCAAGCGACGAAGAATTTTTACGTCGCGCCTATCTAGACACAATCGGTACCTTGCCCACCCTCACTGAGACGGCGGCATTTTCTGGAAAGTCCGAGGAGGGTGGGGACGACTTGCTGACAACTCAAAAGCGACGTGATGAGGTGATTGAGTCATTGCTGGCTCGCGATGAATTTGTCGATTATTGGACATATAAGTGGTCCGATCTTTTACTCGTCAATGGACGGCGACTTCGCCCAAAAGCAGTCAAGGCCTACTATGATTGGATTCGCTCGCAAGTCGCCGAAGATGTTTCCTGGGACAAGTTGGTGCGAAAAGTAATCACAGCAAGTGGAAATAGTCATCGGGATGGGGCTACAAATTTTTATGCCCTTCACCAAACTCCGGAAGACATGAGCGAAAATGTAAGCCAAGCCTTTCTGGGACTCTCAATCGGTTGCGCGAAGTGTCATGATCATCCTCTGGAAAAGTGGACGAATGATCAATACTACGCCATGGCCAATCTGTTTGCCCGCGTGCGAGGGAAAGGCTGGGGGGGCGATCCGCGGAGTGGACAAGGACTCCGCACGCTCTACGTTGCACCCGAAGGGGATCTCGTCCAGCCGCGTACGGGAAAACCACAACCACCCGCACCGCTTGATGGGGAAGCTTTACCGTTTGATGATCCGCAAGACCGGCGTTTGGCTCTGGCCGATTGGGTTACCAATCCTGAAAACCCCTATTTCAGCCGCGCGATTGCAAATCGTGTTTGGGCAAACTTTTTTGGGGTGGGCTTGGTGGATCCCACCGATGATTTGCGTGTTTCCAATCCGGCAAGCAATGCACTTCTCCTAGAGGCACTTGCCCAATGGTTGGTCGAGCATAACTTCGATCTCAAAGGGCTGATGCGGGTCATTCTTCAGTCGGAAACCTATCAGCGAAGTAGTTTGCCGATTGCAGAGAACGAAGCCGATCAACGATTTTACAGTCGCTATTATCCGCGACGTTTAATGGCCGAAGTGCTCTATGATGCAATTGCGCAAGTGAGTGAGGTGCCGGCAAAGTTCACCCATCTTGCATACGATGGCTCGGCTGTTGTCGAGACTAAAGAATATCCTGAGGGAACGCGGGCAATCGAACTCTACGATTCGGCGGTCTTAGCACCATTTCTTAAAACGTTTGGGCGGAATGCGCGGAATATTACCTGTGAGTGCGAGCGAACCAATACACCAAGCTTGGTTCAGGTTTTACATATCAGCAATGGCAATACTGTTAATGAGCGATTACGGGATGAAAAAAGCTGTGTCGGAAAAGCGCTGCTGGCAGAAACGCCAAATCAACGCATCTTGGAAGAGGCATTCCTCAGAACGCTCGCACGTAAACCAGAATCTTCCGAGGTAGAACAATTACTTCCACTGCTCGAAACCGCATCAGCAGACCAACGGCGAGAGGTGCTGGAAGATTTGTACTGGGGTATCATGAGTAGTCGTGAATTTTTATTCAATCATTAGGAAAGCCTCCGGGTGAAAACCAACAATCCAATCCACCGAGTGCGCGTTTTACGAGCTCTATGGCTGCTGACTTTCGGCTGCTATGGGGGCATCCTGTGTGGTGTACTTTGCGCAGAAACACCTCCAAAACCATCGAGTGAGCAGACGATGGTTGATTATCACGAGTCGATTCAACCGATTTTTTCTCGCTATTGCACCGGATGTCACAATGATCGTGATGCGGAAGGGGAACTGTCGCTGGAATCCTTTGCAGGCGCACAAAAAGGGGGTGTCGATGGGGCAATACTTGCTTCAACCGCGGCTGAAAGTCGGCTGATTGAGGTCTTGGTGGGTTCGGCCGAACCCACCATGCCGCCGGAAGGAGAACCGCGTCCGACTGCCGAGGAAATTGCACTCTTAAGCCGCTGGATCGATGCCGGATCGCCAGGACCACAAGGGGAAGAAAAACGTGTGGTTGCTCTTCCTCGCCTCGCTCCTGTGCAAGGAAAAAAGCCGATTACGGCAGTTGCTGTTTCACCCGACGGCAAACGATTGGCGGTTGCCCGGTACGATGCGGTTGAGTTATTCAAGCAGACTCCCGGGGCAGACCCAACCACGCGTAAACAAGTCCATCGCTTGGAAGGACACGTAGGAAAAATTAATGATTTACGCTTTACACCAAACTCTGAAAAATTAATCGCGGCGGGTGGTGTCGCGGGACGGAACGGGGAAATTGTCCTTTGGGATGTAGCAACCGGTAAAAAGCTAAAAACTTTTCTCGGACACCGCGACACCGTTTATGTAGCGATTGTCAGTGGCAGTGAAAAAATACTTGCCAGTGGAAGCTACGATCAAAAAATCATACTCTGGGATTTTGAAACAGGTGAGGTCCTGCATACGCTTTCTGGACACAATGGACCGGTCTTCGATCTTGCATTTAGCCCCGATGCAACTAATTTAGTCAGTGCCAGCGGAGACACTACGGTGAAAGTTTGGCACGTACCGAGTGGTCGTCGAGTCGATACGCGGAGTGAACCGCTCAAAGAACAGTACAGTGTGGCTTTTAGTCCGGATGGTTCTCAGTTTGCTGCCGGAGGTGCGGATAACCGGATTCGCGTCTGGAAGTTAGTCTCGCACGATCAACTCAAAATTAATCCAATACTTCACGCACGTTTTGGACACGAAGGTGTTATTACCCGCTTGCGCTATGCAGCCGATGGTCGCTCCCTGATTTCAGCGGCTCTGGATCAAACCATCAAAGTCTGGGAGATGCCGCAGTTGGAGCAACGCATTGTTTACGAAGGCCAACCCGATTCGGTCGAAGCGTTGGCAGTCGATTCAGTCGGTGGGCAGCTGGTGGCCGGGCGAATGGATGGATCACTTGGATTTTATCCTCTTTTGGCACGAGAGAACTCCACAGCAAGCGAGCAACAAACGTCGAAAGAAACGGTTGCGGCGAAGGCGATGACAGATCCGAATTTGGCTGATCGTGGTGTTGAGAGCGGGCAGCTACAAGAAGTGTTCGAACAGGAGCCCAATGATCGTTCTCCAAATGCGCACTGGCTGCAGCCCCCTAGTATTGCCCGCGGGAGCATAGAGCCAACGAAAACTGCGGAAGGTTCTGACAGTGACTTGTATCGCTTTGTCTCCAAGGCAGGAGAAAGCTGGGTCCTTGAAATTGATGCGGCCCGGAGTGATTCGCCGTTGGATTCTAAGATTGAAATCCTTGATGCGGAAGGGAATCCGGTGACGCGGGTGTTTTTACAGGCTGTGCGTGATTCGTATTTTACCTTTCGCGGCAAAAACTCGAATCAAATCGACGACTTCCGCCTACATAATTGGAGGGAAATGCAACTCAATCAGTATCTCTATGCGAACGGTGAGGTTGTACGCTTGTATCATTATCCACGTGGACCCGATTCTGGATTCAAAGTTTATCCCAACTTTGGATTGCGACAATGTTATTATGACACCACCCCACTCTCGCATGCACTCGGTGAAGTTTGCTACATTGTCGAACCCCACCGCTCCGAAGAAACAATCGTGCCGAACGGACTTCCGGTTTTTCCTATCACCTATGAAAATGACGATGACAGTCAAAGACAACTCGGCAGTGATTCACGATTGACTTTTACTGCACCTAAAACGGGTGCGTATTTTGTCCGTGTGCGGGATGTGCGCGGTTTTTCAGGACCGGATTACACCTATAAACTTTACGTTCGGCCTCAAAAACCTGGCTTTCATCTCCGCTTCGATCGAAACTTGACCGTGCCACCTGGGGGCGGGCGGCGCGTGAATATGAAGTTAAAACGAATTGACGGTTTCGAAGGGCCAGTGCGGATAGAGGTCGCCAATCTTCCCGAAGGATTTTCGATCACCGCGCCACTTTCTATCGAGGCAGGACAACATCGGGCCACGGCACTCGTGCAAGCTGGCATCAATGCCGCTCCACCATCAGATGAAGCTGCCGAGAAAGTTCAAGTCATTGCCCGCGGAATGGTCAACGGAAAAGAAGTAGTTCAAGAGCTTGGGAGTTTAGGGACTTTGAAATTAGACCGCCTGCCCAAGTTGGAAATCAGTATCGTCCCCGATAACGATTCATTGGAGAGCGAAGGAATGCCGGTGCTGCTTGTGCCAGCAGGACAAACAGTTAAATGTCGACTTGAGGTTAATCGTAAAGATCACAAAGGTGTGATTGGCTTTGGTAATGAGGAAGCCGCTTGGAATCTTCCGCATGGCTTGTATGTAGACAACATTGGTCTAAATGGCGTCTTGATGCTCGCCAACGAAAATCAGCGTGACGTTTTTATTACCTGTGAATCTTGGGTGCAGGCACAGGAACGTCCTATCTTTTTTGAAGCCACCATTGATGGGCGCCCTACATCAAAGCAAGTGCTGCTCCGTGTGGTTCCAGTCAACACAGCGCCCCTGGCATCGAATAAGTCTCAGTGATCGTATGTGTAAAGTTGTTTGACCGTTTGTTGATCGTCAGGTTAAAATAACATCGGATGTGGCCTTGCCCCCCTGCCCGCCGATCGAAAGTATCTTGAGATGCATGTGCTGCAAAAGCTCTACCTTACGTGTCACTGCGTAATCTTTGTCTGCCAAGTTGCCACTGCGGAAACGAACGAACGCGTCGATTTTAACAGCCAGATCCGGCCGCTGCTTTCGGACAACTGCTTCTTTTGCCACGGACCTGATGCAACACATCGCGAGGGAGGCCTACGACTCGATCAAGCAGAAACCGCTTTTGCTGCGGGTGACTCGGGGTTGGTTGCGATTGTGCCGGGCAAACCTGAGGAAAGCGAGGTGCTGCAACGGGTTTTGAGCGGCGATCCCGACATGTTGATGCCCAAGCCGGAAAGCGGAAAACAACTCAGTGCACAAGAGATTGAACTTCTGCGATGTTGGATCGAACAAGGAGCGGTCTGGGAGGAGCACTGGGCGTATCGAGCTCCGGTACATTCTGTGGCTCCGGTAGTACACGAAAAAAACTGGCCGCTCAATAATATTGATCGATACATTCTTTCCCGTCTTGAAAAAGAATCGCTCACGCCCGCACAGGACGCCGATCCGGTGACACTTGTTCGTCGGTTGCACCTTGATCTCACTGGACTACCCCCCGAACCGGAAGTGGTCGATCATTTTCTTCAGAGCAACCAATCTGATCGCTACGAAAGACTTGTCGACCGCTTACTCGCCTCACCGCAATTTGGTGAGCGGATGGCCATGTATTGGTTAGACTTGGTCCGTTATGCCGATACGGTGGGCTATCATGGTGACCAAGATCATAATATTTCACCGTATCGCGATTATGTTGTTGATTCCTTCAATGAAAACCTTCCCCTCAACCGGTTTACCCATGAACAGTTGGCAGGTGATTTACTTGCTAATGAGGTAGAGGGCGATATTGACGCGGAGACGCGATTGAAAGTTGCCTCCGGGTACAATCGGCTGCTGCAAACTTCGCATGAAGGGGGAGTGCAGAAAAAAGAATATTTGGCGATTTATGCGGCCGACCGGGTGCGCAATTTATCGAGCGTCTGGATGGGTGCCACAATGGGATGCTGTCAGTGTCACGATCATAAGTTTGATCCTTTTACAGCGCGTGATTTTTACGCAATGGTCGCCTTTTTTGCAGATATTGATGAAGACAAAACGTTTGCTGGCTCCAATACACTGCCAACGAAGCGAGAGCCGGAAATGTTTGTTTTTTCGGCAGATCAACGCAAAAGGATTGCGTCCATCGAGCGGGAACAGCGTGTCTTCCATTCCGCAGCAGAAAAAGACAACGAGGTGATTGAGGCATTAAACGCCGAACGCAGAAATATTGAACAACAGACCCGAAAAACAATGATCACTGTGGCGGTCCCCCCTCGGACAATTCGCATTTTGCCCCGTGGCAATTGGCTCGATGATACGGGTGAGGTTGTGCAGCCTGCGATTCCAGAGTTTTTGGGTCGTCTCGAAAACGGAGAGCGACGGGCCAATCGACTCGATCTGGCGTATTGGCTGACCGATGTCCAGAGCGGAAGTGGTTTGCTCACAGCGCGCGTATTTGCCAATCGACTATGGTATCTCCTGTTCGGTCGCGGATTGGCAGCACAACTTGATGATTTTGGTGGGCAAGGATCACCACCAAGTCACGCAGCACTCCTTGATACTCTGGCACTCGATTTCGTAAATAACGGATGGAATGTGAAGCGCTTGGTGAAGCAATTCGTCATGAGCCACACCTATCGACTCTCTTCAGAGATCGCACCGGAACACACAGACCGCGATCCCGAAAATCATCTCTTTGCGCGACAAGCGCGTTTCCGCTTACAGGCCGAGACGATTCGCGATACAGTACTTGCGATCAGCGGGTTGCTCCAACTACAGAGGGGTGGGGTCAGTGTAAAACCGTATCAGCCGGAGGGCTATTATCGACATTTAAATTTTCCGGAGCGGAAGTATCAAATGGATACGGATGCGCGTCAGTGGCGAAGAGGGATTTATGTGCATTGGCAGAGACAATTTTTACACCCGATGCTCCGGGCATTCGATGCGCCACTCCGCGAAGAGTGTACCGCCCAACGGACTCAATCCAATACGCCCTCAGCGGCTCTCGTCCTGCTGAATGATCCCTCTTTTATTGAAGCGGCCCGAGTCTTAGCAACGAAAATCATCGCCGAAGGTGGCCCTACTGATGAGGAACGTATTCGCTTTGGTTTCAAGCGGGCCGTATCACGGAATCCCGATGTGACAGAAATTCAATTGTTACAGCATCTCCTGCTACAGAGTCGTTCAACTTACCGCCGCGATCCACAGGCTGCCGAAGCCTTGATTCAAACCGGTTTAAAACCCACGGCAAGTAAAGAAGATCGTGTTGAGTTAGCCGCATGGACGAGCGTCGCACGTGGTCTTTTAAATATGCACGAAACAATCACTCGAAACTAAATTCTGATGTCTCCATTCACACACACTGATCGCCTTGCCGCTCGGAGGGCTTTTCTCACTCGCTCGGCGCTGGGACTGGGAAGCGTGGCCTTCGCTGGTCTTTCGCCTTCCCTGCAAGTGTCCGCCTCGCCAACGGCACTCAGTTATCCAGGATTGGATGATTTGCCGCATTTTGCCCCTCGGGCTAAACGCGTCATTTTTCTTTGTATGGCGGGGGGTCCCAGCCATCTGGAAACTTTTGATTACAAGGAACAACTCGAAAAAAGGCATGGTGAAACCATGCCTAAATCGATCACCCAAGGCCAGCCGATTGCGCAACTGCAAGGGCAAGAGTTGAAGTGTCAGCGGCCGCTGACTCGTTTTCGCAAATATGGTCAAAGCGGGCAGCAAATTAGTGACTTTTTACCATTCACGGCACGCTTGGCCGACAAGATTTGTATCGTGCGGTCGATGGTCACTGAACAGATCAACCATGATCCGGCACACACTTTTATGAATACCGGAAGCGCGATCAGTGGACGCCCTTCCATGGGCTCCTGGATCAATTATGGCTTGGGGAGTGAAAGTGAAAATTTGCCCGGATTTGTAGTCATGACGAGCGTCGGAGGCAGAAGTCCCCAGCCGATCGCTTCGCGGCAATGGTCGGCTGGATTTCTCCCCAGTCGTTTTCAGGGTGTCGAGTTTCACGCGGCGGGGGATCCGGTACATTACGTGGGAAACCCTCAGGGGATTTCGCGATCGGCGCAGCGCAATTTGATCGATACGGTTCGGGGGCTCAATCGCCATCGCAACGACCTCTTACAGGATCCAGAAATTGATGCGCGGCTGGCAGCCTACGAAATGGCATTCCAGATGCAGCTTTCTGTTCCAGAATTGATGGACCTCTCCGATGAAACTGCGGACACTTTAGAGATGTATGGTGCTGTGCCAGGGGATGGATCCTTTGCGTCGAATTGTCTTCTTGCGCGCCGGTTGGCAGAAAGAGGCGTTCGCTTTATTCATCTCTATCATCGCGGGTGGGATCATCATGGTGGCCTAGAAAAATATATGGATATTTGCTGTGGTTTAACCGATCGCCCTGCCTGGGCACTCGTCACGGATTTGCAGCAGCGGGGATTGTTGGAGGAAACCCTTGTGGTCTGGGGCGGGGAATTTGGGCGTACGCCGATGTTTCAAGGTAAAGGTAGTGTTGGTCGCGATCACCATATTAAAGGATTTTCTATCTGGATGGCGGGAGGGGGAATCAAGCCGGGGATCACCCATGGAGCGACAGACGCGTTTGGCTACCACGCGGAGCAAGATGTAGTTCACGTCCGGGATCTGCACGCAACCATCCTCCATCTCCTGGGAATTAATCACATGCGATTTAGCGTTCCTTATCAGGGTCTCGATATGCGTTTGACAGGTGTGGAACCGGCCCGCGCGGTCTTGCCAATTTTGGCATAAGAGGAGAACTCCGCAAGCTTGCTCAATGAAAAGCGGGGCTGATGGAGTTCGTTTCTTTTGGGATTCTTCTGGCCACTTTTGCCATCCCGCTCTGGGGCATATTTCGGCTAGAATGATGTTTCCGAAACAGAGCCTTCTTTGATGGAGAATTTTTGTGTTCCTTCGCAACCTTGCTGTTTTTCTTTTATTACTCAGCCCATTTGCAGCCTGGGCTGATCCGGTCCGAAATGCGGTTGTAAAAATTCACTCCAGTCGTCGGTCGCCCGATTTTCTCAGACCATGGACAAAGGGGCCGCTACGGCAGACGACCGGATCGGGTGTTGTTATCGACGGACAGCGGATCCTCACAAACGCGCATGTCGTCCAGTACACGAGTCGCTTACTCGTGCAGGGTTATCAATCGACGGAGCGGATTCCCGCTCGGATTGTCGGTTTCGCACCAGAAATGGATCTCGCCCTCCTGGAGGTCGACGATGAATCTTTTTTTGAGAACCGTCCACCACTTCCACTTGCCGAGGGAATTCCAAAGCTGAAAGAAACGGTCAATGTTTATGGATATCCGATTGGGGGTGATCAATTATCCATTACCGAAGGAATTATTTCGCGGATAGAATTTACGCGTTATTTCGATCTTACTCCGGGACTGCGGATCCAGATCGATGCTGCACTCAACCCCGGAAATAGTGGTGGACCTGCTCTGGCCGATGGAAAAATTGTCGGACTGGTTTTCAGTGGTATCCCGTCTGCGGAAAATATTGGTTATTTAATCCCCACCACAGAAATCCATCTTTTTTTGAGCGATCTGGAGGATGGGAAATACAACGGTAAATACAAAATGCTGGATGAGATGCAAACCGTACGGAACTCAGCTCTTCGTAATCGCTTACAGTTGCCCTCAGAGATTGGGGGGGTGATGATTCGCAAAACGTTTGATGAAAGCGACGATTATCCTCTTCAGCCCTGGGATGTGGTAACCAAGATTGGGGATGTGCCGTTGGATCAAGAAGGAAATGTGCAAGTTGAGGACAACCTGCGACTCTCTTTTCAGTATTTTATTCCTCGTTATCAAAAAGATGGGCGCTTGCCACTCACGATCATTCGTGATGGGAAGGAAATGGAGATCGAACTCCCGCTCGTGATCGAACCTGAATGGTTGGTCCGGCCACTAAAAGGGACCTATCCGCAGCATTTTATTTTTGGGCCCATTGTGTTTTCTGCAGGTAGTCAAGATCTTTTGCGGACTGCTGGACCGCGGGGTGAAGCTCTGCTCGCCTCCAGGCGTAATCCTCTGATTCGTCTACGGTACGAATTGGCGGACAGCGACCGGAAGGAATTGGTGGTTATGGGCGCCCGGATGTTTCCTCATCCGATTCATGAGGGCTACGACCCGCAGGTCTTTGCGGTCGTTAAAAAAGTAAACGATCAACCCGTAAAAAGTTTGTCACATTTAGTCGAATTAATTCGTGCCTCAAAAGGTGAATTTATTATATTTGATCTGGCAGGAAATTATGAAACTCTTGTGTTTCCACGACAAGAAATGTTTGATGTCACCGAATCAATTCTTGAAGATGAAGGAATTCGCTATCAGTATTCAAAAGAGCTCGCGCCAGCTTGGGAAATAAAACCGGTAGCTGAGCAGGAGGTAAAAAATATCTCTGAATGACTTAACTTTTTACTTCAAACCTCATTTGGGCTTTGCCAAGGATGATTCAGATTGACCTCCACGATGGATAGCTTTCTCTCCAGTCCAAAATGGGCTCCCACCCCACCCCAGTCGCAAACTGAAGAGTGGATCAACACTCTCACACATGGCCTCGGCTTAGTACTCAGTCTAGGTGGGGCGTTGGTTTTGTGTTCGCAGGCTGTAATCTGTGAAAATGGGATCCTGGTGTTTGGGAGTATTACCTATTCAATAAGCCTGATTCTCGTCTATCTGAGTTCTACTCTTTCGCATGCTATTCAAAATCAAACATGGCGTTTTCGCTGGCGCGTTTTGGATCAGGGGTTTATCTATCTATTGATTGCGGGCTCCTACACAGGATTTAGTCTTCCACTGCTTTCTGTCGAACGAAATCGTTATCTTTTAATGATGGTTTGGGTATTGGCTCTTGTTTGTTTTTTTCACCGCACAGTTATTCGCGCTCAAAGCGATAAGAGTGGAACGGTTTCCTACTTGACACTCGGTTGGGTTCCTATTTTGACTTTTTATGGAAGCGTCGCACTGCTTCCCCCAGCAGCGATCTTCTGGCTGATTGCCGGAGGCTTGTGCTACAGCGGGGGGGTGGTCTTCCTTTTATTTGACCAGCGTGTACGCTATTTTCACGCAATCTGGCATCTTCTGGTTATTCTTGGCAGCCTCTGCCATTTTCTGGGGATCTATCGAATTGTGGTCACGGTGGGGCTTCAGGACCGTCTGTAAGAGACTACCTGTCCTCGTTGTCCATCGACATCGCTTGATAGACAACCGCAACCGATTGCAGTATACAAGGCTCATCTGGAGCGGCCACTTGCCATGGGTTCTGCCTAACGCAATCTTCGGTTTCACTAAGGAAATACATTTATGTCTGCCGAACCTATCGCCCTCAAAGGCGTGCACCATGTTGAGCTTCTTGTGGGGAATGCAAAACAGGCCGCCTACTATTACCGCAAGGCATTCGGTTTTTCGCAAATGGCCTATGCGGGCCCTGAGACGGGCCTACGCGATCAAGCTTCTTATGTGATGGCTCAAGGAAATATTCGCCTTGTTTTGAGTACTCCACTCACTCCGGACGACCCGATGGGTGAGCGGCATCGGATGCGGGGAGACAGTGTTCTGGATATTGCGTTTATCGTGGATGATGTGGATCGCCAGTTTGAATCCATCGTTGATCGAGGGGGGAAAGTTGCCTGCGAACCCTATGATATGGTCGATGTGCACGGCCGCGTACGTCGGGCGAAAATCTATGCCTACGGCGATACACTCCATTCGCTTATATCTGTCGATGATTACGGCGGGGCGTTTCTGCCTGGATATAAGATTCAGCGCGTGGCGGAGCCTGATTTTGGCTTACGAGTTGTCGATCACATTGTCGGAAACGTTGAAGATGGAAAAATGGATGATTGGGTTCGTTACTACGAACAGGTGTTTGGTTTTAATCAATTTCTCTCCTTCGACGACAAGGATATTTCTACCGAATACTCTGCTCTCCGCAGCAAGGTTATGGCAAGTCCTACTGCAAAGGTGAAGTTTCCAATCAATGAACCTGCTGATGGACTCCGTAAAAGTCAAATTCAGGAATACCTGGAGTCGCATCGTGGGCCTGGAGTTCAGCATGTGGCGTTATCAACCGGCGACATTCTGCACACCGTCTCTGTACTTCGTCAGGCCGGGGTCGATTTTTTGAAAATTCCTCCCTCTTATTACGAGTCCGTCTGGGATCGCGTGGGAGAAATTAATGAGGACTGCCGGGCAATCGAAGAGCTTGATATCCTGGTCGATCGCGATGCGGAAGGTTATCTACTACAGATTTTTACGCGTCCAGTAGAAGATCGCCCGACACTTTTTTATGAGATCATTCAACGCTGCGGATCTCAATCGTTTGGAAAGGGGAATTTTAAATCCCTTTTCGAGGCAATTGAGCGCGAGCAAGCGGCCCGCGGAAACCTTTAAACAGTAGCCATGCCCTGTTATCAGCAACGTGGTAACCTTCCTGCGAAAAGGCATACGGCCTATCGCAAACCGGATGGTGGCCTGTACGCAGAACATCTGATGGGGACGCTTGGTTTTGATGGACCTGCGTCACTTCTTTATCACCTTCGCCGACCCACGCAAATCCTGGCAACGCGCCCTTTCGGTCCAGTGACAATCGAAGAAGAATCGGATCAAAGTGTCCGCATGCGGCATTTTCTTACCGCACAAATTGACAAAACCGCAAGCATTACACTTGATCGAACACCTTTACTCTTTAATCGTGATGTTATTGTTTCTCTGGTGCGACCGACGAAGACCGACGCGTTTTTTTTCCGTAACGGCCAAGCAGATCAGGTGCACTATATCAGCCAGGGACAGGGAATTGTAGAAACTGAATTTGGAGAACTGCCCTACAGGGAGGGCGATTACATTGTGATTCCTCGTGGGATTGTGCACCGATTCCGCCTCGAGAGCGATGAACATGCGGTATTGATTTTTGAAACTCCCAGTTATGTGCGTTTTCCCTCTCGTTATTTAACTCGCGAGGGACAGTTGATGGAGCATGCGCCTTTTTGCGAACGGGATATCCGTGCGCCAGAAAATCTTGTTTGCCAGGATCAGACAGGCGAATTTAAAGTTCTTGTCAAACAACGTAACCTGCTGACTGAAATCATCCTCGATCACCACCCCTGCGATGTAATCGCCTGGGATGGTTGCTACTACCCCTGGGCACTTTCAATCCATGATTTTGAGCCAATTACTGGTTCGTTGCATCAGCCTCCACCCGTCCATCAAACATTGCAGGCTGATCAATTTGTACTTTGTTCTTTTACTCCCCGGATGTTGGATTATCATCCCGAGGCGGTGCCCGCGCCCTACAATCACTCGAACGTGATGAGTGATGAGCTCATTTATTACGCCAACGATCAGTTCATTAGTCGTAGTGGAGCGGGTTTCGGCTCGCTTACGCTTCATCCGGCTGGTTTGCCACATGGCCCGCAACCTGGGAAAGCTGAGGCATCGATTGGAGGAAAACGGACCGAGGAGTTGGCTGTCATGATCGATACATTCCACCCCCTGAAAGTCGCTGCTCCCGCCCTCGATTTTGAAGATCCCGCGTACGGGCAGAGTTGGATTGAGCCATGATCGCCGCGCTGGGCAATCTCCTTAAAGGTGTTATCGATTACGCGGGTCTGTTTCCTCCGGCAGACCTGGAAATGAATCGGGCTGTCGAAATATTTACAGCGGACCGGCAGGGTGCGTACCACAAATGGCTTCAGCATTTTATCGTGCCAGCCGAGCGTATTAGCGAACTTGATTCCTTACGTACTGCATCAACAATTGATCCGCACTGGACACTTTCTGTTTTGGTTGGTGGCGGCGAGACCCTACGGGACTGGCATGCTGCCGTTGAAAGTGGCCTTGCTGCGGTCGATTCGAGTCGTCACCGTCCGGCGCCAGATACGATCACTGTCCTTGAAATTGCGCTACCGACAGCGATGGCCGCAGATACAGCCTCCTTCGTTCAAGCGATCGACGAGATTGAGGCCCGTATCCGCAACACGCTGCTTGCAGATTGTGATCTCTTTTTTGAGACGACGACCTCCGCAAGCCACCGCCGGGCACTTGCAGAAGTTCTCTGTGATCGCCAGACACGCACTTCGCGTGTCGGGTTGAAGCTTCGGACGGGCGGTCGCACGCCCTCCCACATTCCCTCCCTCAGTCAACTGTCCGAGAACATTCAATTGTGTCATTCACTGCAAATACCCTGGAAAGCAACGGCGGGGCTGCATCATCCCTTGCCGCATGCTTGCCCAAAAATCGGTGCAACCATGCACGGTTTTCTCAATCTGCTCTTTGCTGTTGTCCTTTTAGAGGCAAAGGTATTACCGGTGGATCGTTTAGAGAATTTACTGGCGGATCGTAATGCGGAACACTTTACATTTACCGAAAGTTGTTTGGCTTGGGAGGGGATGGCGGCAGACTTATCCCAGATACAAGCTGGGCGAGAGAGATTTATTTCTTTTGGAAGTTGTAGTTTTGCTGAACCGGTCGAAGATTTAGCACAGTTGGGACTATTACCCAAACAGTCTGATATGCACGATTCATAAAAGGAAGCTATTCAATGGGGTCGGAAAGTCAAAGTTTTGTTGAAGTGGATCCCAAGAGCCACTTTCCAATTCAGAATCTGCCTTATGGCATTTTTAAACATCCCCGTGCTCCACAACCGCGTGTCGGAGTCGCAATTGGTGAATTCATTTTAGATCTGGCTGAACTTGAAGGGCGAGGGATTCTTACCGCTTGCCGCGAGAGCGGATCTATTTTTTCTTGCGACAACCTCAATGGCTTGATGCGTCAAGGGCGGGATGCGTGGTCGCAAGTGAGAAACCGGTTGACACAATTGCTGAGCGTGGACTGTCCGGAAATCCGAGACAACCAAGAATTAAGAAATGCTGTTTTGCTGCGCCAATCAGAGTGCTCGATGCAACTTCCGGTGGCGGTTCCGGATTATACAGATTTTTATTCTTCCCGCGATCACGCGACCAACGTGGGCACGATGCTTCGGGGGGCGGAAAATGCTCTCCAGCCCAACTGGCTCCATTTACCGGTCGCTTACCATGGACGAGCCGGTTCGCTTTTGCCAAGTGGTACCGATATCTACAGACCCCATGGCCAACTAGCTGAAGATAAGTATGGGCCGAGTCGCGCCATCGATTTCGAATTGGAAATGGGATTTTTTGTAGGCACCGAGACGACTCTCGGCGACCCAATTCCAATTTCACAAACTGCCGAACATATTTTTGGAATGGTCTTGGTGAACGATTGGAGTGCCAGAGATATTCAGAAATGGGAGTACGTCCCCCTAGGACCTTTTTTGGCTAAAAATTTTGCGACCTCTATTTCCCCATGGGTCGTGACAACCGATGCCTTGGCTCCTTTCCAGCGGCCCCTCCCGGTTCAGGATCCTCAGGTGCTGCCCTATTTAAATTGGCAACAGGATTACACCTACGATATCGATTTGCAGGTCTCGTTGACTCCTGTAAACACCAAGAGTCCGCTGGAGATCACTCGGTCTAATTTTCAATATTTGTACTGGAGTATTCATCAACAGCTGGCGCATCATACCGTCAATGGCTGCAATGTTCGGGTGGGGGACCTGCTGGCATCAGGGACGATCAGTGGTCCTGAAAAAACTTCTCGGGGATGTCTACTGGAACTCTCTTGGAGAGGCGCTGAACCACTCGAACTCCCCGGGGGCGAAAAGCGTACTTTTCTCGAAGATGGTGACCGCGTAACGATGAGCGGATGGTGTCAGGGGTCGGACTACCGGATTGGTTTTGGTGAAGTCACTGCCAAACTGTTACCGGCCCGAAAGAGTGGATGAATCCGATTCTCTGGAAACCAGACCAGGAACGCGTGGCTGCGAGTCAGATGACCGCTTTTACCCGTTACGTCGAAGAAAAAACGGCGAACCACTTTTCAGATTATCAGGCGCTTTGGCAATGGTCGATCCAAAGTCCTGAAGATTTTTGGCCGGCAGTCTGGGAATTTTGTGGGGTGCAGGCGAGTCGCCCATGGGACAACGCCCTCGAGAACCCACAACAGATGCCCGGGGCCAAGTGGTTTAATGGTGCAAAGCTGAATTTTGCCGAAAATCTCCTTGAGGGTGGCAAGGACGAGGCAATCGCCATCCTCTTTCGCAACGAAATCGGGCAGTCGCGAGAGATCCGTCGTGGGGAATTGCGCCTGGAAGTCGCCCGGGTGGCAGGTTGGTTGCAAGAACAGGGGATTGGGCCTGGGGATCGGATTGCAGCCTGGATGCCAAATCTTCCAGAAACGGTTGTGATGCTCCTTGCCGCCGCGACGCTGGGAGCCACCTTCTCTTCCTGCTCACCCGATTTCGGAATCCAAGCCGTCGTGGAGCGGTTTGGACAAATAGAACCTGTACTACTCTTGGTAACCGATGGTTACATGTATGGCGGAAAAACATTTGAAGTCTTGCCAAAAGTGCAAAAACTGCTTGAAAGTGTGCCTTCGATTCAGCATACCCTGGTGGTCCCTTACAGTTCCGAACCCGTCAACCGGATCAACATACCCAATAGTCAATGGTGGGATGAGGTCGGCTCGACGGGTACACCGCTTGAATATCTTCAACTCCCTTTTGACCATCCTCTCTACATTCTTTATTCGTCTGGCACGACCGGTACACCCAAGTGCATTGTCCATGGAGCAGGTGGAACACTCCTTCAACATTTAAAAGAGCATCGTCTGCATACGGATCTGCGGGGAGGGGATCGACTATTTTATTTCACTACCTGCGGATGGATGATGTGGAATTGGTTAATCAGTGGACTGGCAACAGGGGCGGCAATCGTGCTTTATGACGGTTCACCCATGCAACCTGATGCAAATATACTCTTTCAATTGGCCGAGGAATTGGAAATTGATGTGTTCGGTACGAGTGCCAGCTATCTGACCGCACTCGAAAAAAGTGGCGTGCGTCCAGGAAAACAATATAACCTTGGACGGTTACGGACGATGCTTTCCACCGGATCACCATTGAGTGATGAGAGTTTTGCCTATGTTTATCGGGAAATCAAAGCTGATCTCTGTCTGGCATCCATTTCAGGAGGGACCGATATTATTTCCTGTTTTGTACTGGGAAATTCCAATCTCCCTGTAAGGCGCGGCGAACTACAGTGTCGTGGTTTAGGGATGGCCGTCGACATTTTTGATGCCCAAGGAAAATCCCTTGTGGGTGAAAAAGGGGAGCTTGTCTGCACACGTCCTTTTCCTTCCATGCCGCTTGGATTCTGGCGAGATGAAACGGGAAGTCGCTACCACAACGCATATTTCGATCGCTATCGCAATGTCTGGTGTCATGGTGATTTTGCGCAGCTCACCGAAGAAGGGGGAATGATAATTTACGGTCGCAGCGATGCTGTTTTGAACCCTGGCGGTGTGCGGATTGGCACTGCTGAGATTTACGCCCAGGTCATCCTGGTCGACGAGGTCGTCGATTGTGTCGCTGTGGGACAGGAATGGAAAGGTGATAGCCGAATCATCCTCTTTGTCCAACTGCAAAAAGGATCCGTAATGGATGCGCCGCTCGAAGAAAAAATAAGGCGGCAGATTCGTTCCGGAGCCAGCCCGCGGCATGTGCCGGCCGCCATTTTAACCGTTCCAGATATTCCCAAAACAAGAAGTGGGAAAATTTCTGAATTGGCCGTTCGCAACGCCATCCATGGTCACCCAATCGACAATCTAGAAGCGTTGGCCAACCCCGAGGCGCTGCATGCGTTCACTTCGCGTGATGAGTTGTCCTGAAGGGCGTGCTCGGTGTTGCGAAATACGACAACCCGTTTGGAAAAGCCGGCTTCATCTAATCAGTTCAATGACGCCAAAGCGTGGAAAATACTTTATGCAAATTCATTCATCTTCAATTGGAGTCGGGCTGAAAGGATTTGAACCTTCGACCTCTGCGTCCCGAACGCAGCGCTCTAGCCAAGCTGAGCTACAGCCCGATCTGCTCCCGCAGAGAAATCATTTTAGACCGCTACTGGCAAGGGGCAAAGGGTCGTGGAAGATACCTCGGCCAAGAAACGATTCTTAGACGCCGCCCTGCCCGCCAGCTTCCGCTGTTTCAACATCCCCTTCTGATGATAATGCAGGAAGGCCATGTTGCGTCTCTTCGTCGAGGTGGACCTCGTCAAGTTCAACCCCATCGACATGTCGCCGCAGCAACAGATAAACGGCGGTCATCCCACTGAAAAGAAAACCAATTGCAAACGCCGTGGTGAGTGTGCGTAAACAACCATGCCAAAAGCGAATAAGATTTTCTCCCCATCCAGCGACTCCTTGTAAATCACCGTGGAATAGTTCGATGAATCTTTCTGATGACAAGCCCCACGCCAGCGACCAGTGCGTACAGTGCACTAATAAACTAATAAATCCATGCACAAAGACCCAACCGATCCCGCCAAGCAAGGTTGCTATGAGGATATAAAATAGGTAGTGAAAGGGACGTTGAAATACATACGCGTAGCTGCGACTAATGGCATCAAACGCGTCCGTTCCTTCGGTGCTGATCGTAGAGAACATTAAGGGCCAACCAAAAATTAAGCCCAAAATGAGAATTGCCATCATAAAGCCAAGGCAAATGACTAAGGGCCAAAGGATGCCTGCAACCAGAACACCAACATCAAGATTTGACAAGAGTCCGAGCAATGCGATTGGAACCCCTAATCCAAAAATACCCAACAGCGGGATGAGTGGAGCAGACATGTAGGAACAGCATCTTTGGCGGGCGAATCGTCCGGCACTTTTAAAGCTGAGCATTTCATCTTGTGTGAGTTTGACTGCCACGATACGCGCTATCATTGCGCCAAAATATCCCCAAATCACTAAAGCCCAACCGCCACAGACGAGGGCATACGCTAGCCCCCGGTAAGTAAGATCTTTGTGAAATAGTATCTGAAATGGAAAGGTTAATTCGGTTGCCGTTGCTTCTGCAACTCCAAGAATCTCCCCGATAAAAGGAGTCCTGTTAAGGTCCGCTAAGGCCCCTGCTCCAAAATAATCAGCGTAAGCTTCATTTCCTGTCGCGTCCATCTCCCACGGCCAGGGTGGCACGGTTCCTTCATGACGGGCACCCAATTGCATGAGTACTGGGTCGGCAAGGATGTGGACACCTGTTTCATCGGGCGCATAAGCCACAAGATTCCAACACAGTCGCCAACCCGCCACCATCCCGACAAGTCCGAGCGCAGCGAGTAGCAGTATCCGAAAACCGATCGCTATACGCACTGAGCGAAAAAGAATAAGCCAGGGAAAGGTCTCCTGCCAATCGTGGACTAGTTTTGCTTCCGAATGTTCTGCCATTTTCGGAGAACCTCCCTGCTGCGCATGAGATGCTGAGTATATGTTTTTACTGGTGGTGCATAAATCAGGATGACCACTCGACGGCAATTATGACCAATCCGGGCATCAGGATGCAAGCAGAAAACTAGCCCTGTTCTTAACGGGAATTACTCCATTTCTGGCTCGTCTACCCCGTCCGATTCGCCTTCAATAGGGAGACTGTAATCTTCCTCAAACCATCGACCCAGATCAATTGTCCGGCAGCGATTGCTACAAAAAGGTAGCGTTACCGACAGAGCGGCCTCAAAAGAACCATCGCAGATGGGACAGACAATATTCGACATTGATGCGTTTCTCTCTACCTCTCACCGGTAGCCATCCTTAAGCTTATTTTTTTAAAAAGTATCCATTGCCAACAATGTTTCAGTTTGCATCTTTGCCCCCGGCGGGACCACTTTTTTTCCCTGTTGATTTTTCTGAAGATTTTTTATCATCGGTCGATTTTGATTCCTTGTCCTTCTTGGCGGCGGCGGCACCCTTTTTATAGGACTCGCTACGATAGTCCGTCTCATAAAACCCAGAGCCTTTAAAAACAACAGCAGCCCCGGTGCCAAAGAGTCGTCGCAGTTTAAGTTTTTTACACTCGGGGCATTTCTTTTTGACGCCCTCGGTGATCGCCTGAAATAACTCAAAAGTATGTCCGCAAGCATCGCACTCATAGTCGTATGTTGGCATAATAATGTCTCCTCAAGCCTGCGTGGGTTTGTCTGTAGGACCCGTCGAGACAATCACTTGGCTAGGCCGGACCACACGCTCGTGCAGTTGATATCCCACGGCGATCTCCATGACAATCTTGCCCGCTGCATACTCGTCGCTCGCTGTTTGGGACACCGCTTCGTGAAGATTCGGGTCGAATGTTTCACCCAATGCCGCAATGGAATGACAATCGTGCTGGGTGAGTATGGATTGAAATTGTTGCGCAACAAGCTTGAATCCCTCCAAGAGCGATTCGGTCCCTTTATTCTTTTCGGCTGCTTCGATTGCTCGTTGAATATTGTCGAGCAGAGGGATTAAATCTCGCAATAGCGGCATCAACACATAACGACTCTCCTGCTGCTGTTCGCGCTGTACACGCTTGCGATAATTATCTAGGTCGGCTTGGGCACGAAGCGCTCTATTATTGGCATCGAGAAGTTCTAATTGTCTACGCTCAGCTTCGGAAATCGTAAGGGTTGCTTCTGGGTCGATTTCTGTAGAAGCATCTCTTCGACTTTGATGTAAAGGATCATCTTTATCGACTTCTAAGTTGTCGTCGTTTACATCACTCACAGCATCAATCCTTCGTGTTCTTTGGGAAGCGATCAAAATTTTGTGATTTAATCATCCGAGTCCGGTTGATCCTCGGGTGCGAAGTACCCTTTCAATTTATCCAAAAAACTTTTGCGGTGCGGGGTCACATGGGAAAGTTCTAAATCGGCCAACTCTCGGATCAATTGCTCCTGTTCACTTGATAATTTCTTTGGTACATCAATATCGATTTGGATATGTAGATCTCCCGTCCTCCGCCCACGAGGATCCGGCATGCCACGGCGCGAAAGTTTCACAACATCGCCTGCCCGTGTACCGCTTTTGATTTCTATCCCTTCCGGTCCATCGAGTGTCGGAATCTCCACTGTACCCCCTAAAACTGCCTGAGAGTAGGTGATCGGGACTCGACAGATGAGGTGATTGCCTTGACGCGTGAAAAGTGAATGTTTTTCAACGTGCACCAAACAATAGAGATCACCAGAGGGGCCCCCACTGGAACTCAGATGCCCTTGTCCCGTTAAGCGGATCCGCATTTGATCATCTATTCCCGCAGGAATCGCAACATCACAGGCGACCACTTCTTCCTGGTACCCTTCGCCACGGCAACTCCCACACTTTTCGCGAATGGTCGAACCAACACCGTGGCAGGAGGGGCAAGTTGTTTGCATTCGGAGAATACCCCTCGACTGGATAACCTGGCCGTGGCCACCGCAGTATTGGCATGCTTCCAATGCTGTGCCACCCGCCGCACCGTTGCCCTGACAGTCGCCGCAGCAACGATGCTGGGCAAAAGATACCTGTTTTTCAACACCTCGGGCAGCGGCAAAAAGGTCGATCGTCAAATCACATTCAATATCAGCGCCGCGCCGAGTCCGACGACCACGTCCACTCCCACTCCCACTCCCACCAAAAACGCCGCCGCCAAACATATCTCCAAAGGCTTCAAAAATATCGCTCAAATCATGAAACTGCTGGCCTCCGCCCTCGAGACCTGCGTGCCCATACCGATCATAGCGTGAGCGTTTTTCGGTATCGCTCAGTATTTCAAAAGCTTCGGCTGCCTCTTTGAAGTGGTCAATCGCCGCTTCATCTCCTGGGTTTTTATCAGGGTGATACTGAATGGCCCTCCGGCGGTAGGCAACCGAAATTTCATCCGTCGAGGCCGTCTGCTCAACGTTAAGTATTTCATAATAACAGCGTTTTTCAGTCATGCTCATATCAAAATTATAGGCAGTTCTGTGAGTGCGGGCCTATCCCAATTAAGAGAGAACTCGCCTGGTTGAAATCTGAATCGAACTGCTCCCAATGTCTATAAACAGAGCCACTTCCGGCAAAGCAGAAATGGCCCTGAGTTGAAATCAGATACCGTAGACGAGAGCTAATTTTAAACCCTTATTGAGATTATAACACGCATTAGGCAATCGACCCCTGAACGCGTTTTTTGTCAACATCTTCTTCGTCATAATTGGTCACCAGCGCTTCGGTGGTCAGCATCAACGCTGCAATGCTTGCCGCATTTGCCAGTGCGGTACGAACCACCTTTACTGGGTCGGTAATTCCCGCCTTGAACATATCAGTATATTGGGCTGATTTCGCGTCGTAACCCGAATTTACCGGCTTCTGCATAACCTCGTCGACAACGACCGAACCATCAATACCACCATTGTCGGCAATTTGACGCAAGGGGGCCGACAAAGCACTAAGGATGATATCGACCCCGATTTTTTCATCTCCCTTCACCTTGCCCCGCACGCCTTGAACCGCCTCTGTGCATCGAATCAAGGCGACGCCTCCGCCTGGCAAAATACCTTCTTCGACAGCTGCCCGCGTGGCATGCAAGGCGTCTTCGACCCGTGCCTTCTTCTGCTTCATTTCGGTCTCTGTGCCAGCACCCACCGATATCACGGCAACGCCACCAGTTAGTTTTGCCATCCGCTCTTGCAACTTTTCACGATCGTAGTCGCTATCAGAAGCTTCGATCTGATTTCGCAACTGGGCGATTCGCTTACTGACGTCTTCTTGTTTTCCCGCCCCACGCACAATCGTCGTATTACTCTTATCGACTGTAATCTGCTTAGCGCGACCCAACTGTTCTAATTCGAGATTTTCAAGCTTTAATCCCAAATCTTCGCTGATCATTGTGCCACCAGTTAAAATCCCGATGTCGCTAAGCATCGCCTTGCGACGATCACCAAATCCGGGGGCCTTTACCGCACAAACATTCAGCACACCACGCAGCTTATTCACGACAAGTGCTGCCAAGGCTTCTCCTTCGACATCTTCGGCGATAATCAGTAGTGGTTTACCGGACTGAGCAACCTTTTCGAGTACGGGAACGAGTTCACGAAGACTGCTGATTTTCTTTTCGAAAATCAAAATCAGGGCGTCTTCCAACAGGCAGTCTCGCTCCGCGGGACGTGTAATAAAATAAGGGGATACAAATCCTTTATCGAACTGCATTCCATCCACATACTCAACAGTGGTTTCCGCGGTCTTCCCTTCTTCGACTGTGATCACGCCATCTTGGCCAACCTTATGCAATGCATCCGCCAGCAGGGAGCCTATTGTCATATCGTTATTGGCACTAATTGCACCAACATTCGCAACATCTTGCTTGCTATCCACCGGACGAGAGAGGTCGCTCAGTTTTGCTACCGTTGCCTCGACCGCTGCCTCAATACCTCGGCGAACCGCCATAGGATTGCTACCGGCTACAATATTCCGGCGTCCTTCCTTGAAGATCGCCCGGGCTAAAACAGTTGCTGTTGTCGTTCCGTCCCCAGCCAAATCGGATGTCTTGCTGGCGACTTCATTGACAAGCTTAGCGCCCATATTCTCAAAGGGATCCTCAAGTTCAACCTCTTTACTCACGGTCACACCGTCTTTGGTGACGGTCGGCCCGCCAAACGATTTATCAATCACAACATTCTTGCCAGTCGGGCCCATTGTGATCGCGACCGCGTTCGCTAGTTTTTCTACGCCGTCGAGCATCTTGGCTCGTGCCTGATCTTCAAACATCAATTGTTTTGCTGCCACAGCAGAAGTTCCTTTTCAAAAACTTTTATTAAAAAGTAAGGGTGTCGGTTCAGTCGACGACCTTAGCCAAGATATCGCCTTCGCGGAGTATTTTAACTTCTCGACCGTTGAGTTCCTGATCAACGCCACCATACTTTCCGAAATAGACTCTATCGCCGATCGCTACAGAAAGTTCGCCGCGGTTACCGCTATCGAGCAGTCGGCCTGGACCTACCGCAACAACGGTTCCCAATTGCGGTTTTTCTTGCGCTGAGTCCGGCAGAACGATGCCGCCCGCCGTTGTTTCTTCCGCATCAACTAACTCGACAACAACACGATCCTCGAGTGGTTTTAGTTTTTCTTTTCCCATGAGTTCTCTCCGGTCGCTAAATTTTAAAATTATTTAAGAGGAATGTGGATTGCGATAAAGGCTTACATCATGCCAGGCATGCCACCCATGCCGGGCATGCCACCCATGCCACCACCCATGCCACCCATGCCACCCATGCCACCACCCATGCCACCCATATCGGGCATGCCGCCACCCATGCCATGGTCATGATGGTCTCCACCATCCTCTCCCGCTGGCTCTGGAATATCCGTAATTAAGGTTTCTGTAGTCAGCAGCAGGGCCGCCACACTGGCCGCATTCTGCAACGCACTTCGCACCACTTTGGCCGGGTCAATGACTCCCGCTTCGACCAAGTCACAGTAAACGCCCTTATCGGCATCAAAGCCTTCATTCTTTCCTTTGAGCTTGGATACACGATTCACGACGACTGCCCCATCATGGCCCGCATTCTCCGCAATACAGCGAAGAGGATAATCGAGAATATTGCGGATAATCTCCGCCCCCAAGGCTTCGTCTCCCTCGAGGTCCAGCTTATCGATGGCTCCACCGGATCGCATTAACGTGACTCCACCACCTGGAACCACTCCTTCCTCAAGGGCAGCTGCTGTGGCGCTCTTCGCATCTTCAAGAAGGGCTTTGCGCTCTTTCATTTCTGTCTCAGTCGCCGCACCACAATTAATTTGGGCCACGCCGCCGGCCAGTTTAGCGAGCCGCTCCTGAAGTTTCTCACGATCATAGTCGCTATCAGTTGACTCAATTTCTCGACGAATCTGATCCACTCGACCGGCGATGTCCGATTTTTTCCCGGCGCCACCAACCATCGTCGTTTCGTCGGTTGAAATCGTGATCTTTTTTACTCTTCCTAAATCAGAGCGTTTGACCGCGTCGAGCGAAATTCCCAGATCTTTGAAGACTGCTGTGCCGCCGGTCAACACAGCCAAGTCACCAAGCATTGCTTTGCGTCGATCGCCATAACCAGGAGCCTTGACCGCACAGACATTGAGAATCCCACGCATCTTATTGACTACAAGTGTTGCCAAAGCTTCACCATCAACGTCTTCCGCAATAATCAGCAACGGCTTGTTTTCTTTACTCACCGCTTCGAGAATCGGCACCAGATTTTTAGCGTTTGAAATTTTTTCCTCGTAGATCAAAACCAGACAGTTTTCTAATTCAACGAGCTGGCGATCCGTGTCGGTAACAAAGTGAGGCGAAAGATAACCACGGTCGAACTGCATCCCTTCAACAACCTCTACGGTTGTTTCGGCACTTCGTCCTTCCTCGACCGTAATGACACCATTTTTACCAACCTTCAAAAAAGCAGTGGCTAAAACTGCACCGATAGAAGAATCGTTATTTCCAGCGATTGTGGCAACCTGGGTGATTTCTTTTTTGTTTTTTTCATCGACTTTGGTAGCCCGCGAAAGAATCGCGGTGCGGACCGCTTCGGCGGCTTTCCCGATCCCGCGGGCGAGCGCCATCGGATCTGCTCCGGCGGCAATCATTTTAAGACCTTCTTTGAAGATACCCTCGGTGAGCACTGTTGCGGTGGTTGTTCCGTCTCCGGCAACATCGTTTGTTTTTGTCGCCGCCTCTTTCACGAGCTGCACCGCCAAATTTTCGTTCGGATCGTCTAATTCGATATCCTCAGCAACCGTCACGCCATCTTTCGTAATCTTGGGGGAACCCCAACCTTTGTCGAGCACGGCATTGCGACCCCGTGGGCCAAGTGTGCTGCGAACAGCTTGGGTGAGCTTGGCCACCCCGGCAGCTAGCGGTTGTCGTGCATCGTCATCGAAGACCATTTTCTTTGCCACGGTCGATTTCCTCCTGAACGGAAAGAGTGTAAATATGCGGGAAAGCGGGTAATGGAACCCGCCTTTTTGGCAGGGTCAGTGGGTAGGGAATCCTTAATAGTGCAAGGCGAGTGCCAAGCGGGGGAGAAATATCCTAAGTCTCTTTTATGGATACACTTGGGGATAATTGTCAAAGCCACTGCACCGGAGACGTTTTTTGAAATTCCCCCAAAAAGTGCCAATTTGGCAGTTTTTTAGCGCTCAACCCGTTACGGGTTAAACGTCTCGTCTGCACGCAGCGCGAGGGCAAACCCAGCCAGCAGTTCGGCGGTCTGGTCAAGATCCGCAAGCGAAATCGTTTCGACCGCACTGTGCATATAGCGGTTGGGAACACTGACAAGTGCCGTGGCCACCCCGCTCCGAGTCACTTGCAATGAATTCGCATCCGTTGGTGTCGCACGGCCAATTGCGGCCAATTGATAATCGATCCCCTTCTGTTTGGCGACATCAATCAATCGCTCCACCACGCGTGGGTTACAGTTCGGACCGCGTGTGATGACGGGGCCGCCCCCCAACTTCACATCTCCTTCGGTCTTTTTATCGACTGTCGGACAATCGGTTGCGTGTGTCACATCCACGGCGATACCCACCTGCGGATCAATTCCATAAGCACTGGTTCGCGCACCACGCAATCCGATTTCCTCTTGAACGGTCGATACTGCATATAAAGCACAGGAAAGTTGCTCTGTCGCGACTCGCCGAAGAGCTTCGATCACGACCCAGAGACCTGTTTTATCATCCATTCCCGGTGAATTTGCTAAATCATCGGAAAGCATTTCAAGTTTGAGATAAAAAGTTACCGGATCACCAACGCGGACTTTTTGGGACGCCTCATCCCGATCGGACGCTCCAATGTCGATCCATAAATCCTTAATTTTGGGGACCTGTTTTCGCTCGTCGTCGGTCAAGAGGTGGATCGGCTTGCGAGCAATCACCCCCTTCACTGGACCGTGTGCTGTCCAGACAGTAAGTCGTTGTCCGATGAGTTGCTGTGGATCCCAACCGCCGATGGGCTGGACGTAAAGAAATCCATTTTCATCGATAAATTGCACGATCAGTCCTATCTGATCGCAGTGCCCCGCATACATTACCCTCAGGGGCGCCTGAGGATTTTTCACGGCAATGACATTACCATGCGAATCACTGTCAATTTTATCTGCAAAGCCATTGGCATATTCTCGAACAATTTTCTGAACGGGTTGTTCGTAACCGGAGGGGCTCGGGGTTTCCAAAATATTTTTAAAAAACTCAAGCGCTTTATCGATCATCATTCCTTGCCCTTCCAAAGCATGTCAACCAAAAGTCAGAATTCAACGACCACTTAATGTACGTCGACGCTAACCGACGGGCAATGCGGGCGGTCGCCTGTCGCTTGACGACCCGAGCGAACCAACCCTAGGATGGGGGTCTGATTTCCGCATTCAGGTGCTCACAATGGAAAAAACAAAGATTGCCATTGTCGGTCTAGGCACAGTAGGAACCGGGGTTGCCCGATTGTTGTTGGAGCAGGCGGAGCGAACCGCTCGCCATGCAGGACAAACAATCTGGTTGGAAAAGGTGGTTGTCCGCAACCGCAATAAAGCCCGTGATATCGAACTGCCTGAGGGTGTGCTTACCGACCGACTTGAGGAAGTTACGGAAAATCCCGACATCCGCTGCGTGGCCCAATTGATCGGTGGCTTAGAACCGGCGCGCTCGATCATGATTCGGCTTCTTGAAAGCGGGAAGGATATTGTTACGGCAAATAAGGCACTGCTCGCAGAGCATGGGGCAGAATTGTTCGATCGGGCGCGGGAACTCGGTCGGTCCATCGCATTCGATGCTGCCGTCGCCGGAGGGATTCCGATTGTCACAAATATAGGGCAATGTCTTGCGGCCAATCGTATCGAGTCGATTCATGGAATTTTAAATGGAACCTGTAATTTTATTATTTCTCAGATGGAAGAACACGGGGTTTCTTATGCCGAAGCGGTTGAAGAGGCGCAGCAACGGGGCTACGCCGAGGCGGATCCAACCACGGATGTCGATGGCAGTGACGCTGCTCAGAAACTAGCCCTGCTCGCTCATTTAGCCTTCGGTGCTCGAGTGCATTGGAAAGAAATTCCTCGCCAAGGAATTGAGTCGCTCAGTCGAATTGATCTCCGTTATGCACGAGAACTTGGTTATCGTCTAAAATTATTGGCTGTCGCTCGATTGGAAGAGGAGGAACTTGAGTTGCACGTGGGCGCTCAATTGGTCCGCTGCGATTCACCTATGGCAGATGTCGGGGGTGCTTACAATGCAATTCGCTTGGTCGGGGACGCGGTGGGACGTGTTTGGTTCCATGGCATGGGGGCTGGAAGGATGCCTACGGCTTCGGCCGTGGCGGCTGACCTAATCGATACGGTTGTCGGAAGAACAGCCATCACTTTTCGTACATTGCAACTGTGGTCTGAAAAACCTGCCCGAGTCGTTCCCAGGCCCTCTTTCACCACATCCACGCGGTACTATCTTCGGTTCACCGTCAAAGATCATCCGGGGGTCTTGGCCGATATTACTGGAGCACTTAGCCGGGAAGGCATCTCGATTGCTTCGTTTATCCAGCATGAACGGCACGAGGTGGAAGATGATCGTGTACCGCTGATTATTATGACCCATCAAACGACGGTGGGTGCTGCCGATCGAGCAATGGAAAAAATCAACCAATTAGAAATGGTGCATGAACCGGCGGTGCGGCTCCGGATTCTCGACTAGGATAGAACGCTCTCATCGTACGTGCTCCACAGCCTCAAACAACAACAGGCCCATGAAATATGTGATCGTGATTCCTGATGGAGCAGCGGATGAGCCACAGGAAGCACTCGATGGAAAAACACCCCTCGCTGCGGCAAACACCCCGGCCATGGATTCGGTTGCGCAGGCGGGAATGGTTGGCCATGCAAATCATGTCCCGGCCCATTTGCCTGCCGGGTCCGCAGTCGCCAATATGAGCCTTCTCGGCTACGACCCGGTAGCCGCATTTACTGGTCGAGCGCCGATCGAAGCGGCAGCACAAGGCATTGTCCTTGGGGAAAACGATTGGGCGGTCCGCTGTAATTTAGTCACCATTGAAGACCAGGTCATGCGCGATTTTACGGCAGACCACATTTCAACCGAAGAAGCTGTTGGGTTACTGAATACCTTGAAAGAAAGCCTCGCTATGGAGGACATCGAGTGGATACCGGGGGTAAGTTATCGAAATTTACTGGTCTGTAGAGGAGCTGCCACAGCGTGGCCTTTCGATCCAGATACGCGGACAACACCGCCCCACGACCTAACAGATGGGCAAGTCATTGACCACTATCCGCGGGGAGCGGGAAGTGATTTCTTCAACCAGCTGATGCGAGAAAGTGTCTCACTTTTTAATGACCACCCTATCAATAGGAAGAGAAAGGCTGCGGGAAAACTGCCGGCGACGAACATCTGGCTTTGGGGACAGGGCCGACGGCCCCGCCTGCAATCCTTTGTAGAAAAATTTGGCCTAAACGGGGCCATGATTACGGCCGTTGATCTCTTGCGGGGACTGGCTGAACTGATTGGCTGGCAAAATGTGCGTGTGCCCGGTGCCACGGGATATACTGATACGGATTATGCAGCGAAAGGCCAGGCGGCACTCGCCGCACTGCAATCCACTGATCTTGTCTGTGTACATGTTGAGGCGCCGGATGAAGCCTCGCACGAAGGAGATTTGAAAAAGAAAATAGTTGCAATCGAAGAAATCGACGAGAGAATCGTCGCCCCGCTCTGTGAGGCCTTGAATGCCGGGGAAAACTTCCGCATTTTGATCTGTCCAGATCATCCAACGCCTGTTCGCACCAAGACACACAGTCACGGATGTGTACCCTTTACGATGGCTGGGACTGGAATTCCTGTTGATCAAAGCTGTGCGTACAATGAATCCTCCGCAGAAATTTCTGAAAATAGCTTTGCTGCAGGTCACGCACTAATGGCACACTTTATTGGTTAAGTATTTATAAACGGAGAATATGCTCGGCTGCCAGTTCATTTTACTCTCTCTGGGCAGGTGTCTCGTTATTCTTTCAAAGAATATTTAAGTAAAAATTGTTTTAAAGAAAAATATAGATTTATGGGTATCATCGTACAAAAGTTTGGGGGAACCAGTATTGCGGACAGCGAAAAGATTCTCTCTGCCGCGCGGAAAGCTATCGCCACACAGCAACAGGGAAATCAAGTTGTGATGGTGGTGAGTGCAATGGGAAAAAATACGGACATGCTTGTTGACCTGGCTCGGCAAATTAATCCGCGGCCACCTGCACGGGAAATGGATATGCTTCTTTCCACCGGGGAGCAGGTGAGCGTTGCGCTGATGGCGATGGCCATTCATTCACTCGGCGCCCAAGCGATCAGTCTAACCGGTGCACAAATTGGCATCCGCACCGACAGTTCTCACACGCGGGCCCGTATTCAATCCATTCCGACTGATCGCATGCGACAACTGCTCGACGAGGACAAAATCGTAATTGCCGCGGGATTTCAAGGGATCGATGAAAACTTTAACATCACGACTCTGGGGAGAGGGGGGAGCGATCTCACCGCCGTGGCGTTGGCATCGGTTTTAAAGGCAGACGCCTGTGAGATCTATACCGATGTCGATGGTGTTTATACGACCGACCCTCGTATTCTTTCAGCGGCCCGAAAGGTTTCTCAAATTAGTTACGACGAAATGTTGGAACTTGCGAGTTTGGGAGCGGGTGTTTTGCACAGTCGTTCAGTAGAATTTGCCAAGCGCTACAGCGTGCCCATCCATGTGCGACATAGCTTTTCAGATAAGCCTGGATCGCTAGTCGTTGCCGAATCAGAATCACCAAGTCAATCGGTGGGTGGTGCGGCTGTCACAAAAAACGAATCCCTCGTGTCAATCAAAGAAATTCCGGATCAGCCTGGGACAAGTCTGACGATTTTTGAAAAAATCGCAGTCGAAAATATTACGGTCGATATGATCGTGCAAAATATTGGCCTGGATGGGAAAGCAAATATTTCATTCACCGTCCTCGATGACGATTTACCCGTTACGCAAGATGCGGTCCGAAAAGCATTGGATCAACTAGGGAGTGGGCAGCTTGAGTGTCGTCAGGATGTTTCTAAAGTCTCTGTCGTTGGTTTGGGTATGGCGCAGCAGACCGGTGTTGCGGATCACATGTTCCGCACGTTGGCGGCCGCGGGTATCAATATCCAAATGATCACCACGAGCGAAATTAAAATTTCAGTCCTCGTTGAGCGTGAGCGTGCCGAAGAAGCGCTACGTTTGGTTCATGATGCATTCACCCTACAGACTGCGCCAGTGGATTCCCAGTTGAAGGAAATTGGTGGGCCGACCGAATCGGATGTGGGTGAAGTAGCAAGTGATTTAGTAGGCATGGAAGGTTTACGTGTCGATGATGTCTTACTCGATGAGAGTCAGGGACGGATCACCATCAGCCAAATTCCTGATCAACCCGGTGTAGCGGCGCACGTTTTTGAAAATATCGCTGCCAAAAATATTTTCGTTGATATGATTGTGCAGAGCGATGGAAACGATGGCCTGGCCAGTTTGAGTTTCACTGTGCCACGCAATCAACTCGATGCCGCATTCAGTGTGGCGGAGTCGCTCATCAAAGATATGGCTGGCGCGGAAGCGAACTGCTGCATAGAAGTTGCCAAGCTTTCGATTACAGGGATCGGTATGCGAAGTCATACAGGTGTAGCAATTCGAAGTTTTCAATCACTCGCAACCGAAGGTATTAATGTGGAAATGGTTAACACGAGCGAGGTCCGGATTAATTTAGTGATTGACGGAAACTCCGGACGGCAGGGCCTTGAAGCGTTGGGTGAGGCCTTTGCAGATGTGCTGCAAAAGAAGCCTACCGGCAGTAACACTCCCTAAAGAGCGTTATTCATTCAGCATGTCGTTGAGGACTTCCTCGTTGACGTAGATAGGTAAATCACACGTGACTGCGATCGCGATGGCATCGGATGGACGCGCGTCGATCTCTAGAAGTTCTCCATTTTGTCGGACGCGGAGAAGTGCGTAATAGGTGTGTTCGCGTAATTCGCTGATCACAACATCCTGAAATTCGCCATCCATCGTCTCGACGAGGTTCACTAGTAAATCGTGTGTTAAGGGCCTAGGTGTTGAGATGTCCTTGACGCGACGATCGATACTGGTCGCTTCAAAGATGCCAATTAGAATAGGAAACATTCTTTCCCCATCCACCTCGCGAAGATAGATCACCTGATGATCATTGATCTCGTTGATAATAATACGAGAAAGCTCCATTTGCATTGGCATGGGAACACTCTTTACGTTTTGAGTAGTAAAAACAGCAATCTAAAAAGAAGGGTGTACAACAATTCATTGTACGCCTTGAACAGTCGACAGACCACGGTGGTGCCGTAGCGGACAGTTATTTCTTTTATCTTTTTAGGACTAGCAAACCTAAAGGTAAATGATTTCTATGTCGTAGGTTCACCGAATATATTTAGAGTCCCTTGAGTTTTTCTAAAGTGGTTGTGTGAAAATTAGCCTGCAATTCCAATTGTTGTAGCGATTCCTTTTCACGTGCAACAACCTCAGTCGGGGCTCGATTGACAAAAGATTCATTCCCCAGTTTCTTTTCTTTACCGGCAATTGCTTTTTGTAGCCGTGTTAATTCCTTCTCATTGCGAGAAATCTCAGCTTCAACATCGATTAAATTCTCCATATCGACAAAGACTTCCATCCCCTCGACGTTGGCCGTGGCACTAAAAACGGGGGCGTCGACGTGCGGCCCCAATCCCGTAACCTGTGCTGCAGCCATCGACTCAAAATAAGGTTTCATGAGGGTGAGTGCTTCCGCTGCTTGCGCGTCGCACCGCACCGAAAAGGGTACTTGTTTTCGAGGCGGAAGTTGCTGCCGACTGCGGATTTCTCGGACGCCAGTAAGTACTTTTTGAAAATGGGAAAAACGTATTTCTATCGCTTCATCGCGGAACGAATTGTCTGCTTTGGGCCAGGAAGCAACCATCACACTCTCGGTGGCCTTCGTCGGTTCAAGTCCGCGTTCGGGGGCCAATTCGGCCAATCTCTGCCAAACTTCCTCCGTAATGAAGGGGATTATCGGGTGCAATAAACGCACGAGGATGTCCAAAGTATGTGCGAGAACGCGACGGGCAATCACACCCCGCTCAGGGTCACTGAGGCGGACTTTGATGATTTCAATATAAAAACTACAAAATTCATCCCAAGAAAAATCGTACAGAATTCTTGCCACGTCGGCATACCGATAATGACCCAATGCATCTGTCACATTTTGAGTCACGGTGGCGAGTCGACTTAAGATCCAACGGTCCTCCAACTCCAAATTCTCCGCGGTTACGTGACCTGGCGTATATTCCTGAAGATTTAGCATGGCAAATCGCGAAGCATTCCAGAGTTTATTACAAAAATTTCTTCCTAGTTCAAAGCGTTCACTTGTGACCGGAGCCCTTGGATGGATACGATCCGATTCGTCACGGGCCCACTGCGTGGAAAAGGGTACTTCGCACTTAGGACACTCAACCACAGGAAGAATTCGGTTCTTTTTTGTTTGTTCCACCAGCCCTTTGCAGTGGGGGCAAATAAACTCCACCTTCATCCGCGCATCCTGATTTTCGGTAGCAAGATGGGCAATTCCAAACCGTAAGGCGTCCGCTCCATACAGATCAATCACGTCGAGTGGGTCGACTCCGTTGCCTTTTGATTTGGACATCGTTTCGCCATAACCGTCCAAAATTTTTGGGTGGATGTAAACTTCCTGAAAAGGTACGTCATCCGTGTTAAATAGGCTGGTAAGAATCATGCGCGCCACCCAGAGGGTGATAATATCTCGACTCGTCACCAATACGTTTGTTGGATAAAAATAATCCAGTTCGGCTGTCTCCTCAGGCCAACCTAACGTCGAATGGGGCCATAGTGCGCTACTAAACCACGTGTCGAGGACATCTGGATCTTGTAGAAACCCCAAGGCTTCCAGGCGGGCAGTGATTTCTGGATCGTCTTCACGCAAACATACATGCAGCGTTGGTTGCTTTGCCGATTCTTCGTGAAGCTCAACTCCGCAATTCTCGTCTTCTGCGACAAGAATATAAAACTTGTCTTCTTTGGCGGCCGTATCGGCCTCCAGAGTCGCCTTTATTTTTGTTAATTGTTGGGCATCTTTCGGGATGTACGACCAAACCGGTATCCGGTGCCCCCACCAAAGCTGGCGGCTGACGGGCCAGTCTCTTTTTTCGCTTAACCAATCGAGATAACCTTTTTCATATCTCTGGGGAATGATTTTGACGCGTCCATCTCGAACGGCATCCATGGAAGACTGGGCCAAGACATCCATCGAGATAAACCACTGGTCAGCCAGATAGGGTTCAATAGGGGTTTTACTTCGGTCTGAATGGGCGAGATCAATTTTTCGATCTTCTACACTTTCAAGCAGTTGCTCACGTTCCAAATCTGCTACGACCCTTTTTCGAGCCTCCCAAATTGTGAGGCCCTCATAAGGACCGGCTTGCGCGTTAAGTGTGCCATCTGAGTGAAGAATATTGATCATTGGCAGAGATTGTCTTAAACCCACCTGATAATCGTTGGGATCATGTGCCGGAGTGATTTTGACGCATCCGCTACCGAGATTGGGCTTCGCCCAGCCATCCGCTACCAGCGGCAGCTCGCGCCCTAGTAACGGTAATCGTATTCGTCGACCGTCGCGAGCCATTCGACTTATTTTTTCAAGATTCGGTAAGAGCGACTCTCGACGAAGTGCCAGTTGTTCTAACTCAAGGTCAATCGCTTCGATATCTTTTGGCGTTGCCGCATTCCGCTTCTGCTGCAACTCAGCTTCTAATTTCTCAATTGCCTTGGCGGGATCCGGATGCACGGCGACTGCGGTATCACCCAAAAGAGTCTCAGGGCGTGTCGTGGCTATCGAAATCCATTTGGGTTCGCCCTCTTGAGGATCGATCACCTCGTAGCGAATATGCCAAAAGTGGCCATCGACTGTTTCATGGAACACCTCATCGTCACTAACAGCAGTTTGAAGATAAGTGTCCCAATTGACTAAACGTTTACCACGATAGACAACCTGTTTTTTAAACAAATCATAAAATGTTTGCCGTACCGACCGCGCGCAGACCGCATCGAGTGTAAACCGAGTTCGTTCCCAATCGCAGCTACAGCCCATTTCGCCCAGTTGCCTTAAGATTCTTTCCTCATATTCTTCCTTCCATAGCCAAATACGACGGACCAGTTCCTCACGCCCCAGATCATGCCGAGTTTTCCCCTCCTGTTCGATCAGTCGCCGCTCAACCACCGCTTGAGTCGCGATACCGGCGTGGTCAGTCCCAGGTATCCAAAGGGCGTTATAGCCCTGCATTCTCTTTAAACGGATGAGAATGTCCTGCAAGGTATTGTTAAGAGCATGCCCTAGATGGAGCGCGCCGGTAACATTTGGCGGGGGCATCACAATCGTGAAGGGGTCGCGCGAGGTGTCTACTTCCGCATGAAAATAGCCCTTCGATTTCCAAAAAGAATACCAGCGTTGTTGGGCACCTTGATGGTCGTATTGTTTTGGAAGTTCAACTTGCCAGACGTCGGTCATACCGCTTGCTCATCCTTATAGAGCTTATATTCGATGCTATCAACCAAAGCCATCCAACTCGCCTCAATAACATTTTCACTCACCCCCACACTACCCCAGACGTCCTGATCATCTTCGGTTTCAATGATTACCCGCACCGCAGCAGCGGTAGCTGCCTCGGAGTTGATTACGCGCACTTTGTAATCAACCAACCGCATTGTATCGAGATTTGGAAAGGTGCCTTTGAGCGCTTTTCGTAACGCGGCATCGAGCGCATCGACAGGACCATCCCCCTCAGCAACCTCGTGACGGATGCACCCACCCACCCAAAGCTTTACCGTAGCTTCGGTTGTAACCTGCCCAGAACGGTCCGTCTCTACATTCACATGGTAGTTGATACGATCAAAATGTGGCTTAAATGTTCCCACACTCCGTTTCACTAATAAATCAAAGGAGGCCTCAGCAGCTTCAAATTGATAACCTTGATTTTCCAAATCGACAACCAACGCAAGAATGCGATCCATTAATTCGCGGTCATCTTGAATATTATGCTTTGTGGTCATCGCAATGATATTAGAACGACCTGAAAGCTCACTCAATAAAAAGCGCCTCTCATTACCCACCTTTTCTGGTTCAACGTGCTCATAGCTTTTCGTCACTCGGCGAACTGCGTGAACATGCATACCTCCCTTGTGGGCAAAAGCGCTGGAACCCACAAAAGGTTGGTTCGTCGGATATCGCATATTTGCCGTTTCATAGACAAACCGGGATAGTTCAGTCAAACGTTCAACACCACCGCCTTTTAAAACCGTATAGCCTTGTTGTTTGATAGCTAAATTCGCAATCACACTGATGAGATTCGCATTCCCACAACGCTCTCCAAAGCCATTAATTGTCCCTTGCACTTGGATTACGCCGCCGTCGACGGCGGCTAAGGAATTAGCAACTGCTAATTCACAATCGTTGTGACAATGGATCCCCGTAGGAATATTTATTTCATTATTCGCGCTGGCTGTAATTTCTTTGACTTCTCCTGGCATCGTTCCACCATTTGTGTCACAGAACACAACCATCGATGCGCCAGATTGGCTGGCAGCTTGAATCGTCTTTAGTGCATATGCGGGATTTGACTTCCAGCCATCAAAAAAATGTTCCGCGTCATAAATGACTTCGCGACCTTGTCCGCAGAGGTATTGGATTGTCGAGGCAATCATGTCTAAGTTTTCGTCACCCGTCACTCGGAGAACTTCAGTCACATGAAAGTCCGAAGTTTTTCCAACGATCGTGATGACCGATGCCGAACTATCGAGCAAGGCCTGCATCCCTGGATCGTCTTCTGGTCGCATTCCCCGGCGATGCGTCATCCCAAACGCAGTGACCTTCGTACTGCCGAGGTCTTTTTCAGAAACTTTACGAAAATACTGCGCGTCCTTTTCGTTGGAAAGCGGGTAACCACCCTCAACGTAATCGAAGCCGATTTGAGCAAGACGCTCGGTAATCAACAGCTTGTCCTGTAACGAAAAGTTGATCCCTTCGCCCTGACTGCCGTCGCGTAATGTCGTATCGTAAATTTGGATAGTTTTCATGGTGCGTATGAAAAAACCCTGAGGGACTAAAACCTCAGGGTTTTATATGTCGATGGACGCATATGGAATGATGTGATCGCTACTAAGCCGCTTGACTCCTCAATGCCTGTGTATTGTTGATTCTAGTTGGAAAGTTACTAGGGAGGGTCGGTTAAAACCATCCTATTCAGAATAAAAATGGGGGGGAATAATGTCAATCGGGTGAAGAAAAGCCATGCTGAATAACCTGGCTAATTTTAGACCTTTTCCTCCTCATACGATTGTTCCTCTTCGTATTCATCCTCTTCGTATTCGTCTTCCTCCCACTCTTCGTCCTCATATTCATCCTCTTCCTCGTCGGCTTCTGCCTCTTCGGAGGAATTGAGTTCGCCTTCTGCTAACTCTTCTTTCTCTTCATCCCGGGCGACCTCTTCTTCAAAATCTTCGTCGTCACTCTCCTCGTATCCAGCTTCATCCTCTTCGCCGTCTTCCTCTTCATACTCCTCTTCGTCGTATTCTCCGTCCTCGTACTCTGCAACTTCTTCCTCGTCGTACTCTTCCTCTAACGTTTCACTTTCCACTTTGTCATCCTGTAACTCAGCATAAGTATCCTCATTATTAATATCAGCTTCTCCCACACTCGCTGTCGCCAATCGAACCGGATCTTCGTCCCTAGTTCGACTGGTTGCTGCTCCACTCATTGCGGCCCATTGGTCAGTTGTCACAAGTACTTCTCGAGCCTGCGATCCGTTGTACGGTCCGACAATTCCATCTTCGGCCATAAAGTCAACCAACCGCGCTGCCCGGCCATAGCCTATACCGAGACATCGTTGAAGGAGTGAAACGCTTCCTCGACCTTCACCGATTACAACATCGACCGCTGAATCATAAAGGGCATCTCGAGTTTTGTTTTCCGAGGTCGTCGCCTCTTCTGTGTTGACAGGTTTTAGCTGCACAAGTTCCCGCACAAATTGCGGATTGTTTGTTGCCACGCTGTCGACAACTCTTGTAATCTCATCATCTGTGAGGAAAGTTCCTTGACCCCGAAGAAGCGTGCTGGTGCCCGGCGAGAGAAAGAGCATATCGCCATTCCCTAGGAGCTTATCTGCGCCCATTTCATCGAGAACTACGCGGCTATCCGTTCGGCTCGCAACCTGAAATGCGATACGAGCCGGGAGATTGGATTTGATCAAACCGGTAATAACATCTACGGTGGGTTTTTGTGTTGCGAGTACGAGGTGAATACCGACCGCTCGGCTTTTCTGTGCTAAGCGAATAATATGCCCCTCTACCTCCTTCGCAGCCGTCATCATTAAATCTGCCATTTCATCGACAATAATGACTACATATGGCAGATGGCGGGGAATGTTTTTTCTCTCCTCGTCCGTTTCCGGTTGGATTCGATCAAGAAGTTCTTGTTCGCCGAGTTGATTATAGGAACTGACATGTCGCACACCCGCATTTGCAAGAAGTGTGTAACGTTCCTCCATCTTATCGACAGCCCAGGCGAGAATTGCCTCAGCTTTTTTCATGTCGGTTACCACAGGATGCATTAAGTGTGGCAATTTTTTATAAGGACTTAATTCCACCATCTTTGGGTCGATCATCAACATTTTCACCTCGTCGGGGCGACGTGTCATGACCATTGATGTGATAATAGAATTGAGACAGACACTTTTTCCGGTACCTGTACGTCCGGCAATAAGTAGATGCGGTAGTGTGGCTAAGTCTATAGTGGTCGATTTTCCTGAAACATCTTTTCCAAGGAAGACGGGGATCTTCATCTTCTGCCACTTGTTGTGATCTTCCTCCATAACCTCCCGCAGTCGCACCATCGATCGAGTGGTATTAGGAATTTCAATGCCGACTGTATTTTTTCCAGGAATAGGGGCCACAATCCGAACACTGGGAACCCGCAACGCAATGGCTAAATCGTCTGCCAAATTGGTGATTTTTGCTAGGCGCAAACCAGCTTCCAATTCCACCTCATACTGGGCGATGACTGGGCCCGTTTCAATTTCAACGACGCGTACATTGAATCCGAAATCAGCAAATGTCTTTTCGAGAGTTTTTGCTTTACGGCGGACTTCTTTCTCGTGATTGTCATACTCCATTTGATCCGAGGGCATCAGTAAATCGACGCCAGGCAATTGATAATTTTCAAGACTGCTTTCTTGGCTGGCTGCTTCCAGTGATTCAATCATCACCTCACGCTCGTTGGGCGTGGCGGGTTTCTTGATTCGCAGCGCAGTGGCAAGGCGTCGCTTGCGGTGGCTTCTCCGCGGTAAACGAGGAGGAGGAATTTCTTCCACTTCTTCTTCCTCAAGCTCTGATTCCGTATCAGGATCCTCCTCTTCGTACTCCTCCTCTTCCGCCTGTTCGTCTTCTTCTGGCTTGCATCCCGTTTTCTTTCGACCACGGATACGTACACTTACGGCCGGTTCGTCTTCCTCCTCTTCATCGTCTTCGTACTCCTCCTCCTCTGTCGCCGACAAACGTTCTTTCTTTTTTGTCGACGTCGCGGGGGAAACTCCGTGCAGTGCGTATCGGGTCGCTCGAGAAATTTGGGCAACTCCAGCAAAAGCTGCGCGAAACACAATGTAGTCGGTGCACATAACCAGCCCCGCAAGAAACACACTCACAGCCAGAATGTAGGCGCCTACGGCAGCAAAATGTATTAAGAGCAATTCGCTGCCCACCGCGCCCAACAAACCTCCGGCACCTAACTCAGGGCCAGTCCAGAGCGGCGGAAGAAGATGTGTCATTGCCATACTGATGAGCGTCGTCAGCCCAACTAGAGAGATAAACCAACCTGAAAAACGAATCCAATGCTGATTGATGACTTTTCGCCGAAGGAGAAAGATGTCTAAAGCGGCGAGGGAAATCAGTAGATAATAGGATCCCCAACCTGAAAATCGAAGGAGGAGGTCAGCGATCCACGCTCCAGCAAGTCCACATAAATTTCCTGTCTCACCATGAAATGGATAGACAAGTGCACCTGCTGAATTACTCAAAGACGGGTCAGATCGTTTGTACGAAACGACTGCCAGAGATAAAAAAATAACGGTTGCTAAAAGACCCAGTGCAAAAAGGTCTTGTTTAATATTGCGATTTTCAAACATGGACGCGGGTGCCAGTAAATTCAAACTGCAGCCGCTGACGCGGCCCTAATGACCAGGGGCGCGTCCATGCCCAACCGTTTTCCAAATTATTTTTTCAGCGTTACGACGTCACTTTTCAATCCATCTCGAACTCCCGAGCGATAAAATCATTGCTGCAATCGCTGGGGAGCAGATGCCGAACGCTCACCGGGGGAAGTTTAGCACCGGTACGCGAGGAGGCTATTTTTTTTAGCCTTTGTTAGATGAGAAGAGTGAGAAATCGGCCGATAAGGTGGGGGTTATGCCGATTTGATAAATTTTCCGGCATTTTTCCGGCAGCTGAAGTTAAAGTTTACTACTTACATCCATCGTAAAGGTTGTGGGTAAAAACACCTTATGAGGAATCCACTCGAAAGGCCCTTCGCGACGAAGAATGGCGACTAGGTTGCTATCGCAGAATGCGGCGACCTGATCTGTGTGCGAAGATGAAGTTTGGCATCGTTTCATCGATATTTTGCGGCCATGAGAAACTGCTTGAGCTTGGTCTCTGGAAAGGTCCAGGTGATAAAGATGGGCAACGCCAAGATGGGGCGGTAGAAGATTATCTGGAATCAGTTCTCCTTGAAGAATACTAAGTGAGGTGGATTTTGCAATTGTAAATTTGCCTACCGCAGTACGGCAAAGGGCGGACATTACTGCCGAAGTGCCTAATTTTTCAGCTAAATCTCGGCCAATGGACCGAATATAGGTTCCTTTGCTGCACTCCACCTCTAATTCTAGTTCCGGATAGTTGTATTGAACTAATTTGATCGAATGGATTGTGACTTCACGTGAATCAAGTTCAACGTGTTTTCCGCTTCTGGCTATGTCATACGCTCGACGCCCTTGAATTTTTATTGCTGAATATTGGGGGGGGCGTTGTAATATTGTGCCCTTAAATTGTTGCAAACATTGACTGACCGCAGTTTGTGAAGGTATCGGTGCGTTGTCGACGACCGTGACTTGGCCCTCAATGTCCTCGGTCACACTAGATTGCCCCAGGAGGAAGGTGGCACAGTATGTTTTGGCCATCTGTTGCACGTACTCTAATAAGCGCGTCGCCGACCCTACACCGAGCACCAATACTCCTGTCGCGATCGGATCGAGTGTCCCGGAATGGCCCACTTTAAAGGGCCTGACGAGACGCTCAACTTTATTAACGACAGCCCGCGAAGTGATGCCACTTGGTTTGTTAATATTTAATAAGCCAAACATCTTTGCCTATTGAAGCTTAGTCCTTTGCTGAGTTGTTGATTTGTCTTGCATTCCAGTGGATATCAAAACTATAAATGGACCGCACTTTTTCTGGTGGCGCGGCCCGCAAATTTTTCAGTCGCACAAGAAGATCTCCTGCGTTTTTTACTCCCAGCGAAGCAAGGCGGTTGATTTTGTAATTTAAAACGTCCTGCATGGTTGAAAAATCACCTTGGGCATGTCCCAGTGGATACATAATGAGGTCACTATCAACCTGGCCAACATCTGAATGATGCATGCGAAGCAATGTGGGAATGCCCTCTGGATATTTATTATCGTAGGGTGTACCTCCATGAATAACTTTAATTTGTTGCATTAACTTCCGTATTGTTTTGTTGCAAATATTTTCTGGAGTATAGTCGCATGGAAGCAACATAAGTTCTTTCCAGCCTATCAATTGTGTGCGATAGGCTTTTTCCAGTATGGCCGCGACGATAAAAAGCATGGAATGATCCGCAGTTTGTCGTGTTTGGGGATCCCTTTTCGCTGGATCGCAAATGATACTGTAGGCCGGTTCATAAATAGTGATTTCTATCTGATCGGGAAATTTTCCACTTGCAAGCATTTGAGGATGTTTTTGCAGTAAATCGATAACCGCCTGAATGGCCCCGGAGGATTGGTGCTCGTAGAGACCGAGTTTGAAGTGCATTCCCAAAATTGCGAAATCATCGCCACCGCTTGTTAAAGTGAGATCAAACGGACTTTCTTCTGAAGAGACTGGGGGTTCCGCGAGACAAAAAATAGCCTGGCGATTTCGAAAAATATCAGCTGGACCTACAAAACCATTCATGGCTCTCTGCATGGAAAGGATTGCCATTTCAGCTGTCAAGGCCGCACTTGCTCCTTTGGAGTCTGATAATTGTGTTCCAGAACGAATGGCTCTATATGGAATATAGTGTGCAATTAAGAGTCCCAGCGCCGATTCTATCTGTTCGGGAGTGGCACCAACCATTGCTCCATAGACCACCGTTGAGGCAATGGCTCCATGAAGCACATGATCAATTTTATGATCCTTAAGGCTGAAGACCTCTGCGAACCGTCCTCGAATTTCATCGAGCAGGATCATGCCCAGAGTCGTCTGATAACCGTTAAGTGCTTTCGATTGTGCTGCAGCAATAGGAACTGGGTAAAAGTCATTGTGTCCAAACTCGCCAGCGGTGGCATTCTGCGCCGGATTAAATCCAAAATTTGTTCCATTGGCATCCCACTCTCTTACCGCTGCACAATTCGCCAAAACAGCTTTTTCTGGTGTAATTTCAAGAGACGACCCGAAGCAAAAAGCACCTGATCCTGAATCTTTGACCGGATGGCGGAGCGCCTCGTTTCGAAGAACTGTCGGAGCATTGGTTTCTAAGGCAAGAGCCGAAGCAGCGCAACAAACGCTATCAATATGAAAGAGTTCGAGTCGTTCAAATACCTGTTCACTTGGCAATGGGAATTTTTTCGCCATAAAATCAATGGCAAATTGACCTAGTCCCCTCGCTTGATTGGAAGTGCGGCAGAGTGTGACCGATGGTGATTCCATCAATAGGCCTTTGATTCACTCAACAGAAGCGGGGCAATCTGGAGTGTCCGTAAAAGGTTTTAATCGGCTAAAAAGTGGATTGGAAGCATATCTCACGCACAACAAGCGGAATAGGGCGCCATTTGCAGCAGGAGGCGTCGAAGTGTTAGGATTTTAGCATGGAATTACTACAGTTGGGCCCATATCGTATTGAAAAACAGATTGGCAGAGGCGGCATGGGGACCGTCTATGCGGCACTCAATGAGACAACCCGTGAGAAAGTAGCGGTTAAAGTCCTCGCGCCGATTCTGGCCAACCAAGAGGGTTTTCGTGATCGTTTCGCGGCTGAAATTGAAGCCCTTCAGGAACTGGAACATCCAAATATCGTTAAGCTCTTCGGTTCCGGCCAACACTCCGGTTTTCTCTACTATGCAATGGAATTAGTGGACGGCTGTAGCCTCGAAGATGAACTGTTCAGGCGGCGAAGGTTTCAGTGGCAGGAAGTATGTAGAATCGGGATCGATCTATGTCGGGCGCTAAAGCTCGCACACGACCACGGTGTCATCCATCGAGATATTAAACCGGCGAATTTACTGTGGTCGAAAGACGAGCAAGTGAAATTGAGCGACTTTGGGATCGCTCGTCTTTTTGGCAACACTGGCTTTACTAGTGAGGGTGGGGTGCTTGGAACAGCCGAATATATGGCGCCGGAACAGGCAGAGGGAAATCGGATCACCCACCACTGCGATCTCTACAGCCTTGGTGGTGTGCTCTATACCTTGCTCGCCGGCCGGCCACCGTTTCAAAGTAAATCGATGTTGAAACTTCTACAGATGCAGCGCTTTTCCCAACCGGAGAGCGTTTGCAAATATGCGCCAGACACACCTCCTGAGTTCGACCAGATTATTCTACAGCTACTGGAAAAGGAGCCTGAGAAACGGTTTCCCAACGCTCTTTTGGTGGCACGGCGAATGGAAGCGATGCAACGCGCCTTGTCGTTAAAAAGTGAAAACGAACAGGCATCATCCCCACAGGCCAATATGACCTCTGGATTTGAAATCCATCCCTACGATGCCGCTAACCCGGATGATGAAATCGGTGCGACAATCGATATCGTTGCCATAACTCCATCCCCGGATGATTGGGCGGATGGGAAGAATGTGTCTGTGGGAGATTTAACCAACGAAAAAAAAGATCCGTTGATTGCTGAGGATCATTTTACGACCATCGAGGAAGCGCGGCGAGAACAGACAGGACACGTTAGGCATCCGTTTATCTCAGCACCAACATGGTTTTTAGTGGCTGCCTTATTACTAACCGCATTGATTGGTTGGTATTTTCTCCAACCTCCATCGGCCGAGACACTTTATCAACGAATAAAAATAGCCGCGAAACATGATCGTTTGGTCGACACCAAAGAGGATGTCCAACAGTTCCTTCAATACTATCCCCAAGATCCTCAAGCTCCGGCGGTTGCTCGATACCAGAGTGCCATTGAAGCCATTCAACTTAAAGGAAGAGCGGTCCTGCAGGCTCGATTGCTGAATAAAAGATTTCGTAATTCACCCATCGGCCCCGAATATTTAGTGGCGATTGAATCATCTTCTTCCGACCCAGAGACCGCCGCCGCGCATCTACAGGCTTTGATTACTCTTTACAAACCCCTCATGAATCGCGAATTGATCGGGCCATTTGTGCGTGCAGCGGAGAATCAACTGCCTTTTATTGAAGAGCAAGCAAAAAAGAGAGTGGCGACTGAGAAGAAATTACTTACGGAACGCTTGAGTACAGCTCGTGACTTTCTTGAAGAAAAACCTCAACAAGCAAAAAGTATTTGTGAGGCAATCTGTGTTCTTTATCGAAATAAATCATGGGCCGATTCGCTTGTCCAGCAGGCAAAACAACTGCTTAAGAAAATACGCGAACAAGAGGCGCAGCAAGTTATTTCATCATCGAGATGAGACGGTTCCCTGTTGGGTGGCATGTGATCTCAAAATCTGCGAAACGATATTGATTGTCTTATCGTACCGTAAGATATCTGTATGGACTGCGTCGACATAAAATGTCTTGGATGACGGGGGCGTCGTGGCGCTGTGAATAGTAACCACGCCGTCTGAGGAACCCATTCTCGAACAAAACGATCCTCCAGTTCCGGCAATCGCATAACTTTGTACCCAGGGCGCTAAGGGTAGCTTTTGAATTGCCTGAAGAAGTTCGTTGTCGGGATTCATGAGGTCAATGCTTGTCGGACTACGTCGCTGCATGGTAGGAGAAAAAATATCCGGATTGTTTTCGATCAAAGCCCGGTGGATCGTTGTTTGATCAGGTGAATATTTCACCATTTTTGATGCTACTTTTCCTACGGGACGTTTTGCCCAAGGAGAACCCTCGTTGGGGGTGGCAATAAAAATCGCCGTTTTTATATGAGGCGAAGGCGTAAAGAAAAACTGTTCGGCGAGTTGGTGATGTTCTTCGGAAGCAGCGATGATTTGATCAAGGGGTACACGGGCGACACTGTTCCATAAAATAGTACCGCTATCGGTTACTTGGAGCTCTGCCACGAGTCCGCCGAGGCTGTGGCCGATGATAACTGTTTTCTGGAGGGCGTCGTCGTGGCCCTGGGCATTGCATTCAGCAATGAGAGATTCTAGTTGTTTGCGTAGTCTGGCGGCAGATAAAAAGAAATTGCCACCTGTGGGATAGCGAAATACCCAGATTTGATATTGTGCGTTGAGATCGGGACGAGAACGTAGTTGATTTGCCATCTCAAGATATGTCTGAGGATCGGAAAAAAGCCCGTGGACAAAAAGGAGTGGGATTTTTCCAGGTTGGTAGGGTTCAAGCATACGCAAACCTGCCAAGCTGAGGTCTGTTTCTGGCCGCACAAACTCTTCGGTTGGGTTCCAGTCTGTTTGTTGTCCTAAGGCCGCCAGAGGCGCTGTTATATCTGCAGCTAAACGGTAAGACGTGTCTCCACACTGAACACGCGCCACCTTCAGTGGGTTGTAAAGAATGAGTCCTGTTTGGTTCGATATTGGTGATTGACTTATCTCTGTAAAACTTGTCCACGGCTGTAAGTTCGGAAAAAGAATGGCCGTCGCCGCAAATGGTGACTGCTTGAAAAAATAAGCGTTTGTTGGAGGAAAATGACAATCGTTTTTACGGATTGCAACAAGTGGAATGCCTAAACCGCATCCCCTATATTGGTGCAATATATTTTTGTTGTGATAGCAACCAACTGGAATAAGCTCGTTAAAACTATCGTTCGACCAAGCAAATTCATTAAACTGAATAGGCACCCATTCCATGCCGCTGGGGGTGTGCACCAAAAGACCTTTTTGTAAATTCAGTCGCCCCGAGGCTTGGCCGACTGAAATAAGCCTGGCGAGGCTCGAATGATAAATGTCCCAAGCTCGATGGTTTTCGTTATCGAGTTGGACATAACTGTGATAATGGGAAAGGAAAATCCAACTTCGTACCAAGGCCTCGTAATAAGCATCGACGGCTTGTTGTGGCGAGCGACTTGCACAGGCGAACGTATAAGCGGCCTCGACAGATTCAAGTAATGTGACGGAAGGTTCCTTATCGATAGGTGAATAATCTTCTGGTGAAAATATTTTTGCGATGTCTGTTAATTCACAGGATCGATGAGCGGCGCTTGCCGTGATCGGAGGGTCCCACGATTTTTTGTTGTGGCAGAAACGACACGCGGGGAAGCTGAGCGCAGCTAGGAGGAACAAGCAGACGAGGAGCAGTCTTTTAAGACGGCCAAGATGCGACAATGTAAGATGTTTCATGAAATCCCCTATAAATTCATCGAACAGGGGAGGCCCCAGCTTGCTCTACAGAAGAATCTTGCTGATCATTTGGTTTGATACAAATATGTGCAACCGTTCGAAATTGCGATTTGTAGGTACTTCCTCGCTCGCAAACCTGCGGGGGTTTCCGATTGTAGCGCAAATCCGGCCGTAGAGAGGGCCATTTACAGTTAAGGTCCATAGGTTGATTCCTAAAACAGTCAAGGGGTGGAGTCTCGATGCAAGAAGAGGGGGTTTATCTCTGCGAAGGGTGTGGTGAGGAAATCGTCATCCCTTTAGACATCGCTGCTGGTCATCGCCAGGAGTATGTAGAAGATTGTCCGGTTTGTTGTAGACCCAATATGCTTCACATTACTTGGCATCGTGGGATGGCAGAAATTCGCGCACATCCTGAATGACATATCATCAAGATATCGTTTAGGGATCCTTTTGAACGAATGAGATCCTCCGTAAAATGGAGTTTGTTCATTTGTCTTTCTGCACATGCAATATTCTGGTGGCCCATCATGCGTAATCAGACTGCCTGTTGCGTCGTTGGTTTAACTTTTGCTTTTCTTGTCGGCTGCGATGGTGGGAGAAAAGATAATTCCATCTCGACAAGACAAATAGTGCCTGAAGATACGGTGCCCATTACCACCAAATCCGGAGATTGGCCATGGTGGCGAGGTCCCAATCACAATGGAATTGCAGAACCACAGACAGTTCCTCATCAATGGAGTGAAGAGAACAATATTCTTTGGAAAGTCGCTATTCCCGGAAAGGGACATGCGAGTCCCATTGTTGTTGAAGACCGGATTTTTCTGCCGACTGCAGATGATGAACAAAACATAATGTCGCTGCTATGTCTCGATCGGGGGACCGGGAAGCTGCTCTGGAAAAAACAAATTCATCGCGGCCCGTTTATGCATACGCATAAAAAGAATTCGCATGCGTCTGCCACACCTGCATGGGACGGCAATCTCGTTTTTGTTGTATTTATGATCGAGGATGGTATTTTTGTCACGGCACTGGATCGAAATGGCAGTATGGTGTGGCAAACGCGAGCGGGTGATTTTGATTCGAAGCACGGATATGGTTCATCTCCGCTGCTGTACAAATCGCTGGTGATTATTAATGGCGATAATCAGGGAACGGGCTTTTTAGCGGCGCTTGATCGACAAACTGGTAAAATTGTTTGGAAGATTGATCGCAAAAATAACTCGAGTTTCGCCACTCCTGTTGTCGCACAAATTGAGGGCGTCGATCAGTTGTTATTAAGTGGACATAACGCTGTGTGCAGTTACGATCCAGAAAACGGTCGCCTGCGATGGAAGTCGGAAGGACCGGCTGCAACGACCGCAAATACGATGCTCTGGCATCAGGGCTTGGTATTTGCTAGCGGCGGCTGGCCCGAGCATAATCTTATGGCCGTTCGCGCTGATGGAAGTGGTCAGATTGCCTGGCAGAAGGGGATCAAATCGTATGTTCCATCGCCTGTGATCATTGATAATCGTCTATTGGTCGTTCAGGATGCCAACATTGTGCGTTTATTTGATCCGGAGTCTGGGGAGGAGTTATGGAAAGAACGCTTGGGTCGACGAGGATACTCGGCATCGCCAACGGTGGTTGGTGAGGTTGCATTTCTTCCGGACGAGACGGGGGAAGTTCATGTGTTCCGCGCGGGCAAGACGTTTGAAAAAATCTCCAGTAATAAATTAGAAGGAAATGGAATGGCGAGTCCGATTATCTGTGGCAACAAAATATTTTTACGAACGACAAGCCACCTTTATTGTATTGGTCACTGATACGTTTTCGAGCGCCGCGGTATGTTTCTCATACGGAAAAACATGTGTTTCCGACTACTGTAAGGTTTTGGTTCGGGCGGGGAGGCCCCTGACTGGGAGTCAATGTGTGTTCTTCAAATATCGAAAAACCTATGGATGAAACACTCACTTTTTTTTCTCCAGATACACTAGTCCATATCGGCTTGCCCAAGGCGGCGAGTACCTCGCTGCAGCAGCATTATTTTCAAATACTTCCTCATATAAATTACGTAGGCAGAAACTCAATCAAGGGAGAGGCATTCGAACACGGAATAAAAGATTGCCTTTTCAAAAACGGACGGGTTACCCCCGTAGAGACGGGATTGGTGGCTGATTATCTTTCGGCCGATCAATACAACGTGATTTCTAACGAGGGTCTCAGTTCGGGTCTGGGGGGTACTCTTTGGTACCATCGTGCTCAACTGCTCAAGGAAATGATTGGGCCAAACTGTTGTGTGTTGATTGTCATCCGTAATCCTCTGACATATGTCAAAAGTTGGTTTGGGGAATACACAAAAAATTCTTTTTCCGATGACCGTCCCGTACTTAATTTTGATAAATGGTTTGAGCTTAAAATTAGTCAGGAATCAAGTGAAGAAAGAAGGCGGTTGTTGTTTGCTGACCTTGCCGTATCGTATACCCATGCTTTTGGTCGAGCGAATGTGGAAGTATTACCTTTTGAGTACCTTCAAAATGACTATCACAAGTTTTTTAAAAAGATCAATCAATTATCTGAAAACCGGCTAGGACCCCCACCGGTTATTTTCACCCAAAAGCTTAATCCGGCTATTTCAAATGGACGGTATCTTTACCTGAAATTCCGACAGCAGCGGAATCTATGGAGTAAGGCCTTAGGCTATACCTGCAGGGCTTTAGGAACATTTGCTCCTTATTTCTCAAAACCTTTTTTAGTTAATCTTAGTGCTGCGCAAAAACAAATGCTTATCGAACTCACGCGTGATCAATGCCAATGGATCTCCACTGAGTGGGATTTAAATCTGGAAAAATACGACTACCCATCCAGGGGAAGCTGAAAGACGGGATGGCACCCTAAAAAGTAAAAGGTTTTTAGGGCTGCGTTCAGTAGGACCGGAAAAATATTTTGCTCAGAGAGTGTAGAAAGTTGTTCACTAAAATTGTTGGCGTTTTTATCGCCACAATTTATTTGTTCTCAGCCCGTTGAAAGTGGCGATCTACAAAATCAAGATATTGTTGCCAGTCGTATAGAGTGATGTCGTGAGGTCCGGTGCGTAGATGGTAGCCCATTGTTGCGTGTACTGGTTGATCGGCTACGGGCATGTTGGGGGAAGGAAATCCAGGAGTTCCCAATAATTTGTAAACAGGGTCTGCAGCGAGGATGGCCAAAAACTCTCCCCGTGGATCCGCCCATAAATCCTCTGTTGCGCTCGCGACATAAACGGGGCGTGGCGCAAGGAGGGCCAAAAGCATATGTTGGTCTACTGGTAGATCCGCTTCGTGGCGGTTGTATTTTTTAAAATTTTGGCAAAACCAGTGCGGAAAATTGGTGTTGATGGCTTCTACAGTTTCACCAAATTGGCGACGACTGAGGGCCGCGCCGCCGCAACCGGAGTTGTTGGAAATGACGGCAGCAAACCGTTCGTCCTGAGCTCCAGCCCAGAGGGCCGTTTTACCGAGTCGCGAATGCCCCATGACCGTCACACACGCTTGGTCAATTGTCGGGTCGCGCTCGAGATAATCCATAATCCGACTGAGGCCCCAACTCCACGCAGCAATCGTTCCCCAGGCATCTTTGGAGCGCGGTTGGTGGTTTTTCTGGGAGAATAATGCGTGTACGCCATTTTTAAACCCATCGTCAAAATCGGGATCCAAGTCTCCACAATGAGCCGTGGCCACTGCATATCCGCGATGGATGATTTCCTCGAGCGGCCAGCGACTTGCTTTTTTTCCTCTTGAAGCAATTGTTGCCTGATGCTCTATGATACCTTCGTTCTCTCCACCGATTGTCCAGTTTTGACTGAGATGAATTTCTGGATCCGGATGGATTGTCTGATTGCCAAGGAAATTTAATGCGAGGAAAATGGGTGCGGCATGTCGCTGCTCTGCCGGTCGATATATCAGAAGATTTATTTTAGGGCTGGATGGATCCTCGCCAAACTGAATCGTCACCTGTTTTCGTACTGCCTTTCCGTCTAATGCCGCCGACCAGTCCTCTGTAATAAGATATTTTGTAAAAATGTGTTCCGCAGGTAATCTACCGTAAACTTCCTTTCGAAAGAGTTCGAGTATTTCATCCCGGCGTTGCGTCGTCCATTGTTTGGCGGACGTGACGGGATCCTTGTTTTCGGTAATTAGTGGGTCTGGAAGTTGATATGCGGGTACTTTGTGTTCATCGTCGTTTTGGCCTATTGCGAGGGCAGGAAATGTCGTCATCAGGAACACCAATGGGTAGAAAGTGTTTTGGGCTATGTTCGCAAGCATTTGGAAATAAATGTTTCTTTTTTGTTGGTGTTTTATCACTCACACCAACCAGGGAGGGTTGACGATGCGGGATGATTTTCTAGGCTGAATGGTATGGACCCCAGGACGAACGAAACCCATTCCCCTGGTCCCGAACCAGGTAAAAATATCACTCGATTCACAAGTAATTAAAAGTGAGGAAAGAATGTCGATTATAGGTCAAGCGGCCCCTGATTTTTCAATGGAAGCCGTCGAAAGCGGATCTTTTAAGCAAGTCAGTCTCAAGGATTACGAAGGGAAATGGCTTGTTCTTTTCTTTTATCCGCTCGATTTTACCTTTGTTTGTCCCACTGAAATTTTGGCGTTTTCCAAAGCAGTCGATCGCTTCAAGGGTCTCAATACCGAACTGTTGGGAGTGAGCGTCGATAGTAAATTTACACATCTGGCTTGGACAGAAAAACCACAAGTTGAGGGTGGGATTGCAGGACTCGAATATCCGCTTGCCTCTGATTTAAGCAAACAAGTAGCTACGCGTTACAACGTGTTAGCCGCTGGTGGTGTTGCCTTAAGAGGTCTGTTTATTATCGACCCCAAAGGGATTATCCAGCATGCTACGGTAAATAATCTGGCCGTAGGCCGCTCTGTGAATGAGACACTGCGTGTACTACAAGCATTTCAATATGTGGCCGAACACGGAGAAGTCTGTCCTGCTGGATGGGAGCCAGGTGGAGCGACGATGAAGGCAGACTGGGAAGGTTCGAAGGAATATTTCAAATCGGCTAGCGCTTAAACAAATGCTCCCGCAGGGAAAACCTAGCCCGGAGCCTTTTTCTTAAACGCCCTCATCGGCGGTATTTCGTAATAAGATGGAATTGCCGCCGATTTTTTTTGGACTTACGCGGTGCGCAGTATAATCATTCGGCTGCTTTTTCTTCCCACCCTCGCGTGGAACCTCCTGCTCGGACGCTGCCTCCAAATTCGGCGGTGGTGGGATCTACTGGAGGGGGAACCCATTCTTCTAGGTGCTCTACCTTTTTCTCGGGATGTTCCACACCTGCGCTCGGTTGGTGTAACCGGAGTTATCAATATGTGTATCGAATATCATGGTCCGATAAAGGCCTATGCACAATTCGATGTTGAACAACTTTGGCTACCGACGGTTGATTTTACGCCTCCCAGTTTAGGTAATATTCATAGAGGGGTAAATTTCATCGACAAACATGTGGACGCAGGGGGAAAGGTGTATGTGCACTGCAAAGCGGGGCGAGGACGCAGTGCGACGGTGGTCCTCTGCTGGCTGATCCACCGCCGCGGATTTACCCCCGCACAGGCAGCCGCTTACCTTACAAAACAACGGCCGCATATCAACAAAGGTTTGGCAGAACGAGCAGTCGTACAGGAATTCCACCGAAGTTTTTTGGCGCAGCACGATCCGACTGTTACCCCACAGTAAACTTAGGGGTCCTTCTGCTGCAGCTGGCGGACGGTTTCCGTTAGTGTGTATTGTAGATAACGATCCATTGGCTGATCGAGCGCGCGAAGCGCAATTTCCAATGCTTTTTGTTCCTGAAAAAAACTACAGGCACGAACTGTCTCTAAACGAACGCGTGGATGTGAATCGGCGATCGCTTCTTCGAGTAGCGCAAGTGGCTCAGATAGATCGTTTCCCCATGCGCCCAAGACGCGCACGGCCGCCGCACGCACACGATAATCCGGGCTTTTGAGTAGCTGAGTGAGTAATTGCTGGTTGAGATGGTGATGTTGTTGATGGAGCCACAGACCCTCAAGGAGGTGATGTTGGTATTGTGGATCACTTGGATCCAGATTGGAAATCCAGTTTCTCAACGCCGCAATCACCGTGGCGCTATCGCGATCACTAAGTTCTATTCTGGTTCGATAACGCACGCGTTGTTGTGGAGATTTGAGTAATTCTAAAAGCGCTTCGATAGATTGTCCTGCTATTTGCGGGCGCTCAAGATACGGCCTTGATGGATAACTGATGCGATACACGCGGCCATGTTTATTGTCACGACTTGGGTCGCGAATATGATGCTGCATATGGCCAATGATCGGGTTTTGCCAATCTGAAAAATAAATTGCTCCCTCCGGCCCGACCTCGATATCAGTGGGTCGGAAGTTGGGATCGGAGGAACGAATTAAATAGGGCTCTTCCACGCCAGCAAAACTACTGGCTTTGTCATCAAGGCGATAGCGTAAAATTCCCTGAAAGCCAATCACGTTACCAACCAACAGATGCTCTTGATATTCATCGGGAAAATGAGCGCTTGATAGTATTTCAACACCGGGGCAAGGACGCGTTCTTCGGTGATAAAGGAGTGGGCTCGGTGGTTGATTTCGACGTTTTGCCGGGTAGTCAATATGGCCGGAGATAATAGCTGCATGGTAGGGATAGGCACTCGTACCATCGTAAACAAAGTTCTGTCCCCAGCGGTCAAACACGTGTCCATGTGGATTCGCGAAATCGTACGGTATAAATCTTTCTACTTTCCAGGTTCGTGGATTGAACTTCCAAATACATCCATCGCGGTTACGAACAGGGCCGTATGGTGTCTCAATTTGTGTCCGATGAAAAATACCTTCGCCAAAATAAATATTCCCATCGGGTCCAAAGACAAAACTATTTGCTGCGTGGTGCGTGTCGCCGGAAGAAAGACCATGTAGTACACGGATGCGCACATCCGCCACATCGTCGCCATCCGTATCTTTTAGAAATAATAGATCTGGAGCCGTCGCTACCAGGACGCCACCGCCCCAGAAATCGAATCCTGTTGGGTTATGTAAACCGTCGGCAAATGTTTTGCAGTTGTCTGCTTTTCCGTCGCCATCGATATCTTCCAAGATAAGCAGTTTGTCATCCATCGGTTCTCCGGGCTTCCAGTGGGGATAACCGGGCCAAGTGGCGATAAAAAGACGATTGTGTGTGTCAAATCCTATTTGCACGGGATTGATTAAATCTGGAAACTGTTCTTCTGAGGCGAAAAGATTGACCGCTGTTCCATCAGCCAACGTCATTTTTTCTATCGCTTCTTCTCCACCCAAGAATAAATGTTTACCGTCGACCCCTTTTCCCGGCGCGTTGGTTTTGACGTTGTATTGAGCGGGAAGATTACTGTCATCCACTGTTGCTTCTTGACCTTGGCTCGCAGCCCAGATCGCTGGATCCCGGTTGGCTGCCATCCCATCGAGAATATCCAATTCGCGTCGCATTACCTCCCGATTACTTAAATCATCGATGTATTTTAAATCTGCTCGATGTCCATGAACGTTGTACCCATCTGTCGTTTGATAGCGATGGAACCAATGAAAATTTTTATCTTGAATGATCGCCCGTAGAGCTTGAAGATCTTTCCCTGCAGCCGCAGGAGTATTATTGGGAACCAACTGCCTCACGATAATTTCCGCGAGCTTGCGATTGCCTTCGTCTGTGAGATGAATACCGTTGATAGTCCAGGGAATCTTATCTTCCTGGTATCCCAAAAGAGTCGGTTGGAAAAGATTAACAAACTGAATGTCTGTGTCTTTTGCCACTTGGGCCATTGCGCTGGTATAAGACTTTAAACGCCGATTAATTTGTCCTCCCTCGGGGAGATGCGGATTACTGAGAGACTCATAGGCAATGGGAGAAAAAAGGACCAGTTGGGGTGGGACCTCCCCGTTGTATTTTTTTGTTTTTTGTTCATGGATGAATTTTTGAAGATCTTCTTTAAATTTCTTGATTCCTGCTTCACCTTCAAACGACTCATTGAATCCAAAAAAGGCGAAAATCCAGTCGGGGTTTGTTTTTTCTAGCCACTTCTCCTGAGATCCAAACCCGGCAACTCGTAATTGGTGATTGAGGCTGTCAGCTGAAAAACCAAGATTACGAAACGTTAATTGCGTTTCAGGAATCCGCGATTGAATGAGGGTCTCTAGCCAACCATCATGTTGCATCCGCTCCGCAAGAGTGCCCCCAAGAATCACCACGCGATCTCCTTTTTCAAAAGAGACTTGGGTTTCTAGTGGTTGACTGCCTTCAACACCGTGTACTGCATGTGTAAGGAGTAATACCGCTAAAAAAGAGAGCGTGCGGGGAATTAAAAGAATGCGAGGCATAATGAATCGCCGAGGTGGGATGCAATGGGGGAAACAAAGGGGGAGCCTGAAAAATTAACCTACGATAAGGTTATTTTAAGCTTCTTTGCGATCAAACGCAAAGGTTGAACCTTCTTGTACATGATTGCTTATTGCTCGTCGTTTTATTTATTTATTGTACGAGACGCGCGCTGATTTTCTGCGGCAGTAAAAGCAAGATGTCCAGTAGACCCTGTCCCTAGAATACGATGCTCCTTCTCTGGAAGATGCTGACGATGCTCTTCAAGGACGGTGCGCCACTTTGGGTTCGTTGCTAAATTATGCCACTCATGAGGGTCGTTTCGGTGGTCGTATAATTCTTCCGATCCATCGCGATAGTGAATGTAGCGCCAATCACGACTACGAATCGCGTGATTTCCCGGGCCGAATGTCGTCCGAGCGGGGACTCGTGCTTGTAAAGGGTAGATAAGCTGTGGTTTTAAGGACTGCCCTTCGTGACTTGCGTCGCTTTGGAAGTGACAAATATCGAGAAGGGTTGGATAAAGATCAATCAATCCTACAGGTTGTTGGCAGATTTGATCTTTGGGTAATCCGGCACCGGAAATTATTAAAGGGATGTGTGTTCCGTCTTCCCAAAGTGAACGCTTGGCCCAACGCTTTTTTTCTCCTAAATGAAAACCGTGGTCAGAAAATAATACGATCACCGTATTATTGCGATGGGGACTCCGCTCAAGCGCATCCAAGACTTTTCCCACACATGCATCCACAAATGAGCAGCAGGCTAAATAAGACTGCACCGCATGCTCCCATTGTTTGTTTTCGATAATCCAGTCGTGAAGAGGGGCTACGTGTTGGAGCGATGTAAGATCGCGTGCATAGGGAGAAAGATCCTCCACATCGTTTGCTAAAATTACTGGCAGGCGGATATTGTTTCGGGGATGTCGGTTGAACCATTCTTGGGGAACAAGCATGGGTACGTGGGGTCGGTAAAAACCAACCGCTAAGAAGAAAGGAGTTTGGTCCATTTCTTTCAACTGGTTTACGGCCCAGTTCGCAATTTGCATATCTGGCATTTGCCCTGTTGCGGCTGGAAAGGATCCCCAATCCCATAACGGATGTCCGTGAGGTTGGCTTATTTTTTGTGCGGGTTGCGGGCCGAAGTAACCAAAGCCCCCTCCATATTTTCCAAATTTATTAAATGCGGGTCCGTTGATAACGTGAAATAATTTTCCTGCGCCTAAAACACGATATCCTTCTTCAGCAAATCGCTCGGGAAGTGTCTTTTTATTTTTTATTATTGGCGAGTCGGCGATACCTGGAACGAGAAAGTAAAGTCCGGAAGAGGAGGGGTAGGTCGATGTCATTAGACTAGCACGGGAAGGCTGACAAACTGGGGCTTGGCAATGCGCATTCGTAAAGAGTGTGCCGCCGTTTGCCAAACGATCAATATTCGGGGTTGCTGCTTGCGGATGTCCACCTAAACAGCCAACCCAATCATTGAGATCGTCGATCGCGATAAGCAATATATTGGGGCGTTTTAGGGTGACCGCTTTTTCTGTGGCCAGTGAAGATGGAACAGGAAAAAAGAAGAGAAGTAGCCCCAAAACCAGTTCATAAAATAAAACGCTTAAGGAATGGAAAACACGGTTTGTGATTCCCCCCCAGAGATGTTGATTAATGCTTTTACTGTCTGCCACTGATAATCTCCGGAAACCCTGAGCCCGGTTTTATCCACGGATAACAATCTTCATGAGGAACCATGCATTCCACAATATAAGGGCCATCGGTCGCCAACATTCTCTCCATCGCTGGTAGCATTTCTTTTTTTAGTGAAACTTTTTCCCCAGAAACACCATACGATTCTGCGTTTGCAATAAAATCCATATCCTTCACACCATCGACATGATCAATGACTCCGACATCATTGCCCCCAAACATATGGGTTGTCCATTGGCGGACAATACATTGTCCACCATTATTAATCACAAGGACTTTAATCGGAATATTATAACGCGCTGCCGTTCGCAATTCGGGACCACAACTGTAGTATCCCTCATCCCCTTCTATCGCAACGACTAGCCGTTCCGGAGCGACCAACTGGGCTCCGATTGCCTGTGAAATACCCGAGCCAAGCGTACCGATACCAGCACTCGTCACAAACGAACGTGGCCCGGTCGTACTTACCCTCTGACTTGACCACATTTGATGGTTACCGACATCGGTTACAACGACCTTATTTGGGTTATTTTGTGCTGTCACCTGGTTGAGGGTTTCTAATACGTGAATGACGTCGAGACAGTCTTGGTTCTGATAGTGACTCGGTGGCGGAGGGTTTTCCTTTAGCCAAATATTAATCTGACGTTGCCACGCATCTATTTTAAGGCGACTGGGGTCAAGGTTATCCAATAGATACCTCACGACATCTCCCGCGTCACCTAACACATTTAGTTTATTTGGAACGAGTTCTCGCGATTTTGTGAACTGGGTTTTCTCTGTATCAACGTGGACCAAAGCAGATCGTTGTTGTGCTCGGGGAGCAAACGACTTTGGATTGCCAACCGCTCGGTCGTCGTATCGCGCTCCGAGCGCTAAAATAAAATCGGAACCATACGCCGCGGCACTCGCGGCATACAAACCATGCATGCCGAGCATGCCAAGATTGTATTGGTAGCTAGAAAGAACTGCTGATTTTCCTGGAAGCGTATGAATGACTGGTAGTTTTGTCATTTCTAAGAGTGCATGAAATTCTTCGAACACATCGGCAAGGGAAAGGCCATAGCCGGCCATGATGACGGGACTATCGGATGCATAAAGTAGCTTGATTGCTTGATCTAATGCCTCAGTATCTAGTTCTGGTTTTTCGAGATAATCTTCATAAGAAGTAATTTTTTCGCGGCATTCCTGTAAATCAATCGGAGTAAATTGAACATCTTTTGGTAAATCCCAAAAGACGCTTCCCGGACGTCCTCCTATCGCATTTGCCAAATCCCGTGGAATCGACGTCAATAGTTGATCAATATTCTCGATAAGCCGTGCCGATTTGGTTACCGGTTTTACAACGTCCGTTATATCCGTCCCCTGGAAAGCATCTGTACCGATCGCTTCCTGGGCTACCTGCCCGGCTATTAGTCCGACTGGGGCACAGTCCCGTGAGGCATCAGCCAGCGCCGTTACCGTGTTCAAGCCTCCAGGCCCTGATGTGACAATCCCAACCTGAGGCTGCTGGCTGACTTTCGCCATGCCGAGTACGGCAAACGCGAGGCCTTGTTCGGTTTTAAAAAACACCTGCCTTAGCGTTCGACTCACCCGATCCATGGTGGGCATAATTTGTCCGCCTTGCAGTGAGGGTACTATTTTGATGCCCTGCGCGCGAAGGATAAGTGGGACCAAAGAAGCACCAATCACCGGTATTTTTTCTTTATTGGCGATTATTTCGTCGGTGAGTTCATCGATGACTTCTGTTTCCATTGTTGAAATCAGACCCTCTATAAATATTGCGGTAATCGCTGCGGGTGGGGAGCACAAAACCAAGGCATCAGTCTATCTTGGTGGCCGATAAAAGTCATCCCGTGGTTGGTTGCACTTGTTATCAAAATAATGATCTGCGACGCTTTCGTACCTAAATATATTATTCCACTGGTGGGATTGGGTAATTACAATTCTCCCTAGTATCCTTTTCTCCGCCAACGATAGATCAAAACTTTTTATGTGAAAGAGATTATGAAATCTTATTTGCGATACTTTTTGATATTTTTATATTTAGCAATAATAGCATCCGGCCTTTTATACGCTCAGGACGGACCTGCAGGCGAACCAATCGACAACATGCATCACTTCATGGAATATGTATTTGAGCCGCGGTATAAAGAATTAAAACGGGCCCTTGTCGCAGAACCTGTAGACAAACAAACGTGGAATAAAATAAAAGTTGGTTCGCTCACATTGGCCGAAGCGGCCAATCTTCTCATAACACGTCCGCCTGATGAGGCCCAAGATGATCAAAAGGCGCTATGGAGTGGTTACGCCCGTGATGTACGGAGTGAGGCCACAGCGGTTTTTCAGGCTGCGCGTAAAAAACAGTTTACTAGTGTGCGGGATGCGTTTCACTCCACCATCCAGAAATGTAACGCTTGCCATCAAATGTTTACTGAGGGAAAATATCAATTGGAACCCTGAGCACACTTGGTGCTTTAGATATCGAGAGAGCTCGCATCTAAAGCATGTTTTTGAATAAATTCGCGACGTGCCTCTACGCCTTCACCCATTAAAATTCTAAAAAGTTCGTCGGCTTGACTTACATCATCCATGCGGATTCTCAACAGGGTACGATTGGCTGGATCAAGAGTTGTTTCCCGCAATTCCTCGGCGTTCATTTCCCCAAGTCCTTTAAATCGCGTGATTTGAAGTCCCTTTTCGCCTGCCGCTCGTACGGCGGCTAATAGAGATCGCAGTTCTTCAATTCCAATTTCTGTCTCCCCTCGACGCAACAGATACCGCGATTCCTCACTACCTGTCCTTTCTACCGGTAACAATGCATCAATTTTAAATTGCATTTCACGCAAATCGCTTAAAAGTGTATTGATGGTTCGGATTTCATTGAACTCTACAATATGAAGTCGTCTAGACTCTGGAGTATTGTTCGGTTCACCACCCTCGGCAACTTGTAACTCTTGACCCGCGTCTTGTTCCTGCTCCTCTATAAATGCGTTCAATTCTGTGCGTGAAATAAACCAATGTTCCTCTTGTCCTAAAAAGACATGAAACATGGGTAGTTTTCCAGTCTCTGAATCTTGCCGCGCGGCATGTGCGCGAAGATTAAGTCCTCGCCTTTCAAGTGCGGTAAGTGGTTCTTCTATCGCAGATAAAGTGGCGCATAGTTTTTCCATTTCAACGCCCGAAATTATACGACCATCACGGGGATCGAAGGTCGCGTCCTTCAAGCCCGACTCCATCAACTGTAATTTCATTTCTTCTTCGGTTTGTACATAAAATGTCTTTTTTTTGTGCTTTACACGAAAAAGTGGTGGTTGGGCAACATAGACTTTCCCTTCTTTGACCAAGTCGTACATCTGTCGATAGAAGAAAGTGAGTAATAGCGTACGAATATGAGAGCCATCAACATCTGCATCGGTCATAATCACAATTTTATCGTACCGCCGTTTTGAAAGGTCTTGATCTTCACCAATTCCAATCCCGATCGCAGAAATCATACTGCGGACCTCCTCATTGGCCAGCACCTTATCTTCCCGTGACTTGTAGGCGTTTATGATTTTACCACGCAGGGGTAAAATTGCCTGATACTCTCGAAGGCGGCCCCCCTCCGCACTACCACCTGCAGAGTCGCCTTCCACTAAATAAAGTTCGCAACGCTCCATTTCTCGACTACTGCAATCACGTAGCTTTCCAGGTAGGCCTCCACCTGTGAGAACTCCCTTGCGTTCTCGAAGAAGTGCCTTTGCGTTACGAGCCGCTTCGCGTGCCTCGGCCGCCAAAATTCCTTTGCGGACTAACTTTTTTGCATTCTTAGGGTTCTCTTCTAAATAGTTGGAAAGAAATTCTCCTAGGGTTGAATGCAACACGCTTTCTACTTCACTGTTACCTAGCTTCGTTTTGGTTTGCCCTTCGAATTGAGGATTGGCAACCCGCATGGAAATCACCGCCGTAATTCCTTCTCTAAAGTCATCTCCTGACGGAGTGATATCCTTAAAGAGATTTTGTTTACGTCCATAACTATTCATTGATCGGGTGAGGGCCGAACGAAAGCCCGAGATATGGGTCCCACCTTCATGGGTGGGAATATTATTTACATAGGACTGCACGTTTTCTGTAAATTCACTGCAATACTGAATGGCAATTTCGTAGCTGACTTCATCTGTCTCGCTGGCGAGATAAATGACATCTGAATGCAGCGGTGTGCTTGCTCGATTAAGGTGTTCCACAAACTCTACAATTCCATTTTCATAGAAAAATTCTTCACCGTCCCCTGACCGTTCATCTTTATAGATTATCTTGACGCCACGATTTAAGAACGCGAGTTCTTGGAGGCGTTTGTGCACGATGTCGTAAGAATATTGTGTTGTCTTAAAAATTTGCGCGTCGGGTTTAAATGTTGTTTTTGTACGAACTTTGTCGGTCGCGCCGAGTCGCTTCACTTCGCCTTGAGGAATTCCACGCTCGTATTCCTGTTGATAAACATGCCCGTCGCGGCAGACTTCAACTTCACACCACTGTGAAAGAAAGTTAACGACCGTCACACCAACTCCATGTAATCCGCCGGAAGTCTGATACGCACCCTTCTCAAACTTTCCTCCAAATTTCAACACAGTCATCACCCCCTCAAGGGTGGAGGTTTCTCGACCTAGCTCTTCTGATAACTGTTCGTGCCGACCTACTGGTATACCACGGCCATTATCTTCCACTGTGACACTACCGTCGTTGTTTATTTGCACTCGAACCGTTGTCGCGTACCCGGCCATTGCTTCATCAATAGAATTATCCACGACTTCGAAGACTAAGTGATGGAGACCCCGGGAAGTGGTGTCGCCAATGTACATACTAGGCCGTTCCCGCACGTGTTCTAAATCGGAAAGGTGCTGGAGATCTTCCGGTTTGTAATTCGCCTGCCCCTTCGCAATAGAAAAATCTTTGTTTATGTCGCTCGATTGTGGTGCTTCTTCTGCCATTTTATTTTCTGGTTATCAGAGAGGATGTTGAATGGGGGTTTATTTTAAGCCGCTTAAGGCCGCTGAACATTGCCGATACGGAACCGAATATCTTTAATCACATAACTTGGTAATTTCTTGTTTAACTGCTCGGTAATTTCTTGTTTCCGGAAAGACAACTCCTGCATTGTGGTCGAATTGGTGACCGTCACACTTAACTGTTGGCGGCGAAGTTGCCCACAACGGGTCATCTGTGCGATGGAAGGTCCGACCACTTCACTCCAAATTGTTTCTAGCTCTATCGTGGCCTGTGGCCGACCAAGACCTCTTTTAGTAAGAATATCGGCGACAATATTACCTATAGGCACTGGGCCCTTTTTTCTCATTTCCTACCTGTCTCTCGCCATCGGCATAATCACATAACCATAGCCATCATCGGTGGTGCAAACCGCAGCACTTTTAGAATCTTTAATTTCCAAAGAAAATATTTTATCTGCGTCAAGTACTTTCAAAAAATCGCTCATGTACTTTGGATCTAACATTACGGTGATTGGTTTTCCATTGTATTCGATTGGCAGTTCAATCCTTGATTGCCCTGTCTCTGCTGCTTCTCCCGCCAACACCGCATTTCCCTCTCCAAATGTAAAATCTACTCCGCGACTTTCTTCACTAGTAACAATTGCTGCTTGTCGCACCGCTGAATAAAACAGGCCGACTGGCAATTCTATTCGCATATTTTCATCCCTCTTAGGAAAGACATCCCGCCATTTAGGGAACCGGCCTTCGACTAAACGCGAGTAGATAGTGACGTTACTGCATTGAATGAGAATGTCGTTGGAATGGGTCGAGAATTTAACCTGTGCTTCTTGATCGGATAATGCACGATCAATTAACTGTAGTGCGCGACTTGGCACAATTATTGTCGATTCACCAGTTTTATGACCACCGATAGATTGCGATGGGCCTTGCATTTTTGCTAGGCGACGACCATCTGTACCAACGGCAATTAAATCTTCATCATTAAGTTCAAATAAGACGCCGCTCAATGCGTACCGGCTACTCTCATTATCGGTCGCAAAAATTGTTCGGTGAATAATCTCTTTTAAAAATCCGGCAGGTACTTCGTGATAAGCTTCATCACTAAAGGAGGCAACATCTGGAAATTCATCTGGGTTGGCCGCCGGAAGAAGAAAGTTACTTCTTTGGCCATGCACACGAACGCCTTTTGAGGTGACTTCAATTTCTAGTTTATCGTCGGGCGCCTCTCTTAAAATACTAGAGAATCTACTAACTGGTAATAAAGTAGAACCTGGTGCGTCTATTTCCACCCCACTGACGGTGTATCGAATTCCAACCTCCATATCAGTGGCTGACAATACAACCCTGTCTTTTTCAACTTCTAATTTAACATTTTGTAATACAACCTTCGGACTCCTTACTGGGACAACAGATGCTACTATCTGAAACGCCTCCAGAAATTTCACTCGATCACAATGGATCTTCATAATCCCCTCTCCTCTCTCTGGGACTCACTATCCCAAATCTACTTGTTTTCTATATATCTTTATTATTTATATTATTAGTTATTAGAACTGCCACATAAAAACCAACCCCACTGACCTAACACCCACCACACTAAAGACTTCAATAAAAAACACCTCCCTATAACTTGTTTCTATCCTGTAAACCCACCCAACCTTTAGAGTCACTTAAGGTTGATAAAACCCCATAGTAACAGTCATCCTCGCACCACAATAAAAAAACAAAACCTACTAAACACCTACTTACAACTTATCCCACCAGTTATTTATCGCTGTTTATGGATTGTGGTTTTTAATAAGGAAACATGCTTTTCGACATCCGGTTCAAGCGTAATTTTCTTCCGGATTACATGACAACCGTGCAAGACAGTCGAGTGATCCCGACACAAAAACAATCCAATCTTTTGCACCCGATGGTCAAATAATTGATGTGCCATGTACATAAACACATGTCGGGGAAATACAATGCCTTGTTGCCGACTACGCCCCTTTAATTCCCGGATGGTGATCCCGAAGTATTTAGAGGTCACTCGGCATATTTCAACCAATGAAGGTCGGCGTTGGGTGCGGCGGTTATTTAGTAATTTCCGCATTATCCCAGAATCGATACACCGCGCGTTCTCTGTATGTTTGGCTGTGTAAACCCGTGCAACTAACTCTTCCAGGTCTTCATCCGTATCTTGGACATACTTTGTGAGTAAATCCACCGCACCTTGGTCTAAATGCATTTCCGAATGCCGTCCTAATTCATGCAAAATAGTACTTTTACTGGTCACGGAGAGTCGATTTAACTGTAAAACCAAACCACCAATCAGTCGACTACGAAGTCGGGCGGGAAAATGCGGTAATGCATTCGGCGGACAACTCGCAGTAAACACCATCCGCCATTTTTCACCCACTGCCCGATCTAATAAATGACATAAGACCTCTACGGTCGAGTCAGTGGGTGTAAGTAAATCCAGATCATCAACCACCCATAACGCCCCGGGTGGTGAAATCCGAACTTGCTTTTTTAATGCGTGGTAACCGACACTTTTCCCATCAATAAAAATCACCTCTTGTCCATCAGACCTACACCGCTCAACGAGCCCTTTTGTCAACAGGCTTTTTCCGGTACCCCCTCCCCCCCATAAAACAAACGGAGTAAATACAGAGGCCTCACTAAAAGGACGTACGGTCTGTGTAATGAGCGTCGGCAAGAGCGAGTTTTCAGGACCGGCGAAAAAACAATTTCGAGTATGCGCCAACGGATCCTGAATAGGTTCATCCGCAATAAGTATAGATGAACCTCCGAAAGGAATGCGAAAAACTGAGCTGACCACTCTGGCTCCATCCACCGGGCAAACAACCCAGAACTGCGACCGGAACAAACTTTAAAGAGGCATAATATTCAGCTTCTAATCTACCATTTTTGACCCCTCCCGACGAGCGGGTATGGCCGTAGAAACAAGCGAAGAAGGTCGTTGTAAGTTATTAATGCAATTGATGATACGATCTGCCGCATCGTCAATTTCATCGGGTGTATTCAGATAACCCACGCTCAGTCGGATTGCCGCCTCCAAAAGGGACGTTTCACACCCCATCGCCCCCAACGTGGCGGACCGTTGGGCCGCCCCACTTTCACATGCGGCGCCCGTTGAGCAAGCAATCCCTTTTTGATCAAGTGCCATCAGTAAGACTTGCCGATCGAGTCCCTCAAGAGAAAAACAACTGGTCTGGGGTGATCGTTCAACACGGCATCCATGAAACACAATGTGCGGAAAAGCTGCCAAGAGGCGGTTTTCCAAGCAATCGCGCATGGCGGCCAGCGGAGGGACTGCTTGTTCCCTTTGACCTTGCGCCCACTTCCAGGCCGCCCAGAGGCCTTCAACTAAAACTGGGCTTTCCGTCCCCGGCCGTATTCCTGCTTGCTGAAACCCACCATATACAAGGGGATCTAAAGGAACATTACCACGCACAAATAAGCAACCAATACCCTTAGGGCCATGAAATTTATGGGAGGAAAAAGTAAGTGCATCCACCGCAATTTCCCGAAGGTCAATTTTTTTCTTGGCAATAATTTGGGTTGCATCCGTGTGGAGTGGAATATTGTATTGCCTGCATAAATCACCAATTTTGGCCATTGACTGACAGACGCCCGTTTCGTGATTCGCCCAAATAACACTTACCAAGGACGCTCCTTGGCGAAGAAAAAACTCAAGCTGATCAAGGGAAATTAAACCATCGCTATTAACCGAGAGCCAACGTACTTCAGTGCCTTCTTGTATTAAAAATTGTCCCACCCGCTCGACACTTGGATGTTCCACTGATGAGAGAATAACTGGCCCCTTTCGACCCATTCCACGCACCGCCAAGTTATTTGCCTCGGTTGCACCGCTTGTGAAAATCAACCGATCCGGTGTTGTTCCCGAAAGCATCCCACCCAGGTCCGCCAAAATTTCTTCTCGCACTCGCTCAACAACATGCCGTGCCTTGCGGCCTAGCTGATGGGGACTGGCTGGGTTGGCATGCTGGCAACGCGCGCACTTTACCATCGCCTCCAAGACGGGCGTCGCCAAAGGAGTGGAGGCATTGTTATCAAGATAAAGAACCGAACGCACAGACATACGGATTATTATAGGGTTTTTCCGGAGGATATGCGGTTGATCGCTGGGCGAAGTGTGCTACGCGCGCAGGCCTGGTGGACAACCGTTATTTATTCCAATTGACGTTGTCTTCCATGAAATACCCTATGTATGATCCCCGCCATGAAATCCTCACCCTTTGATACTTTTTGCCGAGCTCTTGTCTTGGGAGCAGTGCTGGGCGCCCTCGGATGGGGCGCGGTGCGTTATACGAATTTACCGCAAATTGCATTAAAAAAAATTGTGGCCTTAAGCCATGCTGCACAAGGAGGTCCCGCTGCTGAAAAATCTCCCAATAATTCTCAAGTCACCTCAGCCATCACACCCATCTCCCCACCCCCAGTGGAACATTTACCGGTAGCACAAAACCGGCAAAGCAAATTGACAAATATCTACAGCGGTTCTCCTGGCACATTACCCCATCTCACCCAGCAAGCCGCTTACTTAGAGCCCACCGCACCCCCAAATCCCACACCGCCGCTTGCTCAGCCTGGGGACCTTCGGAAAGAGATGGAACAGCGGCTCTGCGAATTAGGAGCTGTTTATAGCTTGCTCGAAATGTGGGGACATGAAAACTTCCGCTACCGTTACCATTGTCGCGTTTCCATCGCCAATAATCGGCAAGTGACACGTAGTTTTGAGGCAAATGGAACAAGTCCCGAAGAAGCCATGCAACAAGTCTTGAACGAAGTTGAAGGGTTTCAATCGACTACCAGTCTCCAGGGACCACAGGTACGTTGAATAGGTTAGAACATCTCTAGCCATATTCCTTACCTACGCTCAAAACGTCTCACATTTTCACTCGATGTGTTGCGTAGCCCCCAACCCCCACTCGATGATGAAGCCCATCGATATTGGAAATAAGCGACGTCCGTTTATTGCCGTTCGCAATAAATACGGAATCCCCCATATCGAAGCTGAATCTTGGCTTTCGTGTCTGTATGGTTTGGGTTATGTCCACGCCATCGATCGACCCACACAGATGTTATTTGCAAGGGCTGTCGCACGAGGGACAGCAGCTGAACGCATTTCCGATAAACAAGATTTTCTGGACACCGATCAGTATTTTCGACGAGCAGGATTATATCTTCACTTGAAAGAGGAAGTCGCAAAACTCGACGATAAAACATTCAGCGAGTTGACAGCGTACTGCGAGGGCCTTAACGACGCGATGGAGGAAGCCGGTCGCAGTTTGCCGATGTGGGCCACTGGTTTTGATCCCCAGCCCTGGACGCAGGAATCGGTTCTTCTTATTGGAAATTTACTGAGTTTTGGTGGCTTGGCCGTGGGGCAACAACAAAGCGAACGGCTCCTCCTGGAACTCGTTCAATTAGGAATTGACAAGGAACGGCTTAAAGAACTTTTTACTCCACATCTTGATAATGTCGATTTCAACCTTCTCCATAAAATAAAAATCGCACATCGACTTTCCGATGAAGCCCTCGAACTCATCGCCGATCTCCCCCGACTTGCTGGCAGTAATGCTTGGGCTGTTGCCCCTGAACGCAGTGGCAGTGGTGCCCCTCTACTGGCAGGAGATCCACATCTCGAAGTCAATCGGCTTCCAGCCATCTGGTATGAAGCTGTTTTAAAATGGAAGCAGCATTATGTCATGGGCGCAACGCTTCCCGGCTGTCCCCTGTTTGGGGTTGGTCGTACCCAAGCCCTTGCTTGGTCGGTCACCTACCTCAAGGGAGACACAAGCGATTATTTTATTGAGGATTGCCGTCCGGGCGGAGTCAACGGCTGGCAATATCGCCGGGGAAATAACTGGCTCGACTTTTCTGTCCGGCAAGAATCCATCAACCGAAAAGACAATCCACCTCTTGAAATCCCTATTTATTACAACGAACTGGGAACACTCGAATGCGATCCAGAAAAAACTGGCTCAGGCCTGTACCTTTTACTCGCTTGGGCAGGGTCGAAGGAGGGTTCGGGGCAATCGATCGCATCATGGCTCAGGTTGCTTGACTGCGATAATGTGCGCGCGGCAATGTATGCTGTTCGCGCAACACCACATCCTACGCTTCACTGGATCTTTGCCGACCGCGAAGGACATATTGGAAGCCAAGCGAGCGGTTGGATACCCCGCCGCCGTTCAGGGCAAAGCGGTCTGGTGCCAGCCCCTGGTTGGCTTGAGGAAAACCACTGGCGTGGTTGGATTCCTTCCGACAAACTCCCCTCCTCCTACGATCCCCCTGAAGGTTTTGTGGTGGCAGCAAATGAAAGCGTGAACCGCCCGGACGGGCCGATCATCAATACACTGTTTTTACCGAACTACCGCTACCGCCGCATCTGCGAACGTCTTCACGAACTCCCCCAAGCGACAATCGATGATTTTAAGGATTTACAATACGATGTAGTCAGTTTACAGGCGCGCGATCTGTTAAAAATATTTTTACCCCATTTACCCGAGGGTGCTGTTAAAGACCGGCTCGCAAATTGGTCGTGCCAATATACGGCCGATAGCCACGAGGCATCACTCTTTCAGCGGCTCTATCGGAATATTCTTTTAGAAATTTTTGGTCAGTCAAGCAGGGAGCAGGGTGGTATTGGTTGGCGGCGGATGTTTTATCTCGCCAGCCGCATTGGCTACTCGACAATGGTCATCACCGCGATTGATGCTTTACTTCAAAAAGATTCCTCCACCTGGTGGCAGCAACGTGACAAGGCATCGATGATTCGCAAGGCCTGCGAAGCGCTACGCGAAAAAGATGATCAACCCTGGTCCGCAGTCAACGCTTTTCGGTTCACCAACCGTTTTTTTGAGGGCCATCGCGCGGGCAGATTACTCGGCTTTCATACCGGCGAGTTTTCCATTCCGGGGAATTTTGCGACCCCCTTCCAGGGGCATCTGCTGCGAGCGGCCAAACGCGAGTCTACTTTTGCTCCCAGCTATCATTTTATTACCGATCTGAGCACCGACGAGGCGTGGACCAATCTTCCGGGTGGACCACGCGAAAGTCGTTTTTCAAAATACTATAAGATCGATATCACTCGCTGGAGCCGTGGCGAGTACAAATTACTCACGCCCTCTCCTGCAGAGTAGACGGAGCGCCGCCATTTGGTATCTTGGAGCCAATGGAAACGCCACAGGAAAACCCGATCGAGATTGTTCGCGCTGAACTTGTCGCTTCTGGAAATCAAAATGCGACTCAGACTCGATCCTTCGCCCCACGGAGGCGACGGATACTTTTACCCGTCCTGCTCTTTCTAGCAACGTGCTTTACAACTTTTTCCGCAGGTTGTTATCACTGGAATGCTTGGGAAACCCCATTCTTCGGAAATCCAGTTCGAATTGAAGTGCAACCTGGTAATTCCTATACGAATCTTGAGGGGGAAACTGAAACGGCCAGAAAGCGATCCATCGTTTGGGCGAGCTGGCGTGATGGGTTGCAATACAACTGGAAAACCGGTGTTCTGTATATGGGTTGGGTGATGGCCATCTTACTTCTGCATGAAATGGGCCATTTCCTGATGACGCTTCGCTATAAAATTCCTGCGAGCCTCCCGTTCTTTATCCCCGTGCCTTTTATGGTGACTGGAACCATGGGCGCGGTGATCGGCATGAATCCGAATCGGGCAAACCGCAAAGAGGTTTTCGATATTGGCATCGCAGGTCCACTGGCAGGACTCGTCTTAACAATTCCACTTCTGCTCTACGGGCTCAGTGTTGCCGAACCGACCCCCGAGCGGCCCCAGGCGCGTGGCTACGGCGACCCTCTACTCGTGAAACTACTGATACCCCTGCTGCATGATTTAGAAGAAGTTAAAAAAGATTATGCAGAAAAACACAACGATCCCACCGCACTTAAAAAACCCTTTACGTTTGTGGTCAATCCCATCTACATGGCCGCTTGGGTAGGCATGCTTGTCACAGGACTCAACATGCTTCCGGTGAGTCAGTTGGATGGGGGCCACGTTTCCTACACACTTTTTGGACCCTATGCACGTTGGGTTGCCCGCGGGTTTGTCATTTTAGCCATGGTCTTTATTGTCTGGACTGAATCCTACAATTGGACCCTCATGCTGATACTCGTTCTCCTAATGGGTCTCGACCATCCGCCGACCGCAGACGACCGCGTCAAACTGGGGCCCTGGAGATACGCCTTAGGACTTGTGTCACTCTTGATTCCCGTTTTCTGCTTTACGCCTTTTCCCTTACTCATGGGCGAGTAGCGCCAGCGGCAATTCAGCCTACTTTCAGCGAGCGACAGGAGAAGAGACCAGTATGGGGTGCTTGCCGTAGCAATACTGTGTCTGAGATACTGCTGGGGCAAATCATAGAAGACAGCTATACGTAAAGTAACAAGCACAACACGACAGGGAATGTCGGAGAAACGTCATGACTGCCACTGCTCAATATCGCACTGCCCCGGAACCGACCACCAAAATTCCGGGTGGAATTCCCTATATCATCGGCAACGAAGCCGCAGAGCGCTTCAGCTACTACGGGATGAAGGGCATCCTGATTATTTTCATGCTTCAGTATCTCAGGCTGATGCAAGGATCACGAATCAGCGATGCCATGTCGAATGCGGAAGCGACGTTCTATGTGCATCTATTTGCATCGGCGGTCTATTTTTTCCCGATTTTTGGCGCGCTCCTTTCCGACATTTTGATCGGCAAATACCGGACCATCCTCACACTCTCCGTGGTCTACTGTCTCGGCCATGCCGCCCTGGCCGTGATGGGCTACCAGGGCGTGCCCATGTACTGGATGCTTGCGGGTCTTGTGCTGATTGCGGTCGGTTCGGGAGGCATTAAACCGTGCGTCTCGGCACACGTTGGTGACCAATTTGGAAAGACCAACAGTCATTTACTGACGAAAGTATTTGGCTGGTTTTATTTTTCCATCAATATGGGCGCCTTTATCTCGACGCTTTTGACACCATGGCTCCTCGAGTGGTATGGGCCACATTGGGCCTTTGGAATTCCCGGTGTGTTGATGGCGATTGCCACAGTCGTCTTCTGGATGGGACGTAAAGTGTTTATCCATGTGCCACCAGGCGGTTGGCGGGCCTTCTTTGGTGAGACCTTCAGTCGAGAAGGGATCTCCGCGCTCGGGAAATTGGGCATCATCTATCTTTTTGTGGCCGTCTTCTGGGCACTGTTTGATCAAATGGGTTCCTCTTGGGTATTACAAGCCGAAGACATGGACCGACGCTGGCTAGGGATCACCTGGCTCTCATCCCAGATTCAGGCTGTGAATCCCATTTTGATTTTAGTTTTTATCCCACTTTTCCAATTTATTGTTTATCCAGCAATCAATAAAGTGTTTCCCTTGACGCCCATGCGAAAAATTTCCATTGGGCTTTTTGTGATGGTCGGTGCATTTGCGACGGTGGCCCTGGCACAAGAGTTGATTGATTCAGGAGGACGTCCCTCGATTGGCTGGCAAGTGGGAGCCTACGCACTTTTAACCGCAGCGGAAGTCATGGTGTCTATTACGTGTTTGGAATTCAGCTATACCCAAGCTCCACGCAAAATGAAATCAGTCATTATGGCTCTATTTCTGATGAGCGTTTCCTTAGGTAATTTATTTACTGCGGCGGTCAATAATTATATTATTGTTCCCGAGGGAATGGCCCCGGCAACCCGCTTGGTGCAAAGCGCCATTCAGGATAAGTCTGTGGATGCGGAACGCCTCTTTCAGAATGCAAAACAAAGCGGCCTGAGTGCAAAGGCCCATAACGAAGATAACTTTATTATTGAATTACCAAACCGTCAGCCAACGACCGACCGAGCGTTCATCGCAGCCATTATTTATAGATCGAACGGTGAGTTGATCGAAGTGAGAACGCCAGAAAATAGTCGCCTGAAAGCGGCTCTTGAGAAAATCAAAGAATATTGGGCAGAGCATTCGGCATTACCAACGGATGCGGCTGGTGGTGGATTGGTTGGTGCTGCTCGCGATCAGTGGGGCAATTCACTCCATTATGACCTAAAAAACAACAAGCGTTTTTTAATTAGTAGTCTGGGACCAGATGGAGCGCTTTATACCATCGATGATATTCATCTGACCGTAACACGAAATATCCAGACGAAAGAAGAAGAAAAAATCGCCGAATCTTCCGGGGGTGATCTTTTAGCCGCCCTTCACCCAGAAGAACCATGGCTTGAACGGCGTCGAGCAGAAAAGGGTGCCCTCGACAAACAAGAAGGAAATCAAGGAACTACGGAAAAAGCGGTAGTAGAAAATTTTGCTACTGGTGTTTCGATTGGTGGAGGGGAAAAACTTTCAGGCGCCGCCTATTTTTGGTTTTTTGCCAAACTCATGTTAGTGACTGCCTGTTTATTTGTGATTGTCGCTTGGCTTTACAAGCCGCGCGAGTATCTACAACAAGAAGCAACGGCATAGCAGGGGTGTGGTTGGTTAATCGAGGCAACACCCATGGGTCATCACAGCCACAGCCACAGTCCGCCAAACTATACGTTTGCTTTTGCCCTTGGCATCGGCCTGAACGTTGTCTACATCGGGGTGGAGATTACCTATGGGCTTGCGGTGGACTCGCTGGCGCTGCTGGCCGATGCCGGCCATAATGTGAGTGATGTCCTGGGACTCCTGTTGGCCTGGGCAGGTTACCGGCTGAGCCAAATTCCCCCCTCCACGCGGCATACCTACGGCTGGAGAAGCGGATCGATCCTCGCTGCCTTCCTGAATGCGATCCTTCTGCTGATTGCTGTGGGTGCCATTAGCTGGGAAGCAATCCAGCGGTTTTCCCACCCAGTTCAAGTTTCTGGCAACACAATCATGGCCGTTGCCGGAGTGGGCGTCGTCATCAACCTTTTCACAGCCCTTTTATTTCTGCGCGGGCGGAAGAACGACATCAATATTCAAGGTGCTTTTCTCCATATGGCCGCTGATGCAGGGGTCTCTCTCGGGGTCGTGTTTGCAGGATTGATGACAAAATTTTATCCACTCCATTGGATCGATCCGAGTGTGTCTCTTCTGGTTGCCGTCGTTATTCTGTTAAGCACCTGGAGCCTTTTTCGCGACTCGACAGCACTTCTACTCCACGCGGTTCCCCGAAGCATCGATCCCCAGAAAGTCACCACGTTGCTCCAAAAGCATCAAAACGTAACCTCCATTCACGACCTGCATATTTGGGCCATGAGTACCACCGAAACAGCACTGACTGCCCATCTGGTAGTCCATCAAGGCAGTCAACATGATCAGGTGTTAGACACACTCCGTAGGGAGCTGGCAGATCAATTTGGGATTGATCACGTGACCTTACAGCTTGAGGGAGAATCAGATATTGGTTGTCCGCAGGAAAAAAAAGATACGCTCTGAGCGAAGTCTAAAAAGGCTCGCGCGAAGACCACCCTAGCCATTTCCCTGTTTGAGGATGACGCAGCGCAAGCGCACTGGCGTGGAGTCCAAGACGGGAAAGGCCGTTGCGTGAAGCCTCATTTCCATACAGAGGATCACCCAGGATGGGATGTCCCAAATATTCCATATGGACCCGTAATTGATGACTGCGTCCGGTCAGAGGTCGCAATTCAATCCGCGCGGATGGACCCCCCGCTTCAATCAATACCCAATGGGTAATTGCTTCTCGCCCGTGCTGGTAATCAACACAATAATGTGGCGGTCGCGCACTCTGTTTGCGAATCGGAGCTACAATCGTCCCCTTTTTATGTTTAGGGCATCCTGCCACCTGGGCTCGATAGAGTTTTTTTACGCATCGCTTGGCAAACTGACGACTGAGCATGCGGTGCGTTTCCGCATCGAGTGCCAAGACAATCAACCCCGAGGTATCCCGATCAAGGCGATGAACGATTTGTGCCCCCGGCCAATGCTGCTGCGCGCGCACAATGAGCGAATCATATTGCGACGCTCCTAAACCGGGCTGCGAGAGTAACCCCGATTCTTTCTCTAAAATAATTAAAAAAGGGTCTTCAAATACAAGCGCATCTTCGATAGACGAAGCGGGCATAAGCAGGTTCAGTCGCAGGTCCGCTAGGGTGAAAAAATTAAATCGGTCTTTGCCCACAGAAAATAAAGTGCGGCATAAACGCGACCATCAAGGAGAGTGCCTGCTTGAATCCTTTGCTCTAAGTAACCGTCTATTTCCGCGAGGGGAACCTCATGCACCGTAATTTTTTCCTTGGAATCGCCCCCGCCGGGCCCCACTTTCTGGAGATCTTGTGCGAAAAAAAGAGTGATGCACTCATCGGTCATCCCTGCAGAGGATGCGACCGTCACCCACTCCACCCACTTCGCCGCCTGATAGCCGGTTTCCTCAAGCAATTCTCGTTTTGCGGCCTGCTCAAGATTCTCAAGTGGTTGGTCGGAAAGGTCACCGACTAGGCCCGCTGGCAATTCAAGCACCGTTTGGTTGACCGGCGGACGGTGCTGCTCGACCAGAAGCATTTTTTTTTCACTCGTCACCGCAATAATGGCCACGACACCCACACCGGTCGTGCGCTGGACGAAAGACCATCCATTCCGATCAATGAGCCGTAAATAGGGTGTGTGTGCAACAGTGCGATCCGAGGGTTGAGCGGACAAGATAACGTTCACATCAAGGAGGCTGGCTATGGAAAAAGAACTAGGGAAACTATATGCCATTGATGCGAGTGAATCCACACCAAACCATCACGGATCTGTTTGGAAGTCCGGGTACGAAAGGGTTCGCTCGTCGAGATAAACAGCCGCCGCATTACCCAATAAATCGCGGTGCATCCGCCACGGATCTCCGAAGTAACCCACTCCAATCTGCGCATCGAGAAGGTTGGTACCCAAGATTTGAAGTGCGCGTTGGTGGCTAAACATCGATTCCGCATAGGTGATTTTGAGCCCCTCCCCGCGTACGCCCAAGAGTTTTGAAAAGTATTGCACCGCGAGATTATTTTTTCTCGGCATCGCCGCACCCAAAACTACGACGTGTAATCGACCCCACTCTTCCTTAGGCATCGTTTTCTTCCAGACAATCATTTGGCGATGAAAATGATCGATACGGAATTTTGCCGCCTGCTTTATATTTTTTAATATCTGCGGCTTCACGGTTTCTAAAAAATTCCCCAATTCTTTTGCCACCCAATTTTTTTTGCCAACAATCTTCTGAATAAATGCTCGACTGGTATCAATCAGCGTTTGTTGCTCTGCGGCCAGCGATGGGTTGAAAGCGAGACTTTCCGCAACTGGTTGCCTTGCTGCCAATGCAAATCCATCTAATTGTTTGAGTTGGTCAAGTCGATCGGGCGACACGGCGCCTTCCCCATAAGGTTCCAATAAAAGGAAAATCGTCAATGTAATATGAGAGATTGTGGTCAATGCGCGATAACCAGCAGGGGGTGCCGTACTTTTCGCTTCTGTTCCATTGCGCAACAGCGTAAGATCTTCGCCGCTTGCAATAATAATCGGGTCGGCATTTTGAAGAATATTTTGGCGTGCGTGATTGTAGGTGCCGCGGAACAGGACATCAATTTGCTTGAGCGGATTCTTTTCCACGGGATCCGCAAAAACCATCGAGGGAGTATTGGAGAGAAAAAATAAAATAAAGCAACTAGCGATAAAACCCATCACGTTTTCGCTTTGACCTTCTTTGAAATCAAAGCACGTTTTAATTGAGATACCCGAGGAAATTTTTTTAAAAACATACATAACCATACGAGTTCTCCACATTGACAATATTTCAGTTACAATCCTACAACTTTGAATCACATGCCCAGAGGCCAAGTGCGGGATTGCGAATAAAGAAAATTTCTTCATTGTCGTCCATTAGATTCCATCCATCTGTGAGGTGAGTCGGGTCGTAACGTTTTAACATTTCCTGAAGATTTCCATGCTGATATCCGACCGATTCAATCTCCTCCTTCGTGAGACGCTCACAACAATAAATGACTTCAAAGCGGTTTTCCGGCGATCCGTGGATTAAATGGGCGGCCGCCGCCAAATTTGCTTGAAGATCAGCTGAGTTTTCTACGGCCCGGAGAATATCAGGCGTTGGGCGATAACCATATTTACGGATCAACAGGTCGATTTCCGGGTCTTCGCCAAATGTCTTCACGCCGGGGGCAAGAATAATCAGCTGGGCCCCATCAGCCAGAGCCATCCGTGAACGATAGATTGCCTTATTTCCCAGCCAGGTACTCTGAAATTCTTCGGGGTCTAAATAGACGACCGCTTTATGAATTTCTCGCTCAAGCCGCTTAAAATTCACTTTGACAGAAAGAGCACAGGCCCGCTTAAAGCAATCCTGGTCATCTCCAATAAAAAGACCCCGGAGAATAGGACTTCCTTCGTTATCCGGAGAGACGACCGTGAGTACGTAGAGAATGGGAAGATGTTTACAAAAATGCTGTTCCGCATAATTGAGTATTTTACGAAGCGGCGTCTCTGTGCGCCCCATCATTCTTTCGAGGCCATACGCTGCACCAATAAAGTGACTTTCGTTGATCCCCGCCACACCCCCAGTTCCAATAAATAGATTTTTATTGAAATTTGCCATGCCGATCACTTCATGAGGAACCACTTGCCCTACAGAAAGGATCAAATCATGCTTTCCCTCCCACAACAATCGGTTGATTTGAACGGGCCAAGACTTGCGATAAATCCCCTCAGTGACTTCACTGACAAATTCTGCAGGAACTTCACCAATAGTCACAACATCGTCTCTCCAACGATGCGTCCGAATCAATGACTTTGGCAACGTGGGAAACATTTTCTCCACTTGCCAGTTTTCCATAGGAAAATGGGTCCCTAATGCGGGAAGCACATCCACAAGATGCGATCCGTAAAACTGGTGTATCAGACATGTAATCTGGCCGGCTTGGCTGTGAACGCGCGTGTAATCTGGAGGCACCGTCACCACCCGTCGTCGTGGGCCGAGTTGTTCCAACGATTCAAACAAGGCGGCCTGCAACTGCTCTGGATTTATTGCCGCATCCACAGATCCGGTCGCGCAATAGAGGCTCATGGCTGCTTAAAATCCCCAGGTTTGATATTTTTATTTACCCAATCCTCATCGCTTCGAAAGCCGAAATCGGTGGGATGATAGGGTGGCACAATATCCACGCGCAGCCCTTGTAAAGGAATAGATTTTTCTAATCCACATGCCCAAAAAATCCCTTGGACGATTAATCGTCGCACGCCCTCAGAAAGAAAGTCATTCGAAGAACCCATGGTCGTGGTGAAGACTTTCCCCTTCTGGCTCTGTTGGCCTGGGAGTTGATAACTTTTTGTCCACGCGATAGGCATCAGGGGATTGTTTTTACGTCCAGCAACCGGTGGATCGGTTGGTTTCATGCCCGAAAGAACCTGTCCGAAGACAACCGTTTGGCTATCGCCAGGAAGTGGCAAACGCACACCATAAACATCTGTCGGTCCCCAGATATCACCTTTTTTAATTCCCCGGACAATTGGGTTGTTTTTTTCCTGCGGGGAAATCAATCCTCGTGTACTTTCCTCGCGATGTGCCCCGTGGTGCGAAATCCACTTTTCGCCCAGGATGGCCCGCCCAAATCCACCTTGCCAAAAAGAGTGATCACCTTCGTAACCATTTCCATAATGCGAATATGTTTTCCCCAGGGGAATATTAAACCCATGGGTTGCCGTGCGCATCCCAATCACTGGCCCACCACGTTTCAGATAATCGTCGATTCTTCGCATCTGAGTCTCTGGAAGATCTCGAAAACGCGTGGCAATCACCATCACATTTGCATCCTGTAGATGCTGTAGCCCCGGAATGTTGTGGCGAAAATTAGGGTCAACGGTTCCTGTTTCGGGATGAATGGCAAAAAGAACAATACAGTCAAAACCATGTTGCTGTGAAAGAATTTTCGCCAGTTGGGGCAAAACTTCTTCAGAGCGATATTCTTCATCGCCAGAAATAAGAACTACTTTGTTCCCCGTCCCCGGACTATTACTGGAACCGTTCAGCACAAGCATCTCCTGCAGATCACCCGCGGCGCAGGTGGGAAACAATCCCCACCCAGAAAGCGTCCACACCAAAAAGATACAACTCAAAACAGTTTTCAATTTCATGATCAATCGATAACAAAAAAGGCAATGAACCAAAAACCAACCAACTACCTCCAGGAAATCCAATGCGACAACAGCCATTTTATCCCGGGTGTCAGCCGCGTCCGATTGTACTGGTCTCCAAGACGACGAAAGACTTCACTTTCTGTGGGGTAAGGAAAGATTGTATTGGCCATCTTTTTTAGGCCGATGCCGTTTGTCATCGCCATCGCCAACATTCCAATGAGTTCTCCCGCTCGCTTTCCCACCACCGTACCACCCACGATTTTATCAGAGTGATGGCGAACATAAACCTTCACAAATCCGTCCGTTTCCCCATCAAGCACACAGCGGTCCACTTCGACGAGCGGCTGAATGAAAGTGTCAATTTTAAGCCCCCGACCTTCGGCCGCTTGTGGATGAATTCCGATCTGAGCTATTTCCGGCGAAGTGTAAGTTGACCAGGGAATATGTAAGCGGCTCGCCCGCCCACGAAGACCCAATAACGCATTCCCGATGGCAATTCTCGCCAGTGCATCTGCTGCATGGGTAAATTGATATGCTGAGCAGACATCCCCAGCGGCGTAAATCGAACGATTCGATGTCCGTAATCGATCGTCGACTCGGATGCCGCGATCAGATTCATAGTTTACCTGGGCAGCATCAAGATCTAGATCCTCGATATTTGCTCGTCGTCCCGTAGCCAGCAGGACTTGATCCACTTCGACCTCCAGCGTTTCTTGTTGGAGATTGGCTGAAATGTGGACCCCACTCGATTCGGCGCGAAACTCCAAATCGCGCACACTAGCAACAAGCCTTACACCATCACGTTGTAGAGCGGCGCTCACAATGTCGGCCGCCTCCGGATCCTCGCGGGGAAGAATATCCGCAGAGGATTCAAAAAGATACACATCCGATCCAAAGCGAGCAAAAGCCTGTGCAAGCTCACAACCAATCGGCCCCGCTCCAATAACCCCCAGCCGCCGCGGTAATTCATCCAAGGAAAAGACGTTCTGACTGGTCAAAACATCAATCTTATCGATTCCAGCGATAGGCGGAATATTTGGTCTTGCCCCAGTGGCAATAATTGCCTTCTTAAAGTGCAAGACCCTTCCATCGACCACAACCGTTTTTGGTCCAGTGAATGCTGCATTGCCAAAAAATATATCGACCCCGAGCCCAGAAAATCGATCTACAGAATCATGACGACTGATATCTGCTCTCAATCGCCTCATTCGTTCCATCACCGAATGAAAGTCGACCCGTGGGATTTGGTCTACCTTAATGCCGTACTCAGCTGCCCTCGAAAAAGTGGCCGCTATGCGCGAAGACTGCAAAATAGCTTTTGAGGGGACACATCCCGTATTCAGGCAGTCGCCTCCCAAGGCCTCTCGTTCAATCAAGGCCACGCGTGCTCCGAGACCAGCTGCCCCAGCCGCACTCACTAAGCCCGCGGTGCCCCCACCAAGGACCACCAGATCATAACGGCACGCCGGTTTTTTGTTTTTCCACCCACGTGGTTTTACGTTGCTGGTGCGCTGCTCTTCGCTGGGATCAGTTTTTGAGGATGTCGAACTCTCCAAGGGTCTCTCCTGGCAAGCAGCAAAGAACAGGCGCTGAAATCTATTTTCAGTCCTACCTGAGAAAAAGACAGAATGCAAAGGCCACCCTACCCAAAAAACAGGGTTAAAAACTGTCTAAACAGACCATTTTCACATCTTTTCCGTCTCTGGACCAACCGTGTCCACCCTGCTGCGAAATTAGAGGATAGCAATAAAAACCCAGGGAGATTAGACAGATGCGCGCAACGTTTTCAAAACATCACGATCAAAGAACAGAGTCCGCCCTTATCGATGCGTTTTATCAAGGGGAAGCTGCCGCCCTCAGTATTCTTGCTGAGCGACTTCGTCCACAGCTTACGGGTCTTGCCCTTTCCAGGCTACCACACACCGAGGTCGGCCGGTATCAATTGGCCGAAGATCTCGTTCAAGATACTTTCATCAAAGTTGCCATCACAAAAGATCGTCCCCAAAGCCGATGGCAAACCGGCAAGAGCACGGTTTCTACCTGGATAGGAACAATCCTCAGAAATCTTATTCATAGTCATTTGAGAACGCGTAAAAATAGGATTCGGGTAACCACCGACCTCTGGTCGGAAACGGGCCCGGACGATAAAGGACGAATTGAAAATAATCTCCTCGATCACCGCCTATCCAAAGAACAACAAATATGTTCCGAGGAAACCGAAAGGAAAACCTGGCTCCGAGCGATCGCCTCACTACCCCAAGAGTTTCACACACTTATTACCATGCAACTGGAAGGAAAAAGCCATCGAGAAATAGCATCTCAATTGGGATTATCTCGCTCTACAGTGACTTACCGAATCAAAAGTGCAACCACGTTATTACGGCGTGTAGCGGCGGCCTGAGCGGCGGTGCCACAACCGATTCCCTTTCGACCCAAAACCAATTACACTTTTATTGTTTTGTTTGGTGAGAAAGGAGGCGCTGATGTCCCCATCTATGCAGCGCGGAAAGCAGACGGCGCGACAGTTTAAAGTACTCGAGTTACTTGAAAACTCTAGATTTGGATTGACAACTCGAGAAATTCGAGACGATGTTATCGATGCGCTCGGCCTTTCTTCTCTTCATGAAAAGACGGTCAAACGAGATTTAGAACATTGGCGACAACTTGGCTATCCCATTGAACAACATGAAACGGCAAATCCAGAACGACCTAAAACCTGGATCCTCGATAAAACGCGCAGGAAAATTCCTCGTTTACCAATAGGCGTTGTAGAACTTCTTGCTTTCTCAGCTGGAAGAGAACTTCTTTACCCATTAGCGGGAACACCTTATTGGGATGGGATTCAACGACTTTGGGAACGAATGCGCGAGAGTACATCGCCAGAAGTCCTGGCACATCTGGATCGCCAGCGTGCCGGATTGATTGTGCGTGGACGTGGGCCGGGTAATTATGCCCATAAAGAAGGAATCCTCTCTTCACTCAACCGAGCCACGTTCGAACATCGACTTATTAAAATTCGCTATAAAGGACTTGGTAAAGACCGTGTGCGAAGTCGAACGATTGCGCCCCACGCCCTTTGTCTTTTTAATGGAAGTATTTACATTCTTGCGGCCGACGTTTACGCAGCCACCGATCAAACACACCCAGAGGGACCGATCAAGGCCTTTAAATTAGATAGGATTGCCGCCGTTTCTTTTTTAGATAGAAGGTTTATCCCCCAAAAAGATTTCAATCCGGAGGCACATTTCGATAACAGCATTGGTATTTTTCGCAACGACAAGCCAAAAAAATTCCGAATTCGCGTGGCGGCTCAACGAGCGGAACTAGCAGCGGAAATTTTAGAGCACCCACACCAGCGCATTCGCGAACAAAAAGATGGTTCAGTTGTTATTGAAATAGCAGCAGCCTATGAGGAGGAAATTCTCCCCAGGGTTTTGTCTTTGGGTGAACAGGCCGAAATTCTATCACCAAAAACCTGCAGAAAAAAAATGGCGAAGATGGCAAAGACGCTACTAGAAAAATATCGAAACTAAGCCTCTTGGTATTTTTTGCCTCAGATCCCCCTCAACGCTCGCCTTATCGATCAATGGTCTGGTGGATATACTGTGAGACCAGGGGCGCGCAAGCAAGGCAACAGATTGTAAACAATGAATAGCGTGCGTTACCAAACATTGTGGCGATTACTTTTTGCCGTCCTAATCAGCACGACGATTGGTTCTATTCATTCAATCGGACAAGAAAAACGCGCTCAGCATCCAGCACGCCTCGACGCGGTTGTTCTTCAAAATATAAATAATGGAGAACTTCAATCGTTCGAGACCTTATCGGCAAAAAAGTATGTGGTTATTGTCTTTCTTGGAACAGAGTGTCCCCTCGCAAAAGTTTATCTTCCCCGTATCGCATCTATCGCACAACGATATAAAGATATTGCAAAAACCGTGGGAGTGAATGCAAATCACCAAGATACAGTTGAAGAAATAAAAGAGTACATCAAACAATACTCAGTTTCTTTTGCAATGCTTAAAGACCCTCAGGGGCAACTGGCCACTACACTTAATGCAAAGAGGACCCCAGAAGCTTTTATTCTCGATCCGCAGGGGAATATTCTTTACCAAGGACGGATTGATGATCAATATGGGGTGGGTTACGCCCGCGATGCGGCACAACAAGAAGATCTGAAAATGGCCCTCAATGAACTTCGCCAAGGTCAAGCCGTAAGCGTTCCCCGTACAGAGGCAGTCGGATGTTTCATTGGCCGAATACAATCTTCACCGAAGGAAGGTGAGATTACCTACCACAACAAAATTAGCGCGATCATCCACAAACATTGTGTAGCGTGCCATCAAGAAGGTGAAATCGGGCCTTTTTCTCTAACGCAATACGACGATGTCGCTGCGTGGTCGGAAACAATCGACGAGGTGATTCAAGAAGGTCGAATGCCACCTTGGCATGCTAATCCGGCACATGGATCTTTTGCCAATACGCGTCTGATGAACGTGGAAGAGAAAACCGCCGTTTCCCGTTGGATTGAAGACGGCTGCCCAAGGGGAACAGGGCCCACCCGCTACCCGGCTCCAAACGCGGTTTCAGGATGGCAGTTTGAGAGCGCGCCGGATCAAATCATTCCAATGCGGGAAAAACCTTTTACGGTTCCTGCAGAGGGAACCGTTGAGTATCAATATTTTGTCGTGGATCCAAAGTTTACGAAAGATCACTGGGTGACTGCGGCTGAAGTTGTGCCAGGCAATCGAGGTGTCGTCCACCACGCGATCATCTTTATTAGTTCCCCCGATAAATCCACATTAGACAATTACGGTTGGCTCGCTGCCTATGTTCCAGGCCAGCGGTTTACCCCTCTGAAACCGGGTCAAGCAAGAAGAATACCAGCAGGTAGTCAATTGGTGTTTCAAATGCACTACACCCCCAATGGGTCGGTTCAGGAAGATCAAACAAAAATCGGACTCGTTTTTTCCGCCCCGGAAGAAGTTGATGAAGAGATAATAACACTGATTGCAGCAAACCGTCATTTTAAAATTCCACCGGGAGTGGCCGCTCACCGCGTTGACTCGGCGCTGACGGAATTTCCTCAAGATGCAAAACTCACGGCACTCATACCGCACATGCACTTGAGGGGTAAATCTTTCCAAATTATTCATCAAGACAAGTCGAATGATAAAACAGTTCTTCTTGACGTCCCGAAATACGATTTTAATTGGCAACATGTTTATCGCCTAAAGGAGTCGTTGCCTCTAAATCACACGAAGCAAATCGACTGTGTTGCGCACTTTGATAATTCGGCAAAGAATATTGTTAACCCAGATTCCACCGCCACTGTTCGCTGGGGAGATCAGAGTTGGGAGGAAATGATGGTCGCATTTTTTGAGATCTCCGTTCCTCGCCATAGAAATACTGAGAAACGCAAAAAACGAGACGGCCAACAACGACTCGCTGCGCAACAATTAGCGACCAACTGGTTGAAAAAAAGGGATCGCAATCGTGATCAGCGAGTGCAACGTGGAGAAGTCAACGAGGCTGTTCGTCGTTTTGCCTTTTCTAAAATTGATGGCAACCACGATCAAGAAATTAGTTTGGAAGAAACATTCGCCTATATATTGGACTCCCTTCTCGAGGAAAAACAGCAAGCGGACATTCGCAGGCGACTCGATCAGCCTAAGTAAATACTATTTTGTCAAATGACCGAATTTATTTTTTTGGTCGAGTCCTACAAGAAAGTAAATTAAACAATTCTTTTCTGTGTTTTTCGTCAGCAGAGCACCGTGAAATTAGTAACATGCTATGCCGATTGGGTCATCGAGCACCCAAAAACGATCTGGGCCATTATTTTAGCGCTTAGTTTACTGGCAGCATGGCCACACTTCTCAGCGAAGGGAAGACCGGTCCACATCCCACTGCAGGATTTGGAATTGGCGAGAGACTCAGCAGGCAATGATACTTTTCGACTCGATCGAGCCGACAGCTTCCTAGTGATTGAGGCACCCGATCTTTTTTCGCCAACGGCAGTCGCGGCAATTCGGCATTTGATTTCTAATATTGAAAGTTTGTCTTTCATAAAAAATGTTTTTTGGATAGAAGACATCCCACCGCTCAATATGTTCGACCTCTCCCCGGGATGGCTTCCGGAGGAAAATGCGGATCCCAGCGAATACGAAGATGCGAAAAAGCGAATATTGACGCATCCATTGGTCTATGGACAACTCGTTTCCCCAGATGCGACGACGCTGCTTTTGCCGGTTCGCTACGACTGGATTGGAATTCAAGAAGATGCAGATTGTACTGAAAAATTACTAGCGGTCTCCCGGGCCACAGCAGCAAAGTATCCTTCCGCTGAATTGAAAATCAATCTCACCGGACGCGTTCCGCTCTATCTTGCAGCGCAGCAAGCATTTCACGCCAACCATCAGAAGTTTCAAATCATTGGCTATCTATTAGTGTTTGCGATAGCAACTATTCTTTTTCGAGATATCGCCACGATCGTGATTGTGGGTGCGGCACCGGCGATCAGCATTTACTGGACCACCGGAGCCCTAAAATGGCTGTCCATACAAAGCAATGATTTAACGACAGTTGTCCTTCCTGTTTTAATAACGATGGTCGGCTTGACCGATGGCGTTCATCTAGTGATGGCACTACGGAAGCGATGGCAGGCGAATCAAAATAGAATTAAGGCCTTGCATGATGCAATTGCGCATGTCGGGGTTGCCTGCCTGCTTACATCCCTTACAACCGCCATCGGATTTGCCTCGTTGCTTCTTGCCCGCTCAACTCCGATTCGGGATTTCGGTCTTGCGTGTAGCGTGGGCGTTTTAGTGACGTTCGTGGCAGTGCTGACGATCATCCCCGGACTGTCCATAACTCGTTTGGGGACATATCTCTGTCACGAAAAAACTGCCCATCAGGATTACAAATTAGAAAACTTACGTGGATTTCTTAATACCGTTCTATCCAATTATCGCACCGTTAGTATCATCGGCGGTCTTTTAACACTTCTTTGTATCGCCATCTCGTTGACACTCCGTCCAGATGCGCGCACCATCAATGCCCTTCCAGCGAATAGTCCCGCAACGGTTGCCTTAGAACACTGCAATACATCCCTCGGTGGAATCGCTTTTATCCGAGTCGTTGGCGACTTTTCTGCAACCAAAAAGAAAGCAGACTTTAATGTCATCCAATTGATTGACCAAATCGACGGATTTGTATCCGGGGAGCCACTCTTACGACATCCATTGTCGATTAAAAACTTACTCGATTCATTCGGAAAAAGAGCAACAGCCACCCAAATGGAGTTTATTAAACTTTTACCCCCAGACCTCCGGAAAACGTTTTTTGATCAAGCTAGCGACCAGATTCAAATATATATTCGCACGCAGGATCTAGGTACGGCTGCTTATACCCCGGTCTTCCGGCGATTGAATAGAAAATTACTTGACCTGGAACAAGCAACTCCTGGATTAAATCTGGAACTTACCGGAATTCCCATTACTTCAGCGCAAGATGTGACCCTGATTGTCTATGATCTAGTGGCGAGTTTGGGTACAGCATCCCTAGTCATTCTGATTGTGATGATCTGTTTCTATAGATCATGGAGGATTGGAATCGTAACCTTGATTCCTAATCTATTGCCACTCGCCTTAACCGGAACCTTGCTGGTCGCCACAGGCCAAAACTTAGCAATCGTAAGCGTGTGCGCTCTCGCCGTATGTATTGGGATTGCAGTGGACGACTCGATCCATTTTTTAACCCGCTTCCGACAGGAATTAGAAAGCGGATCGGATGTAGATGCGGCGATTCGAGCGACTTTTTTTGGAGTCGGAGGGGCATTGGTAATTACCACAATTATTTTGATCACGGGATTTGCTACGGTGCTTATCAGTCCTCTCCCAACACACCGAATGTTTTCGATGATGGCTTGTGCGACTATTGGTGGTGCACTGATTGGCGATCTCTTATTTCTCCCGGCATTGCTGAAATGGTTGATTCGTAAACCCTCAGACATCCTCCGCGAAGTGCAGAGTAAACTATAAAAGCACGAGATTACCAGTCACCAGGGAAATCAACCGTCAGAGGACGGGCAAACCGCTGGTCGGCCAATAGAATAGTAGGTAAACCCAGCGGAACGCATCTGTTCGCCATTAAATATATTACGACCATCAAACACAACAGCCTGTTTCATGCGGGATTTCATTTCTGCAAAATCAGGCCCGCGAAATTCACCCCATTCAGTCATGATCGCAAGTGCATCTACACCGTTGAGCACATCTAATAAACGGTCACAATACGTTAGGCGGTCACCATAAAGTTCGCATACATTGCCCATCGCTTCGGGGTCATGTACGACGATTTCACAACCCGCGTCGAGTAAATGGTCAATGAGCACCAGCGCTGGTGCTTCTCGGATATCATCCGTTTTGGGTTTAAATGCCAAACCCCAAACACCGATTTTTTTGCCTTCCAACTGGTTATCAAAGTGTTTTTTCATCAATCGCGGCACGAGTGTTTTTTGCACACCATTCACGGCATCCACCGCTTGTAATATTTGTGCATCGATATTTTGACTTTTGGCTAAATAATCAAGTGCACGCACATCCTTCGGAAAACAACTCCCCCCATAGCCAACGCCTGGAAAAAGAAAAGAAAATCCAATTCGGCTGTCGTGACCGATTCCACGTCGCACATCATCAATATTTGCATCCATTGCCGAACAAATTCCCGACATCTCATTAATGAAACTTATTTTTGTCGCCAACAACGCGTTCGCAACATATTTTGTCATTTCTGCGCTTTCGGGCGACATCGTTAAGAACGGTTTTTCAGTCCGCAAAAATGGCGCATACAAGCGGCGGAGGATTTCACCATCCTCCGCTGATCGCACACCCACTACCACGCGATCCGGTTTCATAAAATCATCAATCGCGGCACCCTCTTTAAGAAACTCCGGATTACTCGCCACCCGACACTCACGACCTGTGTTTTGTTTTAACCTTGCAAAAATTTGCGCATTTGTACCAACTGGAACCGTACTTTTAGTCACAGCAATCGCATTTTCATTCAAATAAGGAGCGATAGAATCTACCACAGCCCATAGAGCCGAAAGATCGGCGGCGCCGGACTCTGACATCGGAGTCCCTACAGCAAGATAAACCAATTGCGCCGGGGGCACTGCCACCGAAACGGCAGTCGTAAATTGAAGGCGCCCAGACGCGATATTACGTTCAATGAGTTCACCTAAACCTGGTTCATAAATAGGCACCTCACCATTACGCAGTCTTTCGATCTTCGTTTGATCAATATCGACGCAAACAACATCGTTGCCGCTTTCAGCAAAGCAAGTTCCGGTCACCAAGCCAACATACCCAGTCCCAATAACGGCAATTTTCATAAAACAATTCTCGCTGTTCAGAGATATCTAAATACACGCTGCGTATAATAACCGTTCGGTGGCAAAGCTTTCCAGGTGACTCAAAACCTTTAGAAACCGAATACCTAAACTACCTAACCACGGAGATCTTTTAAATCACTCTCCACCATTTCCCGAATTAACGCCTCAAGCGTAATGGTAGGCTGCCAGCCCAATTCCTCCCGGATAAGCGATGCATTGCCACATAACGCATCGACTTCTGCCGGGCGATAAAGCGCCGAATCGATTTCGACGTATTTTTCCCAATCAAGATCAACACAATCAAAAGCAATCTTGGCAAAATCTCGCACGGTAGATTTTTTGCCTGTTGCGACCACATAATCTTTTGGTGTTTTCTGATCGAGCATTAACCACATTGCCTTAACATAATCACTCGCATGCCCCCAGTCGCGCTCCGCATTAAGATTTCCAAGGAACACCTTTTCTTGCCGGCCCAATTTTATAAGCGCAGCTGCCCGGGAAATTTTTCGACTGACAAATTCGCCCCCTCGCCGCGGCGATTCATGATTAAAGAGAATCCCACTCACAGCAAAGAGGTCGTAGCTTTCCCTGTAATTGATGGTAATGAAATGTCCATATGCTTTTGCAACGCCGTAGGGACTGCGGGGACGGATCGCTGTTTGCTCAGATTGTGATTCATCCGTTGCCTGGCCAAAAATCTCAGAACTACTTGCTTGAAAGAATCGGATATTTGGATTGTGCTGCCGCAATACCTCAAGCATTCGCGTGACACCCAATCCAGTCACATCACCAGTCAAAAGGGGCTGCGTCCAGCTTGAAGGCACAAAAGATTGTGCCGCTAAATTATAAACTTCTACAGGATCAGATTTTTGTAGAATACGTAAGATCGATCCCGAATCAGTTAGATCTCCCTCATGGAGTGTTATTTGAGGAAGAATCTTTTCGAGACGTTCCATTCTTTCTCGACTTGAGCGACGCACGACGCCATGAACCTGGTAGTCTTTACTTAAAAGAAGTTCCGCCAGATAGCTTCCATCCTGGCCAGTGATTCCCGTAATGAGCGCAGAGCGGGTCACATAAAACTCCTTTCACTATTGCGATGTATTTGGGGTTCTATCCGGTTGACAGGTCGCAGAGGGCATTTTCCGACCCTGTTAACAGCGGTTGAGAAACCGCTCAGTCACTCTACCCCTCTGAATTTGCTGGAGAATCAGCCACATTTTCTGCATCCGAGGAGACTTTTTCAGGAGTTGTTTCCGTCGAAGGAGTTTCCCCTTCCGCCACTCCACCATTTTCCTCGCGTGGCACTCGAACAACCGCAACCAACGCATCATCCGAATCAATAGACATAATGCGGACTCCTTGCGTGTTCCTACCAATAACATTGATATCACTTACCTCAATCCGTTGGATTTTACCTCGGGCCGTCATGATCATAACCTCATCCACATCGGTCACTCGCGTGATACCGATTGCGGGACCATTACGTTTAGTTGTTTTGATGTCCCGAACCCCCTTTCCTCCTCTTCGCTGAGTTCGATAACGACTCGTCGACCCGCCCTCCTCGACGGCCTTTTCAGCAGAATCAGAGCCGACATTTTCTCCAGGCCCAAACAGGGTTCGCTTTCCATAACCGTTTGCACAGGCTGTTAAAAGCGTAGCTTCCGGTTGCGCAACAACCATCCCAACCAAACAATCACCGTCAGACAGAGAGACACCTCGAACGCCACTGGAGTTTCTGCCCATCGGCCGCGCATCGGATTCCTTGAAACGGATTGCCATTCCATTTGCGGTGGAAAGCACAACCTCATCATTTGGTTTTGTGATTACGACATCTACTAATTCATCACCCTCTCGAAGCTTAATAGCAATGATCCCACCCTGCCTTGGCCGACTGTAAGCCTCAAGCTTTGTTTTCTTTATCAGACCTCCAGCAGTTGCCATCATTAAAAAATGTCCAGGACGATCAAAATCCCGCACAGGACGACAATCGGCAATTCGCTCACCGGGTGCCAAGTTCAAAAGATTAACAACCGCACGCCCACGACTATCTCGACTTAATTCAGGAAGATCATAAACCTTCTGCCAGTAGACACGTCCTCGATTACTAAAAAAGAGCAAATAAGCATGCGTGCTGGCAACAAAAAGATGCTCTATCGGATCCTCTTCTTGTGTCCGAGCTCCTCGGAGGCCCTTACCACCTCGTCGCTGCGATCGATAGACACTCGCCGGAGTTCGCTTAATACGACCACTATGACTAATGGAAACAACCATCGTTTCCTCAGTAATCAGATCCTCTAGATCAACATTTCCAATTTCGTTACCCGAAATTTCCGTTCGCCGAGGTTCCCCATATTTGCGCTTTAATTCGAGCAGATCCACACAAATTATTTTAAGAATATGTTTCTCATCAGAGAGGATCGTTAGATAATGCGCGATATTCTCAAGAAGCTTTGCATATTCGTTTCCGAGTCGCTCTTGCTCCAAATTCACTAACTGACCAAGGGTCATTTTCAAAATGGCATCTGCCTGAACTGGGGTGAGGGTATAGTTTTCCGCCACACCATACTCTTGCTGGTAAACGGAAAATCCCTCGTCACCAAGTGCCCGCTTGAGAAGCGAACCGGGACACTCAATTTGCATCAACCGCTCTTTCGCCTCTGCCTGCGTAGAACTACTCCGAATCACACGCACCACCTCATCAAGATTAGCATGCGCAAGCAATAAACCCTCCACCGTATGCTTCCGGCTTCGGGCTTTAGCAAGTAAAAATTGAGTGCGTCGACGAATGACAGTCAGACGATGGCGAATAAACTCATCAACCAAACTCTTAAATGGTAATGGACATGGCTTGCCATCCACCAACACAAGTAAATTTACAGAAAAAGTGACCTGCAACTGAGAGTATTGATAGAGTTGATTTAAAACGACCTCTGCATCAGCACTGCGCTTTACCTCAACAATTAACCGTACAGGCTCTTTCAGATCACTCTCATTACGCACCGCAGAAATACCATCAATGCGTCCTCCTTGAACCAAGGAAGCAATACTCTCCTCAATTCGATCGCGCGCCTGCTGATACGGTATTTCACGAATGATAATTCGGAAACGCCCCTTTTTAAATTCCTCAATATCTGCCCGGGCACGTAACGTAATCGTGCTACGCCCAGTATGGTACCCTTTTCGGACACCACTTCGTCCACACACAATTCCCCCAGTAGGAAAATCAGGCCCAGGGCAAATTTCCAATAACTGATCGGCGGAAATATCAGGATTATTAATGACCGCGGTTATCGCATCACAAACCTCAGATAAATTATGTGGAGGAATGGACGTGGTGTAGCCAACCGCAATTCCGTTTGCCCCATTAACCAATAAATTGGGAAATTTGGAAGGTAAAACAGTCGGTTCCGTTCGCCGCTCGTCGTAGGTAGGGAGAAAATCAACTGTGTCAAGACTTAAGTCATCAAGCATGAGCGCCGCTGGGGGAGCCATGCGCGCCTCAGTGTAACGCATCGCAGCGGGTGGCAATCCAGCGATCGACCCAAAATTTCCCTGCTTATCCACGAGTACATAGCGCATATTCCATTCTTGCGCCATGCGTACGAGCGTCGGATAGATAACACTTTCACCATGTGGATGATAATTTCCACTCGTATCGCCAGAAATCTTCGCACACTTTATCCGAGAAGATCCAGGCGTGAGATTCAAGTCGTTCATGGCAACAAGAATTCTTCGCTGCGACGGCTTGAGCCCATCACGAACATCAGGAAGCGCCCTGCTTACAATAACGCTCATGGCATAGGTCAGGTAACTATTTTTCAACTCTTCCTCAATAGGAATATCGATAATACTACCCGCAGGGATGCCATTATCTACTGGATCGACCGCAGCATCTTTAGAATCTTTAGCCAAGAAACAACCCTCTTACACCACTTCGGCAAATAGAAAAGGAACCGTGAAAAACGGGCCCTTAGACGCCGTTTTTTTCCCGGGAAAAACTTACTTTTTCACTCTCAGAAATATACCTTGCGGGGCCTGTTTTTACAACGCCCCACGATGCAATTTGGGGCTCTTAAACACACACACACGAGCCAAAAGAAGGTCGCTCTGGGACACGGAGGCGGAGCTGCAGAAGATCCGCTTTGCGGGTCAGAGGGGACGGGCATTCAAAGGAACTGTAAAGGTGCCGGCTCCCCCAAAAGTGATCGCAACCACATAAAACCCATCCCTAGGAGGACCATGAGAAAAGGTATCCTGTAGATAGGGAAACCATTTCGGTAACTCTTGCTGACCATCAGTGAAAGACACTACTCTGATTAAAATTGTGGTGGGAAACTTTTCTGGGTCTTCGGCAGCATCCGCATTTTCCATGATCGCCGCATCAACGGCATCATTCCCTTCCCAACTGCGCGCGACGGGCGCTCCTATGGCATCCTCGCAATCAACTAACAGCACAACGGGATCTGAAAATCCTTCCTCGCACCCCGAATCAAAGGCCACAAATAAACGATCCAAACACCCTTCGACGAGAGCCTCGCGACCGTCCATATCCTTTTCTGAATCACCAGTGCTTCCGGTGAAATTATGATCAGAGAGGTCCCTCACAAAACACCTCGAGTCTATTCAGCGAGAAAAAGTGCAAACAGAGATATTCATGTGCCTTTAAAAAAACGAAAAGATTTCCGGGGATTCTTATTTTCTATTGCGATTGCGGTTCGGATCACAATAGCCACCCCTATCTGAGCGCTGCAGAGATTACTATAATCGTTTCTCCAAATTCCCTGTTTAGAAAAGACGATTTTCGGGTCTTTTACTTACCGTAGGGGAGGCTCTCACGGTACCTGCAGGACTTTGTACCGGCAAGAGTCATACAGCCCGATGTGGTTGAATATGGGCACTGGCTGGATTGGTGAAATTCCCATAACAGACGTTTATTGAGAGAGGGGTTGCTGTGTCGATTCGAGTCGCAATCAATGGGTTTGGTCGGATTGGTCGTCTTGTTTTCCGCAATCTGATGAGCCGCGGGGATGAGTTTGATGTGGTGGCGGTCAACGATCTCACCGACAATCGAACTTTGGCCACACTGTTAAAATACGACAGTACGCACCGACGCTACGCGGCGGAGGTGACCTACAATGACGAATCGTTGATTGTCAATGGTCGCCCAATCAGAGCTCTTGCAGAGCGGAATCCCGCCGATCTCCCCTGGGGAGATTTAGGAGTGGATGTGGTGGTGGAAAGTACCGGGGTTTTTGCTTCGCGAGCAACAGAAAGCAAGCCCGGATACGACACACATATCATGGCCGGAGCGAAAAAAGTTGTTCTTTCCCAGCCGGCGAAAGATGGGGCGGACCTAACCTGTGTGGTAGGTGTGAATGACGACAAACTTACGGCAGATCAAAAATGTATTTCAAATGCAAGCTGCACAACCAATTGTCTTGCACCTCTGGCAAAAGTATTGAATGACGCGTTTGGGATCCAAAAAGGCTTGATGACTACCGTACACGCCTACACCAACGACCAACGCGTTCACGATCTTCCTCATAGTGATCTTTATCGTGCTCGTTCTGCTGCCCAGAATATCATTCCGACCTCTACAGGCGCGGCAAAAGCAGTGGGTTTAGTGATTCCTGAACTTCAGGGAAAGCTCACCGGCATCGCTCTCCGTGTGCCCGTTCCAACAGGAAGCATTGTCGATTTAACAGTGATACTTGACCAGAACGTCACAGAAGAACAAGTCAATCAAACGGTGCGCAAGGCAGCGGAAGGACCCCTGCAAGGAATTCTTTGTTACAGCGAAGATCCCCTTGTTTCGACGGATATCATCGGAGATCCGCATAGCTCAATCTTTGCCGCCGATTTCACCCAAGTGATGGATGGAAATCTCGTGAAAGTGGTGTCATGGTACGACAATGAGTGGGGCTATAGTTGCCGTACGGTTGACCTTGTGGATCGACTCGGAAAACTACTCTAACACGCAGCAGGGTTTCCCATATTTTTTTGGGCTCTGCGACGGTGTTTACCGATACGGTTTCCATTCTGTCGACCGCGCTGCACGCACTGGGAGTGGCTTGGGTTGAATTGTAGCAGGCTGTAATCGCTGTTTGGTAAAAGATGCCTTGGGAAGTGTTTGCCGCCTCCCTTGTGGGACTACGAAGTCATCGACGATGGTAAAGTCACGTGGTCGCGTTCGTTTACGCCACCCTCGACCTTGACCGGACTGATCGCGATTGAGAAATGGTTCTTGTTGCGATAGATCAATCCGTTGATCGACAAGCAGTTGATTTCCCTCTGGGGTGATCAGTCGGATATAGACCTGCAATAAGTTATCGAGGGGAGGTTCTCCCGACCAAGGAAGTTCCAGGAGGAGTGATTCACCCACCGGTAAATCTTCTGTGATCAATTTGACCTGGGCGGACGAAAATTTCCAATTTGCGACCCGAGCGTTGTCGTCGGAATAAGCTCGGGGATTAATCAATGCAATCGAAAGCTCACCACGAGGACGAACTTTTTGGCCAGTCACATTTTGAGGGGCTAATAACAGCCAGATTCCACCAGATGTTCCACGTTCAGTATAGCCTCCAGCCAAACCTTTATTGAAAGGGAGGCCAACGATCACCGGATCGTCGATTCTTTCCCCGACTCCAAGTGGAGTCGGTACACGTGGATCTTTCAAAATCGATTCTTGGTAACGAGCCAAGGTGATATTGTCTGGCAGCGGATACGCCCACTGGGTCGTAATAGGCTGAGAGGCATACATATTTTCTTGTTGAAGCTTCCCAAATGGTTGTTGAGGAAAGCGGGCCTCTGCCCCTTTATGGATGCCCGGCAGTTCGATCGCGGGAGGCCGCACATGGTCATCGGAACGCAAGATACCCGGGGGTGTCAAATGTACATCAGGATGCGCTTTTTGCTCGAGGATCGAAGTGTTTTGCGATGGTGCCTTTCCATTTTGCTGACACGTTTCGTTTTCCTGGCGACATTCCTCTAGATAACATTTATAAGTCCGAATGTAATCCTGCAACTGATAGATCATGTCCTCCTGATAACGGAGTTCACGCTGCAGAGCTTCGGTACTACCAGATGTTTTACATCCATTCGTTCCTAAGACCAGAAACGACAAGATGAGACATCCTTGCCAACACTTCATTTTCTTCTCGCTTACGCGTCCATGCGTTCAATAATGCGATCGATCAGTTTGTACTGTAAAGCTTCCTCAGGTTCCATAAAACGATCCCGGTCGGTATCCGCCTCAATCCGATCAAGCGGCTGACCACAATGTTTTAATAGAATATTATTTAGTTTATTCTTTGTATTCTTAAATTCCTTCGCATGAATCATGATGTCTTCAGCAGTCCCCTCCATCCCTGCGAGTGGTTGATGAATCATAATGCGCGAATTAGGTAGTGCGTGCCGTTTTCCATCGGTCCCAGCCGTAAGAAGGATCGCACCCATCGATGCACACTGACCAATACAATATGTTGCCACATCACACGTTACCAACTGCATCGTATCGTATATGGCCAATCCTGCACTCACGCTGCCGCCAGGTGAATTGATATAAAAATGAATATCTGCTTTTGAGTCATCAGATTGCAAAAACAACATTTGAGCAACGATGGCGTTAGCGACATCATCATTTACACCCGACCCAAGAAAGACAATTCGGTCCTTCAGAAGACGACTGTAAATATCCATTGCCCGCTCTTCGCGGCCACTCTTCTCGATCACATAAGGGATCAAAGGCATCGGCAGCACATCTCCGAAAGATAATTATAGGGGCCGTTAATATTGGATTACCAGGAAAGCCTTATTCATCGTCTTCAGCATCCACCGCCGGCTTCGTAATAATTTCGTCAACAATTCCATACTGTTTTGCGTCTTCTGCCGTCATGTAATAATCGCGGTCAGTATCTTCTGCTATTTTTTCTATCTTCTGCCCCGTATGTTCACTAAGTACTTTATTAAGTACTTCGCGTGTCTTAAGAATTTCAGCAGCCTGGATTTCAATATCCGAAACTTGCCCGCCGACCTGCCCATAAGGCTGATGGATCATAACCTTGGCATGGGGGAGTATATATCTTTTTCCCGCTGAGCCACCGGCGAGCAAGACAGCCCCTCCACTGGCCGCAAGGCCTACACAGTAAGTGGTGACTGGACAACTAAGAATCCGCATCGTGTCGTAGATCGCCAATGTGGAACTTACGCTTCCGCCGGGAGAGTTAATATAAAAATTGATATCCTTGCGACGATTTTCACTCTGCAGATAGAGCATTTTCATCACAAGTTCGTTGGCGTTCCCATCTTGGATTTCACCCTGAAGGAAAATAATCCTGTTTTCTAGCAGCAAGTCTCCAAGCGTCATCTGGCGCTGCCGCTGATAATCGCGACTGAGCTGCGGATTCGCTATGGGAGCCTGAGAAAAGCTATCAAACACGTTCATCAAAATTCCTTCCGTGGGAGAGCACCTGATAGACAACCACCCGTCCATCCGTGAGGTGCGTACTCTTTCCTTTCATCAAACAATCCGGCAAGTAAATCAAGTATGATCTTTCGGTGCTGCAAGCACTTCTTCCTGCCCGTGTTCCGCTACCGGAATTTCATTTTGTTCACCTCCACCGACAGCCAAATCGACGGCTTCCGTGTTGCCCCCCTCACCTTCAAAGGGAATATCTTTAAATTTGGCTTCTTCTAAGACCAGCTCAATGACGCGACGCTCAATAATTTGATTTCGAAGGCTATCCATGAGTCCTTTTTTATCAATTTGTGCTCGCACGCGTCGTGGTGAATCACCAGTCTGCATCGCAATCAAACTAATTTCCTTATCGTAGTCTGCCTCCCCCGCATCAACATTTTCTTCTTCAGCAATTCGCTCAAGAATAAAATGTTCCCGTAATGCGGTTGCGGTTGTTTCCTGACTGTTCTGTCTGAGCTCATTAGTATGTGCCTGAATATCCGCTTCAGGAAATCCGCTCCTCCGCAACTCCATTACTTTTCTTTCCAACTCACGACCGCCGTGCCGCTTGAGCATTTCTGGAGGCAGTTCCCAATCTGCCGCCACAGTGAGCAGTTGCGTGATCTGCTGGCGGGCTCGTTGTTGATGCTGGTAATCAAGTTGACGCTGCAAACTATCCTTAATGGCATCTCGGAGATCCGCTTCCGATCCAAAATTTCCGATCTGTGCGAGGAACTCAGAAGTAAGCTCAGGCAATTCAAATTGTTTGACGTCTAATATTTCAAATTCAACTTGAATCTCTTTTCCGGCAAGATCCGCATTAGGAGCATTGTCAACAAGTTGCATCGTAGTCGACAATTTTTGTCCAGACTTCGCCCCCACAACCAGCTTGCCAAAATCTTCAATCGTCCCATCTCTAAAATTGAGACTCGGCCGCACACAAATAGTATGTTCAACCCCACTCCCTAATGCTTCCCCATCGTAGGATGTGCTAATCCGTACAGTGATGTAATCACCTTCTTTGACCGGGTCTTGTGACGGAACACGCTTTCCGTAGTTTGCTAAAACGCGTCCGAGTTGTTCATCGACATCTGCATCCCCAAAGTCTGCCGTGGGCCGTTCTATTTTTAGACCTTTCCAATTAGGAAGATCAAATTCAGGACGAACCTCAAGATCAAACTCAAAGGTTAGTGGCCCCTCTGAGGGCAGTTCAACCGACCCGAGATCGATTTCGGGTTCACTGATGGCGGCAAGGTTGCTCTCCTCGTTGACTTGCGCCATGCTATCGAGCAATAGAGAGCCTTTAATCTGATCCGCAACTTCCTTGCGATAACGCGTTTCGACTAATTTTCGAGGTGCACGGCCGGCTCGGAAACCAGGCACATTTGCGGTGGACATCATCTCACTAAACGCATCATCAAAATACCTGTCGATATCCTCGCGGGCGACCGTGACCGTAATATGTCTTTGGCACGCGCTGGGAGAATCAATCGCTACGTCCAGTTGCAGCGCCGCCGTATCCGGCCCTACCTCCTCTTGGACATCTGATTTTTGTAGATCGTCGTTCGTCATATAAATGTCAACTCTCTAACCAATCTGCCGCGAAACAACAAACCAACACATTCTCTCTCTTGCCATTAGGAGCGGGTGATGGGATTCGAACCCACGACATCAACGTTGGCAACGTTGTGCTCTGCCAACTGAGCTACACCCGCTTGTAACTCAAGGAACCTTCTTCCGACCACATGCTTTCTACCATCCGCCAAACGACAGAGTAGACACGCGATGCTCCAGCCACCGGAACAAAATTCGCCGGAATTATAGGGTGGTTGGAAGGGTACGCAAGACCAATCGCCATCCCCATGCAGATTAAATCTTGAGACCTCCTAGCGTCAAGGGGCGACCTTTGGGAAAGATGCGGCAAAGACCGTGCTACGCGCTCCGGATTTCCCCGAGCGGGTCCTCTTTATCCAACCCAATGTTTGCCCCAATTCTCTGCAAGCGATGCCAGCGGATCCGTGTAATTCCGGTGCGGAACCGTCATTGAAGTCAAAGTAATTTGACTTCAATAATACCTAAAACCCCAAACGTAAACGGCTTTTAAACAGATGAAGTGTAGGTCCATCCGACCGCAGCGACGATCAAACCACAGGCAACAAAAAACACACCGGCTCTATTAAATCCCGCATGATGCGTTTGAAATTCGGTTAACAATGCTTTGCGCAGAACCTGCCACCCTGGCATTGATTGTTCGGCACGCGTTGCGCGAAGTGTGATATTTTTCATGGCAGCGAAGGAGATAATCTCAAACTGAATCCCAATTTCAGTGATTTGCATCACATTTCCATGTGCGTGAACAGTCCATTTTTCACGACGCACAATATGTTCCATAAAACAAAACAAATCTTTTTTTTTCAGATTGTAGAGAATAAGTCGTGGACGGTTTAAAAGGAACAACCACATGGTGCAGAATAGATAAAGAAGTATCAGCGGATACCAGGCATTGCTTCCGAAGCGAATCATTGCCTCTTGTGGGAGAAACAGTTGCATGGGGCCTACGACAATCAGCCCAGAAACTCCTAAACTCAGTGCGATAAAATCCTGCCGTCCCGTAAGCAACCGCGTCTTAGAAGACAGATTAACCAGCCCTAAAAAAATCAAATAAATACTGAGGGGTCCCAGAGCGGTTAGGGGAGAGAGAAACTGCATGAACGATCCCACATCACATAGGGAATGTTTATTCTTTAACGAAACAACAGACACCAAGATATTCAAACGACGCAATTGATTGCTAACGCAAACATACGCAATATTTACACAACAACTTTTTTATCAGGGCAACCAAACACCAAAAAACTATTTTGGCAATTGAATCCACTCTAAAATCACCCAACCCACCTTGGCCATCGAATCCCCGGAACAGCGTGTGGGAGTATCGTCGGCGGTGTGCCAATATCTATTCACAGGAAAACGTGGATAATCAAAGTCAATAATTTCACAAGTCGGTATTTTCCCGACGTTCCGCAACATCAGGTGATCGTCTCGGATTGGGTTTCGCATTTTCGGATGCGTACGAGGAATAAATTCCTTAACACCGAGTCTTTCAGCTGTTTGCCAAATCTCCTGCGTAATGGGCCGCGTATCCTTCCACCACACACTATTTCGATCCTGATAAATTTGCAGATGCCGGTCGCCGATCATATCTAACACAACACCCTTAATATATTTATAAGGGGGTGGATTTCCCTGATAATCGCGAGCAAAAAATTCAGAGCCCCAAAAATAGCGCTGCGGTGGCAAATCGGAAAACACAAACTCTTCCGCGTCAACTAGAAGAAAATCAACACCGTAAGGGCCTTGAATTTCCGTTATTTTATAGGCGAGTTCCATCAAGAGCGCAACACCACTCGCGCCGTCATTCGCCCCAAGAAATATTTTACCACGCTGATTTTTTGGTACGCGGGCATTGTCACCCTGCGGCCGGGTATCGTAGTGCACGCAGATTAAAATTCGCTCACGTTTTTGGGGATGCCATTCCACGATCATATTGGCAGCCTGTTGTGGTTCACCATTTTGTGGATGTGGAAAGCGGAACTTCTGTAAACGCACCTTTCCCCCTAGGCGGCTAAAATGCTCAGCTAATATCTGCTGTTGGGATTGCATCGGTGCCGACCCGGTGACTCGCGGTCCAAGTTCACAAATTTTCTGTAAAAATCCAAAAGCACGATCTTTATTCAGCGGTCCAGTCGATGACTCGGCATCAGCGATGAGCAAAATAGGATTGTTACCAGAAGATTGTGTTTGCAGGTCATCGTTTATTGAAGAAGAATTCTGATCCGGTACGAGATCAATAAATGCCTGTGCTTTCGACTCATCTTCTAATTGGGACTCCGTCGTTTGACAACCTAGGATAGAAAAGCATTCAAAGAGAATAAGCCAGATAACGCCACGCTCGAACCATCGGTCGTACCACGGGACTAAGCCATGGATCGCCGTTTTTCGAAGCCAGTTGCCTGATTTCCAGTGCGGCATGCAGCAAAGAAACATAATGAACCGCTACGTTTTCCAGCCATGATTTTTTGGAGCAACGATCCAGGGGTGTGCCATCCCCGAATCCCTGCAAAGGAGTCCATCCACAATCCTGCTTGCTATTGTAAACCTGGTGGCACCATGCAACACATGGAGATTTAGGGCAAATCTGATTATTTTATCGAGAAGCCAGAAGCTGCGGCTTGAACATGGTCTATTCCAAATGGTACGATGCGGGATTCCCTTAATTTGGCTGAGAATAGGCATTAAAATAACGCTCCATGTTTGCAAAAGAACAGTATCAACTACTCGATTTTGGTGATGGTCGCCGACTCGAGCGATTTGGTGAATTTATCCTCGATCGCCCCAGTGTTGCTGCTGAAGGCGTACCAAAACAACAACACGAATTGTGGAGCTCCGCGCATGCCACCTACGTGCGTAGGGGTGCGACCGAAGGTGCTTGGCAAAGCACAAATCAGATGCCGCTTTCGTGGAAAATTCAACATGAGAATTGTGATCTCGAGTTAAAGTTGACAGATTTTGGCCACGTTGGTGTTTTTCCAGAACAGTCGGGAAATTGGGATTGGATGACCCGCCAGCTGAAAAGCACTGATGAAACACTCAAGATACTCAATTTATTTGCTTATACCGGTGGGGCTACTCTCACGGGTGCTGCGCATGGTGCAGAAGTGGTGCATGTCGACTCTGCGCAAAATAGTGTGCTATGGGCCCGCCGAAACACAGAATCTTCAGGACTCACAGGTGCTTCCATTCGTTGGATCACAGAAGATTCTAGAAAATTCGCTACGCGTGAACTAAAGAGAGGAAACAAGTATCACGGAGTCGTTATGGATCCCCCCAGTTACGGGCATGGGCCAAAAGGCGAAGTCTGGAAAATTCAACAAGATTTAGACGAATTACTCGACCTTTGCATGCAGCTAACGGCCCACGATCGCCGTTTTATTTTGATTAGCTGTCACACGACAGGATATCTCCCTCACGATTTGGAACAAAAACTACGGCTTGCTTTGGGAAGCGGACATGGAGGTACGTTTGAGTCTGGGGGATTGGCAATCCGCTCTGCTGATGGTCGGCAATTGCCTTGCGGCATTGCGGTCCGTTGGAGTAAGAAAATTGATTAAAAGCAATCACTTTTCATGACTGACTTCCCCGCAATTACCAGTCCGCGCAACGAAAAGATAAAAGCAGCGGTCAAGCTTCGCAGACGTAAACATCGTAGTCGTCAAGGAAGGACGTTGATCGATGGAGCGCGCGAATTGAGTCGGGCAATCTCTGCGGGAGTCAATATTCCCGAAATATATTTTTGCCGGACTTTTTGCCACACAAGTGAAAGCCGTCGCTTACTAGAACAAGTCGATGAGTTTGCGATGGATGTTTACGAAGTGACGGAAAATGTTTTCGAGCATTTAGCCTTTGGAGAGCGTGCCGAAGGTTTTGTAGGGGTTGCTATTCCTCCCGAAAGTGAATTAGATGATCTGCTGTTGCCCGAAAATCCCTTAGTCGTCGTCGTAGAAGGAATTGAAAAACCGGGAAATCTTGGGGCGATCATTCGCAGTGCCGACGGAGCTGGGGTTTCCGCAGTGATTCTGGCGGATCAAAAGACAGATATCTTTAATCCAAATACTATCCGTGCAAGTCTAGGGACTGTATTTACGATGCCGGTTTGCGCGTCGCCCTCAAAAGAAGTTTTTAATTGGCTGAAAGTTAAAGGGTTTCAAATTGCTGCGGCGACAGTCGATGCTCCTGACTCTTATACAGATGTGGACTTTAAAATCCCCACAGCACTCATTTTGGGCACAGAATCTACAGGTCTTTCTGCGGCCTGGAAAGAGGTCTACCCGGTGAGTATTCCAATGCGGGGTGTCGCAGATAGCCTAAATGTTTCCACCAGTGCGGCCGTTTTATTCTACGAAGCACAGCGACAGCGATTACGAACAGGGAATCCCACACACTTCGTAGGTTGAACGATTACCGTTCGCGCACGTACGCTTGTCCTTTATAGAATTGCCGGGCACAATTTGTGAATCGCTACTCTCAAAGTAGACTTTCAATAAGCAATCGCATTTTTCGCATCTCTGCCATTTGATCGACATCTGGGAGTGGCTGCATGTCAACCGATAGTGCGCGATTATATTTATTTTGTGCAAGGAGGCTTATTAAACGCCCGTATTCTATGTCCCCCTGACCTATGCGAACCTGTAGGTTTTCTTTATTTGTGTCTCTCAAATAGACATGTTGTGTATAAGGGATTATTGGCTCATAGGCACGACCAGCATTCTCCCCAAAATAAAAATGGCTGGGATCCAACGCCACACCAAGTCCCTTTATATGATCGCAGAGTACCTTTACCGTATCAGGATCTTCAGAAATTTTCCCCGCTTCCGTCTTGATGGCAACAACCGTACCATCGGTCGATGCAATATCAACCAGCTGCTGTAAATGCTCTACCTCTGCATTAAATGGTGTGCCCAATTTTGCGGATGGAACAATCAGCGTTATAACTTTCGTCGCCTTCGCTACAGAACAAATTGCTGCAAATTGACTGTAATACTCGCTTCCTGTGGCAGCGATTTCTATGTCATATGCAACGGGGGTTAATCTTTGTGTTTGGCGACAAATGGCGATTGCACGCTCCGCATTCTCAACAACTTCGGAAGGCTTGATCCCCCCTCCGGACTCATAAAAGGGTATTTCGACTCGTGCGTATTCAAGGTCAACGAGTTTCGACAACGCCGCTTCAAACGGAAGTTCAGGAAAACATTTGCTCGATGCAGCAAGATACACGTCTCAGCTCCTTGAAGTTATATTGGGGGTGTCTATCGAAGTAGTATTCTAACTTTAAAGGTCCCCAAGTTTGGGGTGTAATCTAACGTTGAGGATGAGTTTGAAGCAACACCGCTACACAAGAAAAAATATACCTATTCAATCGAGCTGTAAAATCTTGTTTTTACAACCGATTCATCCACTGGCCCCGCTTTGATAGCTGGAAGAACCTGCCGAAAGAAATCACCTCTGTCTCTAAAGATCGATTGGCCACTTTTGGTATGATTGCTCTTGTGGCGTGGTGGACTAAAATACAGGGCATGGAATTTGCCTATCCTCTTAGGCTAATGCGATAAACTGAATAACATTAATTTGTCTTAATGCTTTTTAGGAATAAAAATTATGGATCCGATCGATTCTCAAAATCCTCAACCGACTTCATCCACTGAAGCGTTGGACTCCAAAGTAGTACATGCACAGTACGCTGGAGAGCCCCAAGGGGATGTTTTTCGGTTTCCTCCCCGAATCATTCTCGAGCAGCAGGGTCGCACCCTCCGACGAACACTCTTCATCCTGCTGCTTATTGCACTGGCTGTTTCGGTGATGTTCAATTTTGGTTTGTTGACACAGTACCAAAGCTATATTCAGGCAGACCCGGAAATAACGGAACTCCTTGAGGCAGGAAATGTGGCTGCTGCTGACAAAATAGCCATCATTAATGTCGACGGCACCATTCTCCAAGGGGATGGTTTCGTAAAAAAACAAATCGATCGCATACGAAACGACGATCGCGTTAAAGGTGTTGTATTGAGAGTGAATTCACCAGGAGGTACCGTAACCGCGAGCCATTATATTTACCATCACCTCAAGCAATTACAGCGGGAAAAACGCGCTGACAAGCAACCCTTTCCGCTAGTTGTGAGTATGGGAGGTATGGCTGCCAGTGGGGGATACTATATTTCAATGGCCGTTGGCGATATTCCCAATACGATTTTTGCGGAGGAGACAACCTGGACTGGATCGATTGGCGTTATTATTCCAAGTTATGATTTTTCTGGATTCTTAAACAAACACAACATTATTGACTACTCGTATGTAAGTGGAAAATTTAAACAAATGGGAAGTTTCACACAGAAGCGGACTGCGGCAGAAAGTGAAAAACTTCAAGAGTTAGTGGACGATAGTTTTTCTGGATTTTTAGAGGTATTATCCTACGGTCGCCCAAATCTCGTCACCGATGACACGGCAATGAGTGAGGTGAAAACCGGTCAAATTTTTACGGCGAAACAAGCTCTCCATTTAGGCCTTGTTGATGAACTCGGTTATCTGGAAGACGCTACGAGGCGGGTAGCAGAATTAGCCGCATTAGATGAAGGGCAGTTTCGTGTCATCCGATATAGACAACCGTCTAGTTTTCTAGATCATGCACTTGGAGGTCACGCGCGACATCTAAAAACAAACCGCTTTGCTCTATCTGACTGGGCGACACCCCGGGCCTACTATCTCACTACATGTCTCCCCGACATCACAGAGAGCATCTTTGATATTTCTCAATAACTGCTCCACCACATAGTAAAGCGGCCCACCAAAAAATCATGCCACTGGCCTTGCCTAGGTTCGATGGATCGTCGCACGTATCGTGCCTTAGAAATAGAATATCCTTATTGAGAAGTCAATCGTTCGATTGCCGTTTATCCCTCTCCATTGTTCGAAATCTATTATCGCGGAAGTCGCGACGTACCATTTCAACGAGCAAAACTATTTCGTCGTTGATTGACGGTTGATTGACAAGAGTTTTTTGGAATGATTCAGAAAGCCTCGCCTTCATTACACCATAGTGTTTTCGTTCAACGGGGTTCGATAAAAAAATCTGATTACGGTTCGACTTTTTAACGAGAAGGAAAACTAGTTGACGCGATCTTTCATGGTCTGTTAATCGTGAAATAGCTACGCTTCGATTTTTATCCACACTTCGTAAAAGTTTTTTTTCATTTCGCTTTGCCACATCTTCCAGCCAACGAGTGACGATGGAGAAATCATTCCCACTAAAATATTTTGCGTTTACCGGTGGAGATGCCACCAGATGTTGGATGTATTCTATTTTCTCACTTTGTGTACGAAGTGTAATTTCCACTTGCTCTAGTGGGTCACGCTGCTGATACCACCGCGTGTACGTTATTAAAGCTTTTGAGAGGATTTCGGCATTGGGCGCCGACACTAAATCTGCATGTAAATTTAATAGGCGACCCTGCTCTTTCTCAGGCAATTGTAGAAAACCTAAATAGCTTGTAAGCAACTGTTTTTTTCTACCAGAATCCATGCTATGAATACGCGCCCGAGCTTGCTCCTCTGAATTCTGAGCTTGTCGTACGATACTAGGGTCGGCAGCGACTTGCGTCCGTGAAGAAAAGTATTTTAGTTTATAAATGTTTTTCAGGAATTCGATATTCTCACCAAGTTGATAATACTCGGGGAAGTGCTCCAAAAAATTAAGGTTTTGTAAAAGAAAAACATTTCTAGTTTCTAAAAGACCATTAACGGGCACGTTATTGGTGATGGTCTTGGTTGCGTTGTACCCAAAAGATCCAGCTAGAGATGCCGCACAAAGAATCAACAACCATCTAGGAAAAAAACGAATATGCCAACCAGCGGCGTGATCGTCAGGGGTTTGGTAAGCTTCGGCGCGGATTGCCACCATTCCAACGGTCGATGCAGTAAATCGTGAGGGGGCGTTTTCTCGCGGAAGTTGCTCTAAAAGACTCCAATTGTTCTTGAGTCCTTCTAGATGACGGCGAAGTGGTTCATCGGCATCCAAACGTTTTTCCAAAATCTCTCTCTCATCCGACGATAGTTCACCATCGATATAGGCTGACAACTGTTCGTTGAGGCGATTGATCTCTTCGAAGGCATGCGGTTCATCAGTCATGGTATTATCAAGAAAACTCGGCTAAGGGTTTGTATTTGGTCGCTGACCTGTTTGAATATAAGTTGCGAGTGTCTCTCGTAAGCTACCCCGCGCTCGGGACAGCAACGATTTGACAGCTTGGGGAGAAAGCTGCATGACTTCCGCAATATCGGCGTAACTCATGTCTTCAAATTTTGCGAGGAGCACTGCCATGCGCTGGCGATCATTAAGGCCTTGGATCGCCAATTGGACAATCGAACAGGTTTCCACATTATCAAGTTGACGGCTCGGCATCTGCCCACTCGCTGCCAAAGCGAGTTGCGCTAACGGGTCACCTCTAAGCCCATCAGTATTCCGCTGTTCGACGTGAACTTCCCGACGCCGAGCGAGGGACCGCCGGGCGTTGGACGCAAGGTTGTTCGCGATAGTAAACAACCATGTTGAAAATTTGGCATTTGGCACGTAGCGTGCGCGTGCTCGATAAACTCTTAGGAAAACTTCCTGCGCAAGATCCTCTGCTAAATCTCTTCGGCCGACAAGATGTTCGAGTACACCGAGTAATCGATTTTGATATCGACTTACCAACTCTTCAAATGCATTGGCGTCGTCCTTTTGGACAAGGAGCATAAGGCGGACATCAGCGTCTTCCATTTCGTAGTTTTTAGGAGACGGCTTAGAACCTGACAAGTTGCACCTTTAAATTACGATTTATCTCGACAGAGGATGCAATAGAACACCGAAAAAAGATATTCTATGAGTTTAGACCACGCGAATTCAATTCGCTAGGACATCACAAGCGACACATTTGGCCCCCAAGCTAAATATCCAAAAACGCCGCCAAAACACTCTTAGAAAATATACCTACTAAAATCCGCCTGTGACCAAATACCGTACCAGTGATGCCAGGTTAGCTGCGCGACAAAAGAAGCATCTGCAAGTTATGATATTTCGATAATCAGCTGACTATTACAGATAGGAAGATTCACGGCGATGAAAACACACACGCGAGTCGCAATCATTCAAATGCGTTCTGATTTAGATAAATATGCAAACCTAGCGAGAGCCAAAGAGCTTATTGCAAAAGCAGCAAGCGACCGGGCAGAACTCATAGGCTTACCAGAAATGTTCAATTGTCTTGGAAGTTATGATCAAATGTTTGGTTCTGCTGAAAAAATACCGGGGGACACAACAAACTGGATATCCGAGCTCGCGAGAGAATACCGTGTCTATATTCATGGCGGAAGTATCTATGAAAAAATAGAAAATTCGGATCGCGTTTACAATACAAGTGTCATTGTGGCGCCATCAGGTGATATTGTGGCAAAATATCAAAAGATTCATTTGTTCGATGTTGAGTTACCGAACGAATTCAGTAGTTGCGAATCAAAGTGGGTGGCCCCAGGTGAGAACGTTGTCACGCTAGAAACATTGTTCGGTACCATCGGGTTATCGATTTGTTACGATCTTCGTTTTCCCGAACTCTTTAGGCAACTCGCCGACAAGGGAGCCCAACTCATCTTTGTTCCATCCGCGTTCAGGAGTACGACTGGATCTGCACACTGGGAAGTATTGCTCCGGTCTAGGGCGATCGAAAATCAGGCGTATGTGCTGGCACCAAATCAATGGGGGGAGCATCAAGGTGAGATGAGTCATTATGGAAATTCGATGATTGTCAATCCCTGGGGAGAAATTATTGCTCGAGCTGGAAGTGAATCTGATTCCATCCTTGCCGTGGATGTCAATCTGGAAGATCTTGAAAGAATTCGGAGTCAGTTACCAGCACTGAAGCACCGTCGAATCCATAGCAGTTGATGCTGAATGTCAGACCTGAAACTTTAAAAACAAGAAGGAAACACTCTTTATTTGCGAACAATCTTCTTTTTACAAAAAACATTAACGCAGCAATGTGGGTACCCGTCAACGATGAACAGAAAGAATATGAATCGTCAAAAATCATATTGGAAATATCTTTGACCACTACAAAAAAGGTTTTTCCTTTGTGTCGCTTGACAATTTTACTCACGCAGGCAGAATGTGCGACTAGTGAGAAACTGGATTTCGTCTATGACACCGTTAAACACGGTATTCAATATTTTGCGATAAAGAGAATAGGTTTTATAGATCTCCTATTGTGAGCTATTGTTTGTTTGTCCCCTATGTGTCTGGCTCGTAACTAAATTTTTATGAACCACGGCGACTGATACGAGCGGGGATTTGGTTTCGGTTGGCGAGTCAGCGTCTCTTCCACAGAAGTTCGAAACCCGCTTTCTCAACAAGGCAGTTGAGGAAGATAAGCGACAAGCGGTTGGGGGGCGACGACTGCAAGGATCGACAGTCGGCGACTCGTGTCGTGGCCAGGATGTCCCCTCCACCCTTTTTTTAATCTTCTGGCACGGATCAATGCCTAAAAGTTTGATCGGCCTGGGTGCGAATCTTCAGCACCCAGAGAAGACTATTATTGATGCCGTACAGCGGCTAGGTAGCTTACCGGACGTAAAAGTTTTCGGCTTGAGTCGGGTTTACGAAACGACTCCAGTGGGCGGTCCTCCCGGTCAAAATATATTTCTTAATGCCGCGATTCTAATTGAGTCAGCCTATGAGGCGTCCGAGCTTTTAGCCGTACTACAGCAATTAGAAACTGCATTGGGCCGCACTCGAGATATTCGTTGGGGGCCGAGAGTGATTGATTTAGATCTTTTACTTTATGACAACCTGGTCAATAATTCGGCAAAACTTATACTCCCACATCCTCGCATGACTTTCAGGCGATTTGTTTTACACCCAAGTTGTGATATTGCACCGGATATGGTTCACCCCACGACGGGCCTTGCATTAGAGAAGTTATTAAATCATCTAAATGAAACACCGAATTACATTGTCTTTCGGGGAGGGACTGAAAAAGAACGTACAATAATTATGAAGGCAGCAAGACGCGAACTTTTGCCTCATGACATAGAGCTAAAAGGAATCTCCGAGAGTAATATTCAATCAGCGCTCGACTCAAAAACTTGGCTCATGGATGATTGCAGCGAAGATTGTGATACTTTTGGGCCAAAAGGTGAAGCCAAAATACAAGCACCAAAACTTTTAGTATCTCTTGACCCCCTCACCCTAGAGCCGCCGGTTCGTAAAATCGAGAATGAACATCAGGTAAAGTTTTCCGGACCGCATTTACAGATTGGTTATCCAGAGTTTACTCAAACGGCGGCTGTTGATGAGGTCGTTGCCGCTATACTCGCCATGTCGCTGATACCCGTGCCGGTAAGCAATTTCCCCCTCCAGGGCTCGTAAGTTAGAATTTCCACTGAGAGGAGGTCGCGGATGCCAAAGCCAGAGGTGATTACCGAAAAATCGGCGATTCAGGCCGCGGTGAAACAGCTACGATCTGCGGATAAAACAATTGGCTTGGTTCCTACAATGGGAGCCCTGCACGCAGGTCACTTAAGTTTGGTTAAAAAATCGCTCGCTCGGTGCAATGCGACCGTGGTGACTATTTTTATTAATCCGCTGCAATTCAACGACGCGACTGACTTGAAGTCTTATCCCCGTGACCTTGCGGCCGATTTATCGACATTGAGCCCGCTTTCAGTCGATTTTATTTTTGCCCCCCCGCCTGAGCAGATGTACCCCACGGACCATTGCATCTCGATTGATATTGGACCTCTAGAGAACATTCTCGAGGGTCGATTTCGTCCTGGGCATTTCTCCGGAGTGGCGACAATTCTTCTTAAGCTATTTCATTTAATTCCAGCCGACACCGTTTTTTTAGGAACCAAAGATTATCAACAGCTAAAAGTAACAGAACGACTCGTTGAAGACTCAAATTTATCCATCCAGATTGAGGGGTGTCCGACCATCCGCGAACAGGATGGTTTAGCAATGAGTTCTCGCAATCGTTTACTGCCTCCCGCAGATCGCCAACAGGCAAAATGTGTTTATGAGTCCCTAGAACAGGCTCAGGAGATGGTTCATGCTGGCGAATGTAACACACAAAAAATCATCCAGAAAATGCGGCAGCACCTTCATCAATCAGGTGGAAAGATTGATTATGTTGCTTTGGTGAACCCCCAGACGCTACAACCAGTCATGCATATTAATACTGAGGTAATAGGTCTTGTTGCTGTAAAAATAGGATCGATTCGGCTGATCGATAATCGGCTTATCCGGGTAAACGCTAGGGCAAATAGTTTGCGACAATAAAGTAATGGGCACTCCATGCGACAAACACTTTTTTTTATTCAAGATCGAGTTGCCAATTTCCCTGTGTTTGGGTTTGGAGTTCTACTTTTGCTTTGGTTGCTTGGTGGTGGATTGGTAATCTTATGGTTGGTGCGCAAGCAGGGATTCAATGCAGATACAAGAAGCTACATTCCTGTGTTTGTGATTGTTGCTTTGGCGATCGTTTTTGTTTTGCCCAATCTCCTTGAACCAGATCATGGCTTGCCAGTGCGTAGCTATGGCGTCATGACGATGCTGGCGATCATCAGCGCGATTATTCTTGCCACTCAAAGGGCCCATCGCTACGGCATTGCAAAAGAGACTATTTATGCGTTTGCATTTTGGTTTTGCGCAGCTGGATTTGTAGGAGCAAGAATCTTCCATGTGATCGAGTATTGGAAGATTTCCTATCGAAAGGAAACATTAGACGGATCATTTGCGTTTTTGCCCACATTGATCGAAATTCTCAATGTGCCACAGGGTGGCCTCGTCGTTTATGGCGCGCTCATTGGTGGAATGATCGCTTTTATTTTTCTCGTACGGCGTTTTCGTTTACCCCCGCTGGCATTTGCTGATTTTATTGCGCCCAGCATGTTACTTGGCTTGGCCATTGGTCGTTTGGGTTGTTTGCTTAATGGTTGCTGTTTTGGAGGATTGTGCGAGGCGCCGTGGGCGGTCACTTTTCCACAAAATAGTCCCCCTTATAACTGGCAGTTGGAGCGGGGATTACCCTGGGGGATTCAGATAGGCCAAGGCACGAGTGACAAAACAATTACACTGAATCGCGAAACTGGTGCCCCTCAAGAGCCGGTGCAAATTCTTTGGCGAAGTCCCGAACTAGCGGATCGCGGACTTGCGGTGGGAGACAAAATCGTGCGACTCAACAATGTGGCAAATCCACAGAGCGAACAAATTTGGAGAATTCTTAATTCCGGTTCAAGCAACCTAGAACCGACATTGCTCGAAACACAATCAGGCAAGGTGTTTGCCCTCCATCGCGATCCACTGCCTGATCGCAGTCGCACGATTCATCCCACGCAAATTTACAGTTCAATTTCCGCATTCCTTCTCAGCCTTGTTTTACTCGCCTACATGCCATTTCGTTGCCGAGATGGTGAAGTATTTGGCCTCATGATCACCATTTACCCAGTCATTCGTATTCTTCTTGAAATAATTCGAACCGATGAGATTGCGCAATTTGGAACCGGGCTGAGTATTTCTCAATTGGTGAGCCTTTTGATCCTGGCGGGCGTATCCATTTATTGGGTGATTGTGTTTCGACAGCCTTCAGGCACGCTTCGCCTTGCGCCAGATTTTTCCGAATCGACACACACTTCATAAATAGCTATTCCCTTTCAAAATCTTCAATAAACTTACTGCCGGACCCACTCAACTCAAGAAATGCTGCTGCAGAGGCGATTTGACATCTTCCACTGGAAGGGCAATCATACGTTTGGGTGAGTTTTATGCCTAAAACCTAAATAAAAAACGATTGCAGGGAACCTTTTGCTTGCCTCCATGTCTAAATATTGGAGAGTCCCTTGAAAGAGACGATCCCGAGCGTCTCTCAAGACGATCTTGAGATTATTAAGGCAACTCTAAACGAATCCTCTCAGGCATTCGGGGAGTTGGTCGAAAAATACCAAGCACGACTCTACAATTCGATCGCCCACCTGTTTGGCCCTCGTGATGCGGAGGACATCGTCCAGGATGCCTTTGTGAAGGCTTTCCAAAAACTAAGTACATTTCGAGGAACAAGTAGTTTTTATACGTGGCTCTATCGCATCGCCTTCAATACGGCTGTCAGTTATCAGCGTCGCCACAAAACCACAACATCCCTTGAGCAAAAAAAAGAAAAAATTGGTGATTACTTACCAGATAAGCACGATCGTCCCGACGAATGTCTGGAAAAAAAAGAGCGTGCCGAGAAGATACAACTAGCACTCTATTTATTAAATGAAGAACACCAAACTATTTTAATCTTACGTGAATATGAAGAAATGTCTTACGAAACCATTGCAGAAATTCTGAAGATTCCAGTAGGTACCATTCGCAGTCGCCTCCATCGCGCACGGATCTGCCTGAAAGATGCGATCAACCAAGTGCTGCACAAGGATTTCGAATAAACGACCGTTGTAGATGAAGAATAATTTTTAACCAAACAAAACTCCCTGATAGCAATGAACGAGTGCCGTGGACGAAAATAAACGTGAGGAATTAATCAGCGCCTACCTGGATGGCGAACTCAATGCCGCTGAACATGAGCGTACGGCAAAGTGGATCGAAGAGGATCCGCGCGCTCAAAAATTACTGCAAGAGTTGCAAGGTTTGCAGGCAGCCATGCGAACATTGCCGCAGCATCGCCTAGAGAAAAATCTCATGCAACCGGTCCTCGAACAGATCGATCCACAACCAGTAGAGGCCCTGTATTCAATGGTAGCGGCGGACATGCAGTCCGAAAAGGTTATGTGCGCAATGGCGCCACCCATGGATGCTTTGGTGGACTCGACAACGCTCAGCGAAACAAGACCTAAATCAGAAAAACAAAGGGATCATGGTCGCCGCCGGGTCTATCTTTGGCCCGCTGTCGCTATCGCGGCCGCGGTACTGCTCATGGTGTTTTCCTCACGCGAGCCGGTAGAGGAAGATCGATCTGTTGCTCGCTCTGATTTGGGAGCCGGTCAGGAATCAACGGTGGTTGAAGAAGCAACGGTGCCTTCTCCAAACTTGCGCGTGATGGAGTCAACATTACAACGAATCGAATTAAGCCCTGCCGCACCCGGCCAGCAGCGCAGCTCGGCACAGGCAAGAACTGGCGGCGCTGGAGGTCGTCCATTCGCTGAGAAATCCGCTCCAGTGACAGAAGCAGATGAAGCATCAGAATTCAATGAATCCTTGGCCCTTGCGAGTCAGGATAGTCAAGCTTCTGCTCCCGAGACAACGCAGTTTCTGACGACTTATCTTTTTAATGCATCACCCGAAATAGACATCAAGAGTCAATTGGAAACTTTGAGCAGAGAAAGCAGCGAAGTAAAAGTCATCGACTTAGGGACGGCACCGCATGATGCAAGTTCTTCAGCTGTGGCGGCTGCGGACTATCGCGTTTTTGATTTATATGGGGATCCCGAGGCGACCTATACGATGATCGAGGCATTGAAAAACGTTTCGGGCCTTACTTTCGCTACTCGAAAAGTAATTCGTAGTGACGACTTTCCAATCAAGTCTGAAAAAAACAAACGTGCCGCCACAAAAATTGAGCGATTGAAAAAAAACCAAGCATTCGCACAGCCCGTTCCCGACTGTATACGACTGATAATTATTGTACCCACTTCCCGATCCCAGCCGCCCAAACGTTAAAGGCAGCCTGAGCTCTCTTTGGGTGGCTTGCCGGTTTGATCTCCGATGGGGTACATTGCGCTCCGCGTTGGGTTGCTGGCAATATTGACCGTTGAGGATGTTCAAATGAGTACTGTAAATATTCGCTGCCGAGAAAATGGGCCTTTTGTTGTGGAGGGTGAGTTTACCCTGAAGGATCACGAAGGAAATGTTTTTCCCCTCGATAGCGACAAACCGGCCATCGCACTTTGCCGTTGCGGCGCGTCCAGCAATAAACCGTTTTGCGATGGTTCGCACCGAAACAGTAACTTCCAAGCAGATGAACGAGTTGCTGATTGAACGTCAAGTTCGCAAACCACTAATTTTTTAAGAAAGACCTCTGCAGGATATGGGGTTTGAGTCACCGGTCAAACAGGAAGGCGAGCAGGAAGCGGTTGCTCTTTCTGCGCAATACTGGCGGCGGTGGAACCAGTTGGTCAGCACGACAAACTGGGAAAAAGGAAGTATTATCTGTCAGTGGCGCAAGGCACTTCAAGCAGGCGGTCTTACACCGCACCATTTTTCTGATGAGGCCTGGAGTCGCCAGATTGGAAATGTGACTCCACAGCATACGGGGCGTCTGCGGAAAGTTTCTGTCCGTTTCGGTGCTCTCTGGCAGGACTATCCGGGTCTTTACTGGAGTCATTTCTTCGCCTCCCTCGACTGGGAGGATCCGGAGTTATGGCTTGAAGGAGCCATTCAAAATCATTGGTCGGTTTCTCAAATGCAGACCGCTCGCTCGAAGGCACGAGAAACACTTACATCCACCACCACTCAAGCCGATGATATCTTCCTGACGGAACTCGATGAGAATCTCGTCCTTGGTGTCGATCTCCCAAATCGTTCCACTGGCCCGTCGCTTGACGATATTCATCTAACCGACAGTTCTCACGCTGTTGGTATTGTTATGGGCTCCTCTGTAGAGCGTAAATCAAAATCAACCGCAGAACATTCAATGTCCGTTCCATTCCGCGACCTTGTCGCCGGCGAGGAAAACTGGCCCAAAGATCTGCAGAAAGCGTTTCAACATTTAGAGCGGATCCTATTACAGTTTAAGGCCTCCGCCTGGCGCGACGTAAAGCTCAAATCGGTACTTTTAAAACTCAATCAACTCAAAGCGCAGCTAAAGCACCGCGGGTAAGATTTGCGTTCAATGGCCCTGACTCCCGCTTCGGTCTGCAAAGCGGTTTGCCTGCGCGATAAAGTCGACCCCCACACTCTCTGACCAGTGTGTTGCCAATTGCTGAAATACCGGACCAGGTTGTCCGTTCCCAATAGGCTGTCCGTTAAACCGCGTGACCGGAAGCAGGCAAAAAGGAGTGCTGCTTAAAAAGACTTCCCCTGCTTCAGCAACCGCTTCGGGAAAAAAAGAACAATGCTTCCAAGAGACGTTGAGTTGTTTTGCAATTTGTTGGGTGTACAGCAAGCTGATTCCTGGAAGAGCGCTCTCTACTGGTGGCGTTAAAATTCCCTGGTTTTTTTTATAGATGAGAATATTCGCAGTCGACGATTCAATGACACGCCGCTCTGCATCGAGTAACAGGGCACGCGAACCGGATTCAATACGTGCTGCCGATTGATCGGCAAGATAGTAATGCATCCGACTACGACACTTTAATCCCGCCGGCCAACATCGAGGTGAGACTTGCTCGATTTCTGTTACAACAAGCGCCTGACCTGAGCGATATTTTTGTTCCCACGACCAAAAGGGCAATGGAAAGGTATGCATTCCCACACAGGCTGAACCAAGATTACCGTTGTGAAAACGTGGCAGTCTGCCAGGAGTCACAAAAAGGGTTAGCCCTAAATCGTCTTGAGACTCCAAAAGGGGGTGGTTTACCCGCACCAAATCGTTAGCAATCTGTGCAAGTTCCTCAAGAGTTTCGCGCGTTTCGATGCCAACGATTGCGAGCGACCGCTCAAGCCGCTGCAAATGGCTATCCAGTTCAAAAAGTTTTCCGGAAAAGGTTCGCATTTGCTCGGTAACGGTGGTGCCGAGCGTGAAACCAGCATCGGTGACTGAAACGGCCATCTCAGAGATGGGCACGATGCGACCGTCGAGATAGCCTTGAGGTGGATCCATCAGCCTATTATTGCCATAAGGGCAGTCAACGAAAATCCCATGGCAACATGGGTATATTTCACTTTATTGGCTTCCGGTGGATACTTGCTGAGAGAGCCTCGGATTGTTTTGCCCCTCTCCAAACGTGCCTTTTCGAATAAGCTCCATCATCGTTTTAGATTCAATGTAAGCTCGCCAGGCATGTTGCTTGCCGACCGATCCGCTCGCGTTGAATTGCTGGATATGTTTCTGTTCCTCAGCGGATAAGCTTCCAACGGCCAAACCCGTGTATCCTAATGCCGATGGACCACGTCGCGCACAGTGACAATAGAGCTTGCCATAATGTTTGAGGACCCAATCACAGTAATTATTGATGAGGGTAAGGCTGTCAATCACGTTGAATGCTTGCCCAAACCGCCTTTCCGGAAGAAGCCAATAACTGTCAAGTGCTGCCGCAAACAGCGTCACTCGATAGGACACCTGAGCCGGTTGTGGTTTGAGTGTTGTTTGATTCAGTTCACCACCGGCAAGTACTTCGAGCGCCGCAGAGATGACCTGTGCGCCAAAACTAAAGCCAATCAAACCAACGGTATTTTCTCCAGATATTTGTTGCAGGACTCCGGCCAAACGCAATCCGGCCCAGGTCGTCCTAGCCGCTTTTATCCGCGCATCGGGAACGCGGCGAGTGAGAGTCTTCGATGCTGGCCAAGACCAGATAATAAATCGTATGGGTCCTTGGTTTTCTGCGGCACGGATCAATTGCCGATAGACAGTCAAACCTGTCGAAAAAGCCTCGCTGGAAGTTGTGAGATTTCCATGGACCCAAACGACCGTCTGAAGCGTCGGCGATGCTTTCCAGAAATTAACAATTTCTGAACGATCCCACTTATTGTCGGTCAAATTAAATTGCCAGGCGGGAAGTCCTTCAGTTAACTCCTCGGCATGTACCGGGCTACCCTGTTTCGGACAATCTAAGCTGCGGCAACTAAGTAACCAAACCTCGTCGTGAGTACGTGCGTTTTCTATACCATTATCTGGGCAGTTCGCCTCTCCGCCACTCTCAGCGTGCGCGACTAATCCTAAAGCAATCCAAATGCAAATCGCCAGGCAATGTTTCAAGGTGTGATTTCCTTTTAAATCAATATGCATAACGCTTGAAAAACCATCGATATAAGTGAGTAGGTTTTAATGGGCAAAGCGTCACAATTCGCCCACTCATTTCACGAATCCGCTCAAACCAGCTAAGGAAGACAGAGAAACCTTATCAATTGTTCGGGCACACAAAGCATAGCATCCGTAAAAGGCCGACAAATGTTGAAAATAAAAATCATTTGTTTCGTTTGCACATCATCCGGCGTGTTGTAGAGTTGTTTGTCGAGCTATTTTGCTGCCTATTTAAACACCGTTTATGGAGATACAAGCCATGAAAAGGCTTCTGATTCTTGCAGCCCTAGTGGCTATCTGTGTCGGTTGTAATCGGCACCATTGTCGAAAAATGAGTCGAGGTGCTCCTTGGCGTTGTGGATCGCAGCAAAGGATGCCCTACTCGCCTTGCAACCCTTGTGCACCTTGTAACCCCTGTATGCCCTGTGATCCTTGCAGTAGCGTTTCGACGGGTGCTGGTTTTTCAGGCTGTTCCACCTGTAGCACACCTAGTACCTATGAACAGGGTGTCGTTCTCGGAACGGGTGGCGCGATCAATCCACCGACAATGACACCAGTAGCACCCGGTTCTTAGCAATAACCGGGCATTTGCTCCCCATAGTCCGCATGGATCCTGACATGCGGACTTTTTTATGCGCACACACACATCTTTTTTCAAGCTAGGATTAATGAGAGTGCTTTTCGTCCAAGATTAAAGCTACGACGACAGCATCTTTTACCGAAGACGATCGGCGAATCTTGATTGAGGAGGGCGATACTTTGCGTACGCTCGTGGTGCTATTATTACTGCTCGTTCCCAGTGAAGGATCGGGGCAGTTTTTAGACGAGGAGAATCCATCGGCGTCCGAACGACTGGCTTACGAAAAGCCTGTTCAGATGCAAGTGGGAGTGGTCATCCATGCTGCCGCTAGCCCGCTGAAAGGGATTAAATGCAGCGTACCGATTCCGATTGAATGGCCGGAGCAGCAAGTAAAAATCATTCAAGAGCAATCGTCTCCGCAGGTCCGGCGGGTCTCGTACGAAATGATTGGTGACTCTGTTAAGCGAATGGTGATGCAGATCCCTTTTGTCGGTCCAGGAGAAACGGCTCAGGTTCTGGTGACCTTCGAATGTATGCGTCACCATATTATGGCGCCGAAAAAAACGGAGCAATACACAATCCCTACCCGTAAACAGCTGACCACATCACTTCGAAAATATCTTGGACCAAGTCCGTTCATCGAAACAAAGCACTCTAAGATTCGCAAACAAGCCAGAGAGTTTGCAAAAGATCAAAAAGATGCTTGGAGCCAAGTCGAGGCTATGTATGATTGGGTCCGAAACCACATAACTTATAAGAATGGGCCGCAAAAAGGGGCCTACAAAGCTTTAAAAGATGGCGAGGGAGACTGCGAAGAATTGACTGCTCTCTTTGTTGCTTTCTGTCGCATCAACGGGATTCCAGCGAGGACCGTTTGGATTCCAGGACACTGCTACCCTGAATTTTATCTTGTCGATCAACAGGGAGAGGGTCACTGGTTCCCGTGTCAGGCCGCTGGAACGAGAGCTTTTGGAAGCATGCCAGAATATCGACCTATTTTGCAGAAGGGCGACAATTTTCGCATCCCAGAAAAATCTGGCCGCCAGTGTTATGTGTCCCAGCAATTAAAAATTGCCGATGTGCCAGGAGGTTCCAATCCAAAAATTGAGTGGATAGAAAAAATTCTTTCCAATTAAGAGTAAGTGGCGACCCTTCCCCCCTCTTCGCACACTACCATCCCGCTCGTTAGACTTCTTGTTGATTTGCGCAATGATCCTGTAAAAGGACAAACCATCCATGTTCTCTTCATCTGCAGGACCTGCTGAGACGAATGTTCAGGAAGTTCATCACCCTCTCATCCAGCATCACCTGACTCGGCTGCGGAATCAGAAGACAGCGCCCATCGAATTTCGTAACCTCATTCGGCGTGTGGCCGTGCTGCTCGCGTATGAAGCGACGAAAGACCTACAAACGTGTCCACTCGAAGTTGAAACGCCACTGGTTTCCACTGAGGGCGCCGCACTGAAACATAGTGTCGGCTTGGTTCCTATTCTTCGCGCAGGATTGGGAATGGTGGATGCAGTTCTCGATCTGATACCCCAGGCGGAGGTTTGGCATTTAGGTCTTTATCGAGATGAAAAAACAGCTCAACCAGTGGAATATTATAAAAAGCTTCCCCACAGCGAACCGGTGGATGTCGCCTTGGTCCTCGATCCGATGTTGGCGACTGGGGGCTCAGCAACCGCTGCGGTGTCGACGCTACGAGAATGGGGCGTTCCCAAAATAAAACTATTGACCGTCATTGCCTCCCAGGAGGGCATTACAGAAGTTCATGCCCACGACTCAGAAGTGCAAATATTTGTCACTGCTATCGACCCCGAACTCAACGATGATAAATTTATTGTGCCCGGACTAGGAGATGCAGGGGATCGCATTTTCAATACTTTCAAGCAGCGTGATTGAAAGTTTGGATCGATAAGGCAGTTCTCGAATAACTTAGAACTTTGAAGGAGCGGTTTTTTCGATGGAACGTTTGATCAGTGGCATTGGACTTCTGGCAATGATCGGCTTTGCCTATCTACTGAGTTCCAATCGTAAAGTTTTTCCCCTTCGCGTGGTGGTAGGCGGCCTTATTTTACAGATTGTCTTTGCTTTGCTGATCCTTTGGACGCCCCCCGGAAAAACAGCCTTTCGAGTCGTCGGCAATATTTTCACCAACATGATTTCTTATGTGGACGATGGCTCGAGGTTCATGTTTGGGATGCAGCGGGAATCACAAGTCCCGATTACCGTGTTGGGGAAAAAAGACAAGAAGACTTTAAGTCTTTGGGAACACGAAGATAAAGACCGCCTCAACCATCTGGTCGAATCTCTCCAAAACCAAACGGGAGAAGTGACCGTCTCTGTAGGAGACGCTACAAAAACGATCGATTTAAATGCTGCCGACTGGGAAGGACAACTCCGGCATTGGTTTTCTACAGCTATCTCAGCATTTCGTTCCGGTGGTTTTCCGCGAACCAAACAGTTACTTTCGTCCTTTGCTTTTGGCGTCTTGCCGACCATCATTTTTTTCTCCTCCCTGATGTCGATGCTCTACTATTTGGGGATTATGCAAAAAGTTGTTTCCTTCTTTGCCTGGATCATGCAGCGAACGTTGGGCACGAGTGGCGCAGAAAGCCTCTCGGCTGCGGCCAATGTATTTGTCGGCCAGACCGAAGCCCCGCTTGTGATTCGTCCCTACGTATCGAAAATGACACAATCAGAACTGATGGCCGTCATGGTGGGAGGATTTGCCACGATTGCCGGGGGTGTGTTGGCGGCCTATGTGAGCTTTGGAATTGATGCGGGGCACCTGATCACAGCCTCCGTTATTTCAGCGCCGGCGGCCCTGCTGATTGCCAAAGTGATGCAACCAGAAACAGAACATTCGGTAACGATGGGAAAGGTTGAACTGCATGTGGAGGAAAAAGAATCCAATCTGATCGAAGCGGCAGCGTCTGGGGCGACCGCCGGAATGAAATTGGCCATCAATGTCGCCGCGATGCTGATTGCCTTTTTAGCCATCATTGCCATGCTGAACGGCCTGCTTGGCTGGACCGGAACCTGGTTCGGATTTGAGGACGCCCATCGTTGGACTCTCGAAAAAGGCCTGGGCTGGTTATTTTGGCCCCTCGCTTACTTGATGGGCATTCCGGCGGCGGATTGTGGTGCCGCAGGGCAACTCCTGGGAACCAAAATGGTGGCCAATGAGTTTGTCGCCTATCTCCAACTCGGGCAAATGATGGAGGGTGGGCAGCAGACATTTTCACCACGAACCGTTACTATTTTAACGTATGCTCTCTGTGGGTTTGCCAATTTCGGATCTATCGGGATCCAACTCGGAGGCATTGGCGGCGTGGCCCCAGACCGACGCGGTGATTTGGCACGTCTTGGGTTGCGGGCGATGATTGGCGGAACTCTGGCGGCATTTATGACTGCCTGTATCGCCGGAATCCTCATCTAGAGAAACAATATGCAGATTCTGCTCACTGAAGAAGAATTGAGGGAAGGTGTCGCCAAAATGGCGACCAGCATCAGCGAGTGTTATGCGAATAATCCTTTAACAATCGTCGGCATCCTCACCGGGAGTGTGGTGCTGATGGCCGATATGATTCGCCTGTTGGAAATGCCGCTCCGTGTGGGTGTGCTTCAAGCCCGCAGTTATCAAGGGGCCACGACGACGCGGGGTCCCCTCATCATCAATGATGAGCTCATGCCTGATATTGAAGGCCGAGAAGTCCTCTTACTGGATGATATTTTTGATACCGGGCGCACACTCAAAGAAGTGGAAGCCCGCATTCGCAGATTTAGTCCTGCCACAGTACGCTCAGCCGTCCTGCTCTACAAAGAGGGCCGTCAGGAGGTCGAGATGGTCCCCGATTTCATTGGATTCAAGATTCCTGATGAATTTGTCGTAGGCTATGGACTGGATTACGAGGATGCTTACCGCAATCTCCCCTACCTTGCTGTGTTAGAGGAAGAAGACCTTCAATCAACATGAGAGTCGGCCGGAGCATTTAATCTCTGTCGAGAAAAGCTCGATTTCCCTCAAGCAAATCTTCCTGTTCTAAAAGGTCTCGCTTGGTCATCCAGTAAATACTGGCGACTTCCTTGGGATTGGCTTGCAACGCTTCTCCCTCTGAAATCACAGCGGACCACCAATGAATCCGGGTTTGTGCGCGCGTTTCGCTCTCCCAGAGCTTCGTTTGTGGGACCACCTTGACCGAAAGTTCTTCGATCAACTCCCGGCAGAGTGCTTCCTCCTGACTTTCACCCACTTCGATTCCTCCGCCGGGAAAGCAAAGTTTTCCTGGGGCGACCACATGTCTGGACCGCCGGATGACCAAAAAGGTGGCGTCTTGCTGAATCACGGCCACCACGCCTTCCCGCTGCCGGGAGGGTAGGCTCATCTGTGGTGCGGTAGGTACGACACGTTGGCCCTCGATTTGCTGTCTGGACAAAGTTCAACTTTCACGTTGTGAAGAAAAAGGCTCCGGCAAAAGTGCTTTCAAGGAAAATTCGGTCACTCGGTTTTTCTGTGCGACATCAATCATCAATACGATTAAATGGGGAGCAAACTCATACAGTACCTGACGACACGCTCCACACGGTGCTACCCCACCAGTTGAGGCGATGGCCATGGCGTCAAAAACGCGTTCGCCTGCTGCGATGGCACTAAAAACGGCAGTGCGTTCAGCACAGTTTGTGAGACCGTACGAAGCGTTTTCAACATTGACCCCTGTAAAAATCAAGCCTCCATTCCCTAAAAGCGCGGCCCCGACTTGAAACTGGGAATAGGGGGCATAGGCCTGCTGACAGGCTGCCACCGCCGTCGCGATGAGTTGTTCCCTTATTTTTTCATTCATCAAAGTGCTTTCTTTGAGATTTGGATGTAGCTAGGCACGGTGTGCCGTGACTCGCTCGAGGATTAAAGGTGGCAGCGGCAATTTCTCTGTGCTAATTTCAATGGCCTCCAGCAGCGCGTCCATCCAGGGTCGGGCAGGTGGATTGCGGGCAAAAATACGCACCAGTTCTTGTCCTTCTTCGACCACTTCACCAACTTCGACACACAGTTCGATGCCAACCGACGGATCAATCGCACCCTCTAATTTTTGTCTCCCTCCACCTAATTGCACCACCGCTCTGCCGAACCTGCCGGCGTGTATTTTTGAAACATAACCCGCTTGATTTGCAGAGAGGGTAATCGCTTGCGCCACTTCGCGGTTCGCATCCAGCGTTCCACCCTGTGCCGCAACCATTTGTGCAAATTTTTCGCGTCCCTGCCCCCCCTCGAGCAGTGCCAGAAGCCGCTTTTCCGCCACCGCACTCTCCTGTTCCACCCCGGCAGCCAATAGCGCTTCGCTTCCCAGGGCCAGCGATACATCACGGAGCGACTGGGGGCCTCCACCTTCCAGCGCAGCAACCGCTTCATTCACCTCGACGGCATTGCCCAACATCCGACCCAAAGGTTGTTCCATGTTGGTGATCAATGCCCTGGTAGTCACACCCATTTTTGCACCAAGGTTCACCATACTTTCAGCCAATGCGCGGGCTTCCGGTTCTGTTTGCATCGAGGTACCCGACCCGCACTTCACATCCAAAATAAGTGCATCCAACCCTTCGGCGAGCTTTTTACACATAATGCTGCTGGTGATCAGAGCCAACGAGGGAACGGTTGCGGTCACATCCCGCAGGGTATACCACCTTTGGTCCGCAGGCGCGATTTCCCGGCTAGTCCCGGTAATCGCACAGCCCACGTCCTGCACCTGTCGTTGCATTTCCTCAAGGGAAAGATCGGTACGAAAACCAGGAATCGATTCGAGTTTATCGAGCGTTCCACCCGTAATGCCTAGTCCCCGGCCAGAGATCATCGGCACGCGCAGGTCGCAGCAGGCTAAAAGGGGCGCAAGAATCAGAGATACCTTATCACCCACCCCGCCGGTCGAGTGCTTATCGATGAGCGGCCTTTCGTCGGAGGGCCACTGGAGCGTGGTGCCACTTTCGAGCATCGCCAGCGAAAGGGCATAGACTTCTTCTTCCTGCATCCCGTTGATGCAAATGGCCATCGAAAGCGCAGCCATCTGATAATCGGGTACTTCACCGCGCACAAACGCGTTGACGATCCACTGGATCTCATCGTTGGTGAGCGCGCAAGCATCTCTTTTTTTAGCGATGATCTCTGTGACATGCATCATCTGTAAACGTACCCTACTTGAACCGGGAAAGTTTTCAACGGTTTCATCTTGCCTGTCCCATGCTTTGACTTCAAGCTCTTTACGGGGGAATCCCAGCTTGTTACGGATGCGAATGGAGGACGCCGAGCAGTATTTTTCCCATTTTCTCACCTGCCACCGATGCGGTTTGCAGCACCTCTTGGGCCGTTGTTTGACTGAGCGCATCGGGACAACATACGTTGGTAATGGCCGAGAGTGCCAAGGTACGCACCCCATGGGCTTCGGCGATGAGTACCTCAGGAATCGTCGACATCCCCACTGCATCGGCTCCCATGCGGCGCAGATAGCGATATTCGGCGCGGGTCTCGTAATTGGGCCCCAAGTGTCCGACATAAATTCCCAGCGGTGCTTCAAAATCGTGCTGCCGCGCGATGCAGCGTGCCAATCGATTGAGCTGCGGATCGTAGGGGCAAAGCGTAGACTGCATCCATGCGCCGTTCGGTTCAGCGGGCAGTCCTTCCTGGGGTCGCCGATTCATCCGATTCAGATGGCCACTGAGGACCATTACATCGCCTGCAGAAAAGTGCGGATTGAGGCCGCCGGCGGCATTCGAAACGATCAACGTTTCAATCCCCAGGCGGCACATCACATGCACCGGGAGGGTCACGTCTTTTATCGCATAGCCTTCGTAGAGATGGAATCGGCCTTGCATGACGACCACCCCCACGCCTCCCAGCTGGCCACAGACGAATCTTCCCTGGTGTCCAATGGCGGTCGAACGGGGAAAATGCGGAATTTCTTCATAAGAAACTGCTGTGGGGTCCTCTACCGCTTCAGCCAGTCCGCCGAGGCCGCTGCCTAAAATAATGCCTACTTGAGGTACGCGTGCCCATTTTGATTGGACATAGTGTGCCGCCTCTTTAATGGCATCGCTTGCAGCGAGTGGATCTTTATGCATGGCACGTTTGCCCTGCCAAGGCATCCTGTTTTACGATGAGCGCTCTCTATCCTCTGCCAATCTGCCCTACAACACCTGCGACCAATTCCCGCAGCTTCGGTTCGGCAGCATTGGCGGTGGCAATGATTTCTTCGACGACTGCTTCTTTGAGGGCGTCGGGAAGGCACATATCGGTGACCACTGAAAAACCGACCACCTTGAGTCCACAGTGTACCGCTGTAATGACTTCCGGGACGACCGACATACCGACCACATCCGCGCCAATCAGGCGGAGAAAACGGTATTCGGCCCGTGTTTCGAGATTGGGGCCGGTGACGGCCACTAGCACGCCTTTGTGGGCCACAAAATCACATTTTCGTGCAATCGCCAGTGCCACGTTGACCATTTCGAGGTTGTAAGGCTCGGACATATCAGGAAAACGCGGGCCAAGTCGATCGTCGTTGACTCCGATCAGCGGGTTGTCGGTCATCAGGTTGATGTGGTCTTCGATCACCATGATGTCGCCGGCCTGATAGTTGGGGTTCATTCCGCCGACCGCATTGGAGGCAATCAGCCACTCGGCTCCCAGGGCCCGCATGACCCGGACCGGGAGGGTGATTAATTTTGCCGCATGCCCTTCGTAAAGGTGAATGCGGCCCTCCATCGCCACCACTGGCACGCCCTCGAGTGTGCCACAGATGAGTCGTCCGCGATGGCTTGTCGCGGTCGAGCTGGGAAAATGCGGAATCTCTTCATAATCGATTTCGGCAGCGATTTTGATTTGCTCAACAAAGGGTCCGAGGCCGGTTCCCAAGATAATCCCCACCCTCGGTGTTCCATCCCACTGACTGGCGATGAACGCTTTGGCCTCTTCGATTTTGTCGTACAGATCCAACATATTTTGTTCTCTTACGCGAGCGTCTTAATAATTTGTATTTGATTCTGCGGCAGTTCCGCTGCCCTGCTCTTCCAGCACCAGGGCCTCGGTGCTGCTGGTGCCGAGTCGTGACGCGCCCAATTCGATAAAGCCCAAAGCATCTGCCAGTGAGCGGATGCCGCCCGAGGCTTTGACGCCGCGGGAAAAATGTTTGCGCATGAGGGCAATATCCTCGCGCGTGGCGCCGGTCGACTGCAATGCTCCATCTGCTCCTTTGACAAAGCCGAAACCGGTCGATGTTTTGACAAACGCAGCTCCTGCTCGCTCGGCGCAGCCGCAGAGCTCAATTTTTTGTTCATCAGTTTGCAAAAGGCCCGTCTCGAAGATCACCTTGACGATGGCATCGTGTTCAGTCGCCACCGCAACGACCTGCCGAATGTCTTCTTCCACATAAGCGTAATCTCCGGCAAGTGAGCGGCCGATATTGACGACCATATCGAGTTCCATCGCTCCATCCTGGCAGGCTTGCTCGGCTTCGGCGGCCTTGGCCGCTGTGCTGGTGCCGCCATGGGGAAAGCCGATCACGGTGGAGACTTTGACGCTGCTTTTGGCCAGAAGTTCTGCCGCGCGAGAGACCATGCTGGGTTTGACGCAAATGCTGGCCACATCAAGTTTATTGCAGAGGGTGCAGGCAGCCTCTAAATCCGCCTCGGTTTGTGTGGGGTGCAGGACCGCATGGTCGACATATTGGGCGATCAAGTCAGACATGGCCCAATTTTATCGTGAGTTGATGGTGAGTGTCAGGAGGGCAACGTTACGCCATTGTCATTGAATTTCTAATTATCTCAATTAGGACGAAATTCAACTTCGCCGCCATTCCGCGTGAACAAGTTTACGAAGGCGACAGGATCGAGATCCTCACTCACAAACTTTGCTGCGCCATCTCCATAAAGAAACACCGCACCTTCAGGATGAAAACTGTAGATTTCTTGTGAGTTTTTTCGATTCATTATTTTCCAACCAAAGTCTTGAGCATCCTCAATACCCGCTTCTATTTCTTTTTGTGTAGGGTTATCGAATCTATCCCAATAGAGATGATCAATCATAAAAGGGGTTGAATAAGAAGCCCAGCGTTTATCTCCATCCGCATCGCCCACACGTTTGCGATCAACATAATTCCAGGGTAGGCCAGCGCGTTCCACCAGCATGATCGTATTTTCAAGCCCGTCGCGGATAGCGCTGAGAGGAAGCAGTGTGTTGTTTCCCAATCCCCCCTCCAACAACGCCGTTTTCTCTCCCTCATATCCAAGACCTTTTAGATCTGCGTAGAGCGATCCATTGTCAATTTTATACGCGGCAGTGTAATCGGAGACATCATCTTCATTGTCCGGATCGCGATAGGGCGCACTTGGACAGATAAACGAGTGTACGCACTGCTTCGCTATCGATTCATTAGAATTAGGATCAGACAAAGTTCCATCGTTCCAATTTTTCATTAAATCAATGTTGTCAGAAATGTAGTCCAGTTCCATATAGGGTAAAATAAACATCAACACATTATGATTGCCATACTTGTCATGATTGTATGTTCGAGCAGGGGGAAGTTTTTTCTGATTCGCTTCAAAATTTCGAATGGCAAGACCCAATTGCCGCATGTTGTTAGCGCATGTAGACTGCCTGGCACCTTCTCTTAGACCACTTATCGCAGGGAGTAAAATTGCTAAAAGGATCCCAATCACAGCAATCACCACAAGGAGTTCGATGAGGGTGAAACCCGGGATCTGTGAACGAACAAAAGATCGGCTAGGTTGAGACTTATTCATCATCGGTATCCTCAAAATATTCATTCACCGTCAAATCAAAAGTAGGGATCACGATTTCATCACTTTCACGATCAGGCAATAATTTGACTTCCGCCTGCAGTTGGGGATCTTTACGATTTGCATATTTTTCGCGAATAAAATCTAAGCTCTCCGGTGCGGTTGTTTCTACACCATCTTCAGGAGTGGGCCAATTGATAAACACGTTGTAATTTCCTTCTGGGGCACCATCACCCATTTCATAGGTGTCTAAACGAAAAGTTCCATCCTCATCTGTCGTTCCCTGAGGCATCATCCACTTTGTTTGTCCACTGCTGTTTATCATCTTGAACTTGACGAATGCGCCTACCGCCGGTTGACCATCTAGAGTGACTTTGCCGCGGACGGGATAGACCGGTATCCGGCCAGAGTCACCGCAACCCCACAGTGTGGTGAAGAATAGTAGTAACAAAAATTGCAAGATATGTTTCATTCGTTTGTTCATCAATTAGGTTTTCGATCTATAAAGAACCACGTCTATCCTACAATTATCCTATCCTTTCGCATCCCCACCATGCAACCAACACGCGTTTATATGTGAAATCAAGCAACGGATGGAGGAAGTTCGTGTGGTCGCTCAGCGCACCGCTCGATATACTGTTGCCTTCCAGCAAGAGCCAATCGAGTGAGACAAATTGGATTTCTGATGACCGAAACAAGCAAAGCCAGTGACACTCCCAAAACGAGTCCGGTCGAAAAGGTTAAGGAAGCTAGCCAATTCCTTCGCGGAGAAATTCCCGAAGAATTGGTTGATGAAAACGCTTTTTTTGGCAAAGGCAGTATCCAACTCCTCAAGCATCACGGTAGTTACCAGCAAGATAACCGCGATGAACGAAAAGCGGCGCGAGCCGACGGACGGGGCAAAGCCTACTCGATGATGCTCCGCACAAAAATCCCAGGCGGAAAATTTACTGCCCTTCAATTATTGGCCGAACTTGATCTCTGTGATGAAGTGGGCAATACCACGCTGCGCGTGACAACACGCCAAGCACTTCAGCTTCATGGGATCCTCAAGACCGACCTGCGAAAAACAATCCAACGCATTAACGAGGTACAATCCTCAACCCTCGGTGCTTGTGGTGACGTGAACCGGAATGTGATGTGTTGCCCTGCCCCCTTCAACGGCGATTCGGTTCGGGCAGAAATGCAAAAAATGGCAGATGATCTTGCCGAACATTTTGCCCCCCATACCCGAGCCTATCACCAACTTTGGCTGACGGATGAGGAGACGGAAGAAAAACAACTCGTTGGTGGCACTGCAGATCCGTTCGAAGTGGAGCCTATTTACGGGGCGGTGTATTTACCCCGGAAATTCAAAATAGGCATTGCACTGCCAAGTGATAATTGCGTGGATGTTTACTCGCAAGACCTAGGGCTGCTTGCGGTTTGTAAGGGTGAAAAAATTATTGGCTACAATCTGCTCGTCGGGGGTGGCTTTGGAGTGACCCCCACAGCCAAAAAGACATTTCCCGCCCTCGCGAAGCCGCTCTGCTACGTTAAGCCCGACGAGGTGCTGGAAGTGGCAACGGCAATCGTCGAAGTGCAGCGCGATTTTGGCAATCGAGCAGATCGCAAGGTAGCGCGGCTTAAATATCTCATTCATGCTTGGGGGATCGATAAATTCAAGGCAAAAGTGGAAGAATATGTCGGGCGATCTTTAGCGGCTCCAGAACCGCTCGAGGTGACTGGATTTGACGACCACTTGGGTTGGCACGAGCAGGGGGATGGCAAATGGTTTTATGGTCTCAATGTGGAAAACGGACGAATCAAAGATGAGGGGTCCTATCAACTGAAGACAGCGCTGCGAGAAATTTGCAATACGATATGTCCCCCTCTCCGTTTTACCAGCCACCAAAATATTTTGTTCACAAATATTGAAGAACATCAAAAGAGTGAAATCGAAAACATTTTAGATCGCTATGGTATCCCGCGGACGGAAACCATCAGTACAGTTCGTCGCTGGAGTATGGCTTGTCCAGCGATGCCAACCTGTGGTTTGGCCGTCACCGAGAGTGAACGGGTGCTTCCGGGAATGATGGATCAATTGGAAGCGGGGCTCGCCGAATTGGGTTTAGCCGACGAAATTTTTACAACACGGATGACTGGTTGCCCGAACGGATGTGCGCGGCCCTACAACTCCGATATTGGCTTGGTGGGGAAAACGCTAGGTAAATACACGATTCTGCTTGCCGGGCGTCGCGAGGGCGATCGCCTGAATCGAATCTATAAAGATTTAGTCCCGGCCGAGGAGGTGGTACCCACACTCTTACCGCTTTTCGCCTATTTTAAAGAAGCACGCCAAGAGGGCGAGAGTTTTGGCGATTTTTGCGAGCGGGAGGGATTTGAAAATCTAGAGTCCCACACAGTATCGTAGCCCCGGCTTCTCGTAGTAAGGATTCTTAACAGCAGGCGTGGCCCGCCCCCGGGACAAGTTTACTGAGCGGAAGAAGTGTTTTCCGGTACGGGTTCATCCTGTTTCTTGGCTTCTTCTGCCGAATCTGTCGACTGCTGCTGGACTTTTTCAGGTTTTTCTACTGCCGACTCTTTCTCATCGCGCATTTTATCCTCGCGCCAAGGTTTACCAGCCTCGTAGCTTTGAAGTTCCTCCGCTAACTGTTCATCGACTTCACTGTTTCCGAGTGCGACAGCTTGCGTCGACCAACGGATTGCTTCAGGAAAGTCTCCGTTCTCTGCACATGCTGCGGCGAGAGTACTCAGAATATGTGCTTCCTTATAGTCGGTCACTTCGCATGCGCGGGTGGCGAGTTTGAACGAGCGTTTTCCATCGCGCAACTTTGCCTCGGGTGAGGTCGCTAGGACCCAGGCTAAATTATTGAGTACACCAGAATCATCCTGCTCAAGTTCCAGGGCTTTATCATAATTTTCAATCGCTTCGCCTTGCCTGCCGACGTTGAGTAAAAGATCCCCCCGGTTGCGATAGATGGGCGCGTGAGGAACGGATCGTTCCAGCAATTTATTATAGGCTTCTAAAGCCTCAGCGGTCTGGCTGTTGCTCGCGTAGAACAGGGCGAGGTTCATCAACAAACCGTTGTGCGTGGGCAGCGCGTCCACCGCACGCTTGAGCCCGGCAATGGCTTCGTCTATTTGTCCATCTTCGGCCAAAATAGCCGCGCGCATCCGAATCGCCTCGAGAAGTTTAGAGTCGACGGCAAGCACACGTTCAAGTTCTCGAATCGCCTCAGCATATTTTTTCTGCTCCCAGTAAATCTGTGCCCGAACTAATCGCCAGGAAAGATTATCGACGACTTGGTTCAGTGCCTGATTGATATCTTCTAATGCACGATCGAATTTATTCTGGTCTAAATAAATTCTTGCGCGGTAAGACAACGCGGAGCCGCGCTCTGAATCGATTTCAATCGAGCGGTTAAAGCACTCGAGGGCATCGTCGAGCTGGTTGGTAAATAATAGCCCCAGCCCTAACATCTCATGGATTTGAGCATCGTCCGGCTCCAGGTTCGCTACTTTACGGAAATCAACAATGGCCTTTTCTGGCTCGTTGGCCTTGATGTAGTAAATCCCACGGGCCCTGAGCGCGGTGGTGAGGTTCGGGCGGAGTTTGAGTGCCATATTAAAATCATCGAGTTTATTTTGTTGCTGCTTTCTAATCTCTCCGCGAAGAGCATAGGCCATTGCCTGAATAGCAGGGTCTGCATCGGACTGCACGATCGCTTTATCGAGCGATATTCGCGCCCGCTCTCGATTTCCCCTTGGGAGGAGATGTAATCGACCGATAAGTAGATAAGCCTCTGCAAAAACATCTTGGTGTTTCACTGCATCCTCAAGGTCCATGCGAGCCAATTGGGAGAGCGCGGGCCAATTATCACTCGGAGGGTAGCGGTCAAAAATTTCTTCGCAAATTCTACTCGCCCGCTCAAAACGCGTTGAGGCGATAAGTTGCTTGGCAAAGGCAAGATTATGGTCATCCAATCCCTTGCTCGTTGCCAACTCGCACAACCGGATAACTTCTTTTAAATCACCAAAACTCTGCGAGTTTATTTTGAGGCGTGTTGCCGCATGGAGATGCTCTTCCCCCGCATTTATTGCACCTTCATCCTTTTTTTTCGATTGCGAATTTGCATCCTCATCGATTTTTAAGTTCTTTGCGGACCCCGAGGATGCGTCAGATTCATCGTCAGCGGAGACTGAGGTGGCAAATGAGATGCTGCACGCAAAAAACAAAACAGTGCAGATAGCCTTCATTTGAATTCTCCCACCTGATGGCACCCCTTAAATGGACCCGCTCGCCCGGGGCAATTGTACCGCGGTCCGCTCACCCAGGCCACCTGATCATTGCGCAAAGGTGCTGAGAGGACGTTTTCTAGCGGCCCTTATTGATTCCGCCAGAAACCGGGCAAAAACAGGACGAAGATCGTAAAAATTTCCAGCCTACCAACCATCATCAGCCAGATAAAAAGAATTTTAGCCTGAGGAGTAAAATACGTGTAGGTGTACTTCGGTCCGACGGTGCCGAGCCCGGGACCCACGTTGTTGAGCGTTGCAGCAACACTCGAGGCACAGTCGATCAATTTATGATCCATATGTTCTATTCCTGTTCCTCCCCGGATCCATGTGGCGTCCGGTTCGGTTGTTATCAGAAACAGCCAGCTAAAAACAAAAATAATTAAGATCAAACCAAAATAGACAAGAATATTTTTACGCAAATTTTTATCTTCCACTGGTTGTCCTCCTAGCCGAAGAGGACGGACAACAGTTGGATGATACGATTTTTCAAGTTCCAACCGCATGATACTCAAAAACATAATATGACGAATAACTTTAAGTCCTCCTCCCGTACTCCCAGCGCAACCGCCAATAAACATCAATAAAAGGAGCGTCCCACGTCCAAAATTATTCCACTCATCAAAGTTGGCCGAATTACTGAAACCAGTCGTTGTCATAATCGAAACAACCTGAAAACTACTTTGACGTATCCCAGAGGCGATCGACTGCCAAATATTTTCACCATAGTAAAAGAGATGATCTTGATTTAAATAGCCAAAAAAAAGAATCAGTAGCGAAACGGTAAACAATGTCATGATGTAGGTTCGCCATTCCACGTCTTGTAATAACTTCAATGGCTTACCGATTGCCATGAAATAGAGCAACGTAAAATTTGTTCCCGCAATGACCATAAAGAGCATGATAATTGACTCAGCCCAAGCGGCACCGATCGGTCCCACGCTCGGTATTTGAGCAAAGTGTCCAATGCTGTTGTCGTAGGTACTGAATCCACCAGTTGCCATGGTGCCGAAGGAAGTACAGAAAGAATCAAACCAGGAAAGACCGCAACAGGCGAGAAAGATAGAGAGGACAGCAGTCAGAACGATATAAATCGTGGCAAAAATCCAAGCAGTTTGTTGCACCCGGGTACGAGGTCCATCTTTTGTCGGTCCCGGTATTTCACTACGCATTAAAGTTTTTCCCGCAGAACCCTGGCCAAGAATAGCGACGAACAGAACAATGATTCCCATGCCCCCCAAAAAGTGCGTACTACTTCTCCAAAAAAGTATCGACCGAGGCACCAATGCTTCCCCATCGTGCATTTCCACATCCGTTAAAACAGTAGCACCCGTTGTGCTAAAGCCAGACTGCGACTCAAAACAGGCATCCCAAATCTGCATCACTTGTCCCGGTGCCATTTCCGTACGACTAATGAGGTAAGGTATTGCCCCAATCGCGGTTGCTAAAATCCAACTTAGTCCAACAACGGCCATTGCTTCCTTGCGGTAAAGTGATCCGGTTGCGGTTCGCCCGAGATACCAGAAGAATCCCCCTACGATGAGTGCGATAGCGATCGCACCCAAGAGACCAAAAAAGCCATCGAACTCAAATTCCGCACTTCCCCCGATAACGGGAAAAGCCCAAGGCAAACTAAATACCATGGTCGCCGCAATAAGAAAGACAATGCGACTCAACAACTTGAACAGCAAGAGAAAGTTCATAATTGTTGGTTTATTTCCAAAATAAAAAGGATACTGAATAACTCTTGCCTACGGGCAGCATTATTGCCTTGTTGTTGAAAATCTAGGTACCACCTGCCTCGAACATGGCGACAGTATCTTCGATTGCCGAGTCATCGATAAGTGCCACAACCGTATCACCCGGTTGTAAGCGATCATCAGCGCCAGGAACGCGAACATAATCATCATGAACAATCACAGCGATCAGGCATTTCTCAGGGAGTTTCAAATTCGCCAAAACATGTTGGGTACAGGCAGAATCTTCTCGAACCGCTAACTCGAGCACATTTAAATCCCCGCCGCCAATAGCTGTTCGTGAAATAATTGGACCCCGAAAAAGAAAGCTGAGTACCTGACGAGCCATTACTTCACGAGGACTGACTGCACGATCGATTCCCAGTTTACCCACGACTTCTGCGTAATCTGGTCGTTCAACAATCGCGTTAATCGTCTTTGCTCCAATTTCGTGGGCCGTCACGCAGGCCATGATGTTATCTTCATCGTCTGCCATGCAGGCAACAAAAACATCTGCCCTCCCGACACGTTCTTCCTCGAGATGCGCGCGCTGCGTCGCATCCGTATGAACGACCGTCACACCAGGAAGATTTTCAGAAAGAAAATTACACCGTTCCATGTTTGCGTCCAACACGACTACCCCGCAACGACTGCTCTCGAGAGATTGTGCCAAATGGTATCCAGTTTCCCCACCCCCTGCGATCACTACACCCAACTTCGCGGGGGATCCCTTTTGAAACATTTCCATCACATTATCAATGTCATCTCCCGTACCGATAAGTGTAATACGATCCCCTACCTCGAGTTCGTCCTCGGCAAGTGCCAAGGATGTACGGCTTTTCCGAGTGATGGATGCAATTCGAACACCAGGAGGAAGTCCTAACTGCTTAATGGGCATCCCTAAGGTAGGTGCTTTTTCGGTCACTTCGATCTCATCGACTTCAAGTTCACCACGGGCGAAATGCTCCATCGTAACGCTACCTGGATGGCGAATATTATGCGCAATCTCCATTGCGGAAAGGTGTTCTAGGCTGAGCAGGCGATCGATGTGAAAATGACGTTGATAATCAAAAGTACTCAAATCGTTGTAGACGGGCGCATAAACACGCGCAACCGTACGTGCTGCACCCATGGCCTTCGCCAAACTTGCCGCAATTAAGTTAACCTCGTCATTTCCGGTGACTGCCAGACATAAATCAGCACTGGCGACCCCGGCTTGAAATAAAATACTCGACTGCGATGCAGAACCGTGGATTGCGCGTACATCTAGACGCTCATTAATGTCCGCAATAGTTTCGTCATCTTGATCGACCACAATTACATTATGGCGATGCTGACATAAAAGATCAGCGATCGATGTTCCTACCGTACCAGCACCCAAAACGACAATATTCATGACGCAGGAACCTTAAATGGAATACATTGCACAGGTTTTAAAATAGTTTAGTGGCACGAAGGAATTTTAATCGCGCACATTCAGCTGATCGTCTTCAATAAGAAGATCGTCCAAAATATTCCCCTCTACTACAGTTTTTTGTATGATTCGCGACACATCTTTTTCAGTAACACCGCCATACCAAATCTGCTGTGGATAAATAACAACAATAGGTCCCAATTCACACTGGTCCAGACAGCCTGCTTTATTGGCCCGCACAGCGGGCTTTAGCCCCCGTTTCGCAATTTCTGCTTTAAAAGCACTCCGAAGCTTTTCATAGCCTGCTTGATCACAGGATCCTCTAGGATGGTCCGATGATCTGCAATTACAACAAACAAAAATATGGCTCGTAAATTTCGACATGGTGTTTTCCGCAATTAGGAACCCGTCTGCTCCTCCGATACATCTTTAACCGTCTCAGGTAGATTATGAAAGAAGCGATCATCAAGCTGCGCACATCCCTGCTGAATGTAGTAATCGACTAGTGCCATTCTCAATTTTCGAGGAGTAAGGACCCCTGCTTCCCAGCGGACGAATAGGTCCGCGTGGCGACGCCTCCTCATGATAATTTGATCAAATACTTCGTCACCTTCCGCTCCCGCTTCTATTTCGTCGAGAACATCAAGTCGAAACGCACTTCGTACACTTTGGTAATCACTACTCGATTTCTTCGCAATGGCATCTAAAGATTCGACGACGGCCCCTAGTTTAGCCGCTGCCACGAGATCAATATTTTCATTGACACCCACTACATTTGCCAACGCTTTCCCTAAAGCAGGATTGTTGTCTGCCGCTTGTGCTAAGTTTAACCGCAATGTGTGGTACCAGTTGAGTGAAGGTGTAAGATGCCCATCCCGCATTTGCTGAGCAAAATGATCGTAGATTGCTTGCTCAATTTGCCTTCTCGGTGAATACATGGTTTCACAGCGATACACCATATTTACATGTGATGAAAAAAGCGGTCCAGTAGGCGAGAGAAAGCGTCTAGGCATCGAAATATCGAGTTGAGCAAGATTCAATAGCGTATTGCCACCCGCTGGGTGCTCCTCGAGAGGGAAAAATTCCTGTAATGATTTTCCAGTCTCCTGAGCACAAAGTAGCAGGAGCCCCGCACAGTATCCATCAATCCTTTTTTTTTGGAGACTCTGGCCTTTTAGATTTTCAATTTCGGTTGTGCGAAAGTTTAAATCAAATTTTGAGCTATTTCCAATAATTGTATTTGCAACGCGACCCATCGTTTTAAGAGCCTCTGCGTCATGATGTCGGAGGATAACAAAATCAAGTGTTCGTTCAACGAATTTCTCTACAGGCGTTGCCGGAATCGTGTTGCCGACCTCAGGAAGATCAACAACCACAAAGCGTCTTCGCCCATCTTTGGCTATTTCCGTAGTGATAATGCCAGCGTGAGTAAAGAGCCCGGGATAGAGATCAGTAAAGCGGTTGTAGGGAGAAGGATTTTTCATTAACAGCCAATCTCCTTCTCGAATAACGACACCGCCAAATTGAAATTCGTCACCGACGATACCGTGACGATTGCGCTCGGCGAGCCAATCTATCAATTGTTGATGCCTTTCCTTGTCCACCGGACTTAAATGAGTCGTATCAAGTTCCAAAAGGATCGCAAGAATTTCGTCACCCATCACTGCCGGTGGACTCAATGCGGGGGCATCCCCAGGCCTGGGGAATTGGGGGAGGCCAATATGACGAATCGTATCGGTTATAAAAATTGCTAATTCATGGTCAACATCTTTCTGGCGAAGAATTTCAGCCAGGGTAGGCAAAAGTTGAAGTTCACGCGTCACCCGCGCCAACTTTAAAATTTTTCCTTTGAGATGATCGGAGAATTGAAAAGTCGATGGACTGCGCAAAGTCTCTGCAAGAAGTTCAAGAGAGGTGATTGCCCCGACCGAATTTTTGTGGGCGATATAAATATCAATGAGCGCCTCGTAATCATCTGGTACTTCTTCTAATTCGTAGCCCACTTCGGAAAAAAAATCCACGGAGTAATAACGGATTCTCCCAGAAAGTTTTATCAACTCTGTCGCACATTCGAGAAATCCACGCGCTGCGCGATGTTGATTCCGAGCGTTTTCAATCCGGATAAAACTAGTGCGTTGTTTATAAAGATCATCAATTTTTTTCTTCAGGATGCTTTCAACATTCAGGACATGAAGGACCGCAGTAAGTAGAGTTTCATTGGTGGTGTCTTGATGAAAACTATTTTTATCGCCAATCCAACTCTCAACCTGTGTTACAAGCAATCGAATCTGTTGTGCAGTCTCTAAATTATGTCGCTCCGCCGACTGAGGCACAGTCTCTAAAAGTTTATCGAGGGGTGTTTGCTCAGCCGTCGCAACCCCCGCTGTCATTAGCAAGACAGACACGAGAGCGAACCAGGTTGCTCGATTTTTATGCGCCGTATTTGGTAAATGCTTTATCATGATCCCGGCAGTCGTGACTTTCCTAAGATAACGTGGCAGCCCTCATTGTGAGTTAAAAAGAGGACAACCTAAGCCACGCTTATTTTTTTAAGACAGACGAGCAACCAGTAAGATAAAAGGACAGAACATCCGGATTCCATGGCGGCAAGTCGACAAATGCATTGTTTGCTTCCACGTTATACGATGTTTTGAATCACATACAAAATAACAAATGCAAAAATCATAAATCCGAGAATCCAGACAAAAGTACGGACCGCACGGCGGAGGATTGATGATATAGGCTCATGATGTGTTGCTGCGTAGACAAGGCTGATACAAATCATGAGTGGAATCACATACCACATCCGGTGACCAGACGAAAATAAAAGTAGCTCATTCATCAAGTATTGCAAAAAAACTATTGCTACATTTAGCGATCTTGCTGACCTTCTGAAACCCAACATGGGTATCTATCGATGGTAATTACAGGATCAACCGATGTGGTCAATATTTTCTTTTCCCCTCTCAATTTGTGTCTTTTTTGTATGAACCGGTCCCGCTGCCGCATCGAAAATAACCAAGAGGTTCAGCAACCCGGCAATCATTGTTAATATAGTCCCCAATTCATAATCACCATGATAAATCAGCTGCCATAACGCAGCCTCGGTTGGTTGATCGTGATTGACTTGGTCGTTAAACCATTGCGGGTCTACTTGCGGGTCTACTGCTGGACGTCGCATGAAATCCTTACCAAACGGAGTCACGTTAGCCGTCTGAAGAATGGCGGGCCACGCCGGAATTCCGACCCAGAATTGACAGAAATATTGCCATCTATGATCATTGTCTCGCCAACTGGCATAAACAACTTTTTCTCCACCAAGATTCCAGCCCGTCACAAACAGCAATAAGATACACACCATAAAAAGAATGCCTTTTGAATAACGGCGCTGGTAGATGTGTCCAGAACCGGGCCAGAGCAGCGCCCAAAAAGCGGCCCACAGTGGGTTGCGTAAATCGATCTCTGCGGGATCGTCGTCAGTATGGATCAATGCATCGTGCCTTTGAGCAAAGCTGTCCGACATCGTTGACATGGAATAATACATTCTCCTATGAAAACGATGTGAGCAACCTTTATACCGACCGCCTGCCAAAGAATTCAATATCCATGGGGGCGGGCTTTTAGGCATTGAAGTATCCCAATAATCGTTCATTTATCGTCTCCTGCCCATTCAAGCTTCGAAATAGACCAAAAAAGGGAAGTACTTTAGCGGGAAAATCTTGGTTGCGGAGGAATTCTCATTGGAGGGCCATGACGGCAACATTTCCCGAAGATTTTTACCCGACAGCAGATTTTCCGCACCTCCTGCTAGTAAAAGAAGTTGGGAAAAATCAGAAAAAATAAAAAAGATCGTACGAAATCCAGTGTCGGTTGCCACTATTTAAGAGTTAGACGGGAATTCACGGCTCCTTTGTCACCGATGTCTCCTGCCGCTGCTGAAGTAGAGTGGCGCGTTTTTGTAAATGAAAAAATAAGAAGGAAAAGCGATGCGCTTAACGCTCAGAACACTGCTTGCCTATCTAGACAATATTCTCGAACTTGACGATAGAGAGCTTCTAGAAAAGAAAGTTCAAGAAAGCGAATTTGCCCAAAATTTAATCAAACGAAGTCGCGAGACAGTGAATAATCAAGAATTGTCGGCATTGGATCCTATTGGCCACAGCATCCGCCAAGATCCTAATGCAGTGGCCGAATATCTCGATAATACAATGGCCCGAGAGCAGATTGAAGAATTTGAACGACAATGTTTAGACAATACTTCGGAGGCCGATACCCGACTTGCTGAAATTACAGCCTGTCATCATATCCTTACGATGGTCTTAGGGGATCCCGTACAATTTGCAGCATCAAGCCGAGAGCGGATGTACAGGATCGGTGAAAGCGAAAAAATAGATCGCCAGACGGATGCTGGGGAATCTAGCCAGGAGCCCATCGCTGGAGTGGAGCAAACAGACACGCACGCGGTAGCCGGATCGGCATCTTCTAACCAGAGCACAACGGATCCCGATGATAGTTTTGATCCGGCTGATTTACTTCCAAGCTCAAAATTACCGGACTATCTCCGCAGTGAGGATAAGCGCAACCGCTGGCTACCGATCATTGCGACGACACTCGTGGCAGCAGTGGTGACAGGCATTTTATTGATTTTGTTTGAACCGAGTTCCTCTGCGATAAACCAAAGTGAAAATGGAGCTGTTGCCAAATCCGATTCCCAGGATGTAGCTGAGAACACATCGTTTTCTCCTGATCAAACTCCCGCGCTGCAAGGAAGCACCCCACCAGTCATTCCAGAGGTGCCGGAAGGAAATAATTCAGAGAAGGTGACCACCAATATATCTGAAAAACCAATACCCTCTGATGCGAGTGAATCCGCAAAGCCCCCAGTCGAAAACAGTAAGCCCAATCAACCAGTAGAGAATTCAGTTACCTCTTCAAATGACGCCGCAAAACCAAACGCTCGTGCAGTACCCGCAGAGGAAAAAGAAGTGTTACCTGAATCCGGGGCCCCTTCCTCAGCGACACAAGAAGATCCACCCTCGAACGACACCTTACCTACAAATACAGAAGAGCCAGTTGAAGCAGAACAACCAACGGCAGGCTCGCAAGACACCGACAAAGATACCAGCAAACTTACTGCCACAGACGATTCGCCTACAGAGGCAGCGGAGGGTGGCAACCAGGTTCTTGGCCGTTTGGTTTCAAGTGACCAAATTTTGCTAGTCTCCCCCGATGGATTTGACAAACTACGCTGGCTTCCCCCGCAATCAAACCTTAAAAAAGGTCAGAAACTCGTAGCGTTACCCACCTTCCGTCCCATCCTCAGTTTGCTTGCGTTCACTGTTGAGCTTGAAGGTGGTTCCATATTGGAGTTACTGGATCTCAATGAAGGGGGCATTCCAACCATCAAATTGTCCTATGGTCGTATGATTGTTCGCACAAACTTTGATGGAGGGATGCTCCACCTCAAAATTAATGATAAGCGGTCTATTACGCTAACGCTTAAAAATACAGAAACGGCGATCGGAGTTGAGGTTTTGCCAGAGACACCCTTAGGTCGTGATCCCGAAACGGCGGAACGCGATTATACGATTGATATCTACACACTGAGCAGCAGTGTGGAATGGCAAGAAGGACCAATGCAGGGAGTGGTTGAGGCGGGCCAACTTCAAAGTCTAGGCCTGATGCCACCCCCAGAGCCGCAATCATTTTCTGTTGCTCCGGAATGGGCAACCAAAGTGCAAATGAGCAAATTGGATGCCAGAGCAGTCCCCGCGATTCGTGACGTTCTCCAAGATGATCGCAACGTAAAACTGAGTTTTTCAGAACTCGTTGAAAAGCGACGACAGGTAGAGGTCAAACAATTAGCTCTCCGGTGTTGTGCCCATATCGGTTATTTTGATCCACTCGTGGAAGCACTTGGGGACGAAAGCATGGATCGCCGGTGGGCAAAATGCGCGACTTACCTTCAAGAGGCAGCCTGGCGTCATCCCGAATATGCTCGCAGAGTACGCGAATCTATGGAGCGTTTGCGCAATGAAAAAGGGGTCGATTTGTATCGAATGCTTTGGGGGTATACCAATGAAGGCCTGCTCAATAATGGCGAGGCTGAACAACTGGTTGAGTTTTTATCAAGCGAGGATTTAGACTTGAGAGTGTTGAGCCATTGGAATTTAAAAACCATTACAGGCAAAGGATACTCTTTTCATCCCAATAAGTCAGAAAGTAAACGACGACAGTCATTAAAAAGATGGCAAGCCCTACTCAACAAGGGAAACATCAAATATGAGCCTAACTAAAAAAATAATTTTATTAGGACTTCGCAACGACGCGATGAAAGTGAAGCTGAACTTCTCTTTCCAGTACTCGCCGGACTCCCTCTATGAGGCAGTGCGGCTCGTTTTTTCTCCCCCCCCACTCAATCACATCCTCAAGGCTAGCTCCCGCCGCTACCTCAAAAGTTGATTGGTAAATAATTTGGTTCCCTGCATCAAGCTCGGGCACAATGAAGTGACAGGTTGCACCGTAGACCAACATCTTGTCACGGTAGGCAGCATGATAAGGATGCACTCCAGGAAAACTAGGCAATAGTCCGTGGTGGAGGTTCATAATTCGCCCTCCTGCAAATGCCCAACATGTCGTTGCTGGTAACACGCGCATGTAGCGGGCCAAGATGATGTAGTCAATTTGCTCCGTATCAATCAGAGAAACAAACCGACCCTCATCGGGTCTTCCCTGAGGATCCCCAATGAAGTTCCAGGGAACATTAAAATCATCGCTTAAATTTTCACATTTTTGGTGATTACTAATGAGCATTACTGGCGTAGCTGAAATCTTTTCTTCTCGAATGTTTTCTAGCAACGCCCGTGCCGATTCCGATTGATGGCTCACGCAGATTGCTATGCGTGGTCGGCTAATATTTGTATCTGGTGACCAGACACGGACCTCAAGTCCTTTCATAGATCCAATTTTAGTGAGCGAATTTTTAAGCTGCCCCAGCGCAGCAGGGTCGATATGGATTCGCAACATCATTGCAAATTGACTTGCAGCATCACGATCATACATCTGAATTTCCGCAATATTTGCCCCCTCACCAGTGACATAATGAATGATAGGGTCGGCTAATCCGCGGTGATCAGGACCGAGTGCCGTGATGATGACTTGCAAAATAACATTCCTTTTCTTCGCCTGCCGAATGAACGGACTTTCTGCCGTCGAATTATCGAATCCATTTTATGGAAGCAATCATCATTATGTAGATCATAAATGCCCGTTTCATTTTTGCCACCCGCTCTTTAACCGCTGGTACATTCTCTATCATTCTGATAGGCTGTGCCCGTGCATTTGGCTGATAAACAAAGCAGCATTGTTCTTTATAGGGCTTAGAAAGAAAGCGTAGTTGGAGGATAAATTCGGTGAATCATAAGCCAGATCGGAATGAGCTTAAGGCAGGCCAGGTTCTATGTGAATTTTGTACTGGCAAGTGCTGTCGCTATTTTGCTCTGCCGATAGATGAACCAGATGAATGGAAAGATTATGAGTATATTCGCTGGTATATGGTACATGGAGAAACAACGATTTTCTGCGAAGATGACGACTGGTACCTGATGGTCCACAACGAGTGCGATCATTTGCTTGAAGACAATCGTTGTGGAATTTATGAAACTCGCCCACAGATTTGCCGTGATTATACGACCGATGAATGTGAGTATGAGGACGATTGGACCTATGATCGGTATTGGGAAACGCCAGAACAGATGCAGGATTATATGGATGCTGTGCTTCCGACGAAACGCGGTCACGGTATTCGCAGCGCCCAACCCCCGCTATTACCGGTTCTTGGCTAAATAGAAGGTTTGTCTTTTGCCTTTGATTACGCCACGCACGCTCAAGGGATTTCGAGATCACTTGCCTGAATCGATGCTGCAACGCGAGCAGTTGATCGATACGGCAAGGTGCGTGTATCAGTCTTACGGCTTTTCGCCAATCGATACGCCTGCCCTTGAATACGAGGAAATACTTCTCGGTAAAGGTAGCGAAGAAACGGACAAACAAGTTTATTGTTTTGAGGATCATGGAGGACGTCGCGTTGGCCTGCGTTTCGACTTAACGGTGCCGCTGGCAAGATTTTCCGCACAGCATATAGGGGAATTGGGTACACCCTTGAAGCGCTATCAAATTGCCCCCGTTTGGCGGGGAGAGAATACGCAGAAAGGTCGGTATCGGGAATTCGTACAGTGCGATTTTGATACAATCGGCACCAAGAGTATCATCGCAGACATTGAAATCGCGTTGGTCATCCACGATCTTTTTATCGCTTTAGGATGTGAGTCTTTTAAGATTCACATTAATAATCGCAAGATACTTACCGGCTTACTTTCCTCACTCGGGATCGAGGATCAGACGGTAACCATGCTACGCTGTTTAGATAAGTTGTCGAAAGTAAGTCGTGAAAAAGTCGCTGAGGAGATGTTAGCGACAGAGGGTATTAAAAAAGAAGAGGTCGCATCTTTGCTGGCCCTGACAGAGATTACGGGTACAAGCGAAGAGGTACTTAAAGAAACCCAGAGTCTGGTCACCGGCAATGCGGTCTTTTCTGCTGGCATTAATGAACTTACCCAGTTGGTGCATGGGCTTGCTGCCGCAGGTGTCCCTGACTCAAGAGTGCATCTCGATTTGTCAATCGCCCGCGGATTGGACTATTACACGGGCAGCATTTTTGAGACATTTCTTGATGCCCTTCCAGAAATAGGCAGTGTCTGTTCTGGTGGCCGCTACGATCATCTTGCGGAAACTTACACCAAAACAGAGTTACCGGGAGTCGGTGCCTCACTTGGCCTTGATCGTTTACTTGCAGCAATGCAAGAAATTGGTGCCCTGGAGGGCACACCGATAGCGGCTGACATCTTAATCGTCTATTTCGATCCCGAGCGGAGCGATGACTACCTCCAGTTGGCCCGTCAGTTACGACTCTCCGGCTTGCGAGTCGAGATGTATGTAGAGCCAAAAAAAATTGGACAACAGTTAAAATATGCAAATCGTCGTGGTCACCGGCTTGCGGTGATCGCAGGGAGCGAGGAACTAGAGCAAGGTGTTTGCCAGATAAAAGATCTTCACACAGGGGTCGCTGAGCAGGTTTCTCTTCAGGGAGGCTATGACACGTTGGTCCGCGCGCTCAAACAGAAATTAGCCGACTAAGTATCTTTTTTTATACCGGCATTGACTGTTTGCTGCTTCGCTCCTGGAGGTGGTTCAGCAATGCGTTTCCAAACCTGATAGGTTTGATCACCTGATTGAAATTGTGTTGGTCGTGGTGTCCCCGGTTGCGAATAAGCACGGCGAAGTGTATCGGCACTGACTTCATAAATTCCCTTGATTACGGTCTCTCCGTCGGAGAGGGTAACGTCGAATGCTTTGGGTTTCTGTTGGGAATAAAGTTGGAACGAGTACTCATCGTCCACCTGTTGTGCGCCAATCCGCAGTTTCAATCGATAGCGTTTTCCACTAACAATTCGGATTCCTTGTCGCTGTCCTTTGGGAGCGGGTGCCGCAATGTTGCTGCGATAATAAACAAAATCAACCAAATTCCACTTTCCCTGCATTAAGATTAAGTCGCCATCGATTTTCTCTCGCGATCCATCGTCGGCCTCAATCATTGTGATTTTCCCAAAGAAGGAAACCACCACGAGGACAACTGTAAGAATCAGCCTGATTTGAGCAAAGTGGATGTGTGACGATTGCATGCACCCATTTTAACAAGCGATCCCCGAAGTCCCAAATGCAAACAAACCCTGCGATCTTCTGATCGCAGGGTTTGGGTTAGACCGCATTGTGTCAGGATTATGTCAGGAAATCCCACCAGGGACTGCCCCAACGATTAATACATGTCGTAGTCGCCACCATGACCACCGGCTGACTTTTTATTGTCTTTAGGCTTCTCTGCGATGAGGGCATCACTCGTCAGCAGGAGGGTAGAAACACTCGATGCGTTCTGAAGAGCCGTACGTGTAACCTTGGTCGGGTCAATCACACCCGCCTTGACGAGATCCTCGTAGGTGTCGGTGGCTGCGTTGTAACCAATATTTCCTTCTTCCTGAAGCACTTTCTCACAAACGATGCCGCCATTCTGACCGGAATTGTCGGCAATGGAGGTCAAAGGTGCCCGACAGGCCCGTACGACGATGTTGTAGCCAACCACTTCATCTTGTGAGAGACCTTTTTTGGGAGAAACGCTACTGGAGGCACGGAGAAGTGCGACACCACCACCTGGAAGAATACCTTCCTCAACGGCAGCCCGAGTCGCATGGAGTGCATCTTCCACACGAGCCTTCTTCTCCTTCATTTCACTTTCAGTCGCAGCACCCACATTGACCTTGGCTACGCCACCAGAGAGTTTTGCCAGTCGCTCTTCCAATTTTTCACGATCGTAATCGCTCGTAGCATTGTCGATCTCAGCCCGAATCTGATCGATTCGACCCTTAATATCTTTGCTTTTACCAGCACCTTCAATGATCGTGCAGTTGTCCTTATCGACAATCACTTTTTTGGCACGTCCAAGATCGGTAATGGGAAGATTTTCTAATTTAATTCCAAGGTCTTCGAAAACAGCAACTCCTCCGGTGAGTACGGCAATATCTTCGAGCATTGATTTGCGGCGATCGCCATAGCCAGGGGCCTTTACAGCACAACAGGTAAACGTGCCACGCAATTTATTGATCACCAGGGTTGCGAGTGCTTCACCCTCTACATCTTCGGCGACAATCAACAGCGGCTTGGAGGCATTTGCGACGGCTTCAAGTACTGGTACCAGATCTTTTACGTTTGTGATCTTCTTTTCAAAAACCAAAACATAGCAGTCTTCCAATTCAGCAGCCATCGAACTCGGATCGGTCACAAAGTAGGGCGACAGGTATCCGCGATCGAACTGCATCCCTTCAACCCATTCGACCTCGGTTTCCAGACTTTTACCCTCATCAACAGTGATGACTCCGTCTTTGCCCACCTTTTCCATTGCTTCGGCGATTAATTTCCCAATTTCATGGTCGTTGTTCGATGCGATTGCACCGACTTGGGCCATTTCCTTTTTCGTCTTAATCTGAATCGAGGCATTTTCGAGATATTCACTGATGTCAGAAATCGCGCTTTCAATTCCGGTCTTGAGTCCCACCGGGTTCACTCCAGCGACGACCGCCTTCAGCCCTTCATTAAAGATTGCTTCAGCCAGGACAGTTGCCGTGGTCGTTCCGTCACCTGCAACGTCGCTGGTTTTCGAGGCGACTTCGCGCACCATACGGGCACCCATATTTTCATAAACATCTTCCAGGTCGACTTCTTTCGCCACAGTAACACCATCTTTGGTGACTGTAGGGGACCCGAAACTTTTCTGCAAAATAACATTGCGACCCTTGGGGCCCAGCGTCACTTTGACAGCCCGGGCCAATTTGGAAACGCCACGTCGCATCGCGTCGCGGGCTTCTTGGTCAAATGCAATCATCTTGGACATGAATCATACTCCTTAAAGGACCGAGCAATCGGTTTTGATCAGATTATGGATTGTTCTTTATTCAATGACAGCCAGAATGTCATCTTCCCGCATGAGCAGTAGCTCTTCGTCGCCTACCTTGAAACCTTCTCCTGCATAACTCGAAAACAGGACCCGGTCACCGACTTGGACCTGCAATGCACCACGACTACCGTCGTCGAGCAGTCGACCTGGGCCGATACTCAAAATAGTGCCTCGGGCTGGTTTATCTTTGGCAGATTCGGGTAGGACAATCCCCCCGGCTGTTGTCTCTTGCGAGCCTTCGCGCTCCAGGACAATGCGGTCACCGAGCGGCTGAATGTTGATTTTAGAACTGGATTTTTTCTTTGCTTTGGTCGCGGTAGCCATCGACTTGTTTTACCTCCCTAGTGGACGCGGCATGGAACAGGGGCAGGACCGAAATTGCCTGTACATCGCCGAACCATTCACTCGCAGCGCGTGTTCCCGGGAACAAAAACCCATAGAACACATGCCAGAAGAACCGATCCGGGCAAAAGACAACCCAGTCTGCCACTATTGGCGCGGGATACCCCGCACTCATATTTAACGCAATCCGCGCGCCAAGGATTCTCTCTGCCGAGAATTTTACTTCTAAAGCACTATATTTCATGGATTTAGCTCCCTCAAAGCATTTACGCCGCCGAATGGGATTTCTCAAGAGCCCCGCCCACGCACCGCAAGAACTGCCATTTTGACAGTCTCGTCGCGGCCCAGGCAATCTTCTCCCCCACTCCCACCAAGGCAACCTGTGCGCGGGGAAAAAGGGTATCCTCACTCCCATCGCACTCGTTCCTCCAAGCTGCCGACCATGTCCGACCCTACTCCACTCGATCGCCAAGCGATGCTTGCCCGTCTTGCTGATGAGGCATTCGATATTTTGGTGATTGGTGGTGGTGCGACGGGTCTGGGTGTTGCGGTCGATGCAGCCAGTCGCGGTTATCGAACGGCACTCGTTGAGGCGCACGATTTTGCCAAGGCAACTTCGAGCCGTAGTACTAAGCTCGTCCATGGTGGCGTACGTTACCTGGAACAAATGAATTTTTCGCTGGTCACCGAAGCACTCCGCGAACGAGGCATCATGGCCCGCAACGCGCCCCATCTGGTGAGCAATCTTGCTTTCGTAGTCCCACGCTATAAATGGTGGGAGGGTCCATTTTATGGAATCGGAATGAAACTCTACGATGCACTAGCCGGGGAATTGAATATTGCAACCAGCCAGAGTTTGGACCGAGAAGAAACGATCAATGCAATTCCCAACGTACAGCAAGATGGCCTTCTCGGAGGAATCATGTATTACGATGGCCAATTCGATGATGCCCGCATGGCCATTACATTGATGCGTACGGCAGTATCGCACGGAGCCGCGATTGCGAACTATTGCCAAGTAACCGACATTCTCAAACACAATGATCATATTAACGGAGCCCGAGTCCATGATGTAGAATCTGAAACGACTTTTGAGATTCACGCCAAAGTGGTTATTAATGCCACGGGAATTTTTTCAGACACAATTCGCCGTTTAGATGCCCCTAATGCCCCACCACAGATTGAGCCAGCACAGGGGGTACATCTGGTACTGCCTGCGTCTTTTCAACCGGGAAAAAACGCGATCATGGTTCCTCACACCGATGATGGTCGCGTTTTATTTGTCATTCCGTGGCACGATCGTGTCATCGTTGGCACGACGGATACCCCACGCGAGTTGGCGGAAATCGAACCGCGGGCGTTACCCGAAGAAATTGGTTTTATTCTTCGTAATGCGGGCCGCTACATGCACCGTGAACCCGCATTGGCAGATATTCTGAGCGTTTTTGCCGGACAAAGACCACTCGTGCATCCCGAAGGTCGCTCGCCGGATAGTAAATCGATTTCACGTTCGCACGAAGTGTTCGTCAGCCAAAGTGGCTTGGTGACAATTGCAGGGGGTAAGTGGACAACCTACCGAAAAATGGCGGAGGATACCCTTACGCATGCGATCCCGGTAGGCGGTCTTCCTGATGTGGCATGTCGAACGGAAAAATTGTCCTTACAGGGTGCTCCTGATGAGCATCAAAATATTCGCGATCTTCAAGACCCGCTTCGTTACTATGGCAGCGATGCGACTGTTATCGAAAAAATTGCATCGGAAAACTCAATCTACGCCGAGCCTTTGCATCCCCATTTACCCTATTGCGGTGCCGAGGTGGTTTGGGCGATCAGGCATGAAATGGCGATCCGCCTTGAAGATGTGCTCGCTCGGCGCACGCGGGCACTTTTACTTGGTGCAGAGGATTCAAAAAAAGCCGCCCCCCGTACAGCTGAAATAATGGCTGAGCAACTCGGACACGACAATCACTGGGTTGGCCGCCAGTTAAAAGAATACACAACTCTTGCCGATGGCTATGTCATTTCGAACGAACTGTAGACCAAGCGTAAGATTTTCCGGTTTCTCGATTTTTATGAGTGCGTAACGATGTGTGGCCGCTTCACGCTGAAAACTCCTGTCGCCGCGATCCGTCGCCAACTTTCTCTTTTTTCATTGACCTCAAGCAATCCCGTTTTGTCGCGCGTGCGACCACGCTATAACATTGCCCCGAATGACAAAGTACTCGTTATTCGCTGTGCGGATACCGAGGCAGGAGCCCGGAAAGACCAGGCGATTCCAGCAGTGGAACTTGTAGAAATGCATTGGGGCACTGTGGTTTCCTCTCCATCGCATAACAATAAAACGATCATCAATACGCGCATCGAAACGCTCATAGAAAATCAACAGTTTCGAACCACTCCGTTCCCGCGGCACTGCTTGATTGTTGCGGATGGCTATTACGAGTGGAAAAACACCGACGGAAATAAAATCCCCCACTACTTCTACCGTACTAAAGGGAGACTTTTTTTGTTTGCTGGCATGTGGGAATGCAGAGGGCTTGCACCGCAGACGTTACAGGACGCTGTTGATTCCTGTACGATCATCACACGTCCTGCGAATAAATGGACTGCCCAAATACACGACCGTATGCCGGCAATACTCGATATGACAACTGGTTTCGACTGGCTTGTAAACAGCCAGGCGCTCGCCGAAGTACAACAATCTTTCAAGGTACCCCCCGCGGATTGGCTCAACATGCACACAGTGCATACACGCGTCAACCGTGTCGGATTCGATCACCCCTCGTGTGTGGAGCCTATGGATTTCCATAGACAAAAGTCACTTTTTTAGCCTCAATAAGGCGACCGGCAAATTTTGGGCCAAAGTAAAAAATATTATGTTCAAAAGGTTGGCTGAATTCTTTCTATAGTTAGGGTCTTCTTTTTGCCGATGAAGAAAATTGTGTCCGAGAAGAAGTGATAAAAAATAAATTTTTTCTACCATCATTTCCTCTTGATTCCAGACTAAAATTTATCTATTCAACTACACAACCTTTCGGTTACCAATTCCGTCGGAGGGACTAACCAATAGCGTTGGCTTGGGATCAGTAAAAGCTGTGCAAAGCACCGCGGATCTCCGCCATTCTCGCAGCGACCTCCACCGTCGCAATGGGCCGAAAGTTTATGAGGCTGCGGTTTTCTCTACGGAGGGAACCAGCGGCCTTTTTTATTGCACCATTTTTTTCCTTTCCGTAGTCGAGGCCGCGGACCTCTTGCTGCAGAAGTTACTCCATACGGGGTTCATCATTAGTGCGCATAGAGGCAGTCCGCAGCAGAATGGCTTGCATTTGGGAGATAAATTCTCCGCGCACGTAAACGCGATCGCAACCAGCTTGTTCGGCCAGTTCTAATTTTTTCAAATGTACATGAGGACCAAAAGCAATCACTTCGACATGCGCGTGCAATGATCGGGCCCACTCAGTAACTGCTTCGACATCAACTCCGGCTAGTGTAAGATCGACTACCACCAGTTCAGCAGGAAATTGTTTCCATGTTGCCCACAGACTTTCCATAGAGGGTACTGAGCGGAAGGAGATGTGCAGCGGTTCAGCGACTCCGCCAACACGGGAAGTAACCAATAAATCTCCAGACAAAAGTAATAAACGCATAAAGTTATCTCGTCTTGTTCAGGTTTCAGCGCCCTGTTTTCAGCGCCCTTTATCGTACTCATAGGGCAATCTCTCTCTTTGCGACCCTCGCCTCTTCGCCACTTGATTTTTTAAGAATAAACTAGGCAACTCGACGGTACTGGTTTTACATCTTTTGTAGCACACACAGAAGCCGATACATTGAAAGCAATCCAATCAGTCCAGTTGGTCCTCAGCCACTATCCAAGCGATTGCCGTTCCAGAAAGATCCAATCACTTGGTTCAGCAGGCGGATTTAGTGGCGCCGAATTTTGGAAAGTATTGAGCCCGCGGGGGCCTCTTTGTTTGCGAAAGTGGCCAAAGGAACATCCTAGTCAAAGCCGGATCGATTTTATTCATCGTTTGCTTGAGCATGTGGTAAAAAAAAGTTTTACCCTGGTTCCTGCACCGATCGGTTTAGATACCGGTTCCCCTCACACTTATTTACAGCACGAAGGGCACTTTTGGGAACTTGCCCGGTGGATGCCGGGCCGCGCAGATTATCAAGAGAATCCGTCGACTGAAAAACTAAAGGCTGCTGCACAGGCTCTGGCAGCCTTTCATAAAGCAGCATCGAGTTTTATCAGTCCATCCCCACATTTAGACATTGCCCCCACCGTACAAGAGAGGCTAGCACAGGCAACTTCTTGGATTCAGGGTGACTTAGCGCAATTAGAAAAATATTCTAACCAGTCACAAATCATAGAAATTAAAGAACTTCCACAGTGGAGCCATCTGATCGTTGATCAAGCCAAACGACAGATTGATGATATAAGATCAGAGTTAAATTCCATCCGTGATAGCAAGGTGCCTATTCAAGCCTGCATCCGTGACATCTGGCATCAACATATCTTGTATTGTGGGGAGGGAGTTTCGGCTGTAATCGATTTTGGCGCCGCCCGTCCCGATACAGTGGTAACGGATCTGGTGCGCCTTTTGGGAAGCCTTGCTGTAAGCAACAAAAGTAAATGGAAATGTGGTCTCGATGCGTACGAATCGGTTTACCCACTCAATCCGCAGGAGCGACTGCTCATTGGCCCCCTCGATCGAAGTGCAGTCCTCTTGTCCGGATTGAATTGGCTTCGATGGCTCTACGTAGAAAAGCGCAACTTTTCAAACGAAACAGCCGTTGCGATGCGTTTGAAGCAAATTGTTGCCAGGCTTGGAAAATAATGGAGTTGAACCACACTGATAGCACAGTTCGGGACCGATTTGGGCACCAAATTCAGTTGTGTCACGCGCGAATGCGAACCGATAATGCAGGGGAATATTACATTGACCGTAAAGGCAAACTAGCAATAGAATGGGTAGGCGGCCCGCTCTCTTTAGTTTGAAGGTGACGTTTAATGCCCCGATTTCAGTGGCTCTCTGTGTTCTCCCGCGCGGTTTTCACCGTTTGCTCGCTTGTTGCCATCGCGCTGATTTCATCCGCCGAAACATCCTTATTGGCAGCGGACCGCGTCGAGGTATCGGCACAAATTGTCTCTAAAGAGGGTGGCCAACAGGCGGAGCTACAGATTACTGCCCGCATCCAGCCAGGCTGGCATATTTATTCCATTACCCAAAAGCCAGGTGGACCAAAGCCGACGCGGATCAATCTCGTAGCGTCTGATCGCTATCGCATCCTCGGCAAGTTTGTGGCCGTCCCTCCAGCGACGATCCACCATTATGATTTTTGGCCCGATCTTGATGTCGAAGAGCACGAAGACCAAGTAACGTGGTCTGTTCCGGTGGAAGCTATCGGACCGGAGGGCTGGCGTGGGGTTACCATTTCGGGCGATATCCAAGGGCAGGTTTGTAAAGACTTATGTGTAAATTTTTCACAATCGTTTGAAGTGAAAGCAAGCAGCGATTTACTGAATTTGCTCAGTGTGGGTATCGCAAACACAACAACAAACCATAACGAAGTAGGATCACAATCTTCTGTGGCACCGCCCTTTTCCCAGGCCGGGGAACTTATTATTCAACTGGCGTCGGCGATGCTCGCGGGTGTTTTTCTCAATGTAATGCCCTGTGTGCTACCAGTGATCGGCTTGAAGGTTATGTCCTTCGTTCAGCAAGCTGGTGAAAGTCGCAAAAGAATTTTTGCACTGAACGCCTGGTTCTCACTCGGACTAATGTCAGTATTTTGGGCTTTGGCAACGTTAGCGGTCGGAGTTCGGTTTGCGACGCAAGGTGATTTGGAATTTGGTTGGGGAGAACAATTCCAATTTACTTCTTTCAATATTATTTTGACTTCGGTCGTTTTTGCATTTGCTTTGTCTTTCCTTGGGGTATGGGAAATTCCAATTCCAGGATTTGTTGGCAGCAGTTCGGCCAACGAAGTCGCAGAGCGTGAAGGCGCAGCAGGGGCTTTTATAAAGGGTGTCTTAGCAACCGTGTTGGCCACCCCATGTGTTGGCCCACTTCTCATTCCGGCAACAACATGGGCCATCCAGCAACCGGTGTGGCTAACCTATACCGCATTTACGTTCATTGGCCTCGGCATGGCATCTCCTTATTTGGCAATCGGTGCTTACCCGCGGCTTATGTCGTTTTTGCCAAAGCCTGGAAATTGGATGGTCGCCTTCAAGCAAATCATGGGCTTCGTCTTAATGGGTACAGTCGTATGGTTGTTTTCTTCACTGAGCGATCAGTACCACACTGAATTATTAGCACTTTTAGTGTCGATTGGTTTTGCCTGTTGGGTAGTCGGGCGGTTACCCGTCACAGTCAGTGCATCAATACGATTCCAGTCTTGGGGATGGGCGATCGGCGCCGTTGCTTATGTGGCGGTGGTCGCCTTCGGCACCGACCGATTGATAATACCGGTTGCCACGATTGTGGCTGCCTTCGCAATCGCAGTATGGATTTTGATGCAACTTTCTGAAAACGCATCAATAAAAGTAAAAGCCTGGTGCTGGTCTGGCGCAATTGCCGTGCTGTTGATTTCTACCACGATAAGTTACTTTGCTTTACAGCACTCAGAGTTGCCATGGGAGCCGTTCAGTCGAGCCGAATTGAATACTTATCTTCGTAATGGTCAAACAGTACTCGTCGATTTCACAGCAGATTGGTGAGCGAGTTGTAAAACGAATGAGGCGGTCGCCTTAAATACAAAGACTACAATGGGGCTTGTCAGTAAATACAATGTCAAAACATTGAAGGCCGACACCACGCACGATGCCCCAGAAGTCGAAAAGTTTCTGGTTGAACTCGGTAATATAAATAAGCAAATTCCTTATTTGGTCATTTATCCACCAGACGGTCGAAAGCCGATCATTTTGAATGGGCCTATTTTACAGAGCGATGTCACAAAGGCACTGCAAGAGGCAGGCCCGTCGCTGCGTGTAAAGCGTACAGCGATGACGGAGTAACTTTGCGTTATCGATGAAGCATGAATTTTTATCGCAAAGTACTTATCGCAAAGTACTTATCGCAAAGTACTTATCGCAAAGTACTTATCGCAAAGTACTTATCGTAGTGCCGTAGACGCATTTTGCGACGGGATCATAATTACCCCGCTACTTCTGCTTTGGAAGCGGTGTTGTTCGTGCTGCTTGATGTGCTGCATTTTGCAGCCAAGTGGTCTGCGATCCATCCATAGCAAATCCTTGAGAACCAAGAGAGCGAATTGCCGAATCAGGAACTCTTTGAAGAGGTGTGTAGCTCGGATGGTGCGACTCTTTGTAGGGGCTATTGGACCGAGCGTTGTAGCAGCAGATCATCGCCCATCGAGGTTGCGATGAATCATTCTGATCACTGCGGTGCAATAAGTTGGCGTGGAAGAAAAACACATCGCCAGGACGCATCAGTATTTTTTTTGCGGGGTAACTTTTGAGAATAGCTTGCATACGCTCAGGATCCACCACAGCTTGCTGCCCAGTGCGTTGGTGGTCAATTCTTCCTAGCGTATGACTTTGTGGAATAACTTGCAGACACCCATTTTCTTCCGTGGCAGCGTCGATCGCTATGAAGCAACTCGTGAGGCGGGGCTGCAGGAGCCCGTTGTTGTACCAATAACCGTAGTCTTGATGCCATTCCCAGACGCCTCCGGTCCCGGCATCTTTCATGATCATTTTCGAATGGTAGTGGTAGGGCTCCTCTTCAAGGATCTGTTCGGCAACATTCACAATCCGCTCACAACGGGCAAACATCCCGTAAATAGCATCCCCAGGATGGTTCCACACTGAAAGACGAACGGGATTTCCATTTCCATCGAGCTTTCCAAAAGCATGGGACTGGAGTTGGTCATCCGATTGTGCAGTCGCACGTAGAAGATTGATCTCATCTTGGGCGAAATGGGACTGGAGCAGCAAATACCCGGTTGCACGATATTGGTCAATTTGTGCAGGTAGAAGTTGAAAAGACATACGGCCCACGCCCGAAATTTCTTACAATCATGCAACGGATGGTAAAAACGAACGACGCCGAATTATACGGCATTTGCCTATTTTTAGCTACTTTGTCTCCATTCATTCTCTGGAAGCGATCCGCCATACATCCCCAATCAGGTAAATATTTCTCCACTAGGTCATTTTCTCCGACTGGTGTCTAATTTAAAATTATTTTACCCATTGAAGACTTTTACGAGTCTGTCGAGACAGCTTTTTATATTCGTGTAAAACCACAACATTGCAAAATACCAATGACAGAAAAAAGAGTACCGGCTGTGGGCATTGACCTGGGGACCACCCATTCGGTTGTTGCTTACCTCGATAACGAAGGCCGCCCCACGACGATCCATAATTCAGAGGGTGGAATTACCACACCAAGCGTCGTATTTTTTGACGAAACAGGTCCGGTAGTCGGGAAAGAGGCTGCACGTACCGCCGCCTTTGAACCAGAATTGATCGCACAATTTGCCAAACGTGATATTGGCGCTGCCGCTTATAAAAAGAAAGTGGCCGGTAATACCCTTCCTCCAGAAGTTGTGGAAGCAATTATTTTAAGAAAACTGAAAGAGGATGCAGAACTTATTTTGGGCGAAATTAACGATGTCGTTATTACAGTTCCGGCCTACTTCAACGAACCGCGACGGAAAGCAACACAGGATGCAGGAGAACTGGCTGGATTTAATGTTCTCGACATCATCAATGAACCGACTGCAGCGGCACTCGCTTACGGAGTTCTCCAAAATTTTTCTCCATCGGGTGAATCTGTAGAAGGTAAAGAAACAGTTCTGGTTTACGATCTTGGGGGTGGGACATTTGATGCGACGTTAATGGAACTCAATGGCTCGCAATTTACAGCGATAGCGACTGCGGGCGATGTACACCTTGGAGGTATTGACTGGGACAAACGTATTTTTGAATACGTTTCGGCTCAGTTTGTGGAAAAATTTCAACTCGATCCTCGTGAGGACGACTCGGCCGCCGAACGCCTGCGACAATCAGCAGAGGTTGCAAAAATGGCGCTCACTGTCCGCAACGTATATAAAATACATTCCGAGTATGAAGGGAAACGTTTGAGACTCGATTTAACGCGAGAGAAATTTCAGGAATTAACCCAGGATCTCGTTGAGCGTACACTCTTTACAATTCGCAGGATGCTGAAAGAAGCATCGAGAAATTGGGAAGACATAACCCGGATATTACTTGTGGGTGGTTCTACGCGGATGCCCATGGTCATTGAGGCACTTGAAGCAGAATCGGGTGTTGTAGTCAATCGTTCGCTTTCGCCGGACGAGGCCGTTGCTCATGGCGCAGCCGTCTATGCTAACTTTGTACTCGCTAGTCAACGCAACGAAGATACAGATCTCCTTGTTCAAAACGTCAATTCACATGACTTGGGCGTTCTTGCCGTAGAGGCCAGCACTGGTATGCCGCGCAGAAAAATACTTATTCCTAAAAATTCGGCTTTGCCGGCGAAAGGATCAGGAAGCTTTAAGACGCGTGATGAAAATCAGCAAACGATTGCCGTAAATGTGATTGAGGGGGGTGATGCAAGCGGCAGGAATTCGACAAAGATTGGTGCATGTGTTGTTTCAGATCTTCCAGAAAATCTTCCGGAAAAAACGGCGGTAGAAGTCGAATTCAAATATTTAGAAAATGGCCGTCTGAAAGTAGATGCGAATATTCCAGGCACCGATGTGCAAGCGACCCTTGAAATTGAGCGTGCGGCAGGACTTTCTGAAGAGAAGATGGAGTATTGGGCAAACTGGATTTCTGAGGGAGCGATCCTCATCCCAGTGGAAGCTGTTGTTGAAGAGTTTGAAGAAATTGAGCAGGAAGCTGCCGCCAGTCCAGACGAGGAGATTGATTTTACCGGTGCGGAAGAAACAGCACCCTTTGAGCCTGCCGAACAAGTGGCCGATGAGGCAGAGGAAGAAGAGGAACAAGGCATCAAAGCAGATGGGTTCTTTTCCGCAGAGCCCGAAAGCGAAGATGCCGGTGACGGGTTGGAGGGATTAGTGACAGACGAATCAGAGCCACAAGGCGATGTTGGCCCCGACGATTCAGGTCTGGCTGATTTTTTCAAAGATTTACAGTCGTAGGGCGGAATACGCCAATAAAAAATTTGGCCCCTGTAGTTGCCCTGACCACGGCATTCGCACCCTTGAGGATGCTGGTGTTGCCTGTTTTTGGCTTGGCTCAGACAAAGGCCATCCTGGTAGACTCAAAACCTTGTTTGATTATCTGGGTAAATAAGGAGGCATGGATCAACTATCTCTGCTAGCAAAAATAAAACCAAATCCTGTGAGCGGTGTATGCTGTTTAACGCAGTTAATCTGTATTACCTCCTTTTACCCTTTCGAGTACCTCGTCTAAACTTTATCACATGTTGATGACGAATTAAGGACACGAGGGAACATCTGCGTTTCAGGAAATAGATGGGGATCGAAGAAGTGCTGCAAAGATTATCGATGAAGGTGTGCTGGCTATCCAGGCAGGGATTTTTGCTCGCAGGGATCCTTGCGACTGTGTTTGCTGCCGGCCAAGTCAATGCGCAGGAATGGGCAAACAAAATGTTTGACCATTTAGAGTACGATTTTGGCAGTCTCGCACGAGGAGCAAAATCGGAACACCGATTCACCATCAAAAATAACTTTAAAGAAGACATCCACATCGCAAGCGTTCAATCGAGTTGTGGTTGTACGATCCCTCAAGTGACTAAAGAAGTTCTTGCTTCCGGCGAAGAAGCTGAACTTATTACCGATTTTGATACAGTTAAATTTAAAGGATCCCATTCTGCCACAATTACGGTTACCTTTGCGGCACCATTTTCCGCGGAGGTCCGTTTGCAGATACGTGGCTATGTGCGGCAGGATGTAGTTTTTGAACCGGGACGTATCGAATTTGGTCAGGTTCCCGTCGCGAAAGGTGCCAATCAGAGCGTAGCAATTACGTATGCGGGCCGGGATGGCTGGAAAATCGAAGACGTTCGGAGTGCCAGCGACAATTATGAAGTCGAGTTGCAAGAAACCGAGAGATCAGATAGCCGGGTTGAATATGATATGCTCGTGCGACTCAAAAAGAATGTGCCTACCGGTTATCTGAAAGATCAACTTACTTTAGTCACCAACGATACGGAACGCCGGTATATTTCGCTTACAGTGGAAGGTAAAGTCGTTCCGGCAGTCGATGTGGAACCAAAATCTCTCCATCTAGGAGTTGTGCGGCCCGGTGAATCGGTGACCAAACAACTTGTGGTTCGAGGGACAACGCCTTTTCGCATTCTCGATGTTGCGTGTGAAAAGCCAGACGACTGTTTCCAGTTTACTTCGAACGACAAAGAGCGAAAGTTACATCTTATTCCGGTGACTTTCACAGCGAGTGATACACCAGGAAAAATTGTCGAAACAATTCAGATTACGACTGGGTCACCAGGTGAAACAAACGCTGATGAGAAGAACGCCCTCAAGGTCGTAGCGCACGTGGAAGTCTTAAAAGACTAGTGCATGCAGGGACATATTCTTCTCCCCTCCTCCTTATTCCACCTGGTCAAGTGCACTTATCTTTGTGTTGTCTCTATGACTGCGTTGTCTCTACGACTCTGGCGCAGGCAACCGAAATCTCCTTCTTTGTTTCCCCGTCAGCAGCGTATTGCGACGGGTCTTTTATTGATGCTCGCCAATATCTGGCTGGTTAACTTCCTGTAACCACACTTTGAAAGCATTCTCCGGTAAGAGTTGGATGATTGGCGATGCTTTTCCAAAGAAGCAAAGGACACCGAGTCCAAGCGTAAGCCCTACGATGCCGAAAAAGACGATACCAAATAGATGAACAAAAGGGGAACTGCTTCGACGTTTTTTAGAAGCAATCGCCCCACCGCTCGCCAGCGATGGTGTGAATAAAGGACTTAGTGCTTGGTGAGAAAAGGCAGGCGCGTCTTCATTATGTTCTCGCCGCGGATCAAAATTATTTCCGGCTTCGCCAGCTAAAACGCCCTCCTGCTTGATGACGGGAACGACATCCGCAGGCAATCCACGACCAGTGTTTTGATTCTCCTCCCGGATCGAAGGGCCAACCGAGTTCGTAACAATAATCGTGGGAAGATTCCCAGGATAGGTCTGCTGTAGTCCAAAGGAGCGTTTGCAGAGTGGGCATTCAACGTCAGCAGTCTCCAGGGTGCCGTACGGTACTCCCAGTTCTTTTGAGCAGTGCGGACACCGCGTGATCCCAGTCATTCTTTAACGCCCGCAGGTTATTAATATTTGTTGTCCAATATTAGCATCCGGCTATCGATTTCATCAACGAAAGTGCCAAACCATAGGTATCACAAAGCGTATATTTCAGAAACTTTATTTCTTAAATAGTTTACAAGATATCGATGTGTAAGCGGTTCCCCCGTCACGAGTGTAACCAATTCGCCCGCCGAGTAACATTGTCCCTGCTGATGAATATGCTCTTGTAACCAATGGCGAAATCCATCGAAGTGCCCAGCGGAGATTTGTGCGCTTAAATCACCAAGATCACTTTCACATTTTGCGAAGAACTGTGCGCTGTAGAGATTACCCAAGGCATAGGTTGGAAAATATCCAAATGCTCCACCACTCCAGTGAATGTCTTGAAGGACACCCTCCGTAAAAGTCCTTGGTCGTATCCCCAAATACGATTCATATTTATCATTCCATGCTTCAGGAAGATCAGCAATCGACAGGTGCTCGTCTAAAAGTAACTGTTCTAATTCAAAGCGGATCAAAATATGAAGGTTGTAGGTTACCTCATCTGCTTCCACACGAATAAGCGAAGGGGTAACGGTATTTATTGCGCTATAAAAAGCATTGAAAGAAACATCATGAAGGGCTTTAGGAAACACGTTTTGAAGACGAGGAAAATAGTAGGTCCAGAAGTCTCGACTGCGACCGATTTGATTTTCCCAGATGCGCGATTGCGACTCATGAATACCTAGAGAAATGGTTTGTCCGGGAGGTAAACCATACCACTGTTTTTGCAATCCTTGCTCGTAAATTGCGTGTCCAGCCTCATGCAAAATACCAAACAGCGAAGTTGGCAGAAAATGTTCGTTGTACCGTGTTGTTATTCGCGTATCGTATGGCCCAAGTTCTGTACAAAAAGGATGCACCGTTGTATCGAGTCGCCCCTGCTGGAAATCAAAACCGATGGTTTTTGCGATTTCCCTTCCAATAATTTTTTGTTTTTCAATCGGAAAAGTTTTATTGAGACAATGGCTTTGGCTGACAGGAGAAGCGCCCGCGATTTGCTGTAGAAGTGGAGTTAATTCGCGCCTGAGATCCTCCAGTATGTTTTTTACCCGCGCGGTGGTCTCCCAGGGTTCGTATTCATCGAGCAACGCATCATAGCGACATTCAAGAAATCCGATCGCATCGGCCTCTTGTCGTTTGAGATGAATAATTTTTTTAAGGCTTGGCATAAAAATCGAAAAGTCATTTCTTTCTCGAGCTTTCTGCCAGTCTTGCTGCCCTTGAACCGACGTGCGGGTGAGTTCCATCACGAGCGACTCGGGCAATTTCCGCTGTCGATCAAATTGTCGTTTTGACTCACGAATGACTGTTCCTTCGATCGAATGCGGTTTGGAATAGAGAGGGGAATCTATAAGTCGTTCAAGCCAGTCACCGAGTTGAGAATCGGTGCGTCTGCGATGAATGATGCCGGCAAGATAAGTCATCTGTTCACCGCGGTATTCCGCGCCCTCGGGGGGCATTCCAGTCCGTTCATCCCAACCGAGTAACGAAAACGTTGATTGGAGGAGTTGCGTTTCGCGCATAAAAATACAGAGACGATCAAATATATTTTGGTCAGTTAGTGTCATGAAATAAAAGACTCACAAAAGAAAGGTGATTGTTGGAAGAATCGGAAAACTATAAAAAGTCCGCACTGATTTTACAGCGCTATTGTTTTGCGAAGAGGCCATCGGATTTCGATAATTAAAATCGATCTGAAAATAAGAACATCTTTTTTCAATGGAAAGGTGATAGAGGCGAAAATAGGCGATTGATTTTGGCTAAAATAAGCGTAGAACGTGGAGTATACCGTTGTCGCTGTCATTGAATGCATTGAGAAAGAGGCATGGTGATTTGGATGGTCTAGATATTTTGGTTGTCGCACCGCATCCGGATGATGCCGAATTAGGGATGGGTGGTGCGATTCTCAAATTTAAACAAGCAGGACTTCGTGTTGGCGTACTGGACCTGACCAACGGGGAGCCAACGCCCTATGGATCAGAGGAGATGCGGCGCGGTGAGACAGAAGAAGCCACAAAAGTCCTTCAGCTCGATTTACGAGAAAATCTAGGGCTTCCAAATCGGAGTCTCGAGGCAAATCTCACCTCGCGTCATAAACTAGCCAGCTTTATTCGTCAAACAAGACCACGGTGGTTGTTTGCACCTTATTGGGAGGATGCACATCCGGATCACGTTGCCGCGGCGGAATTGGTGGAAGCTGCACGGTTTTGGGCCAAACTGACAAAAACAGACTTATCTGGAGAGCCATGCTACCCGGAGAGAATTTTTTACTATTTTTCGATCCACCTGAAGCTAGTTCCTCAACCAGCATTTATTGTTGATATCAGCCAGCAATGGTCGCAAAAGATGCAGGCCATTGAGTGCTATCGGAGTCAATTTTCCATAGGCCATAGAGCAGAGTCCCCAACTTTTTTTAACCAAATACAGTCTGAAGCGGCATACTGGGGAAAATCGATTGGGACATCTTACGGGGAGCCCTTTGCGAGTCGAGAGCCAGTGGGTCTTACCGACTTTGCCTCGCTCATTTAAGGCGTCAGGCAGTTCTTATCCCTCTTCCCGCAGCTTTTACGCCCGCTAGCGACTTGTTTGTGTGCCCTCATGCAAGCAATGGCGGGACCGTCTGCAGCGATTGTACCGATAAAGCCTGCACTACGGCTTATGTGCCTGCAATCATTACGATTTTTAGTGCCAGTCCGATAAGACTAAAAATCCGGAGTAACGGGACAAGGCCTGAATGGTCGATAAAAAGTATAGTGCAGAATGCATCAACATGCTTAATCACTCGTGCAAACAAACGCTCTTCCGGGACTGTCTTGAAGGCAAATATAGGAGAAAACATCGTGTCTCAGGATATAAATGTTTTAGCCATGGTAAAAGGCAACGAGCGTTATGTCTTTTTATTTGACGACGGTAGCCGTGCGGAAACACTCCGTGTTTTGGGGCGTTATGCCTCGAACCCAGAGTTAAGTTTTTCCTGGCACGATGCCGCTGTTTTAAGCCAACGCATTCGACAAGAGGCGCCTGTCAGTAAAAAGCGATTTGACCTTCCGCTGCCGTTGGATCAGGACGATTTGCTCTAAAGATAGTTTAAATATTGAAATGGCCCCTTGATTATGCGCACGGCCATCGAAAGATTTATCGAATATCTCCGTGTCGAGCGCAACGCGTCACCCCTCACACTCAAGAGCTATGAGGAAGATTTAATTGCGCTTGTGCTGTATCTAGAAGAGGTGAAAGGACGAAGCGTTAAAATTTGCGAAGTCACCACGCTAGACCTACGTGGATTCATTGCTGAGTTGCAGCAGGCTGGCTACGCAAAGGCGACCATATCTCGAAAATTAGCATGTCTACGTAGTTTCTTTCGGTTTGCAGTTCGCGAGGGATGGGTAGAGGCGAATGTTGCAAAACCATTAAGAAATCCAAGAACAGGCAGGAAGTTGCCGCATTTCCTCTCAGCAGAAGAAATCGCCAAACTTCTGGAAAGTCCCCCATCGTCTATGGCCTCCGGGTTGCGCGACCGCGCAATTCTAGAAACAATGTATTCTTCGGGGCTACGTGTTAGTGAATTAGTTGGACTCAGTTTGGAGGACATCGATTTTCCTGGGGGCCTCATTCGGGTTCGTGGAAAAGGACGTAAAGAAAGATTATCACCTCTTGGATCTTATGCACAAAAAGCGTTGAAAAAATGGCTGACGAAACGGAAGCCTGATCCCAAAGGCAGTAAAAACGATACCCAAGCAGTATTTCTCAATCGGTTTGGAAGGCGCCTGACTTCACGAAGTGTTGGTAGAATGTTGGAGAAGTGCCTCAAGCAGTGTGGACTCGACCAGCGTACCAGTCCGCATACTCTGCGGCACAGTTTTGCGACACACCTTCTTGACCGGGGGGCAGATATTCGCAGTGTGCAAGAGTTATTAGGCCATAAAAGCTTGATTACGACTCAAATCTATACCCATGTGAGTACGACGCGATTGCGCGAAGTCTATGAAACGGCTCATCCTCGAGCAGGATAACAGACAGAAGAAATTTCTGCTTCTAGACGAGATTTCGGCGAACCGCCCAAACGGCAGCCTGCGTGCGATCCGAGACCCTAATTTTCCGCAGAATATTTTGAACGTGCTCTTTTACGGTTTCAATGCTAATCCTCAACGAGTTTGCAATCTCACGGTTGCTCAACCCCAAGGCAATATGTCGTAAAACTTGGGATTCGCGATTTGTTAACGCGATATCATCCCCGGCACTTTTTTTCGATTCCAAAGTTGCGGCAATATTATAGAGCAATCCAGCCTCGATGGGCGACTCTCCGTTCGCGGCAGCCTTAACCACCCGCACCAAATCATCTCGACTGGTACCTTTGGTTACGTAATCACACGCTCCCAAAGCATGGGCTCTAGCGACATAGGTAGGATTGTCGTAGGTAGAGAGGATGACTACGGGGATTTGTGGCTGCAACTGCTTGATTTCTCTCAGGGCATCGAGGCCACTATTTTCGTTCATGCGTACATCCAGTAGCACCACATCGGGTTGCCTGGCAACGGTTTCGGCTACGGCATCTTTTGTGTTACTGGCAACCGCAATAACAGAGATTTCAGTACCCGAAAATAGGCCATCTAGGCCGCTTCGAATCATGGGATGATCGTCCGCAACGAGAATAGAAATTGCCATCAGATTATCTCTTATAGTTTTTCAGGATGCTTATCTACGCATAGAAACCATGAAAAAGCGATTTCTGCAGGGGGATGTGCAACTCGGATCGCAGATTATATTCGTTCACCAATCCTGGAAGTCTCGGACTCATTATGTACAAGATGCATGAACGTAGAAAGAGGGACAAAGGCAAAAGTTAATGTGTGAGTTCGATAATTTCTTTTTGTTCTAAGCCATATTTACTTTCAAGCCAAATATTGCCGAATGGACGCTAGTGGACTCACCGCAAGATACACTGTCGTTATCAATGATATCCGATTTTCCCGACTAGGGCGATTTTAACGAACAAAACAAATATCTGGCTAAATAAAACAAAGTCTCTTTTGACGCATCCCATGTTTTGACGTACATAAATAACACCACTGCAATCTTCTCCCCCAAGCTTTGGTATTGATCGCCGTTCAGCGTAACTTCTGCCCTTCGGGCAGTAATTATGTGATTGCCAGCGAGATACAAATTTAGTGAAAGCTGCTTAAAGGGGAGCAAAATAATGAGCCAGGGTTTTATTCTTTTAGTGGATGATGATCTCCATGTTTTAAAATCCACTGCCGCTTGGTTGCGAGAAAATGACTTTTCAGTAACCGAGGCGTCGTCGCTCTCTACTGCGCATGCAGCCATCGCCACAGAAACTTTTGATGTGGTGATCTCTGATATTCGTCTGCAGGAGGGAGACGGATTTGAATTGCTCCAGCAAGCACAAAAGTTACAGTATTCTTTACCCGTAATTCTCTTCACGGGTTACGGAACACTCGAGACGGCAGTTGAGGCAATACGCTTAGGAGCATTCGATTTCCTTTCCAAGCCGTTGCTGGATGACGAACTGCTCAAGGCAATTGAGCGAGCCGTAGCCCATAAAATAAATGAGGAAAAGGTTACACAAAAACATTCTAGGAGAGTGGATTCGATAAGAACGAATCATTTTCTTACGAGCGACCCAAATATGCAAAATATTTTTGATGTCATCGATACGATCGCGGATACAAAAGCAACGGTCCTGATCACAGGTGAGAGTGGCACCGGGAAATCAAGAATCGCACGTGAAATTCACCAACGAAGTTCGCGGAGGAACGGTCCGTTTATCGAGGTGGCCTGCGGCGCACTTTCGGAGACCCTTCTTGAAAGCGAACTTTTTGGTCATGTAAAAGGTGCGTTTACTGATGCGCAGGTTGATAAATTTGGAAAATTTCATCAAGCCGAAGCGGGAACGATCTTTCTCGATGAGATTGCTACTGCCAGTCCGGCGATGCAAGTCAAACTATTACGTATTCTTCAGGACTTCCAATTCGAACAGGTCGGTGGAAGCCAAACATTTAATGCCGATACGCGGGTGATCTTAGCAACCAATGAAAATCTTAGCGACTTGGTTGAACAAGGAGACTTCAGAGAAGACCTTTTTTACCGAATCAATGTCATTCATTTGGAATTACCGCCGTTGCGTCATCGAACATCAGACATCCCGATTTTAGCGGATTTCTTTTTGGAAAAATTAAGCGACGAATTAGGCAAATCGGTGGATAGATTTTCAATACCGGCAATGGATCTTTTGAAGACACACCCGCTGCCAGGAAATATTCGAGAACTTCAAAATATAATCGAGCGTGCGGTTTTGCTCGGTAAATCAAGTGAGATCCAGATCGAAGATCTTCCCGAAAAGATACGTTATTCCGATAGTGTCTCTGCTGCTGTGGAGATAATTCCCCCAGTCAAACGGCAAACGCTGAAGCAGGCTCTTGAGGGGCCGGAAAGAAAAATCATCCTCAATGTTCTGAACGGTAATAATTGGAATCGGAATGAAACAGCCGAAACACTAGGTATTAACCGGACAACGCTGTATAAGAAAATGAAAAAACTCGGCCTGGAGACTCCCCGAGTTGCCATCGAGCATTAGTTGTTTTGCGACAAGAAGTGTGTGACCTATCCCTGCACCGACGTGGCCGGATCGAGTTGTTCCAAAGATTTCGTCCGCATCAACTTACTTGTCCAGAACTCTATAAATTGAGGGTGGAAAAAACTAATACAACCGATGATCAGCAGGGCATAAAAAGGTCCGATACCACTGATCAAGAGGAGAGATCCCCAAGCAACAAACGCGATAGCTAGAACGAGCGGACGTGCCAAACGGTTCCAAATCAAAATGGGAAACACAAGTTCTACAAGAAGAATGATGTGCGTCCAAGCAGCAATCAGGTAGGGGTAGTCTCTCAGGCTTGTGAGGCCTTCAAATATCCGAGTTTGGGGACGAGCAATCATCCACCAGACGGCTTCTCCGACGCCCCAGGGGTCCACCCATTCGCCTCCCCCTGTTAACTCGCCGGGCCCAGATAATTTTGCGATTCCCATCATCGCAGCGATAATGCAGAGATGGATTTGAATGAGCCGAGTCGAGAGGGTTGCACTAAAAAATTTCCCCCCTCGGTCTTGTTCCGACTGGGGCATAATAGGCATTTTTCGCTTAGCCAAGTAACGGTCAACAGAGAGGCGTGCCCCACATGGTCCAAAGCAGAGATAAAATTGTATGGCGGCTAACAGAGGCTCGATTTCTGAAGTAATTAAAGGTGCTCTGTGGATATAAGAGAGAATGACGAAGAGTCCCAGAACGGCTGTTATCCGCGAGTGCCATCCAATGGTGAATAAACATAAGATGACGATGCCAATCCAGTGAGCAATATGCAATTCAAGTGGTGAATGCAGGTAGGAAAAATAAGAAAATACTGCTGGATTGTAGGTGGCGTTGAAGGGCGGGTATTGCTCTGTAAGCTCCAGAGATAAAAGTCCCCCCTGTGCAAAAAAATAAGAGAGGTCTTCCGTATAACTCAAGATAAAACAGAGGGAGAAAATCCCAACAAGAATACGCATCAGGCACAAGGGAAAAGGATCACTAGGCAAGTACCAAAAGCGAGTCCAGCCTTTTCCAAATGCATTCGCCAAACGGCTAAAATATTGACCTATCGAGAGCGTTTCCATGTTTACCGATTCCGTCTTCGGTTACTCTTGCTGCGCGATTGTGTCATTTCACCGCTACCACCTCGCTTTGAGGGTGACCAGTGGTCATCCTCAAAAATGAGGTCCGCATCGTAGACCGTATCAAACCAACGAGGATGATTCGGGTTTTGCAATTCGGGTTCTATTTCATCGAGACTGATCATATCCTGAGTTTGTTGAACGCGGCAAAAGAAACGGTGTGTACCCGACTCCACTTCAGCTCTCTGAAGCATTCCTCCTGCGATGGCTGAGACTAAATTCGCTTCTTCGTTATTATCTCCCTGCAAAGCAGCCAGCCAGCTGGCCAAAGTTAAATAACGCCTTTTTTGCATTCCCCATGCGCGGGCAGCGTCAGGAATTAGATTAATTTTTTGGACGTTTTCCATCTCGTCTGCCGTCCCTTCAAATTGAACCGGAGGATTGACGACAATTTGACAAAGATGATCTAAATCGTCCGCGGTATTTGAAATCAAACCGTAGCCATAACCGGTATCAATGCCCAGTGTATGCAAATAGGGCTGGACTCCGGGGCTAGCGCGTAACTGCCGTCGCAGGCCGCTGCGTGCACCAAAGTTGCCGGCAATACCCGCGAGAATGGCAAAGAAGTGGAAAAAGAGAAAAAGTGTTAGCAGAGTCCGCATGCCCGGCGAAGGAAATCCAACTGGATTTTCAGATGCTAAAGGTTCTTCAGACATGGGCGGGAAAGGCACAAGGTGTGAGCAAACGGAGGGTCTACCGCTATTTATCGACCAGGTCCACCAGAAAAATCCACAACCACCCTACGCAGCAGAGTTTTTTGCAGACAAAAAAAGCCGGGTCCCCCAGAGGAGGACCCGGCTTTAACAGTTTGCTTTACGCGCCGCTTTTGGCAACCCGATCAGACTGCCGAGGCAATCTGATTGGTTACCAGTGCCTAAGCTAGCTTAGGCAGCACAGCCATTACAGGCAGGTGCCGAGCAGCCCTTGCAGCGTCCCTTGCAACGACCGTGGCTACGACCCTTGCAGCGACCATGGCAACGCTCTTTTTTACCACAGCAACGTTCTTTTTTTCCACAGCAGCGGTCACGACCACTACAGCGATGACGTCCCTTGCACTTGCAAGAGCAATCATTGTCACAAGCGGAGCAATCATCTGAACAGTCACAGCTACAGCCGTGGCCTGCGATGGCTTGCTTTTCACCGCCAATCATGGCGATTCCAACAACCGCGAGAAAGATCGCGATTCCGAGAATTAAGGTGCGATTCATCTTTTCCAATCCTCCAAAAAGGTACCCAAAAAAGTAGGAGTTGACATCTAACAACGGTTGCCGTCTCGGCATTCCTCTTCTGCCCCGCCGACTGGACGGCGTTGGTCGGGGACAGCAACCCCCAAGATCAAAGCCCGTAAATCCCATTAACCGGCAAAATATACCGATTACGTTAGGTTTAGCGATTCTTGAATCTAGGCGGGTAAAATAACATGGTGCTTTTTATTGTCAACCAGCCATTTAGATAAAATAAGGCTGATAAGTAAAATTAGTAAATTGAGTGATCTGTATAGGTTTCCATAAACTGTACCCCATATTGCTTAGAGGGTGCGTGGATGACAATGTTTTTTTAGAAAAAATTAGGAAAATAGAGAGTTTTTTCCGATTAGGTTGTGTTTAGTGGCCCGGAAAGGGGCCAGTTCTGGCAGCCTATAGGATTCGCCACTGCTTTTTCCGATTCCGGTTTCTGTTGTAGCCAGGCAAAATGGAAAAGATCGGGTACTAAGACCGTAAAATCCGCGCGCTGCACCAAGGGTCTCCGGGTCACTTTCGTTCAGGGTTCGCTGAGGGATGGATCAGAAGGGCGCTGTCCACTCCACAGGAGGCAAGAATTTCGCATTGCCAGGTTCCGTCTGGCCCCAAAAATAAAGAAGGGGACCTGCAACCGGGGCCATCAGGCGGCGGAGATATCTTATTGAGCGTATTTTATCACAGAAATACGAACCTATTTGCGACGATTTGGACTTTCAGGATTATCCTTTTTTGACTTTTTACCCCCTAATAGATCTTTGGCCTTTTGTGTTGCGTCCTGCTCGCCATCCTGATTTTTCTGGCTCTCTTTTGTCTTTTCCTTCCGTACCTTGGCCTGCTTATAGGATGCGGAAAGTTCGTTGAACAGGGTGGCCTGCTCTTGATCGAGGCCCGTATTTTGCAACAAAAATTGACCACTCGCATCGAGGAGCAGAAGTTCGCTGAGCCCAGTACCCCCGGCCTCCAGCCCTCGTGGGCGAACGTCCACCAGCAACAAGTCAGTATCGAGCGGTTGCGATCCTTTGACCAGCTTCCCTGAAAGACCGTCCATTATGAGCGAATCCTCCAGTGTCCCCCCGATTATTCCGCCTTGCTGCACGCTGAGCTTTCCAATTTGCAATGCGCCTTGTGGACCGGTCGGTTTTCTTACGATCACGGTTGCTTCTTTTTTTACCGGATCAGAAACCCCGGCAGCGTATACGGCCATCACGGGCGGGATGTACACCGGTACACTTTGCCTGCTCCAGGGTAACCAGGTGTCGAGTGCAAATCGTGGCTTGCGATCCCGAGGATTTTTTAAAATACGAGAAGGCTGATTATGGTTAGGATTTTTGAGTAAAAGCTGCACTCGATAAAGATAGGTTTTGCCAGGTTCCACATCGAAATCAAACAAGCGAAGCAGCTGATTTTGGTTGGCTAGTTGCTGTGGCGGTTGCTTCTCTTCTGGCTTGTTAGCTGGTTGGGTGACGGAATCTGGACCTGTTTCTTCGGCAGGAGGAGTAAACAAATCCCCAAATCGATCCCCTCTATCAGAGCCTTTTTTCTTCTTATCGGAGTTACCTCGACCTCTCGCCGGTCGCTTATCCGAGTTTCGGTTGTTATTTCCCGGACGATTTCCCCGTCGAGGGTCCTCTGCATTTTGAGGCGGTTTGTTCACAGCGAGAGGAATTTCAGGATGCGTAGCCCACGGCTGCCAATCCGAATATCCGAGTGGCCCAAGCGGTGTCGTCAACCGCGGATGCACGTACCGGGAGTCGACCAATTCGTCCGCCTCCGTAGCCCAGGAATCATGTTTCCCTGGATTGAGCCGGCCTAAAGCGGTCCCGGAAACGCTTATTTCACTTTGCGCCGACTGCGGCGTCCACTCCCATTGCAGGTCGGGATGGGACCAGTCAGCTTTTCCCCCCTCGGGATCATCTGGAGTCACTTCAATTCTCTGGATCCGTGCGAGCATATAGTCGGGAACGTCTTCGAGCGGTTGATAGGCTTCGGCTTCTTGGAAATGGCGTTCGTAGATCGCCTTTTGTTTTTTGCTTGGTATCAGTGCAGTGATCACGGCCCAATGCTTTATTGCAGCCGTTGCCCCTTCAGGCGCTGGTTCCCCTTCCAGATTTTGAGGCAGTTTCACAGAACCCCCCCCACCCTCGGCGTCTTTTGCTGGATTGTCCCCTTCGTTTTCTTTGGCAACCCCTCCTCCGGTAAGCCAAAAGATGCCACTCCCTCCTTCCACCCAGATGTTTTCTGCAGGGAGAAATTGTGGCCGCGTCCTTTTTCGCAGTTGACGCGCTTCTATACCCGTAAGGGCTGAGAAATTATAGGTGTCTGTCTTAATAGACTGATTCGCTTTTTCCACTTGCGCAGCGAAATCAGGGATGCGCTCTTCGGACCCATCCCAATCCGATTGCTCAATCCGTGCCTCCATCTGCTCCGCCTTGTTTGCAAGTTCCTCGGGGTTTTGTTTAGGCTCTAAAGAAAGTTTTCCTGCCACACTATAGACAAGAAATCCAAAAATACCGATCGCCGCCAGCAAGCAAATTTTTTCAACGTGAAGTATCAGCCATTGCTTGCCACCAGAGGCGCCCTTTGTATTGGAGACACCAGGCCCGGTAGCCGACGGTTCTTGCTTGTCCGATTTTGATTTTTTCCGAAAAGGAAATTTTGGAAATTTCATATCTCTTTAATCTATCCGGAGGCGGGCAAACGAGTTTGATTCTTTTGAGCAGACTGATTCTCTTCTCCGGCAGAGGGATCTATCTCAACGAGATAGGCAAACCCCCAGATCTCAACCAGAGTGCCTCTTCCGGGCATTTCAGTTGATTTTTCATCCGATGTTTTCTTCGGCGGATCAGCCTCCCGGTTACCACGTCTTGCTCGCGAAGACCTGCGACTTGCTTCTGGTTTTTCCGTTGCGACGACTTTCAACTCTGGGGCCTGCTGGAATCGAATCCCTTCAATAATCATCGGGATCGGCGAGTTTGCCAGGGATCGCAATAACGCCTCTAAAAAACGTATTTGCATCCGAACTTGGATACGAAAAGCAATAACGTCATAGCCGTCTAAAGCAACAGTTTTTCCAATAGTAGTACGGAGTTGTTGTGATTGAAAATTTGCCGGAGGGGTGATTTTCTTCCCCTTTTTCCCACCCGTTTTTTTTATCTCTCTGACAGGGAGATCTTCCTCCAACTTCCAAGCAGTTTCATCAATATTTTCAGAAGCTTCTTGAAAAACAGCAGTATCCTTAATGGAATGGACCGGTAAATCAAATGGATCCTCCGCCCCCGCATTGGTCTGCTGGATGGCAACGACCAGGGCCTCATACACCCAAAGAATCTGCTGAAACATTTTGCAGTCATCTTCTGCCGCGATGTCCTTGTCATTTATGCTTTGTTTTAAGTTATTGTAGTCGACTTCATTCCAAAGAATGCCTGAATCATCAGGGTCGTCTGCTGCATCCAAAAGAGTTCTAAAGCGAACGATCTCTTCCTTGGCGGCGTCTTTATAATCCGCCACAGTAGCGTCGGTCCAACGATCCTCTTCGATTTCCGTCTTACTGTCAGGATGCAAGGTCTTTGGCCATGTTTGTGCCGAGCGCTGCGCATCGAGAACATTTTTCCACGCTCGAGCACCATTTATTTTTAGTTCCTCAGTCAGCTCACGCCTTTTTTTGACCCATTTATCATTGGGAAAATTCTCACCGCCTCTACTTTTACTTTTACTTTTTAAATCAGCAAACTGTCGATTGATACTGCTTTTGTTCTTACTAAACGACTTCTCAATCTCTGCGGTACCCGTACTCCAGGCGTAGAACAGCACGACAATGGCCACAAGCGCCAAAATCCAAAAATGGTATTGGCGAATTTTTAGTAGATAAGGCTTAAGCTTTTCCATGGCTTCGAATTTCTCTTCGTAGTAACCCTTCGAGGTCTATAGAGATGCATGACCGTAGTCATTTTAAGGTTAATGAGATCCTTCTGGTTGCCAGGCAAACTGAACAACAAACTGATATTGTGTGAGCAAACTGTTTTTATCGTTACCAAAGGGTGAAATCACTTTTTGTTCCTCAGTCCCAAATACCAAAGGATGACTGATGCCAAGTTCGGAGGTGCCACTTTCACTCACTTCACCATCGCTGCCCGGCAGCGCAATGTCGCGCTCCTGAAGATTATGAACTAAAGTTCGCTGAACAAATTGTTTCCCCGATCCATTGGTTGGTGAGTTATGAAAGTGGTAACCGCGTAATTGCACCACATAACCGGGACCCTTGGGAGTTGTACCTGGCGATCGACTTTTCTTGGGTGCCGGGAACTCCGTAACCTCTGCTTCGTCCATGGAGGCACCTAAGGGCGAGGCACGTTTTTGGTTCTTTTGTGGGCCGCCTCGTGTATTTTCGCTGCGTAACGGTTCCAGGTTTTCTGCGAATCGTGCTTTGTTTGCCACAGAATACCACTTCGCTAAATTGGGGACTTTACGAACCCGAAAATCGGTGATCCAGACATCCATGCGATCGGATGTAGGGAGTTCTTGGTTTGCTGGTTTGTCGCTATCGATTGGAGTTTTAGAATTTGCCGCTTCATTTGCTCCCCCTTCCGCCTCAGCATCTGCTTCTGGATCACCACGCCGCAACCTTTTTTGGGCCGTGTTTTCGGGTTGAATGACTGTTCGATTGTTTTCATCTGGAAGACATTGGTAAATGGCTTGACACAGATTGAGATAATCATTTCTGCGACCAAATATTGAGATCTTTTTTTCTAGCGCGTCTTTTTGGGATCGGTATTCTTTTAAAGATTCGTCGTATTGACTTTGTAAGGCTTCGGCCTTTCTCACGACCGCCTTAGCCTTCTGAGTCGCGGCTTGCCACTTGCTGTCAGACTCGATTTGCACTTGAGACCAACTCCACCAGAGAACGATGAAATTAATTAAACAAGCCATTCCTAAAAGTGCAGCGGTGGCGATCACCCATGGTTTTTTTCGGTTGATTGTTCTATCCCAAATAATTTCTTGCGGAACAAGATTCGTATCAATGGCTGCTTTAGAGAGCCCTTGGATTGCCAGTCCATAGGGGACAGCAAATGCTGACACATTGTCCCCGAATGCCGGTGATTGGGTAACAGTCGAGGAAGTCAGGGATTTTATCTCGGTAAGATGCTCGACTTCAAACCCGAGATTCTTTTTGAGATAGCGTTCCAAACCGGGTAATTTCAACGAATTTCCAAGTGCGACAACGCGACTGATTTTGGCTTCTTTATCGAGGCTTTGAAAATAACCGATCGACCGCTGAATTTCCGTCAATAAGTCTTTAAATATCGGTCGCATTGCCTGATAGATTGCCTTAGGATCTTCAGCCCGTGTCGCATTGCGTTTGAGATGTTCAGCCTTGGCGTAAGTGAGTTGCAGTTCCTTGACCAGGGCTTTCGTAAAATGACTTCCTCCCAGCGGTATATTCCGCTGCCAGACTCGATAGCCATTGGTGATGACCAAATCAGTGGCTTCGGTGCCAATGGACAGCACGATGACTGATTCGGGTGGATCTTCTGGATTGTAGCCAACCGTCCATAAAGCGGCGTCCATCTGATCGAAGGCCGCAAAATTATAGATTGCCTCTGGCGTGAGTTGCACAATATCAATATCGATATCCGCTTCCTGATAGGGAGCAATCTCTTGAAAAACCTGATCACGCTTCATTGCAAAAAGGCCTATTTCGGCGTCCATTGCAAAGCCTTCTTCTTCGCTTCCCCCGAACATTCGCTGGTAATCCCAAATCACATCCTCTAAGTCGAAGGGGATTTGCTGGTTTGCTTCATAGCGAACGATGTCGGGGATTTTTTTTACCTCGACAGGAGGCAGCGGTATGAATCGTGAAAGACCACTTTGACCGGAAACGGACACAGCGACTTTTGTGCCTCGGAGTTCGTTTCGCGAGAGAAACAACTGCAACGCTTCGCGAACCATTTCCTCTGGATCCGCTTCAGGTTGCGAAAGAATTTTTGGATACTCAATGTAGTCAAAGGCTTCGGCAATAATCTTTTGTGGGTCGTCTTCACTTGGTGCGCAGCGGAGTGCTTTCAGCGCACATTGACCAATGTCGATACCCCAAGTTGAGGTTACCTTTGACATCCCAAAACCTCTTCCGTCTGTTCCCGGCACCGTTTGTCGAAAGCGATAAATTTCTGGTGTTTTACCTGCTGTTTCACGCTGCCAGTTCGATTAGTGCCACCCGGACCCTCTCTTGTACCAGTCTAGTGGTCGCATCAAAAGGATGTCAATTAAAACCCCCCCTTATGAGGTAGCACGTAGCAGATTCTGAAAAAAATCAAAATATTGGCTTGTGGGAAGATTTTTTTGGAAATGTTTTCTCTCCAAACGCACCGGAGTGATCCTCCCTGGGCTTTTTGGCGGTTGGAAAGGATTGCAGGTAGCGAAATGCGAACAAGAGATGATTTACGCGTTCGTGTAGGGCATAAGAATTTCTTCCGTCTCCAGACCCGCAAGTGGCGAATAACCACAATCAACCACAGCCTTTCCCAAACTCGTTGCATCACGGAAATAAGCATCATCAGGATGCTTCGCCTCGATTCGATTTCGAGTCTCGCGACAAAATATATCAGCTGCCTGCTGCACGAATGCATCGTCTTGGCGGGCTGCGTAAAGGCTGGTACACAGAATCGTGAGTAGGTTCTGAATGTTTTCAGATAAAGTTGCCATTCGGCACTGACGATCCGCCAAAGCAAGTTGATGTTTTCGCATGGTGCCGCTGATGGTAGAGGGCATCTTCTGTAAAGATGCCGCCGCAAACTTGGCATGTTCTTGGAGTGCTGGTGGCATTTCAGGAAGATGCATACCGCGACCCATCTTCATTTTTTCACACAGCATCCAATACGCATAAGGCCCCATCACCGATTTGAGCGCCCAGACATGTGAAGGGTTTGTCAACCGTGGCTTTCGGATACCTGCGGACTGCAGTGCGCGGCCAATGGGTTCAAAAAATTGTGTGCCGTGATTTTTGACTAGGGATTTAAAGAATGCCATCCCGAGCATTTCACCTTCTCCCTCATAGATACAGGGTGCAAGGTATTCGTGGACGTTGTCTCCGAAGAGATGGCCTTGGAGAAAACTTCGACCACCGTGTGTTTTCATCAAAAGCTCAATAGCCGCTTCTTTTTGAAGTTCACTTCCTAAAATTTTAGCGATGATACATTCCATTTCACCTCGGTAGCCCTGATCGATCAGACCACTACACCAGGCGACCATTGCGTCGCATGCAACAATCATACCTGCGATGCGACCCAAACGCCGTTGGATGAGTTCGCGCGATGCAATGCGTTGGCCGTATGTTGTCCTAAACTTTGCCCAAGGGATCATATTTGCCATCATCATGCGTAAGGTACCGGCTGCTGTGGCACACAAGGCTACGCGACCTAAATTTAGGCCATGGTAGGCTATGGTGAGTCCATCGCCTTTTGCTGGCCGCAATAAATTTTCCACGGGAACCTTAAAATCATTAAAAATGATCCCTTGATTGAATGCGCGTCGGAGAGCATAAAGACCATATTTTTTTAAGTGGAAGGAATCACTTTCCTCTAGAGGTAGATCGACAATTAATACAGCAGGTTTTTCTTCGATCAAGCAGACCAAGCCAATCGTTCGACCAGGGACAACGTTTGTAATAAAAAGCTTTTCGCCACTAACGTGATAATGACTACCGCGGAGTTCAGCCCGCGTACGAAGTGCCGTGAGATCAGAACCCGCACAAGGTTCTGTGAGCGCGAACGCAGACAGTTTACTGCCACTGGCTAGGGCAGGAAGATATTGTTTTTTTTGCTCGGCATTCCCAAAAGTACGAACCGGATCTACCGCGCCAATACATCCATGAACACTCGCTAAACCAGCAATCGTCGGCTCATGGGTTGCCATGGTGGTTAAAAATTGGGCGAAAGCGGAGAACGAAGAACCACTTCCTCCGTACTGAGAATCAACCAACAATCCCCAATAGCCAGCACCTGCCAAGGATTTGAAAACGGTTTCCGAAATTTTGCCATGCTGATCATAGAGTGAACCATCTTTTCGATGTTTGCCAACAACCCGAATACTTTCTTCCATCACGGTTTTGACGCCATCAGGAATTATCGCCGTGCGACTCGTAAAAAGCTCATACGGTGGCTGCTTCTCCCAGACAGCGCGATGCGCAGGGCTGTTGACAGTCTGATACTGTGGCGCGAAAAGGGCTTCAACTTGATCGTCTGCTTGGTCGATGACCCCAGTTCGTCGCGATTCTTCGGCACTCTTACCGCCGAGTTCCAGCGCAGTTTCCGCGAAAGATTTTCCCCCGTTTTGGCGAGGGGCTTCGTCAAAGTCAGAAGAGTTGCCACTCATATATTCCACACATCTTAAGAAGGTTCAGAGGATACGCGCTCCTGTTGCTACTATTGCACTGTCAAAAGCACTAATTCTCGATTCGTTCAAAAATTGTCGCGATCCCCTGTCCGACACCAATACACATGGTAGCTAAACCATATCGAACTTGTCGGGAAATCATATTGTGAATCAATGTGGTCGCAATCCGAGCGCCACTGGCCCCCAAGGGATGTCCAATGGCGATCGCCCCCCCAGAGATATTCACGCGGTTTATATCTGCATCGAGTAACTGAATACAAGCAAGCGCCTGAGCTGCAAAAGCTTCATTCAGTTCGATAAGGTCGATATCCTTGAGCGAGAGATCTGCTCTGCGAAGCGCTTTTTGCGTGGCGGGCACAGGTCCGGTTCCCATGATGCAGGGATCGACCCCAGCAATTGCAGTCGCAATAATACGCGCCAGCGGCCGGAGACCCAGTTCACCGGCTTTTGCTTCAGACATAATCAGCATTGCCGCCGCACCATCATTCAAGGGGGAACTGTTACCGGCAGTAACGGTACCCATTCCAGGCATGAATGCGGGCTTGAGTTGCGCAAGCGCTTCTTGACTCGTGTTGTTTCGTATTGACTGGTCAAAATCAAGGAGCGTCCGTTCGCCCGCTTCATTTTTACCCCATACCGGCACGATTTCATTTTTGAAATGACCATCCGCAGTTGCACCTGCTGCCAATTGATGACTACGTAGAGCAAATTCGTCTTGGGATTCACGAGAGATGGAATGTACTTGAGCTAAAAATTCAGCAGTTACTCCCATCATCAACGCACCCTTACTGGTTCGCGTGAAAAGTTTGGGATTGATATCGAAGTCTTTATCCATCGGGATGTGATGCATATGCTCAAGCCCCCCGACAATTTGCACATTTTCAAAACCGGACATGATGGCATGTGCGCCCTGGTTGACGGCCTGAAGGCTACTCCCACAGAGTCGATTAATCGTTGCGCCACCAGTTTGTACGGGAAGACCCGACATCAATGCTATATTGCGGGCAACACAGAAACCTTGTTCGCCTTGCTGTTGGGTGTTGCCCATCAAGCAATCTTCAATTTTGTCAGGATCTATTCCAGACCGGGCTATTAATCCCTCAACAACCGCAACAGCAAGATCATCGCTGCGAACATCCCGAAAAAAACCGGTTTCTGAGTGTGCCCGCCCGACTGGCGATCGCACACACTCAACGACAACTGCACTATTCACCGGTAAAAACCTTTTTGTTCATTGAAGCTGCTTGCAGAAACACAAAATACCCAAAATAGGTTTATACCACCTTTCGTTTGTGTTCTCTGCGTAAAGATCCGACGGCATTCTATCTCAAGTAAGGATTTTGTGGACCTCCTTCAATTTTATCCCCTTGCTCCAGAAAAAATGACTTTCTTTGGCTTTATATTACACTATCTTTCGCCACTATGTATTAATTTGCTGCTTTCGAACGATTCAAGTTGCGGAGGTAGGCAGCCTTGAAGAAACAGAATGTTCTTGACGAAGCAATGAGTTAATTATCACGATCATGAGCCAACAAACGACAGGAGCAGGGATTATTCTCTGCGGTGGAAAAAGTGAACGGATGGGTCGTGCAAAACCATTGCTTCCGTTTGGCGACGAGGTTCTCCTTCAAAGAGTGACTCGTGTTTTAGCAGAGGTTGTAACCCCTTTGATCGTCGTCGCTTCCCCCGAACAATCCCTCCCCACTTTTTCTTGTGAAACCGTAGTTGTCTACGATCGTCATCGCGGTCACGGGCCGCTCGAAGGATTGGCAGTGGGCCTCAAGGCGTTGCCCAAAACAATAGACACAGCTTTTGTTACCGGTTGTGATACACCTTTTATCAACCCATTGTTTGTTGCGAGGATCCTTTCCTTCTTAGATGGTTACACTGTGGCAATTCCAAAAGAGGGAGGGCGGTATCACCCTCTTTGTGCAGCCTTTAGCAAAAGTGCTTTGCCACACATTGAAAAATTGCTTGCTGCAGGAGAGCGACGGATGGGACTATTAATAGAATCTATTGCGCGGCGAGAAGTTTTACCGACGGAATGGTGTGATGTAGATCCACATTCAAATTCTCTTCGCAATGTGAACAATCCAGAAGATTATGCAGCCGCATTAAGAGAAGCAGGAATCCAATAGCCAAAGAAGGTACGACTTATGCAAGATAAACTTCAGTTACCGCTTCAGCAGATCCGCACTGCGAGAGAATACACCCTCACGCTTTTGAAGGATCTGCAACCAGAAGAGTGGTTTCAAACGCCATCCCCGCCGGTATCCCATATTGCCTGGCAAGCCGGACATATTGCAATGGCACAGTTTCGGCTTTGCCTTGAACGATTGAGAAATTTACAACCGGGCGATTGGGATCTGATATCAAAAGACTTTCTGCGCACCTTTGCGAAGAGTACAGTTCCATCGACAGATGGCTCCACGTATCCAGAACCGGCGGAAATTCAAGCGGTTATGCATCGTGTCTACGAAGCGGTCTTGGAGGAAATTCCAAAGTACGAAGGAAGCGATCTAGAGACACCACTCCGCAATCCCCATCCTATTTTCAAGACCAAGCAAGAAGCACTTTTATTTTCTGCACAACACGAAATGCTCCACGCGGGCCAAATTGGAATGCTTCGCCGCTTGCTCGGAAAACCGCCTCTGCGGTAGTCCGCACCGGGCTGCTTTTCAAAATCTTGCTACGCAGTGATTTTCTCCGAGAACGACCAAATCTTGCCTGAGGATTTGCACTTCCCCCCGGGATTCTGGAATGCTGCAATTTTGAACAAGCCCATGGAATACAAAGACTTTTGACAAAAGAGCCCACCGTATTTCCTTTGTCGGGCTGACCAAAAAAAGATGCCGCACTCCGGCGATGCAGGACGTTGACGCCAAAATCGGTACCGCTAAAATGAGGGGGCACTTGGATGTTTGGTCCGAACAGAGTGAGAGTCGGATGGCACCGAGATTTTTTTGAGGGATTCGATTGATGTCAGAAGGTACGATTAAACGTCTTACAGACAAAGGTTTCGGTTTTATTGACACGGGTGGAGGCGCGGGAACAGACATGTTTTTTCACTCTTCCAATGTCGATGGAGGAAGCTATGACGAATTGGCAGAGGGCCAGCGGGTGTCTTACACCGAGGGTAACGGTCCCAAGGGACCACGCGCAGAAAACGTGACGCCCGTTTAATTAGCGAGCATCGCGAAAGCGCCTTAGGGTGAAAGTTGATGCGCCGACATGAGAATGCGGGCATGCCATAGCCCGCATCCCGCTTCTCATATTTTGTGTACCCTTTTTCTAGCAAGTGCATGCCTCACCAGCGTGTTGCCGAGGTCTCTTTGCGCAATGATTTTAATTTCTCTACAGTCAGGCAGTAATGGCAATTGCCTCTATGTCGAGACAAAATCAGCCGGTGTATTGATTGATGCCGGTATTTCAGCTCGCCAGGCTGCAGCCAGACTTGCCACAACGGGTAGAGATATCAAAACAGTGGATGCGTTATTTATTTCGCACGATCACAGCGATCATACGCGCGCAATGGGAACGTATCATAGAAAATTTGATGTTCCCGTGTACGTTACGGAAAAAACGCTTGCCGCAATTCACCGCCGCTCTCGCCAAGGAACACTTCGAAACGTGCATACCTTTGTATCAGGCACAACATTTCAGCTTGGCGAATTAAAAATTGAACCTATACCAACCCCACATGATGGTGTAGATGGTGTTGCATTTGTTCTTGATGATGGAGTATCTCGTCTTGGCATATTTACTGATTTAGGACACGTCTTTCCAGGTTTAACCGAGGTACTCGCTACGCTAGATGCTGTTGTTATCGAGAGTAACTACGACCCTCAAATGCTCGAGGAGGGTCCCTATCCTGCGGAGTTAAAAAAAAGAATCCTAGGTCCCGGTGGACATCTCTCAAATAAAGAAGCCGCAGAAGTCCTTGCGCGTATTGACTTGCAACATTTACAGTGGGTTTGCCTGGCGCATCTTTCAGAGAAAAATAATCATCCAGAAATCGCTTTACGCACGCATCGAGAATTACTTGGAGAGCAGATTACGCTTTATGTAGCGAATCGACATCGAGAAAGTGCATGTATGGAAATTCTCCCCCCGACCGGATAATACCCAAGCTATTGGACGGATTTTGGAAACAGAATAAAGTCACCGTCTATTTATTTGAAATCGCTACCCGGGCTTTGCCGCCTGTAAGCGAAGAAGTTTCAATCTTTTCTACATATCAGCCAGGTACTGAACCACAACATTGCCAAATTTCCAATGCAATATCCCGTAATTATTTTTGATTTAGATGGCACGTTGCTGGATACGGTAGATGATATAGGATCCGCCGCAAACCAAGTTTTGAAAGAGATGGGGTATTCTTCCCATCCACTTTCTGCCTATCAGCAATTTGTTGGTTCCGGTGTGGCCGTTCTTTTCGAGCGGGCTTTGCCACAAGAGAATGCAGATCGGAATGTGGTGAATGAATGTTGCTTGCGGTTCGGTCAGGCCTATGAAGCATATTGGAATCAAGCAAGTGCACCTTATGAGAGGATCCCCGAACTATTGGCCCAGCTTTTAGAATTGGACTACCGCTTAGCGGTACTTTCTAATAAACCGGACCTTTTTGCACAAAAATGTGTGTCTACTTACTTTGCTCCTTACCGGTTTGACCCAGTTTTTGGGCAACGCCCAGGGGTGGCGCGTAAACCCGACCCCCAGGCCGTTCGGGCAATCATGAAATATCACGACGTGTCTGCTAAACAGACGCTATTTGTCGGCGACTCAGAGATCGATATACAGACAGCACAGAATGCCGGAATCTTTTCAGTGGGCGTAGCCTGGGGCTACCGCTCCCCGGAGTCCCTCATCGCCCAAGGCGTTGATTTAATCATAGATCAACCTTCCGATTTACTTTCTTTTCTTAGGGAACATTCCTAGATAGACTCCATCCAGTGGCGCGGCCATCTTATACTTACAAAGCGCACTCGATTAGCCCCGACAGGCAAACCGATTTACTGTTACTCAAGCCCAATTGCCCCAATTGCAAAAATGAAATAGTTGGCCAACGGGATCTGATTTTTTGATTCAGCACGATTGCGTGGAACTGCGATGAAATTGACAGCAAAAATTGTGACGATCTTTTTTCTCGGCATTTTTGTTGTGTCCACTGTTTTTGCTTGGATTGCAATCCGCTGGGAAGAAACAGATTTTTATCGCAAAGCAAACATAAAAGCGAAGCAGATGGGAGCGTCATTGCAGGAACAGATTGTGATTGCTTGGAAGCAACAAGGTGAGAAGGGTGTTTTTCGCGTCATTCGTCAGATCAGTGAAACAGATCAACATTGGGAGCTTAAGTGGTTTTGGAATCAACCAAACTCAAGCAGCGAAGCACAAATGCAACAGGAGCGATTCTGCCACTATTATGGAATCGTTTTAGATGGCAAGCGGTCAGGAAAACTGGAAATATCGCAGACCCTAGAAGAGCTAGAACAGAACAAGCAAAGTGCAATACACAAAATTTTACTCTTTTCGTCTGCCCAGGTTGTGGTTTCTGGTCTCATTATTGCACTTTTTGGAATCCGTTTTATCGGACGCCCACTACGCCAATTAATTGAAAAGACGAGGGAGATTGGTCAGGGCGATCTAACGACTCCGTTGCCTTTGAGTGGTAATGATGAATTAGGCGAATTGGCCATAAAGTTGAATGCGATGTGCGCTCAGTTATCAGCTTCTCAAAATCAAGTCCACGAGGAAGCAGCGGCGCGCGTTGAAGCTGTAGAGCAGTTGCGACACGCAGATCGTTTACGGACGGTGGGTCGCCTGGCATCGGGTTTAGCCCACGAGTTGGGAACACCGCTTAATGTGGTCGCGGGCCGCGCAAGCCTGATTCACTCTGGGAAATTATCAGGCGAAGAGATTAAAGAAAGTTCCAAAACAATCCGCAAGGAAGCGGACAGAATGACAGGAATTCTGCGTCAACTTTTAGATTTTGCCAGGCGGAGTCCGCCTCGGACAATGGCGGCAGATTTACGGCAAGTGGTGGCCAGTACGATTGAACTACTCGCTTCTTTGGCTGAGAAAAGCAATGTACGGCTTCAATTCTTCTCCCCTGAGGAAGCCTTTCCCATTCAAGTTGATCCTGAGCAGTTTCGACAGGTAGTATCTAATCTGGTGATGAATGCGGTCCAATCCATGCCACAAGGTGGTGTTGTTACGGTCGAATTGAAGGAGCAGATAGACCGAACTTCATTACAGTCTTCTCAAGGTGAACAATCCATAAGAGATGAGGCGACCTATTATTGTTTGACCGTGAAAGACCAAGGGGTTGGTATCGCTCAGGAAAACATCGACCATCTCTTCGAGCCTTTTTTCACCACAAAAGGAGTGGGTGAGGGAACAGGCTTAGGGCTTTCGATTTCCTATGGCATTATTAAAGAACACGACGGTTGGATTGATGTACAAAGCACATTGGGTGAGGGAAGCTGCTTTTCCGTATACATTCCGGCAGAGGTATCACCGTGACGGGTAAAATTTTAATTGTCGACGATGAACAAGCAATGTGTGAGTTGCTGGAAGCAGACTTGCGGTTACGCAATTTTGAAACAGAGTGGTATACATCCGCAGAGGATGCATTGCAGGCCGTCAATCGACAGAGCTATGACGTGGTTCTGACTGATTTAAACATGCCAGGTACCAACGGAATTCAACTTTGTAAACACATTGTGACGCATCGCCCCGACATTCCTGTTGTGATGATGACGGCGTTTGGCAGCCTTGAATCAGCCGTCGATGCCATTCGTGCAGGAGCTTACGATTTTGTTACGAAGCCCATCGAAATGGACCTTTTAAATGTGACACTTTCTCGGGCAATAAAACACCGCCAACTGGAAGAAAAAATTAGATTTCTCAGTGAGGCAGTGGCTCGCACGGAACGATTTGGAGATATTCTTGGCACCAGTCCTGCAATGCAAGAACTTTTTGATCAACTCCAACGGATTGCTGCCTCGGAAACATCTTTACTTATTACGGGAGAGAGTGGAACGGGCAAAGAACTCGTCGCTCGTGCAATCCACCGTAAGAGTCGTCGTAGCAAAAAACCATTCGTGGCTGTGAATTGTGCTGCTTTACCAGACGCGTTGCTCGAGAGTGAGTTATTTGGTCACGCGGCGGGTGCTTTTACTGATGCCCGTACTGAACGAAAGGGACTCCTTTTTCAGGCCGAAGGCGGGACGCTGTTATTCGATGAAGTCGGCGAATTACCTTTGTCAGTGCAACCAAAGTTACTGAGGGCACTTGAAGAAAATTATATGCGTCCTGTAGGAAGCGACGAAGAAATTCCGTTCGATGTACGGATTATTACTGCAACAAATCGCGATCTAGAAACGGCAATCGAAGAAGGGCGATTTCGAGAAGATTTGTATTTCCGTATCAATGTCATCCAGTGCGATCTTCCTCCTTTGCGTTCACGAGGTACCGATACTCTTCTTTTAGCACAAAAATTTCTCGAAACTTTTGCCACTCGTTCAGAAAAAGAAGTCACAGACATATCAAAAGGTGTTGCAGAAAAATTACTTGCATATACGTGGCCTGGAAATGTGCGCGAGTTGAGAAATGTCATCGAACGGGCCGTTGCACTCACGCGTTATGATCGCCTAGGGGTAGAAGACTTACCAGAAAAAATACGCAACTTCCAAGGTTCGCAAGTTTTTATCGGTGGTGACGATCCAACCGAAATGGTTGCACTTGAGGAAATTGAAAGACGCTATATCCAACACGTTCTCGGGGCAGTGGGTAGTAACAAGACAATGGCAGCCCGTATTTTAGGACTTGATCGGAAAACGCTTTATCGCAAACTCAGGCAATATCAGGCAGGAACTGACGCAGAGATAGCCGATTCTCCCGCAGTGGACGAAACTTCAAACCAGCCTGAGCAATAGCAGGCCACCGGTCGGCTTTACCAGTGCCCCATGTGGGGCGACTTTCCCCGGATGATTCTTGTTTGTGGCATTCTGCCACGGGTCCTGGCAGACCCTCTCTTGAAGAGTCGTTCTCTATCACCTTTTGCAATAAGGCATTGCGCTTTATTTCAAAAATATCTTTCGCTTGGCATGCACCTTGCGTTTTAAGCCGGACAGCTTTCGAAACGGAGCGCTCAAACGCATCGCTTTGAAAGAAATTTTTTCCGACGTCTTAGAAGCTAGGAGATAAGTGCCATGTCTTCGTCAACACTCGTCAAAAAAGACCACTGTATCGTTGAAAAGAATTTGCGTCAGATGACAGACGAGCAGTTACTGCTTTCGTACCGTAGCACTGGCGAGCAGTCGCATTTTACGGAACTTGAGCGGCGGTATCGCCAACCGCTTCTCTATTTCCTCCGTCGGCAAATAGGCAGTGACTCGGTTGCCGAGGATGTTCTTCAAGCGACACTTATGCAGTTACACGTCAAGTGTGGGCAGTTTGAAGAGGGTCGCATGGTCCGTCCATGGTTGTATCGCATCGCGATGAATCAGGCGATTGACAGCAAAAGACGCAATCGTCGCCACGAGATCGTTAGCCTGAATCAATCAACACGGTCTTTCGATGGTCATAGCTACGAACTTGTGGAAATGATCCGTGGTGACAACCCACTACCTGTAGAGACATTACAGGTTGAGGAGCAGCATCAATCGGTGAGACAGGCAGTCGCGAGTTTGCCCAAGTCTCTGCAAACAATTGTCTCGCTCGTTTTTTTTCAGGGGCTTAAGTATCGGGAAGCCGCGGAGGCACTTTCGATACCAGTCGGCACACTGAAAAGCCGCATGCACTCTGCCCTTTTGCAGTTGCGATCGGAATGGCCTGAGTTGCAGTTATCAGAGGCTGCTTAGCCAAATTTTTAAAGAAAATATTTTACGCTTTCATTTTACAAGGGAGTCAGGATTAGATGTTTCAGCATAATAAATTAAATCGCCAGATACTGCCTCAAAAAGATGAAAGTTTAAATCAGGAGCTATCTTCCAGTGAAGCAAAGGGAATGGATAAATCATCGAGCAAGCCAGTAGAAGATAATCCGGTTCGGCTCTATTTAATGCAAATGAGTTCATTTCCTATGCTATCGCGGCAGGAAGAACTGGATGCGGCGCGTCAGATCGAAATCTCTCGGCGACGGTATCGCCGAGAGATGCTCGGTAACTATTACATTATTCTCGGAGCGATCAAGATACTTGATAATATTGAGCACGGAAATTTACGTGTCGATAGAACTCTCGATTTTTCCGTTTCAGATAAAGAAAAACGGAAAAAAATTGAACTGAGGATGTGTCCCAATCTTAAAACCCTCCGCAAGCTGATCGAGGAAATGCCCGGCGATTTTCGTTTGGCAGTGAGCCGGACATCATCTTCCGCTTTAAAACGAGCTGCTTGGCAGCGTCTCACGCGTAGACGCAGTAAAGCGATGCGTTTGATCGAGGAGTTACAGATCCGCATCGAACGTTTAGAACCGCTCCTCAACGAACTGATGTGTATTAGTCAGGAAATGAATTGGTTGAAACAAGAAAATGAAAACGACAAAACCTGGAATAAAGATCGGAGCATTTTATGTCGTCTGATGCTCAGCACCTTAGAGTCACCAGCGACTTTGAATCGTCGTCTAATAAGAATTGCTCAATACCAAAAGTCTTATAACCTAGCAAAACGTTCCCTGGTCGCCGGTAATTTACGGTTGGTCGTTTCCTTCGCAAAGAAATACTGTAATCGTGGTCTGAGTATTATGGACCTTATTCAGGAGGGGAATTCGGGCCTCATACGAGCCGCGGAAAAATTCGAACATAAAAGAGGATTTAAGTTTTCTACGTACGCAGTGTGGTGGATCAAGCAGGCCATTACTCGGGCTATTGCGGATCAGAGTCGTACGATTCGAGTCCCTGTCCATGCAATCGGAAAGATGCGGTTAATTCAGGACCGGGTTCGCAAGCTCGTTCAGGATTTGGGTCGCGAGCCTAGCCTCGAAGAAACGGCTGAGGCAACACAACTGAAAATTTCGGATGTGCGTTTGCTTACACGCATGCGTCAACCTTTACTCTCGCTAGATCATACGGCCGGTTCGTCAGAAGAAATGCGATTTGGAGAAGCGATCCAGGATAATCATGCCGTCGATCAGATAGAGTTTATGCAGCAGAGTCATTTACGCGAACGATTAGATAACGCAATGCGTGTTTTAGATGTTCGCGAGCGAGAAATATTACGATTGCGATATGGTCTCGCTGACGGTTCGTCGAAAACACTTGAGGAAGTCGGAAAAATATTCTCGGTCTCACGAGAACGCATTCGGCAAATTGAATGTCGGGCAATGAATAAATTAAAAGAACCTGAACAAGCAGCGCGATTACAAGGTTTTTTAGCGGACCAGATTACAAAGGAGTCTTGAGGGTTGGCACGATGATTTCACTCGATCACCGCTATCGGCAGGGAGGTCCTCCTCAAGAAATCTTGCCCCGTTGTTTTACTTCCCCACCACACGGCACACTGCTACCACGACGAATTCTTTTGGCGTCCCCTGATTGTGAGCGCGTTGCGGCCCGCGGCCACTTTTTGGAGCGGTATGGATATGAAGTGCTTTCTTGCTGTGGCGCCCCATCGATCAAGAGATGCTTTAAGGGGATGGCTCACTTTGCGAATTGTCGTCAATTTGTGAATCTGATCATTTGCGACGTCCATCTATTGGATGATGCACTAGCAGGGTTCATCCAGAGCGGACAAAAGCAGCCCGATTTTCCTCCGTTACTTCTACTTGCGGAGCCTGGAGATTCCCAAACCAACAAATATCTCCACAAGATCAAGCACAACGGGACCCTTGAAAGCACTGCTGACGCGCACGGCCAGGTATTGCTTGTACGGCGGTGGGCACCGTATTAAATCACTCTCTTGCCTACATTCTCTTCCATTGTAAATCTGTAACGACTAGCAAAACTACACAGCGGTTAGGTTTTTTAAGGATTTCTCCGATTCTGCCGAGCGTATCGAATCTCTTGGGTCATTGGGTGTGATTATACCGATACTGCGAGTCAGAGGACTTCTGCCGATTGTATTTAACTGCGCTGAAGCTAGCAGCATAAAATTCGGCTATCATCCCGCTGGCAAGATCGAGACGCATGCCAAATTATTATCTGCATCGAGCCGCCAAGAGTCGAGTACGCGTGGGCACAGACAGGTGTGCGGGCTACTATCTCTTGGTGGGCCTTCTTGCAGTCCTTGCTAGTGTCTCTGGGTGTACGCGGTTTGGCGGTTCGAGCCTGATCGATTGGTGGCAAAATGGTTTCAAAGTAGGGCCAAACTACGGTCGCCCCGCCGCTATTATTGCAGAGGATTGGATTGAGGCTGAAAACGTACACGTCAGAACAGATCCGGTTGAAGACATTTATTGGTGGACTCGACTTGAAGACTCAGATCTTGACCGATTGGTCAAGATCGCAAGCCAGCAAAATTTAACGCTCCAGACGGCAGGCTTACGGGTATTGGAAGCAAAGGCTATTCGAGGTGTGGCTGCAGGGATGCTCTTTCCTCAAAATCAGTCTTTTGGGGGACAATACCTAACGACCTTACAAAGTTTGAATCAAGGTCTTGCGCTTCCGACGAGAAGTGATTTTAACTTGCCTCGAAACTGGCAAAACTTCAACGGTAATTTTGGTCTCGGTTGGGAAATAGATGTATGGGGTCGTTTCCGCCGCAGTTTAGAAGCCTCCACCGCCGATTTTGAAATGTCCGTGGAAGATTATGATGGCATCCTTGTTAGCTTGCTTGCCGAGGTAGCGACCAACTACATCGAACTGCGGACCTATCAGCAGCGCCTGATTTATGCCCGCTCTAATGTAGCAGCACAGCAGGGTTCACTCCGAATTGCGACGGTCCGTTTTGAAGCAGGAGAGACAGACAAACTTGATGTGACGCAAGCGGAGTCGAATTTAGAGAGTACCAAAGCTCTTCTTCCCGAACTTGAGGTTGGAGTGCGGCATGCGGAAAATGCCATTTGTGTTCTTCTTGGCATGCCGCCGCAGCAACTTGACCAACTTATCCCTGAGCGGAAAATGCCCATTCCGATTGTTCCGTCTGATGTGACGCTCGGAACGCCGGCCGATCTGATTCGGCGCCGGCCGGATCTACGGGCAATGGAGCGTGCCGCCGCCGCCGCCAGTGCGCGGATCGGTGTCGTGGCATCCAACCTTTATCCCAGTTTTGCTATTGATGGCACGATTGGGCTTTCGGCACGGAATTGGAGTTCGCTCTGGGAGTCAAATAGCACTGGAGGAACGTTTGATCCACGTTTTGATTGGAAAATTTTAAACTACGGTCGGATTATGAATGAGATTGCCGCTCAAGATACTGTTTTCCAACAGCATGCGGTTGAATACCAACAACAAATTCTCATGGCAAATAAAGAGGTAGAGGATGCTCTGATTGCATACCTAAAAAGCCAAGAGCAGGTCAAACTCTTGTTGGCAAGCGCCAACTCTTATCAAGAATCTGTTCGGCTGGCGACGCTTAAATACAAAGCAGGGGAAACAGACTTCAATCAGGTGTTTCTCTTGCAGTCCGATTTGACAAGCGTGCAGGATAAATTGGCTCAAGCACAGGGATCGGTGGCGACCAGTCTGATTGGCATTTACAGGGCCCTGGGATCGGGATGGCAGATCCGTTTAAATCAGCCGCTTGCCACCCCCACCGAGCAAGAGAATTTACCTCAACCCCCTGCCGATAATCTGGAATCGGTCGAAGAGCATCTTTCAATAAATGCTCCAAAAATCGATTTGGATCGAGCTTCAGGAAAGCTCGTTTCTTCCTCACAGCGAGCAGAGTTTGTAGGACCGGGGCCAGTCGACCGCATTCTACGAAACCAGCTTATCCAGCAAGCTGAATCTCTCATCGATTCACCTACAGATGCACCGTCCGGCAGTGTGATTCTGGAAAGTACGGTTCAGATTCGCAAGGTGGCAGCATTGCCTGAGCCTTGAGCGGTCGCAACGGCACCACGCCGCGCGACTCCGCTCCCGAGACTCAATAGGCTCACTCAACAGCACGGCACACTAGGCCGCGGAGCGTTCCTTCAAATCGCTACCGAGCATCACCCAGTACCAACCGTTGAAGATCATTTCGATCCCTATAAACAGGCCGATAATGACTTCACCGGTATTGGGCCATCCTTTGTAGATCATGATTCCCAATAAAATGGCAACCATACCGCTCAGCAATGCCCAACCCCAACCGGGGAATTGTATCGAGAGTGCTGCGGCAATTCGAAAAATACCACTCACGATAAAAAAAGCAGCGAGCAAAGCGCTCAGAACCATAACGGCATGTTCTCGATCATCGACCATAAACAAACCGACTACGACATAGATGATCCCGATCAGGAGATTCAATAGAAATCCGCTCCACTTACCAGCCCAGAGGGCACTCACAACCTGGACGATTCCACCGGCAAGAAGCAGAACACCAAACAGAACAACCGCTGCTTGGGAAGCGAACCAACAGTAAAGTACGGAAATCAGGCCGAGAACCATCAGTACAACGCCAAGTGTACTAAACCACTTCCACTCGTCCTGCAAATGATAAAGTTCGTGGGCATCGTCCACTTTTGCCCTTGCGGGAACACGTTTAGCCATGGATCAATCTCCTCTGAATGTGAAATGTGAGTGATGATGATGTGATCGCTGAAAAAATGATTCTTAGGATAACCGGAATCGGCGCATTCAAAGGCACCAGTTTCCATGCAAATTAGCTAACCCGCTTTCCATCGTGATTGCCGAAAAATAGAAAAGCAAGTGTGAAACGCATCTTTTTTTCCGTAATTTGGCCTGCGAATCGCTGTTTTTCTCTCACAGATTTGAAATCCGTTTTCCCCCAGCAGGTCACCGGGCACGGGAGCAAAGCATCAGAATCAATCGGTGATTCGCTTTCCTGCTTCTCTAAACGATGCGGATCTCATAAAATCAGCGAGGTCCCAGCTGGACCCGCAGTAAATCGCACCCACGAACGGCAATCTTCCGAGCAAAGCATTACAGGAGTATCCTCGTGGAACAACCAGTCACCTATCGCCCCTCACAAGGTCTTACGCTGCTCTACGCAGTTGCTGCGGTGGTGGTTGTAATTTGGGGTATGCGTGCTGCGGCCCCCCTTTTGATCGAAGTGTTATTGGCCATTTTTATTGCAATCGTATGTGCACCAAGTCTCTATTGGTTGCAAAAAAAAGGATGTCCCGCGTGGCTTTCACTTGTGGTGGTCATCACTGTGCTGCTCTTGATTGCTTTTGGTTTTATTGTCCTCATGGGATCTTCCATCGCGAGTTTCTCTGCTAATTTGGCCCACTACAAAAAAACTCTGACAACGACATACCAAGGCGCACTTCATTTCCTGGATGATACCCACATCATTGAAATACTAGAAAAGGTAACTGGACAAGATATTGTGACGTCCATTGGTAAAGCACTGGATGTGGGCAAAGCGGTACAGTTCGCCGGAAATACGGTAAGTGAACTGGGCGCTGCTTTTGGTAGCGCCTTTATGATCGCATTGACGACCATTTTTATTCTCTTAGAAGCTTCGGGGTTTCCACAAAAGCTAGCGGCAATGTCGGGAGGTTCCACTGAAAAACCACGATTGAATTTTAATCGCATTATAAATGACATCAGACACTATCTTGTTCTCAAAACATGGATGTGTCTTCTAACCGGCGTCCTTACAGGGATATTTCTGTTTTTCATGGGAATCGACTATCCGTTTCTTTGGGGTACGCTTGCCTTTCTTTTAAATTATATTCCGAATATTGGTTCCATCATCGCTGTGATCCCGGCGGTTCTCTTGGGGCTTGTGCAATTCGGCTGGGAAGGCGCAGTAGGAGTTATTATTGGTTATCTTGTGATTAACGGTCTGGTGGGAAATTTTTTAGAGCCCAAAATATTTGGTCAAGGCTTGGGGCTTTCGACGCTGGTAATTTTTCTAGGCTTGATTTTCTGGGGATGGATTTTAGGTCCAGTGGGCATGGTCCTTTCAGCGCCGCTGACCATGGTGCTGAAGATTGTCGCTGAGAGTCAGGCAGAAACCCGCTGGCTGGCGATCCTTTTGAGTTCTGACGCAAGCTTGCACACCGATTCGAATCAGGCGAGCACGGCAGCCCGTTCAGCCTGATCTCCCCGCGCAGGTAACTTCTCCCGCGACCGTGCGGGAGCTATTCAGCCAAAAGGGTTTTGCTCTTCCTCAGGAGAAAGAGGTTCAACTTTTTGCGGGCTTTTCTTTTCCTTAGCCGGTGGTGGGGAACCAGGCTCATAGAAGTCATCAGGCGTATCGAGATCACTTTTATTGAGAGGATCGATAATCCGACCACCCGGACGTACGGTAACGAGTTTCACCTGATTGATATACAGATAATAAGTCATTCCCGTTTCGCTGTAGACGAGATAATCACGGCCGATGGCCTCAATTTTTTTTATGCTTCCCCAATCCGATATCACGCACCCTGTTTGTTCCCACTGAACGTTGATGAACTGGCCAACTTCGAGCGCAGAAAATATCGGATGCTTAGGATTGACCTCACGAAAGTTTTGTGCTCCGAGACTAATAAATAACAGACCGAAGACAAGCATCAATAGCCCGAAACGATTTTTGATTAGCTTCATGATTCTTTTTCCTGAGCAAAGTAAGAGGCGAATCGCTTAGCCGTTTTGAAAACGGTTGAGCGATTCGACGGGACAGTTTGATTTGTTAAGTTTGCACGAATATTTCACGAAATTTCATCGCTCTACATGAAAATAGTGGTTTGTGTTCCTGTGATATTGCTTGTAGTGCTCATGACTAGAAGGTTAAGACAATGCCGCATGAAATATTGCGATCTCGTTGGAACACAAACTTATTTTGCATGTGCGATTAGACAAAGTGATTGACCACCGTATGCTAATGAAAATGCAATATCGTGCCGCCCTGAATCGCAGAAAAGCTTAATGTTCTTTATAGCTATCGATAGGAAGCGTGGTCAAATAGATGCGACGGCCTAAAAGTTGTACCGCGTTTGAACTAGCCAAGTTTGCGGTCGAGATAGTTGATTTTGTCCGCGTTAAGCTGATGTGTCACCACTGTCAGGCAGTTTGGGTGCCCGAGCATATTCGTGGACGGTTGGTCCCCAGCTATTGGCAATGTCCAAAGGGTTGTAACACAAGGCATTTTCCCTCTACCCAGTCACCCTCCATCACATCCTGATGGGATCGCGGTCCGTTTTGGCGACCGAGTATGCTCCACTTCAATCACGCCATGTGCTGATTTGTGTCGACGCTCTTTTTCCTTTCCTCCTTAATTCCCCTGTCCGAATCGGTGGGTTTGGGGTACCTGGTTCGGTCCTAAGGCTGCCAAAAGTGGACCTGTCCCAAATACGGGTTGGAAAAACCACGAATCATTTTCTATAACACTTTCAGGAATAAAGACTTGTGTCTGATGAAAGGGTGCTGTTTAGGAAAAAGGTAAGAGTTGGTAAAAATGGGCTGATTGTGCCCGCATTACTCCATTTTACGAGATATTGTAGTAATGTTTGTTGCGCCCTAATAAAATGCACTGATACGGGCCACCGTTCCAGAGTTATCAGTGTTGTTCGCGTCAGGGTGCCGCGGACCAACGCGTTAAGAGGCGTGAAGAGATAGAGCGACGAGAGAACACGTCGTTTTGTGCCTAACACATGAGGATAGGGATCGGAGCCTTGTCATGATCAATCGATTGACTAATTTTTTTGCAGCTTTTTGTCTTGTTGTCAGTATTGGCACCGCGCAGGGTTTCGAACCCTTGTTGGTCAGTGGTGGAACAGCAAGACTGGATACGTACGAGAAGGACAATACGACCTTTTTCGCTTTGAGCATCCAGCCAAAGCCAGAAGATATTGTTGCGCTGACGACCGATGTGGTGGTACTGTTTGACACCTCTGCCAGCCAAAGTGGTGAGTACCGTACAGCCGCGTTGGAAACACTCCAAAATTTCTTAAAAAATTTGGGAAACAACAACACGGTCAAACTTATAGCCGTTGACGTCGATGCCAATCCGCTGACTGATTCTTTCGTCGCTCCACAGAGTTCTCAAATGCAGGATGCATTTGAGAAACTGAATCGTCGTGTTCCCCTCGGATCGACGAATATGGCCAAAGCGATTCATGCGGCAACAGAGAGTTTTATCCAGCCGGGTTCCAACCGCCGTGCGATTCTTTACATCGGTGATGGATTGAGTGCAGCGAAGACCACGTCTTCACCATCGTTTCGCGCAGAAGTAGCTGCTTGCAGGAAAAACCAACTTCCGATCAACAGCTATGCCATTGGACCCAATACGGATGCACTTTTTTTGGCGACTTTAGCGAATCAAACGGGAGGCCGTCTGTTGACAGATGGCTCGAGTATCACCCCGGAAGTTGCCGCGAATCATCTCGTCCAAGCGGTCCGAGGCACGGTCATTTGGCCAGAAGCAGCGGGAGTGCATTGGCCGGAAGGTGTGACAACCTATCCCACACCGCTTCAACCGCTACGCACAGACCGGGACAACATCATTGTAGGAAAAGGGAAAGCAATCGCTGGCACAAAGCTAGAAGTACCGGGAATCATCAGTGTTCAGCAGGTTCAATTGGAATTTAATATTCCCGAAGCCACACCCAACGAAGCGAACAGCTACTTGCCGCACCTTGTCGAAATGGCTAGTAAGCCCGGAAACGTTCTACCCACTCTCGGTACCCAAGGCCTCGGGAAAGTGCGCGATCTCGTGGCACGCAATGTCGAGGCCCTGAATCGCCTCGCCCAGTCTGCCCAAGCGGTGGGAAATCCAGATGCTGCCCAGCGCCTGGCCGGACGTGCGGAAGAACTCGATCCGGAAGACCCCCAAGCGAACCAGCTTGCTAATCCTGATCAACCGCAGGAGACCGCTGCCGAGTCAGACGCAGCAAATTCTGTCTCTTCACAGGAGAGTCTGCTCGAAGATTATATTGCTTCTTCGGGAGACGGCATCAGTAAAGTGGAAGATCGCCAAAAAGTAATCACCGGAGCGATCAAATCCGATGTCGCTGTGGAGCTTGAGAAGGCCAACCGCTTGATGGATAGTGATCCCGGGTCGGTGGAGGCCCAGTTGAAACTTGTACTGCAAAATGTTGGCCAAGCTCCTGACCTCGACCCCGATGTCCGCATGCAGCTTGAAAACAAGCTCCGCTCGGCAATTCGCCTGGCAAGTATCCGTAAGCAAGAACGTGAGACGGAACTTCGCGAGCAACAACAAGTTTTAGCGCAGAGACAGGATCGCGAGCGACGTATTAAAGATCTTGATCGGGATGAAGAAAAAATAACGCAGCTGATGGCGAGGTTTGATTCTCTGATGAAAGAAGATCTTTATCAGGACGCCGAACTGGTAATCGTGGAAGTTGAAGAAGCGACGGAGAAAAATCCGATTCTCGCAGACCCCACCTTTGTCTCTGCGAGTCGAAATGCGCACAACAGCATGATGTATTACGAGTATTTGCGAACGATTGAAAGTGCCAATCGCATGCGGGCTAGGGCCTTTCTGGATGTAGAACAAAAAGCGATTCCGATGCCTGATGATCCGCCGATCACCTACCCGGATGGCGAAGTCTGGCGTGAAATGACGCTTCGGCGACAAAAATATGCCTCTGTCGATTTACAGGATAGGTCGACAGCAGAAAAAAATATTTCCAAAGCACTGGATTCACCGGTACCACCAGGTGGAGGCGTTCTGGAATTTGATGAACAACCGCTCGATATCGTGCTTGATACTCTGCAAGAGGCTTTCGTCGATACGAATAACCCCATCAATATTGTTTTAGATGAATTTGCGCTCAACGATCTTATTGCTACCGATAATCCCCCGACAGTCACCATCAAAGTAAGTGGAATTTCCTTACGCTCCGCCTTGAAGCTGATCTTGAGGCGGATTGATCCCCAGTTGACCTATACAATCAAGGATGAGGTCCTGCTAATCACAACAATCGAGGAATCCGGCAATCAGCTGATTACCAAAGTTTATCCCGTTGCAGACCTTGTGTTACCGATTGTCTTAGGCACTCAGTCGGGGGCGGGTGGTTTTGGGAGCAACACGAGCGGAGGCGGGATGGGATTTGGGGGCATGGGGGGTGGCCAGTCTGCCGGCATGGGCGGCATGGGCGGTGGTGGCGGCATGGGCGGTGGCGGCGGCGGCGGCATGGGCGGCGGCGGCATGGGCGGTGGCGGTGGCGGCATGTTCAGCGATAGCCGCCTCAAGACCGACATCGAAGCGGTTGGAAAGAGTCCCTCCGGAATCAACATCTACCAATTTCGCTATGTAGGCGGGGGACCGCTTTACCGGGGTGTACTTGCTCAGGAATTACTTGAAACACATCCGGAAGCTGTCGTCACGATGCTGGGAGGATATTATGGCGTGTTGTACGAACGGATTGACGTCGAATTCGTTCCCTTGCCAGAGGCCGCATTCGCAGCTGCCAGTGGCAGTGAGAATTACAGTAAAAATCGCGGTAAAAATCATAGTGAGAAAGCGTTTGATGTGCGGTAAACTGAAGAGCAATTGCCACAAAAAACAGCAACCTCACCGCAAATAGGCAGCGGAGAACTATGCAGTGGAGAACTTGGAGTGGAGAATAATGTGATGAGGAAAAAAAGCAAATTGTACAATTTCCATATGGGCTCGCAGAGATTATTGGTGCTGCCCTGTGCGGTCTTGCTCTTACTGGTCTATGTCGCCTCAGCATCGCCCAAAAAATCGGCACCGCCCCAAGACGCCAAGGTCTCCGAAAAAATCAAACCAAGTTTGTTTGCTCCTTCCTCCGCGCCCGTAAAACGCACGCGGCAAGCCGCGCCAGAGCCCCCTGTTTCTGGAAGTGTGCCTCGCGCCGGCTTAATCGCAGAAGATTGGACGATGGATTTAGAGGTACAGCCCAAACCAACAGAGGATTGGGAAGAAGCGTATTATCGTTACTTCAAACAGCAGCAAGTTCATCCGCGGACAATCCGCATGCGCGTACGTGGCCTTACGGAGCAAAAAGTACCCGACCTCAAGCAGGTCATTGGTCTGCTGCGGGCGGCGATGCGCGCGGGACAAATTCAGCCGTGGATGTACGAAGCCCTTGCGCTGGCGATGCGGATCGAAAAAATGCCCCCGGCGGATATAGAACGCGTGCTGCTTTCTTCGGCCGATTTTGCCACCAGTGCCAGGCAGGTGATTTTTCTTGCCGAGTATATGGATCGACTCGGATATCGTCAGCGGGCACTGGAACTGCTTCGGGAGGTGACGCTGCGGGACCCTGCAGCGGACTTAGCCTACGCCAAGGCCCTTGAGATTGCCATCTATCTTGATGACGCCGACGCATTGCAGTGGGCAACCCTGGGAGTCCTGAGCCAGGAGTGGCCACGGGAGAATGCGGCCATTTTTGAGAAGGCAGTCCGGCACAGTAAATCTGTAGTCGCGCAAATGCGAAAAGACGGACAAGATCAAAAAGCCGACGCGTACGCTGCCAAGCTCAAGCAGGCCCTGGGCCGCGATATTGTGGTCAAAGTGTCCTGGAGTGGCGATGCGGATGTCGATCTGATGGTGGAGGAACCGACCGGCAGTGTCTGTTCTTATCGCCAGAACAAAACACCCGGAGGCGGTTTGCTTGTCGGTGATCCCAATGCGGGTTTGAGCCCAACTGCCGGAGGCAGCCACTGTGAAGTTTATAGTTGCGTGGAAGCCTTTTCTGGAGATTACCGCGTTTTGCTACGACAAGTTTGGGGCCGGATACCTGCCGGACGTGTCACGGTGGATGTGTGGAGTCATCTCGGCAGTGAAAACCAGCAACACATTCAGAAAGTCATTCCCCTCGATGAAGACGGGGCGTTGGTTTCTTTCCATCTCGGCGCAGGTCGGCGACAAGAACGACTTGCCGATCAGCAGCTAGTCAATGATGTGGTGCAGCAGGTGGCGGTCAACAGAACGATCCTGGCGCAGCAACTTGAATCCATTGCGAATCCGGAAGCGCTTTTAGCACAGCAAAATTATGCGAATTCGCAACCAGCCTCCCAAATCGGCAATCGAGCGAATCCGTTGAATCGACCTTCACCCAACGCGTTCAATCCGAATCTGGTTGGCTATCAACCGCAGATCACGGTGCTTCCGATCGGGATGACCATGAAAGCCAACGCGGTGATTTCGGCCGATCGCCGCTATGTGCGGATCACCGCACTACCTTTCTTTTCCACGGTTAAAGGTGTGGTGCAGTACAATATGCAGAGTGGCGTGACCGATCAGGCCGAATCGGATCAGGCCTTCCAGAATCTGGATATCAACATCGGCCAAGATGGGGGTGCCGACGGTGGTGGTGGGAATATAGGTACTTTGGCAGTCGCTGTAACAGTCCCGGTAACTACGGGCAATTCTTTCGTGCGAGGCGGTTCTGTTTCCCGTAGTGGTGATACAACGCAAGCACTCGCTGTGACGCTGACATCGGGTAACACTACGAACTTGATCGTTCCTGCGGCAGTTACAATTGCCGCTGGGGAGTCGATCACATCATTTGTAGTCACTGGAGGCGCTTCAGCAGGCTCAACCACGATAACAGCCACTGGCGGTGGGCTGACAGCGGTAGCCGCTGTCACTGTAAACTAGATTTTAATAAACGAATCTCTTAGCAATATTTTGATTGGAAAAAACGAAGGTGATTCTGATGATTTGCTACACGCCACGATGGACATCACAATTCAAAAGGTATTTTTACAGAGCCAGTCTCATGCTGCTGGCCATCTCGCTTATGCTTTTAGATGTCCGTTCGGTATCGGCCCAATTAGGGGGGGGTGGCTTTGGTTTTAGTGAGGTGGGTGGGATTTCCATCGACGCCAACGGAGCCATCAAAGATATGCGTCCACAACTTCGCCAGGAACTCGCCGGCACCCGCCAGCAGCTTGATGCCGAAGTGCCCGCTGATTTTCCGGCAGGGGTCCAGCTGCGGAAGATCTCCCTCCGCGCGCTGCAGAAAGCCCTGCTGCAGGTCGCAAATAAACCCGAGAAATTGCCCGCTACGGTTCGCTATCTGAGCGGACTGCAAAGAGTCCAATATGTTTTTGTCTATCCTGAAAAAAAGGATATCGTGCTGGCCGGACCCGGAGAGGCGTGGCGACTGAATGACTTGGGTCAGGCAGTCGGTGCAACCAATGGCCGCCCGGTGATCCATCTGCAGGATTTATTGGTTGCGTTGCGTGGCGCCTTTGCAGCAGACGGAGCGCCCATTACCTGTTCGATTGAACCAACGCCGGAAGGCATTCGGAGTTTGCAGCGAAAGTTGAATCAATTCGGCCGCCTGAGCGGCAAGGCGGAAATCCGTCAGGTGGTCGCGCGCAAACGAGAACTTGAACAAAGCCTCGGACCGCAGAATGTGATCCTCTCGGGTGTGGATCCCACCAGTCGATTTGCCTGGACGCTCGTTGCGGCCGATTACCGCATGAAGTGTCTGGGGATGGGACTTGAACCGGCACCGATTCGGGGAATGCCCAGTTATCCGGAAATGATGCGGCAACGCTCCGCCGATCTGATGCCCAGATGGTGGATGGAAACCGATTATGATGCGCTGCTTACTGACGAGGAAGGCTTTTCTTGGGAACTCCGTGGCCAAGGTGTCAAGGTGCTTGCCGAAGATGAGCTGGTAATGGCCGATGGTCAGCGGAAGCCCACAGGAACAGTGAATAAAGCGGCCCGACGTTGGGCCGAAACGATGACCGAAAAATATGATGAACTCTCCATTGCGTCTCCCATCTTCGGACAACTGCGTAACTGCATGGACCTCGCCGTTGTCAGTACTTTGATTCGTAGCAAGGGGTTGGATCAGAAGGCGGGGATGAGTCTCTCAGGTTTGCTTGATGAAACACACCTCGCGGTTCCCTCCGGGGCGGTGCCTCGCAGTACCCCATCGATTGTGAGCTTTTTGGAGCGACCGCGGTCCCTTGTGATTACGGCCTCTGGCGGTGTTGTGATTCAGCCGTGGAAAGTGGTTGAACATACTGAGCAGAGTCCGGCGCTGGCTCAAATGCGCGACAAAATTCAAGTCGGCCAACCGCTCGATTCTTCCACGGCCTGGTACTGGGATTAAATCGGGGTCGTACGCGGTAGGCTCAATCGAAGCGTTGGTTTTTTTCAACTTGGTATGCTTATTGCGCCTGCCAGGGTCTTTCCCACTGAATGGTTTCTTCGATCCGTATATTTTCATTTCGGATCACAGCCAAGGTTTCTGTGCCAAAATGTGGCAGGTGTTCTTCCTCGGGTAGCATCTGCCGTAACCGCCTTAGCGAAAGTTCACGAATTTGTTCTTCTTCTGGGTGCGAACGGTTCCAGTTTTCAAATAACCACTGGGCATAGCGCTCTTTGAATTGGGGTGGCGTTTTACTACGGTTGATGGCTTGAAAGTATTTCACCCAGCGGTGGTTTGGTTGCTCAACGGGTGTCTGGAGGCCGCTTGAATAGTTTCCAACTCGTAGCAGGTCGATTTCCTGTCCATTTTCTAATAGTGCGTGCGCAATCAGCCGCGTTTGACTACGTTGAAGGCTCGCAAACATCGACCATCTTTGATTGAGCATTGTCAGTTCACCAATCCGGTTCATGAAGGCAGGCTTGACCAGAAGTCTATTCCGCTGAAAAAAACCATACACACTAAGTACCATCACATACAGAATCAGCATCAGGCAAAATCCACTCAACACAGTAGAGAATACAGGATTTTTTTTCTTTTTCTTACCAGTCGCACCGATGTTTTGCTTGTCCGAATCGGAACTGCGGAAAAAAGATCGCACCGGTTCCCAGCACGGTGCATCCCAGAACTCGGATGGTATGAAGAGGCAGAGGCCTGCAGCAGCGACATACGAGAAGAGGGCTACAGAAAGGGTCAACTCGATACCCATGTGGAGTGCCACAAGGCCAAGTAGCGTCCATAGACGAACCGTACTTGTTTTCCATGGCGAAAACAAAAGCCAGGGCGCAATCAACTCAAAACAGATCGTACTCCAGGAAAGCATTCCGAGTAGCGTGCGATAGGAACGCAGCCAATCTCCTACCGGTCGATTGTAATCCGCCCATTCGAGCGCGTTCTGTAAAAGCATTCCTGGTTGGGGATGATAAAAAGCCTTGTAGCATCCGGTGCAGAAATAGAGCAAAAAAACTTGAATCAGGATCGCTACGGTTGCTCCAGAAAAAAGGGTCTTCTCCGTCTGCGTGGCGTGTCTTTGACGAAACGCCTCCACCGACCAGCAATTTCCCAACGGAAGAAACATAGCCCAAAAAAGAAGTATGACAAGCAGCGTGTCCGCACCACTGACTGCAAAAGGAACGCGATTATAGAGCGACGCCAAGAAAATCCACGAGCCAATCGTGGCGATCCGCGTATAGAAACCGAACAAAAGCGCGATCACTAGAAGTGTCGTCAGTCCAAAAAGACCTGCCTGAAAGTAGACCGACCCGTCAATCCAGAACAGTGACCAACGCCAGGTTCCATTGAAATGGTTTCTCACTAATTCAACAGGCATCACGCCCTGATCGGAATACATGGTCTGCAAATCGCCGATCCGGATTCCCAGATCGAGAAGTACAAGGGTTACGATTGATATTCGAAAGAGCGCAAGCGACCGGATATCGATCTGGAAAAGAGAAAAGATTTTTCCGTGCGAAGGATTTGTGACGAGCGGAGTTTTCACCGGATTGAACTTCGCGGTTGTGGAACGGCAGCTTGTTTCAAACATGGAAGCGACAAGGAATGCCAGCATTATAAGTCGGAAGCGGAAGTCACGGCGAGAGTAATTTCATGCATCAGCGAGAGGTCGGATTTTACGGATCAGACCGGGACGAATATCGAGTCGGAGCGACTCGCTCATCCCTGCTTGCAGCTTTTCTACAGCAATCGCTCCCATAATGGCATTGTCGGTACAGAGCGCAAGTGGTGCGGTAATCAATTCCCAATTTCCGTTGTCCGCCTCATAAGCCAAAGCTGCCCGAAGCGCAGCGTTCGCTGCCACCCCACCCCCAACGCAGAGCCTTTCACGTCCTGTTTTGGCAAGGGCGAGGACACTTTTGGCCACCACACAGTCCACGACAGCGGCCTGAAAACTGGCAGCGAGATCGGCGACTTTTTGAGGAGAAATATCGAGTGTCGAAAAGTTAACTCTGCCGGGGCCCGTAAGTTGATATCGAACCGCAGTTTTCAGTCCACTGAAACTAAAATCGAGTCTCTCGGAATCGCGAAGGAATGCCCGAGGCAGTGCGTAGGCCTCCCGGTCCCCCTGTTCTGCCGCTTTTTGGATCGATGGTCCACCCGGATAAGGAAGACCGAGCATACTGGCAACTTTGTCGAATGCTTCCCCGGCCGCATCGTCGACCGTCGATCCGAGGAGTTCAAATTCCATAGCAGAACGACAGTCATAGAGACTGGTATGCCCTCCGCTTACTACGAGACCAACGCAGGGGAATACATTTTTCTCTGCCGCCATTCGACAGGCGTAGATATGTGCCTGGAGATGGTCGACAGAAAGCAAAGGAATCTCAAGGGCCAACGCCAGAGTCTTTGCAGCCATCAGCCCGACAAGTAGTGATCCGGCAAGACCGGGAGTGGTTGCCACAGCAACGGCATCAAGATCGGAGAGTCCAATCTTTGCTTTTTGGATTGTCTGCTCGATAACTGGCAAGATGCGCTCTACATGCGCCCGCGAAGCTATTTCGGGTACCACGCCACCAAAACGACGATGCAGTTCTTCCTGGCTCGCAACGACAGAACTGAGAACTTTTAATTCATCGGTGACGATCGCTGCAGCCGTTTCATCGCACGTAGTTTCGATCGTTAAGATCCGTAATGTAGCTTTTTGTGACCGGTCTCTTGCTGTTTGATTCATGGGTAACTTTACTTCCGCTAGGTGCCACGTGGCCCACAGTAGCGGTAGCTTCGACACAACGAGAACGAAGGCACAGGGAAACGGTCTTTCAGCTATCTCACAATCGTTACAACCCGAGCGGTTTTGGAGCAGAGCGTAGCAAACATCCGATAAAACATGTGTGACCGTAAAATAGTATGACGCATCTCGCACGCCATCGAAAGCAGGCGAATGGGTCGGGCAGGAATGGGATGGGACTGAACCGCAATCATTATTTTTTATTAGGCATTTTTTGCCTCCTCGTTGGTCTCCAGTTTCGCCTCCTTGAGAGCGTGGTGCTTAATCCGCAGAGCACGCTTTTTCTTGCGCATCGGCTCGGAAGCAAAACAGATGCAACAACGGCTCAGGTGCTTCACACGGCGGGATTTGAGGCTGCCTTGCCCCGTAAAGAATTCCAATCGCCTCGATGGTGTGGCTGGGCCTTTCTTGCAGTAGGCTCAGTCCTCGTGCTGCACAGTGTCATGCTTCCAAAGCCAAGCTAGTCGGTGAGCAGCTTCTATCATCAACAGAGCCACCTCGTTGACGCTTTCCGCATCGCTATTTATCATGGCTATCTGTAGATTCTTCTTATTTAAGGTATGTCATGAGCAATAGAAATAGGATTGATGTTTCGGATGTGGGCGAGGTTTCGGTCGTACAGTTCAGAGATCGAAAAATCCTCGATGAGTCCAATATCCAGGAAATGGGCCGAGAACTTTTTGAGTTAGTAGAACAGAAGCGAGCAAAGATTCTCCTTAACTTCATGAACGTGGAGTTTCTTTCGAGCGCTGCATTGGGCAAACTAATAACGCTCGATAAAAAACTGAAGGCAGCCAAGGGGCAATTGAAGCTAAGCAACATTCGTCCTGAAATCTACGAAGTTTTTGCAATTACGCGTCTGAATAAGTTGTTTGATATTCACGACGATGAGGCAGATGCACTGGCAACGTTTTAGTGGCGTTCTTTAGCTTGCATCGAATGAATAAATAGTTGATGCCCAAATTTGTAATCCCCTGTAGCTCAGTTGGTAGAGCAGGCGGCTGTTAACCGCCTTGTCGTAGGTTCGAGTCCTACCGGGGGAGCTTGCCCTTGGGGACGAATAGTATTTCTTGATTGTTTTTGCAGCGTAATACTTTACCCAGCCGACTGCTTTCTTTGGTGCATCAGATTCCTGCCTTCATTTTTTTCTTCATTGTCTTTTTCTGGTTCATTTTGATCACCAAACCATTTGATCCAATGTACTTTTTCACCACGAAGAAAAAAGAGTTGCATCTTTTTATAAGTTTTTCCAGTAATGCTATCCTTAAATCCTTGGGTGTATTCCCAAAATTCTCTTTTGTTATCGGGCACTATATCAGGTTGCCCTAATACTTTTACAACTTCAGCCTTTGTCTTTCCCATGCACTTTTCTTCTATTTGATCAAGATTCGACTTTTCTTGTTTTACGTTATCCGCACTAGTTACGCTGCATGCCAGAATGCTGATAACCAAAAGACAGAACAAAAATCGATATTTCATAGTGCACCCCCTTGAAGAAGTTACTTACGGTCAACCCTTCATTCTGCGCGCAAAAACGTACAAATAAAATAGGGTAACCCTCGAAATTGCTTAAATCGTAGATAATATGCGTTACCGCTTTTGACTTCACACCCAATTCAGAGAGAAAGTTGGTTGTTTTCGTCGTCGTACTAAAAACCAAAACACCAAAAACGAAGGGGGATCGCGCTGCTGAAAGCGGAAGAGATTCTTCGAGTCCTACCGGCGGCACTTGCCCTTGGATGCGAAGGTCCCAGCAGACCCCGGATCGGAAGGGGGCTTTTGTGAGAGATCTGTAGTCTCTGCCGAACATCGGCTCAGACCCGTCTCAATGTGACCAAAACGGCCAATACTCTTTTTGCTACACCGAAGCAAATGTGTGACCACATGGGCAGATTTTTTTCCGCACGTGGATCTCAGCACGACATTTTGGACACCTTTTTTTCCACGATCGTCCTGAGGATATCGGCTTCTCCTGGGCCTCCTCCTCCTCCTTCTTCCGTTGTGCAATGATTTGATCACTATGCGCCGTTTCCTCCCGTTGCTGCGAACATTGGGGATGAGTTCCGGATGGCGAATAGGACCGATCACCACAAACAGGACATACTTTTCCACTCAGAGCGATTTCTGGTGGGGCAGGTTTTTTTACACTCATGTGGAAACGCCAAAGGTTGATGACCGTGATCTACTAAAATCGGCGCAAAGTAATGTTACCCCACCGAAACCACCAGTGGTATCGGTCGGGTAACCACAAACTATGTAGGACGCACGTTTTCCGCCCGCGGTCCCTTTGGACCCTGTCCCTCTTCGTACGAAACTTCCTGCCCGATTTGCAGTGTTTCAATCGTAGCACCTTCTACGGCACTATGGTGGAAGAAGAGATCGCCCTTTTCCCCCTCAATGAATCCAAAACCTTTGTCCGCAATCAATTTTTTGATTGTACCTTGTGCCATCTTTGATCTTCCTCTCACAAAAAAAAATAAAGTCCCTGCCCTATCCGGGTAGAACGCAGTTGAAAGCCAAGAAGAGAAAACCAACCGCAACTTGAGAATAGCCCCCATAAGGGGACCGTAAAGCAAACCGCCGAGGGATGAGAACGCCATGCAGTGACATTCCTTCACTTACTTGCAAAGGGCCAATCTAACATAAAACTTCCACGATGTGTACGGGTGGCAGGAAAAAAAATAGGTGTCTGGGCCGGTTATAGGGGATAAATTTTGGCCACCACCACGGCACTAACGGAGGACTCGCCCCGCAGTGTTACCGCCAAGAAGGGCTTCAATCTCACTCAGATTCGAGTGATTGATATCTCCCGGGACCGAATGAGCTAAACAGGAAGCGGCCACGGCAAAGGCGATGGCCTGCTGCGGTGACTGGTGTTTTTCCGCATTCAGAGCGTGCAGCAATCCCGCCGCAAAAGCGTCCCCGGCCCCGACGCGGTCCACAATGGTGTCGAGATTGTAAGGGTGATAGGAGCCATTTTGTTCGGGAGCAAAATAGATTTGATCGGCAACACTGTCCAACAGAAGTCCTCCCCACCGATTATGCGAAGCCGAGAGGCTCTCCCGTAGCGTAATGGCCACATGCGTGAGGTTTGAAAATGCCTCTACCGCTTGTCGTGCCAGGCCCGTATAGAGGTCGAATTTGAGGTTCCCCTCAGAAAACTCAGATCGAAAACCGAGTACATCCCCCAGGTCCGTCTCATTGGCGATCAATAAATCAACATAGGGCAGAATCTCCCACATGACCTCCCTCGCTAATTCTCGAGCAGATTTGGCGTCCTCCCATTGCCACAGTTTGCTACGAAAATTGAGATCACATGAGACGCGGAGACCTGCCTCTTTTGCCAACTTTGCCGCAGAGAGTGTCGACTCTGCCGCACTCTTGGAAAGAGCAGGAGTAATTCCTGTTAGGTGAAGGTGATTCGCAGAATCAAAAATTTCGCTCCAGTTGTATTGCGTCGGTGTTGCAAGACTTATGGACGAGTGCTCGCGGTCATAGTGGACCCGGCTCGGCCGTTGGCTGGCTCCTGTTTCGACAAACACTAAACCCAATCGACCCTCTGTGCGTTGAATATATTGTGTATCCACGCCATAGCTTTGCACCCGGGCAATCAGCATCTCAGCCAGCGGATTGTCGCTTGGTACTGTCGTTACGTAGCGTACATCGTCCCCCAAGAGAGCAAGCGAGCAAGCAACATTTAATTCTGCCCCGGCCGGACCCATTTCAAAATAGTCCCCCGGATGACCAAGACGTTTATGGCCGGGAGGACTCAATCGAAGCAACGCTTCTCCAAACATCACAAAAGTTCCCATAGACTATTCTCCCTGCCGAATCGCGTCGACAATCATTCGTGCCCGCTTTGCCCGCTTCGTGATTTCCTGCCAATCTTCGCTCTGGATCAATGTGCGGGGTGCGATCCAACTTCCACCAACGGCCATGGTAGCTGAAAAAGCCAAATAATCTCCCATCGCTTCTTCGGAGATGCTGCCGGTCGGCAAAAATCTTAAATGAAGATGCTGATAGGGTGCCGAAACACTTTTTAGTAGCGGAAGCCCACCCGCAGTTCCCGCGGGAAAAAACTTGAGCGTCCGACATCCAAGATCGATTGCCGTTTCGATTTCCGTTGGGGTAAGTACCCCAGGCGCAAACGGAAGGCCCTTCTGTTGGGCTTGGACGAGCGTTTCTCGATGGAGACCTGGAGCAACCGCCATTGCCGCCCCCGAATCAATTGCAAGGTCGACTTGCTCGGGAGAAAGTACGGTGCCCGCCACGGGGAGCATTTCAGGCAGTTCACGGGAAATCATTGCCAAGGACTCGGCGGCCGCTTCGGTCCTCAGCGTGACTTCGGCAATTTCCACGCCCCCTTCCCAAAGTGCCCGCGCAGTGGGCAGCGCGTGATCCACTTTGTCGATCACCAACACAGCAATCGCACCTGCCCGCACGAGGCGGTCGCATAACGCAACGGGAAAGGCATGCGCGGTTTCCATGTGGGACTGCTCCTGTCGGTAAGGGCGCATTCGGTAGCGCAAAAGAGAACCGCTCGCCAAAAAATTCTGCCTCCAGTATGCTCTGCTCAGGGTGTTCTTTTAAGGGGTCGTAATAAGGGGCCGCCACGCGAAGTCTGCGACCGGTTGCGACAAATCACGAGAGATCGGCTACAATTCAGATCCTCATGCTTCTGAGTCTCGCTGGAGAAATTTGCAATGTCGACCCAGACTTCCTGTACTCGGCGAAGCTTTTTACGCAGCGCAGTGGTGGGTCCGATGGTGTTGCCGCTGTTGACGGCGTCATCCTATGAGCGCGATGCATGTGCCGACGAGGCAATCCAGGACGTATCCCTCGCCGGAAGGATTTATAAGACGCTCAAATTGGGGATGGCCAAGATCGATGGATCGCTCGAGGACAAATTTCGTGCCGTGAAGCAAGCCGGCTTTGCCGGCATAGAGATGGTCACCCCGGGCATGGATGTCGAAGCAACCCGCAAGGCGATCGCCGCGACAGGGTTGATTGTGGATGGTACGGTCATCTCCACGCATTGGAGTATCCGGCACAGTGCCGCTGATTCTGGTAAACGCCAAGTGGCACTCGAGCACCTCAAAGAATCGATTCGTCAAACGCATGCGGTGGGTGGACACACCACATTATTAGTCGTTGGCCACGGCAAAGATGGATCTACCGAAGAAGTTTGGGATCGTTCACTGGAAAACATCGTTCAAGCTGTACCGTTGGCTGCTGAACTAGGTGTGGTGATTGCGATCGAAAATGTCTGGAATCATTTTCTCTATGAGCATCAGGGCGATTCAAACCAGTCGGCAGAACCGTTTGTTCGCTATGTCGATCAAATCGACTCACCCTGGGTGGGGATGCAATTCGATATCGGCAATCACTGGAAGTACGGCACAACGGGAGATTGGATTCGCCGTTTAGGCCGCAGGATTGTGAAACTGGATGCCAAAGGTTTTTCGCGCAAGCGAGATACATTCACTAAAATTGGCGAGGGTGACGTGGACTGGGCAGACGTTCGTCGAGCCCTCAAGGAGATTAATTTTTACGGGTGGTGTGCTGCAGAAGTCGACGGTGGTGACGCAAAGCGTCTGCGTGAAATTTCGTCGAATCTGGATCACGTTTTTCGCTTGCAGAGTACCTAGGGATCGCGTGGGGACGATGCTTGCCATGGAAAGACAGCACAGCCGACTTGGATTTGTACTCTTTTCGATTTATCTGGTGCTCTATGGTGGTTTTGTCCTGATCAATGCCTTCCGCCCAGAGTGGATGCAGGTCCAGCCCCTGGCCGGAATCAATCTGGCGATTCTCTATGGATTTGGTCTCATTCTGTCTGCCTTTATCCTTGCCATGATCTACGGTATTTTTTCTCGGGATGAACCTCCAGAGGAGCAAGCGTGACTGATCAACCTTCTCCGTTGGCGATCGTCGTGTTTTTTCTATTCGTCGGTGCGACGCTCGGACTGAGTTTCTTTCTAGGCCGTAAGGCCAAGTCTTCTCAAGGATATTTTGCGGCCCACGGCCAAATTCCTTGGTTTGTCAACGGAGTGGCCTTTGCCGGCGATTATCTTTCCGCCGCCTCGTTTTTGGGCATCTGCGGGATGATCGCCTTCTACGGATACGATGGTTTTCTTTACTCGATCGGTTATCTCGCTGGCTGGATTGTCGCCTTGTTTGTGGTAGCCGAACCAATGAAGCGTTTGGGTAAGTTTACTTTTGCCGACGCTCTGGATGCTCGGTTTGGATCGCGGGGCATTCGTTTGGCCGCGGGGATCAGCACACTCGCGGTGAGCATCTTTTATTTGATACCCCAAATGGTAGGAGCTGGCGTATTAATCCAGCCACTGCTTGGATTTCCGCACTATGTGGGAGTGCTGCTGGTCGGGGTGACGGTGATTTTGATCGTGGTGACTGGCGGGATGGTTTCTACAACCTGGGTGCAGTTTATCAAGGGTTCGATGCTGGTGATCTTTAGTGCAGTACTCGCGGTATTGATTATCCAACGAGGGTTCGAGGTCGAACCGAAAACCGAACATCACTTTATCAGCTTGGGACCATTTTCGGAAACCAATTTTGCTGCGGAATTTGAAGCACAACCCGAGTTGCAAGGTCAAAAGATGCTTCCGGCCGAAGGAGTCTGGAAAGATCAACCGTTCGTTCGTACACGTGACGCTTCAAGCGGGCGAATTACAGTTTGGAGTCGCGAATCCTCAGGTGACGATCAGGTCATGCTCCGCGAAGCACAAATGATCACCAAGCAAAAAGACGGACAAGTCTTCATTGCGGGTTTACCAAAAGGAACAGGTCCGGGAGAGGCGACACTCTATCCGGTGGGCCGCGTGAGTCGGTTGCCAGGCGATAAGAAGAAAACCGGACCACTCGGTCCACTCTCTTTTTTGAGTACGCTCGAGAACAGTGAGGTCGTCCTCTGGCGAAAGAAAAAACTCACTGGTTCTGCGCAAAGTACAACGACAATATATTTTCAGCAGCCCACGCCAGGCAGTCAGGTACTCAAGCCAGGGGAGCATCCCCGATTTAAGGGGATTCGCAGTAATGATTCATTAGCTAAAATTGATTTTCTTTCGCTGATGCTGGCTCTGTTCTGTGGGACAGCCTCACTGCCACATATCCTGATTCGCTACTACACCGTGAAGGATGTCAGTGCTGCCCGTAAAAGCACCATTGTGGGTATTGCCACCATTGGATTTTTTTATATCCTCACGCTCTATTTGGGTCTCGGGGCCATGACCAGCGGTGCGCTGGATGTGACCGACAGTAACATGGCGGCCCCGCTGTTGGCCAAAAGCATCAGCGAACCATTGTTTGCCGTCATTTCAGCCATTGCCTTTACCACGGTTCTCGGTACGGTCAGCGGGCTGATTCTCGCTTCGGCAGGAGCCGTGAGCCATGACTTGGTATCCTGCTTTCGCGACCGCCCCCTCGACGATGCAACCCAAGTCCGCGTGGCCAAGATTGCTTCTTGCGTTGTCGGTGGGATCGCAATCGTGCTGGGCATCTTTTTTCAGCAAATGAATGTCAGCTATCTGGTCGGCTGGGCCTTTAGCGTAGCAGCATCTGCGAACTTGCCCGCCTTGGTGATGCTCCTATTCTGGAAACGGGTGACCCGACAGGGAATTATCGCCGGTGTGCTGGTGGGGATGATCAGTTCGCTTACCTGGATTCTGCTCAGTGGCGATACCTTTGATAAAGTTTATGGGCTCAATCCAGCCGATGCGATTGTTCCCTTCAGCCAACCTGGAATTGTCACGATCCCTCTTGGTTTTTTCGCTTTGGTAATTGTTTCGCTGTTCACCCAACCAAAAACGAAAATAGTCTGAGGAAACCTTCCCGCCGATGGACCCTGTTGAGATCCTCAAGGATAGTTTTGGCCACGAAAGTTTTCGTGGCCAACAGCGACAAATCATAGAGCGCATTCTCGCAGGCGGCCATGCCCTAGTGATCATGCCCACCGGGGGTGGCAAATCGCTTTGCTACCAGGTTCCTGCCCTCTGTTTGGCCGCAGAACGTAAGTGTCTTACGGTCGTCATTTCCCCACTGATTGCCCTGATGAAAGATCAGGTCGATTCCCTGCAGCGGCAGAATATTCGAGCGGATTTCATCAATTCTTCGCTTTCCCGCGACCAACGTGAAGCGCGCTATGCCAATTTGGCCAAGGGAGCTTACGACTTGCTGTATGTCACGCCAGAACGCTTTCGCAAACCCGCTTTTCTTTCCGCGATTGGACAGCAAAAGGTAGCCCTGTTGGCCGTCGATGAAGCCCACTGCATCAGTCAGTGGGGGCATGATTTTCGTCCCGACTATACGCGACTTGAGGAGATTCGCAGCATTCTTGGGCATCCCGTGACGATTGCCCTTACCGCCACTGCCACCGGCGAGGTTCAAGAAGATATTATCGATCAGTTGGGGCTGACGGGGCCCGATGTCCAACTGTTTCATGAAGGCATTGATCGACCAAATCTTCATCTTAAGGTCGATCATGTCTGGGGAAATGAAGAAAAACTGGAGAAGATTCTTAACACGCGTGCGCAGTTTTCGGGACCAGGAATTGTTTACTTCTCCTTGATTCGCAGTCTCGAAGAAATGAGTGCGGCACTGGATGCTCGAGGAATCCAGCATCTGGTGTACCACGGAAAGCTAACCTCACATGAGCGAAAAGAATTACAGGAAGAGTTTATGCAGGGCGATAATCGACTGGTCTTGGCGACGAATGCTTTCGGAATGGGCATCGATAAACGAAACATTCGTTTTGTACTCCATGCGGAAATTCCGGGATCGATGGAATCTTATTATCAGGAGATAGGACGTGCCGGTCGCGATGGAGAGCCTTCTTTATGTCTCTTGCTCTACGATGAGAGCGATTTGGCAATACAGATGGAATTTATTCAGTGGAGCAACCCCGATGCCGATTTTTGTACGCGCGTTTACGATTACCTCAATCGCGATGCCGAAAAGATTCGTGCATTCGGACAAGAATGGCTGCGCGACCAGTTGCACTTCAAAAATCGACACGACTTTCGCCTCGAAACCGTACTACAGCTTTTCGATCGTTATGAAGTCATCGAAGGAAGTTTACATCCTTTATGTATTGAAAAAGTTCAGCCATTGCCCCCGCAACTTACAAATCCACAGGAGCGACAAGAAAAATTATTGCGTGACCAAAAGAAATTACACGCCCTTTTGGAATACGTTAAATGTGAATCAGATCGCAAAGCGTACATTCATGCCTATTTTGGCTTACGCTATCAAGGCGTTGTTGTAGAGGACTGAAAGAGAGGCCTCATCGAGTAAGTCAATCAGGTTTATAATCAGAAAATTCAGTCAAAGAGTGCTTGCGGAGAATCGAATGCGTAAGGATCGATCAGTTCAAATCTGCAGTGCGGGCGCACTCCTTTGTTGCTTCATCTTGCCCTCACAGATCTTAGGAGAAGTGGCAAAGCAGGCGGAAGAGGAAAGTAGTCGAGAAACAAACGTTCACCCGATCCATCTGCCGGCAGGTTTTTTCGTCGAAAAGATTTATGAAGTTCCCGGCGAGACCCACGGTTCGTGGGTGGCCCTCACGGTCGATCCTCAGGGTAGATTGATCGCTTCGGCGCAGTCGCAAGGTCTCTTTCGCATTACCCCTCCACCGACCGGAAGTGGCAAACCGGCGCATGTCGAAAAAATAGAACTCCCCATCGGCCAAGCACAGGGTCTACTCTGCGCATTTGGCAGTCTCTATGTCGTGGTCAATGGCCGAGCGGCTGAAGGCTCAGGCCTGTACAAAGTTTTCGATTCCGATGGCGATGATCATTATGATCAAGTACGCCTTCTCCGAAAACTGAATGGCGCAGGTGAACACGGTCCGCACGGGGTGGTCCTGGCTCCGGATGGGAAAGCACTCTACGTGATCGGTGGCAACGCGACCGAAGTGCCTGATTGCGAAAAAAAACGCCCACCATCGCACTGGGCCACCGATTCGATTTTGGCAATACAAAACGATTCGCGCGGATTTGGAGCCCACCTTAAACCGCCTGGGGGATGGATCTGTCGCACCGATCCGGAAGGAGAACGTTGGGAATTGTGGGCCACCGGTTTGCGCAATTCCTACGATCTGGCAGTCAATGCAGATGGTGAATTGTTTACCTTTGACTCCGATAACGAATGGGACATGGGGATGCCTTGGTATCGACCCACACGCGTATGCCACGTTCTCAGTGGCGCAGAATTTGGCTGGCGGACGGGGACCGGCAAGTGGCCCGACTATCGCCCAGATAGTCTGCCCCCAGTAATCGATGTGGGTCCCGGCTCTCCTACAGGGATCGCGTTTGGATACGGCACGCACTTCCCAGAAAAATATCGCACTGCTTTATTTTTAGGAGACTGGAGCTTTGGCAATATCTATGCCGTTCATTTAGCACCCCAGGGTAGTTCCTATCGAGGAACAGTCGAACCTTTTGCCTCAGCAGTCCCTCTCCCGGTGACCGATTTAGTGGTCAGGCCCGAGGATGGAATGCTCTATTTTACGACAGGTGGTCGAGGTGTCGAGTCGGCACTTTATCGCATCGGTTATCAAGGCACTGCATTGCCTTCAAAAAATGCAGCATCGCCAGACGATCAATCGCGGTTTGCAATCAGGTGCCGCCTGGAAACGCTTCACCAAACCGCAGCGCCTGAAAAAGTGATTCAAACGCTCGATGCAGCATGGCCTTTCCTTTCGGACCCTGATCGTCATGTCCGTTATGCGGCCCGTCTGGTTCTTGAACACCAACCCCTAAAAGCTTGGCAAGCTCGGGCCTTAAATGAAAAGAATCCCATCGCCCTGATTCAGGCAGTCATTGCTCTCAGCCGTACACGATCAGAAAGGGCTCCTCTCGTGCAGCAAAAAATTTGCACAGCACTGGATGCGGTCCAATGGTCAGCACTCACAAATAGCGAGCAGGCCGATCTCCTCCGGGCTTATCAATTGGCAATCATTCGTCTAGGAACCCCCAGCGAACAGCTTCAAAAACAACTGCTTCGTAGGCTAGAACCGCTCTATCCGGCCGATACTGTACCGGAGAATTGCGAACTTTGCAGTCTGCTTGTCGCGCTGAAGTCGCCACACGTCGTTTCCCGTTCGCTTGCCTTACTTGCCACAGCAAGGACGCAGCAAGAAAAAATTCACTACATGCTTTCGCTTCGACTTCCTGAACTCAAGTGGACGGATCAAGAAAGAAGGATTTATTTTTCTTGGTTCGACCAAGCACGCGATTACCAGGGTGGTGAATCATTCGATAGCTTTGCCGCTCAGATTCATAAGGAAGCCTGTGAACATCTCACTGAGGAGACAAAGCAGAAATTGGGTGTATTGATTCACTTCGATCCTGGAGAAGAACCTGTCCAAAGGTCGGAAGATCAGGAAACCCTCGAAAATTCATCCAGACCATTCATCCAGCATTGGAAGGTAGAAGATTTTCACGGGAATGTATCCACGCAAGAGCAGAAACTAAATCCTCTTCGGGGGGAGTCCTTGTTTTCGGAAACGGGTTGCTTCCGCTGTCATCGGATTGCTGGGAGCGGAGGTATTATTGGACCTGATTTAACGGGAGTCGGTCGCCGCTTTACAGAGAAGGATTTACTGGAGGCAATCATTGAGCCTAATCGAGTCATCTCAGATCAGTACCGGGCAGCTATTTTTACGCTGACCGATGGAAAGAGCATTACGGGGCACATTGCCGATATGCAAAAAGACAGATGGAGCGTGATTACCAATATGTTGCGACCCCGCAATTACACGCAGATCAACCCTGATAAAATCGAACAAATTGAACCGTCGCCGATTTCGATGATGCCTACAGGTTTACTCGATACGCTGACGCGAGAAGAAATTCTTGATTTATTGAGCTACCTGCGCGCAGACCGCGATCGGTCGTAATCGCTGTATCTTGAGGGTGTCCTTTCCAGGTGCGAAGGAGTGTCCTATCGAATGTCCCCAGTCGAAAAGCCCCGAACCGTCTTCCGAGGAATCGCGGTTTCGTTTGTATTGTTTGCGCTGGATGCGTCTTTGGCGAGTCGCTGAAAAAAAGCCGACGTACCAGATTAGCGCAACGCTCTTCCTGCGAGCATTAGGATTTATCTACCTCGTCGCCTTTCTTTCCCTTTGGAGTCAACTTGACGGCCTCATTGGTTCGGGTGGAATTTTACCGGCCAAAACCTTTTTGGGTCAGGTCGCGACCTATTATGAATCTCAGTCACCACCACAATCTCCTTTCTGGGAAGTACCTACACTCGCTTGGCTAGGCAGCAGCGATGCTCAATTAAAAACACTTTGTGCAATAGGCACTCTCGGTTCTCTTCTATTGATCTTTGGTTTTTTTCCGTTGCCAATGCTGATGCTGCTCTGGGGATGTTACCTCTCTTTATTTCATGTCGGCCAGATCTTTTTAAGTTTCCAATGGGATATTTTGCTTTTAGAAACGGGATTTCTTGCTATTTTTCTCGCTCCACTCGCCCGCTCGCGCTGTTTTACTGATCGCCCTTCTCCGCGCCTTGCCCTTTGGCTCATGTGGTGGTTGTTGTTTCGATTGCTGTTTGAGTCAGGTGTGGTGAAGTTGAGTTGGAATAACGGCGGCGATCTCACACTCAACAATACCTGGGAGACACTCACAGCACTTCAGTTTCACTATTGGACACAACCCTTACCACTTTCAACAGCCTGGTATGCGCAGCAACTACCGGAGTGGTTACAGAAGGTGTCCGTACTCTTTGTCTTCGTAATCGAGTTAAGTTTCCCTTTTTTGATTTTCGCGCCCCCTCGAATGCGTAGGGTTGCTAGTGCTGGATTCATCTTTTTAATGATTGTGATTACAGCAACCGGGAACTATACATTTTTTAACTTGCTTACAATTCTATTAGCCATGCTGTTACTTGATGATGCCTGCTGGCCGAGTCGATTCCGCCTGCGGCAGACGCATTCTTTTTCCGTTTTTTGGGTCGACTGGCAACAGAAACGAACCTATATCCTTATTCCCTTCGCCATGTTTGCACTCTTTATTGGTGGTCTGCAGATTTACTCCGCCCTCTGGCCCACCACAGCATGGAGCCGCGAGGCGATAAATAAGATGAATCCGCGTCAATGGCAACTGGTCAATAGCTACGGCCTGTTTCGGCAGATGACCGAATCGCGACCCGAAATCATTATTGAAGGTAGCCGGGATGGAAAGACTTGGAAGATGTATGATTTTTGCTTTAAACCGGGCAATCTACGGCAACGTCCACGGCTCGCTGCCCCTCACCAACCACGTGTTGATTGGCAGATGTGGTTCGAAGCGCTCCGTTGGGAGCGCGTGTATCAAGCGACAGGAAACATGGACCTGCGGTATGCCAGCCCCTGGTTTGCCTCCTTCATCCAACGTCTTTTGGAGCGACAGCCCGCTGTAATCGAGTTACTTTGTGCAGATGGTTTTGCAAAAGAACCAGCGGATCTTTCCTTTTTTCGCATTGCGCTCTATCAATATCGGTTTACCGATCGTACGGAGTCCCTGATCGACGGGACTTGGTGGCATCGCCGACTCGAATGGAGGAGCCCTACCTATCGGGTCTCGCGAACGAAAGCGGGACTGCTAGAGATTCGGCCCCAGCAGAATGAATTTGAGTAGCTGCTCACAGATTTGAAGATCCTCGGTCGCTTAAAAAATGCAGAGAATCACGCTATGAATCCTTTTTTGCTCGCCTTCCTTGCCTTGTTGCCGATCTTGGTTGTAGGCCTGCTGCTTGTTGTACTTCGCTGGCCAGCGAGTCGTGCCATGCCTTTTTCGTACATGACTGTGGCGTTGCTCGCCCTCTTCGTTTGGAAGATATCACCGTTGCAGATTTTCGCGGCCACACTGAATGGCGTGATCGTTGCCCTTTCACTTTTGCTGATTATTTTTGGAGCGATTCTCTTACTCAATACGCTTCGAGAGAGTGGCGCATTGCAGGTCATTCGTCGTGGCTTTGTGCTTATTTCACCCGATCGACGGGTGCAGGTCATCGTGATTGCCTGGCTGTTCGGCACCTTTATCGAGGGTTCGGCCGGTTTTGGGACTCCTGCAGCAGTGGCAGTGCCATTGATGGTCGGACTCGGCTTCCCGCCACTTTCGGCAGTCGTATCTGGAATGATCATTCAGAGTACTCCAGTCTCATTTGGCGCACTCGGCACACCGATTCTTGTGGGTGTGGGAAAAGGGTTGGCTGGTGACACAGCTGTAGAACAAGCGGCCATTGCGTCTGGATTTCAAACGCTAAGTGGAGAAATCGCTTGGGATAGTTTTTTGGCTTCGCTGGGACTGAAGGTGGCCCTGATTCACGCCGTAGTTGGCATACTTGTACCACTGTTTGTGGTGATGATGATGACACGTTTTTTTGGCAAGGAGCGTTCGGTTGTGCCAGGACTTCGTGCTTGGAAATTTTCCATTTTTTCCTCCGTAGCGATGACAACGCCCTACGTTCTCGTGGCCTGGCTCCTTGGGCCAGAATTTCCATCCTTGTTGGGAGGCCTGATAGGATTACTGATTGTGATTCCAGCTGCACAGAGAAAATTTCTGCTGCCGAAAGACTGCTGGGATTTTCCTCCGCAGAATCAGTGGGATGCCGATTGGATTGGGGAGATACCCGTCAATGCTTCGGAGGAGACCGTAAAACCGATGGGCCTCTTTCGGGCTTGGAGCCCTTATCTGCTCGTGGCTTTGCTGTTGGTTTTGACGCGCGTGCCGCCACTTGGTCTCAAAGCATTGTTGCAGGCCCCCGCGATGACGATCACCTGGAATAATATTTTTGGAACAGGTATCGATTCGAAGGTTCAGCCTCTATACCTTCCAGGAGCTATTTTTATTTTAGTATCACTGATCACGTTTCTACTTCACTCCATGCGGCAATCCGATTACATCACCGCCTGGACGCGTTCTGCGAAAACGATGCTTGCTGCATCCGTGGCTTTAATATTCACGGTACCTATGGTCCAGGTATTCATTCACTCTTCAGGTGGCGCAAGTGATTACGACAAGATGCCACTTGCTTTAGCAGAGGGCATCGCTGAGGTGACCGGATCGCTTTGGCCGCTCTTTGCTCCACTGATTGGAGGTCTGGGAGCTTTTGTCGCGGGGAGCAATACCGTGAGCAATATGATGTTTTCCCTTTTCCAGTTTGAAATGGGTCAAAAGATCGAAGTGGATCCAACGTGGATTGTTGCTCTGCAGGCCGTTGGAGGCGCTGCAGGAAATACCATTTGTGTACACAACGTGGTTGCCGCTTCGGCTGTGGCTGGATTGACCGGAAAGGAAGGTGCGGTGATCCGAAAAACGCTTCCGGTCTTTTTATATTATGCGGCGGTTTCCGGTGCGCTCGGATATGCAATTGTGCAATACGATAGCCGAGGGGTTTTTAGTCTAGGCAGCTTGTTCTTCCTCGCGATTCTCGGCAGCATCTTTTTTTGGAGCCTCCAACGGCTACGAGCTGCCGATTTCAAGGTAAAGTAAAAACCTCAATCTTTTAATTTGAAGAGTCGCTTCAGTGCCTCAAGTAGCGCGTGCGGTGTTTCCGTATGGGCTTCTTTGCGTAGGGAATCCAGCGGTGGGTGCAAAAGTTTGTTGATAAAACGGTCGAATGCCTGGACAATCTCTCCCCGTGCGTTCGAATTACTCTCGGGTATTTTATTAAAAAGCCTTTCAAGCTCTTCAGTTTTTAATAGTTCACAGCTTTCTTTCAATTGACGAATCGTGGGTGCGGTAGCCCGATGGTGCAACTCAACCATAAAACGCCGCGTTTCTTCTTCCAGGATTCGTTCAGCCGCAGGCCATTCATTTTGTCTTGCTTGCCTGTTGCGATGACAGACAATTTGCAGATCATCAATGTTATACAGGTAGACACCCAAGCATTTTCCAATCGCTGGCTCAAAGTCGCAGGGAACGGCGAGGTCCAAGATGGCCAGGGGTCGTTGGTAGCGTTGGAATTCAATTTTTTTAAAATCATCAAGGGTGACAACAGGCTGTCCCGCAGCCGTTGTACTTACGATCAAATCGGCATCGATAAGTAACTCACCCAGTCGCTCCCAGCGATCAGGCCGACAGTCCCATTTTGTCGATAATGCCTGACTCCGCTTCAGACTTCGGTTAACGATCGTCACCTCTTGCGCACCCTCCGATCGAAGATACTGGAGCGTTTCTGCCGCCATTTCCCCCGCCCCGATCAGTAAAATATTTTTATCATCAAAGCGTTCAAAAATTTGCGTTGCAAAGTCGCTGACGGCAACAGCCGGGATACTGATCCGTCGTTGATGAATGGAGGTATCGGTGGCAACGCGACGGGCTGCCTTCAACGCGGCTTGGAAAACCCCATGCGTCAGCGGTCCTGTACTACCGATTCGCGTTGCCTCTTCATAGGCCTGTTTGACCTGCCCGAGGATCTGTGATTCTCCCACAACCATACTGTCGAGGCTGGCAGCCACATAAAACAGATGCCGTACCGCATCTTCACCCGATTGCTGAAATAACTCACCGAGAATTTTTTCTGGACTCAGATGATGAAAATCTGCCAGGAATTGCACGACATCCTCGTGGGATGGCGACGCATTCTGATCTTCGGATGCCGTATAGACTTCGACTCGGTTGCAGGTCGAAAGCACCACTGCTTCAGTATTCGGGAAACGAACCTGCAATTCTTCGATTGCTCCAGGGAGATCCTCTAAAGCAAACGCCAACTGCTGTCTCAGTTCGACAGGAGCCGTCTGATGACTGCAACCAACTAATTGGAGCTTCATGGTCATGCTCCTTGTGGGTTGGTTGCACCCATCCACTCAATCGACTCCGAACGCAAAATATTTTCCGTTGGTATTTCTCTGGTTGGGTGCGCTGAAGGCACGAAACGAGTCACTGCTAGGACCAGTAATAAGAAGATAGCACTCGCGAGAGTCAGATAGGCAACCTTCCGTCCTTGCCGAGCTGGACGATAAACAATATTGAAGAGCATGGCCACAGAAAGCCATAGCAGTAAAAGCCCGCTACTCCAGACCACAGGGTCACTCCAGGGAACTTCCCCTTCCCGTGCATTAAGGGCTATTCCTGAAAGGACACCCGTAGCCAATAAAATCGTCGAGAGAACGATACACCGAGCCGTAATTTTTTCCGTCCACTCCAAACTTGGCAGGCGAAATCGTGTGAAAGGCATTTGTTTTTGTTGCAGTCGATGGGATTGAATCAAATAGATCACGCCTCCGACCAATCCAAAAAAAATAATGACCGTACCCAACAATAACGAAAACCCATGCGCCATACCCCAGGCAGATTTCCCTAAAGGGTAGCCGCTTTCTTGCGGCAGATACTCTGCTGCCGCGATCAGGGCCAAAACGAGGGGAAGTAAAAAAATACCAAGGGGGACTTTCGGGTGGTAAAACAGCAAGTAGAGATAGATGGCGGCAAGCACCCAGGCGACGAGCAGGTACCAATCAAGCATATCCCGCGAAGATTCCTGCGAGAATCGCGCAATAACAAATAGCGTTTGTGCTACAAATCCAGCGAATGCAAAACCGATCAAGAGTGCACCGCGAATCCCACTACGAAAAAATAATCGCGACAATTCAAGCAGAAGAGCTACGGTATAACTGGCAGAAAAACAAAAAACACTAATATTTTCCATAAGGAATTTGTCTCAAAAATGCTTCGCAAAAAGTTGTATTGGGAATCGGCTGTTGATTGTGCAGGTGTTCTTTTATCTTTCCAAATTATACTCTTTCAATTTTTTATGCAGCGTATTCCGGTTAATACCTAATCGCCCCGCTGCCTTAATTTGGACGTGATCGCAATCGGCCATTACTTGTGCAATGAGTTCTCGTTCGACTTGACTGACAATTTTTACATAGAGATTATCTTCGCCGCTCTTTGCAGTCGCCAGACCTTCTTGGACGACCTCATAGGAAAGTGATTCTAGGTCCCCGCCGCGACCCTTCCGTCGCGGTATTTTTCCCCGAAAGAGAATGCTATCAGGCAGAAGATCCATTGAAAGTTCATCCCGGTCGGCCAAAACAACAGCTCTTTCAATATAATTTTGAAGCTCTCGAACATTTCCCGGCCAATGGTACTCCTGCATAGCACGCATCGCATCTCCAGCAATATGGGTAACGTAACGATCGTTTGCCTCATTATAGTTCTCGAGAAAATAGCTTACTAATTCAGGAATGTCTTCTCGCCGTTCTCGAAGTGGTGGAAGTTCGATCGAAACAACATTTAAACGATAATAGAGATCTTCACGAAAATGCCCCAAGTCAATCTCTTCCAAGAGGTCGCGATTGGATGCCGCAATCACACGCGTATTGACTTGGATTGTCTGTGTGTCCCCCACACGTTCGAATTCACGTTCCTGTAAAACACGGAGAAGCTTGATTTGGAGTTGAGGAGTTGTGGAATTGATTTCGTCTAAAAAAATTGTACCGGTATGTGCAGCTTCAAATCTTCCTGTGCGATTATTAATTGCACCCGTAAACGATCCTCGAACATGACCAAAAAGTTCGCTTTCCAATAGGCTTTCAGTCAATGCGCCGCAGTTGACGCGCACAAACGGCTTATTTTCTCTTCCACTCAACTGATGAATTGCTCGTGCGACTAGTTCCTTCCCGGTACCTGTTTCTCCAAGCAACAAAACGGAAGCATCACTTTGAGCGACTTTGCGCGTGAGTCGATAGACCTGTTGCATGGCATGGCAACCACCAATCAATTGAGAAGTTGGAGGACGCGCATCGTCTTTTTTTTCTCCAGAATAATCCAAACTTCTACTTTACTTGAGTGATAAGATCAGTAACTCGTGAGTCCTTAATCGCGTTCCTGTTTTGCCGCCTTATGGATCGACTCGAGGATGCTCCAGTGAATTGCTTCTTCCTCCGGATTTCCTTCATCTGTTGCGTCATAGCGGGCTTTCTGTCGCTGGATTTGAGCCGTGGACAGACCAATGCCATGTTTTGCGATGCTTTGGGTACAAGCCTTCGCACTTATTCTTCGAGTGGCCATCGGGAGATGAGGATTGCTTGCTGCTTCCACCAAAATGCGTTGTGCCGCGGGTGTTTTTAGTTGGCTGAGGACGTCAGTCGCATTGGGTGCAAGCTGCTCAACCTCGATACTTTGCGCAAGAATAGGCTCCCAGGTTGCAGGATTGTAGCTATCGCCGGCATGCTGCATGAGTTTTCCAAAACCCCCAATCGCGACTTTGGCTTGCTGAAGCCGCTCTTTCTCAGTGACAAAACGATCACCGGCCAAGCGGATTAATTTTTCCATATCCTGGCCGGCCATTTGCGCATTTTCTGGCGCAAAGAAAATCGCAGCCAGCGGATCGTCCGCAACGAGGCTTTCTGCTTGGACTTTATTTCTCGAATCCACCAGGACCGCGATCGGTAGACCTGCTGTTTTTGAGTCCGTGCGAAGTTCGTGAAGAATATCTTGAACGGTGCGTGGCCCGATCGTGAAGGAGATGAAGGCGGCAATATAATCAGGCTGTCTTTGCGCTGCCGCAATGGCCATTCGGCCAGTTGTATAGACATCGGGTACATAACCGACTTCTTTGAGCATCGATGCCATGGCCCGTCGTCGACTTGCCCGATTATCGGCAATCAGAACCCGGCGTTTACCCTGCGAGGCCGCAAAATAACTCAAAGCATCGCTAACAATGCTTGTTCCTACAAACGGATGCGTCTCAGATAAAGCGAGAATCGCGTTACAGGCAGCCATTCGTAAACGACGATCCTGGTGGTTAGCGGCTGTAATCAGGGGGTGAGGGGCGGCACCTCGGCGCGCAATGAGTGACGCCCCCTTCCCCGGAGTCAAGCTTTTTTGTGCCAGGACTTCTGCCGCCCCAATGGCGACCGGTACATACCCCTGTTCGATTGCCAGTTCAAAAACAGCTTCTATAAAATCTAAGGCATCTATATTTTGCTTTTGTTTATCTATCAGTTCGCTGATTTGTGCTAACACGTTGTCGTTGAGTGGTTGGTCGAGACCCCCGTTTAACTTTTCGAACTGCAAAAGGGTAGCAGCCTCGAGGAGAACATGTTGGTCCTCGGGGCTTGCCCGCGACAACGCACGTGCAAGACGATAAGCGGCCTGTGCCGCCAAAAGAGATTGCGAAGCCTCGCGATGCGAAAAAGTGGATTGCTTATCGTTCCATTCCCACAAGGTGTTCTGGTTACCAGCAAATGAGGGAATGACTGTACGTCCCAATAAGTAATTCCGAATCGATTTTTGTACCTGCCTAGAAGTTTTCTTTACTTTTACAATGCCTTGGGGAACGAGCATCGTGATACGGATATCATCTGCACTCGCCGGATGTGCGATGCTGCTTAATGCGGACAATACATTCTTGCGCAATTCCTCATTTTTTGTTTCCAGGACTGCAAGGAGTAGCGGTACTGTCTGATCTCCTAAGTAGACGAGAGCCCGCCGGGCGGCCGCTTGTTCGACTGGACTACCGTTCATCAGAATCATTACGAGAGGTGCTACGGTCGCCGGACCAGCAACACGCATTTTTGCCAGAGCATCCCGTCGACTCTGCGGATCATTCCCTACGGCGATGTTTGCAAGTGTATTTAAGCGACCCGGTTCGGTATCTCGCTGTCGCACCGCCGCCAAAATCTTTTTACAGAAAGTTTGTGCAGCCGAATCGAGTTCTGTGTTGTTGGCAATCCGCAGAAGAGGCACCGGCCCCAAGCGGTCGCCTATTGCTATCAGATCAATATTACTATTCGGATCATCCTGCTGACCCAACTGCTGTGCATACTGTTTAGCCAGCCCCATTTCTCCAAAAGTGACCAACTGATCGATCGCCTCGATGAGTTCGAGAGGAGTCGTCGGACTGGACGTATGGATAATTTTCGCCGCGGCAGACAGGGGAGGAGGCGGAGGCACCGTGCTCGAAGGTGGTTTCTCCGCTCTTACGGCACTAGACATCAGTGTGCTCAGCAGCAGCAAACCGCTTAACCGTAGTCTGCGAAAATTAGTCATCGCTCTTCAGTATTAAATAAGGGCCAACTCCAGCGACATCGCCGTGGCCACCACAAGCCCCATGGAAACTGTAGCCAATTAGCCGTTCTACAATCGATTTTTCCAGGACGCGATTTGACTCTTTACTTGTGCCGGTCCGGTGGATCCTTGACTGCTAAATGCCCGCAGCGCGTTTTCTGTTCCGAGGATCTCATAGACGTGCTCATCAAGGCTATCACAAACAGATTGCATTTCGTGCAGCGGTAAATCTCGAAGTGGTGTCTTGCTCTCCATTGCCTTGCGGACAATGGTTCCCACAGCATGGTGCGCGGTTCGCTGAGGAATACCTTGAAGGATCAGATATTCCATTAAGGTTGTGGCATCAAGATAGCCTTGCTCTAAATTTTTTCCGATCGATTCTCGATTCCACTGACTTTGTTCTATGAGTGGTACCGCTATTTCTAAACAGGAAAAAACAGTATCAAACGCATCAAAAATAGGACGTTTGTCTTCTTGAAGGTCCCGGTTGTATGCCAGAGGCAAACCTTTGATCAATGTAAGCAAACTGTTGAGGTGCCCTACAACCCGCGATGCTTTTCCCCGGATCAATTCTAAAACATCCGGATTTATTTTTTGTGGCATCATCGAGGAGCATGTACAAAATGCCTCTGGTAGTTGAATAAAATTAAATTCCACCGTAGACCATAAAATCCATTCTTCCGCCCAGCCACTCAAATGGATACCAGTCAGCGAAAGGGCATAACAAGCATCGAGTACAAAATCTCTATCGCTGGAGGCATCGAGACTGTTGGTGGATACGCTTTCAAAACCAAGTTGCTGGCAGACCATTTCTCGGTCGATAGGAAGGCTGGTACCTGCCACCGCGCCGGTACCGAGCGGGAGTATATTGTTTCGCTTGTTGACTTCCTCGAATCGCTGACGATCGCGGTTGAATTTTTCGCAGTAAGCCAACATATAGTGTGCACCAAGCACCGGTTGCGCCCGCTGGAGATGGGTGTATGCGGGGAGAATGAGATCCGTGGTTTGCTGGGCTTGCATCAAAAACGCGGCTTGAAGCAGACTCAGCTGATGATCCATTTTTTCACTGGCCTCGCGGATCCACATCCGGAGGTCGGTAGAGACTTGATCATTCCGGCTCCGAGCGGTGTGCAGTTTGCGGCCCACATCTCCAAGTTTCTCGATGAGCCTGTGTTCCACCGCCATATGGATATCTTCGTGTTCAGCAACAAACTCAAATTGACCCTGCTCAATTTCATGGCGAATAGCCTGCAAACCCTGCTCAATCTGTTGGCAGTCCTCCGCGGTGATGAGACCAGTTTTGGCTAACATTTGAGCATGTGCGACAGAACCGTTAATATCGTGCTTATAGAGACGTTGGTCATAGCTGATGCTTTCGGAGAATTGGAGCATTCTGGGGTCCGCTGCACTGCCAAAAACGCCACTTCGCGAAGGAGTTGTCACAATAATTACCCGAAGGCAAGGCCCGGTCTAGGGTTCGAGAAAACACAAGATATTTATGGTAAAAGGGTTACGGTAACGTGTCAACGAACGACAAACTGGATTGTACTGCTTTTCTCGGTCCACCTCTTGGCCCGTCCACGGTGAGCCGCTCTCGCGGTGGAACCAGGGCCGAGTTTTGGGTGATCTGACACAAGCGGTTCACCCAACACATGTTCCGGCGGCCAAGTGTCTCCACGGATGCTTGTTTTGGTGCCCCACCGCGTGGTAATTTCGGGAAATTTTGAAATCGGCAAACAATTTCTTGTAGGTCAAGCGTTCAGAAAGCGAGCTCTTCAGTGCCACGTCGCGGAGACATTCACAAAATTCTCATCATTGGTTCTGGCCCAATTGTCATTGGTCAAGCCTGCGAATTTGACTATTCGGGTACGCAGGCATGCAAAGCACTTCGTGAGGAAAATTATGAAGTCGTGTTGGTCAATTCAAATCCCGCTACCATCATGACCGACCCGGACACTGCGGATCGCACTTACATCGAGCCACTTACCACCGAAATGGTGGAGAAAGTTATCGCTCGCGAGCGACCGGACGCGTTGCTTCCTACGTTAGGAGGTCAGACAGGCCTCAATTTGGCGATGGACTTAGATCGAGGAGGTATTTTAAAGAAGTACGGTGTCGAGATGATTGGAGCCCGAGCGGATGTTATTGCTAAGGCAGAAGGGCGCGAACAGTTTAAGCAGGCAATGGAGCGAATCAACCTAGACGTCTGTCGGGGAAGCACAGTCAATACTGTGGATCAAGCCAAAGACGTGCTTGCCGAAGTGGGTCTGCCCTGTGTCGTCCGACCAAGCTTTACCCTCGGAGGATCAGGATCAAGCATTGCATACAACCGGGAGGATTTTGATCATCTCGTGCGCGATGGTCTCGATCAGTCACCCATTACTGAAGTGCTGATCGAGGAATCAGTCATTGGTTGGAAAGAGTATGAGATGGAGGTAATGCGAGATGTAGATGACAACGTGGTCATCATCTGCTCCATCGAAAACTTTGATCCAATGGGCGTGCATACAGGCGATTCGATTACGGTTGCTCCTGCCCAGACTCTCTCCGACAAAGAATATCAAAGGATGCGCGATGCTTCGCTGGCAGTGATTCGCGAAATTGGGGTGGAGACGGGTGGTTCAAATATTCAGTTTGCCATCAATCCCGAAAATGGTCACATGATTGTGATTGAAATGAATCCTCGCGTCAGTCGTTCCAGTGCATTGGCATCAAAAGCAACAGGTTTTCCCATCGCTAAAATTGCGGCCAAGCTCGCGGTCGGTTACCGATTACACGAACTTCCTAACGATATTACTCGGGAAACAAGGGCTTGTTTTGAGCCTACGATTGACTACGTGGTCACGAAAATTCCTCGCTTCGCTTTTGAAAAATTTCCCGAAGCAGATTCGACCCTCACAACGCAAATGAAGAGTGTGGGCGAAACAATGGCAATTGGCAGAACATTTAAAGAATCGTTACAGAAGGCGCTCCGTGGCCTGGAGGTAGGACGATTTGGAATTGGTTGCGACGCACGCGATTTGTGGGCGACGAAGGAGCAGCCGTCTGCGGACGCTATTCGGATAAAACTTGCTTCCCCCAACGAGGAGCGAATCTGGTATATCCGCTATGCGTTAAAGAGTGGCATGACAATTTCTTCCGTAGCTACAATCACAGGAATCGATCCCTGGTTCATCTCACAGATTGAGGAACTTTGCCAGATGGAGGTCGAGTTGGAGAGTCTGGGGCCGCTCTCATCTGTGGGAGAACCCGCAATGCGCCGTGCCAAACAGGATGGATTTTCGGATCGCCAATTAGCTACGCTTTGGCATTCGACGGATGAAGAAGTGCGCGCGTGTCGTAAAAGACTCGGGGTCGTTGCCACATTCAAATCGGTGGATACCTGCGGCGCGGAATTCGAAGCCTTTACGCCTTACTTTTATTCAACCTATGAGCAAGAAGACGAAACACCCCCGAAATCCCCGGATCGAAAACGAATCATGATTCTCGGTGGTGGCCCCAATCGGATCGGCCAGGGAATCGAGTTTGATTATTGCTGTTGTCATGCCAGTTTCGCCCTCCAGGAGTTGGGTATTGAGTCCGTAATGGTTAACTCAAATCCAGAGACGGTCAGCACGGATTACGACACCAGCGATTTGTTGTTTTTTGAACCGCTTACCACGGAAGATGTTCTCAATATTTGCGATCGGGTCAAACCAGATGGGATCATTGTACAATTTGGCGGTCAGACGCCTCTCAATCTTGCCCGCGCTCTTTCCAATGCGGGGGCACCAATCATTGGGACTTCTGTCGATACCATAGAAGCGGCAGAAGATCGAGAAAAATTCCATGCTCTCCTTAACCGTCTGGGGCTCAAACAGCCCGCCAGTGGGATTGCTCGAAATATGGCCCAGGCCCATAGTCATGCAGAAAGAATTGGTTATCCGGCGATCGTTCGCCCCAGTTATGTTCTCGGCGGTCGTGCCATGGAAATTTGCTACGATCAGGGCCAACTCGATCAATATGTCAAAGAGGCATTTATAGTTGCTAATGGACAACCAGTCCTGATCGACCGATTTTTGGAAGATGCGATCGAAGTGGATGTCGATTGTATTTTCGATGGCAAGACGGCAATTGTTGTCGGCATTATGGAGCACATAGAAGAAGCGGGCGTTCACTCGGGTGATTCAGCGTGCGTTCTTCCACCCTACAGCTTATCGGCTGAAGTTATCAGCGAAATTCGGAATGCTTCCGAGGCGATGGCCAGGGAACTACGCGTCAAAGGACTGATAAATATTCAATTTGCCGTCAAGATAGAAGATGGACTCCCGAATGTTTATGTCATCGAAGCAAATCCTCGAGCAAGTCGAACCGTTCCATTTGTTGCCAAGGCGACAGGGGTGCCTGTGGCAAAAATTGCGGCCAAGATTATGGCAGGAGAGGTACTGAACAGCGCGGTTTACCTGAGTGATCTTGGCTACTACGCAGATCCAGAAACCATTCAGTTTTCGGTAAAAGAGAGTGTATTTCCCTTTCGAAAGTTTGCTGGCGTCGACATCGTTTTGGGACCGGAAATGAAAAGCACCGGAGAGGTCATGGGAGTGGCCGATACGTTTCCAGCGGCATTTGCAAAAGGGCAGCTTGCGGTTGGAGTTGTGGTACCCGAGCGGGGCAAGATTTTTATTAGTGTTTCGAGGAGGCACAAAGAGGAAATAGTCTTTTTGGCACAGCGACTACGTGATTTAGGCTACGAACTACTAGCTACTCCGGGGACCGCTGGAAATCTAAGACAGGCAGGTGTGCGGGTCGAGATCGTACAAAAATTGCAGGAAGGCCACCCAAACCTCTTGGATTATTTAGCGAATGAAGATGTGCAGCTCATTATGAATACACCCAGCGGTAAGGGTGCCCGTACCGACGAAGGAAAAATTCGAGCTGCTTGCGTATCTCGTGGTGTACCGTGTGTCACTACGATTCAGGGGATCGGCGCGGTCGTCAGTGCAATGGAGGCAGTCCGCGCACAAGAACTTAGCGTGGAACCTCTTCAAGATCGTCTACAAATCCGCGCAACACAAGAAAGTCAAAAAATCGTCACCACCTAAGCGATGGTTTGGAAGTGACGATTAACCACATTGATTGATAGTCAGTGAATTTTGGCGACAAAAGTGTTTGTGAAAATTCTAGTGTCCCAAAAGCAGATCCACGGCGGCACCTATATTCGTGCTTCGCATCAAAGTTTCGCCGACTAAAATGGCATCGATATTTCCATCCGCCAAACGGAGGACATCGTCGCGCGTACGGATGCCACTTTCTCCAACCACCAGACAATCATCAGGAATCTCTGTGCGCATTTGTAATACATGATCAAGATTAGTCGTGAAATCGCGCAAGTTACGATTATTAATTCCGATCAGCGTTGCGCCGATGGCGAGTATTCGTTCAAGATTTAATTTTTCATATATTTCCACAAGTGGCGACATGCCCAGATCGATCGAGGTGTTATAGAGCGTTCGAAGTTCACAGTCGTTGAGACACTCAGCAATAAGCAGTACCGCATCAGCTCCGGCGACTCTTGCCTCAAGAAGTTGATATTCGTCAAGAATAAAGTCCTTGCGCAGTATGGGAATATCGACTTTGCTCCGCACAGCAGACAAATGTTTGAGCGAACCTTGAAAATAAGTCTGATCGGTAAGTACACTCAAACAGCTTGCTCCATGCGCGCAATAAATTTCAGCAATTTGTTCCGGATCAAAATTCTCGCGAAGAATACCTGCTGAGGGACTCGCTTTTTTAACCTCTGCAATAAGGGCAATATCCTGCGTCGCTGCTAAAGAGCCAAAGAAATCTCGTGGTGGCGGTGCATCTTTTAAGGCAGCACGTAAGCGATCTTCCCGCACGACTTCCTTGGCACGTGCTATCTCCTCCCGCTTTGTCGCAATGATTTTCTCTAAAATCGTAGGCATTGGATTTGCTATAAGTTAATGCTTGAAATGTCGTTTCCCTGTAAAAATCATCGGTATTCCATGTCTATTGCAGGCGGCAATCACTTCCTTATCTCTTCTCGAACCACCCGGTTGGATGATTGCCTTGATTCCGGCTGCAGCCGCCCGCTCAATAGAATCAGCAAAAGGAAAAAAGGCATCGCTTGCCAAGACAGAGCCTGCGGCTTTTTCCGATGACTTTTGTAATGCCAATCCAACGGCATCGATTCTGCTCATCTGTCCTGCTCCGCTACCCCACAGCGTTTTTTCTTTGGCGATGACAATGGCATTCGACTTGACCTGTCGCACAATAATCCAGGAAAATTGAAGATCTTCCAATGCATTCGCGGTTGGTTGGATTTCTGTTACGACCTGCCAATCGGCGGGATCATCGAGGAGGGTATCGCTCTCTTGAATGAGGATGCCACCAGAAATTGAGCGGATTTCCTGTAGCGTCGGGCCAGATTTCAGAGGTCCTGTTTCCATTAATCGGACATTATTTTTCCATTTTGGCCGTGTGGTAAGGATCTCTAGCGCCTCGGGACTAAAAGACGGTGCAATGATTGCCTCGACAAATTTTTCAGGCCCCACTAAGAATTCTGCCGTTTCGTGATCCACTTCGTCATTAAACCCAAGGACCGACCCGAACGCGCTTTCAGGGTCTCCCGCAAATGCAAACGCTGTAGCCTGCTTCAGGGTTGACTGACAGGAAGCGCCACAAGGATTATTGTGCTTTATCACGACAGCCGAAGATTTAGCTAAGAGCTTCACCAGCTGTAGAGCGCTTTCGAGGTCCAAGAGATTATTGTAAGAAAGCTCTTTGCCGTTGAGTTGTTGAGCAGCTACAAGCGAATCTTTTGCCGGCGCGCTTTTTTGATAGAGTGTTGCTTGCTGATGAGGGTTTTCTCCATAACGCAATCGCGATTTTTGCAGAAGCGATAGTTGAATCTTTTCAGGAAGTTTATCTTTTGATTGGTCAAGCAAATTGCTTTGCCCCGGGGAAAACTCTTTTTTTGAAAGAAATGTTGTAATGGCTTGATCATAGCGAGCAGTTTTTGCAAAGGCTTCAAGAGCAAGCCTCTTTCGCAGTGACAGAGTCGTCGAGCCCAGCTTTTTAATTTGTTCAGAAACCTCAAAATATTGATCAGGGGATGTGACAACAGTCGTGAAACGATAATTTTTGGCGGCGGCTCGAATCATTGTTGGCCCACCTATATCAATATTTTCGATCGCCATCTCGAGTGTTGTATCTTTTTGGGCGATTGTTTCTTCGAAAGGATATAAGTTGACGATGATAAGCGGAATCTTCAGGATGCCATGTAATTGCATGGCTTCTAGTTCATCGGGTCGATCATGCCGACAAAGAATTCCGCCGTGAACGCGTGGGTGTAAGGTCTTGAGTCGACCAGACATCATTTCTGGAAACCCAGTGTATTTTGTGATATCTGTGGCAATAATTGCCGCTTCATTGAGGTGTCTTTTGGTCCCCCCCGTACTCAATATTTCGATATCGAGATCGCTCAGGATGCGGGCGATATCTACCACACCTTGCTTGTCGCTGACGCTAATCAGAGCGCGTTCAATAGGAGGATCAGACATCATTCGGTTAGAAAAAATGACACAAAAGAATGGAAAGGGAATCCTGATTTAATCTGGCCAGCGCAATTGGTCAAGTAGCAAAGACCTTTTTCACACCGGTGTCCCTCGTAATGTGCTGAACAGGCCGAAAAAAAACAACCCTCGTAAATAGGGGTTCCCTGGCAGGGTGTCCAGAAAGAGCACACGACCGATCACAATTATTGGAAGAATTGATTGTTGCGAGACGTCACAAATAGAGTTTACTCAAACGGATTATTTTCTTTATCCGTCCGGTTATCACTATCGTCTGGCGCGTTTTGGGAATCGTCAAGACTATCGTCTAATGAATGACCCTCCTGTTCTGCGTTTCCGGGATTGTTGGGTTCACGTTTATCTTTTTTGAATTGAGAATTCGACTTACCGTGAGCTGCTTGGTTATGTTTTTCAGGACTAACGCGTTTTGGATCATGAAGACATTGGATTAGTCCATCGGAGGTCGCCAAATAGATCCGATCCGTGAGATGGTTTGTAATAGGCAAGGAAATACCTTCGGTTGATACGGATCCCAGGGATTTACCACTTTGTGTATCAATAATTTGTATATTTCCTTTATTGTCCAAGCCAAATATCCTGTCACGCGTAACGGACAGCACCTGAGAGATATGAGGATTGAACCAAACTTCTTTTCCTTCTTTTAGTGGTTGTTGTTGCGCAGGTTTACTTTTTTTATTTTGTTGTGCATCAAGTAAACCGGATTTTTCAGCAACTTCTTCGTCTGCAAGCACTCGATAGAGTCCCCCGTCGGGAGTTGAGAGATAGATAAATCCATCGACCGCAATAGGTCGATGGATCAGCGGCGAACCCGTGGAGAACCGCCAGTGGATGTCTCCCGTTGAGGTGTGCACTTTATACAAATATCCATCAATGGAAACGATATACAGAAAAGAATTAATGCGTGCAGGCGGAACGACTATATTGTCAAAAGTTTCAATGCGGAAAAGGATTTCCATCGGCCGGAGACGTGCCACATAAAAATCCGCGCGATCATTAGCCCAACCGATCATTCCATTAAATACGGTTGGCGGAACCATGGTTTTGCCGTGAGAATTATATTTCCAAATGGGAAATTGCGTGTTTGCAAGTGACCGAACTTCTTTCCAGGGTTTGGGTTCATCTAAGGAATAAACTTCCAAAACCCCATTAACTTTTGGAACAAAAACATTGTCTTTGCTAACACCCGGTCCCCCAATAACTCCGCCGGCCAACTGTCGATTCCAGATGTGTTTACCCGTTTTACGGTCAAAGATGAAAAGATGTGAGCCGTTGACCACAGCCGTGTGGTTGGGACCGACGCCCGCGGAGCTTGTAAAAAGATTTGGAGAACCCACGTTTTTAACCCAGACGGTGGCCCCTGTTTCGCCGTCTATCGTTTGAATGATGCCACGTTTTGTTTGTACAGTGAGAAATTCTCCATCAAAGGTAACCGTTTCGACACGGTCTCTCCTGACATCCATCTGGACTTGAGTAAACCAGGGCCTTGTAAGTCCGTCCTGTTGCAGCCGCGATGTGTCGATCAGTGTATCTGCAACAGCACTTTGGCACCCGGTCGCCATAATCACCGCGGTACCGATGAAGACGAAACGCAAGGTAAATTGCTTAAAGGTACTCATAGAAACAATGCGCTCGGTATGAAACGTAAATAGCGAATCAGGGAAGATTCATTAGGGAGACTAGCTAACGAATCAAGCCAACCTTCATTCTAGTCAAAAAGGATCAGGTGTTGGGGACTGGCTAATTTTTCATGAAAAGCATTAAATAGAAAGAAAAAATGTGTTCGGCTGTCGCGTTTCACGCGTTTCAGCCAAAAGACAAGATTTGGGGTATGTGTGCAAATACCTGTTCCTCTCGTAAGTAGGGTAAGAGGACCGATTTTAGAAACGTAAGATTTGAGCAAAATCATATCCATGCACCTAGGAAATTTTCTCTTTTCACCAACCAGGGAAATATGTTTGGGTCTAGGCAGGTTTGCTCATCAATGGTGAAGGGTGATGGTCGACTTAAACGCTCATGGATGCGATCCCCACGCCGAAAAAGAGATTGTCCAGAAAATATATGGATAGTTTAGTGAACCTAGCCGAACCCGAAGAATCTGTCCAAGCTGTTTTAGGTTATCTAAATTTTTCTTCCGGTAGCCACGACCCTCATTTTTTTAGGCACCTCAATGTTCTTTATCAATATTGTGAGCATGTGGGCGACTCCCAAGTTGAAGGAAACAAGCCGGTTCCTCTGTGGTTACGCGTTTTTCAGCTACTTGAAGGTCAGCTAAAACATCTCCAGGAAAAAAGTTCTACTTTTACGAATCCGGAGCAAGCGACTCTTGTCTTAACCAATACACGAGATAATTTGCTGCCCAAATATATCGAATTCCATTCCGATTTATTATTTCATCAATCTGAAGCAGCGCTCTTTGGCCCATTTTTTGTTGGTCGTGTATTTGAATTTTTTCTGATTTGCATCAATCAGTCACCGGGATGGAATAGCACGCGGCAGAATGAAATCATTGATAAGCTTAATGATTACATTGGATATCGACCGGTAGCGGTTTTGGAAAACGACCGCAAAATGCAACCGTATCCCCATGAATGGTGTTGTCCCATACCTCTATTTATCCGCGACGCAGGTGTCGCCTATGGGTTGTATACAGATCTTATAAATAAAACGCTTGAAATACTTCGATCTGTTCCGCTACAGCTTCGTTCTATTGTGCAGTTTGATTTGAAAAACATGAAGGAAATGGCGGTTGATCCACGTCCCTACGATTTTGATCATCCCGTAAACAAGCGTCCAAACTATCAATTTGGCCTGTGGGATCCATTGAGTGTCGATAGCCGCGGGTTTTATTCACGGTTTGTGGTTCAGCAGGTCACACTCGATATTCTTTTAGACCGTATAAAGTGTGCGAATTCGGAAGATCAATCTCAGAAACTGTTTGAGTCTTCTGCCGCGTTGGCAGGAACCATCCTGATGGCGTCTGCAGTGAGTGGCCACGGTCCCGATGCTTACACCTCTGATGTTACGCTCGGTACATTATTACCGGTGATTGCAAACTTTCGCGAGGCATTTTACGCGCATCTTCTAGATGTTGTGAGTAAAGATAACGTTGCAATCGCCAGAAATCTTGTTGACGAAGCAAATCTGTTAAATCAGCCTTTTGGCGGAGTGCGACGCTATTTGAATGCCCAGCTATCTCGGCGGCGCGCTCAACAATTAGAGCACATGCATCTGGCAATCATATATGCGCAAATCGAAAGGTCTGAGGCTGCCAGGCGACAAGCATCTTTTGTACCCGCGACGAGTACAAGGATCCTATGCGCATTAGAATGTTTGCTGACTGAAACTGAGACGTTGCTCCGCCACCGTCAAAGTACAGAAGCCGCCGCCAATCTGGAAAAATCGATCGACTTAATCATGCGGGGTATTCATTGTGGAGCGATCGTAGACCCCTGGAATATTCTCGGCTTCGATTCAAATTTCAGTCTTTTTCCAGCACTCGAGAATAGTGTGTCAGATCATCGGATCGGCACATTAATTGAGTTGATCGATCGGATATTTTCGCAGTTTTCACGTACTTTGTGTTTAGCAGCTTCAGAAGAACAGAAAAACGTGGTCGAAACGATTTCCATTGAATTCAACAAGTTTTCGCTTTGGTGGGATCAATTTGCAGTTGGTTCGGTTCGTAATGTTGATGCAATCGTAGGCGGATCGGTTTACGAAGATGCACAGCTTGCAGCTAAAGCGTTAGCCGCATGGCAGCAGGCTGGAGCGACGTCCGGCGATTTGCGTTTTTGGCAACCATTCGTAGAACAAATCGACTCACCCAAAGGCTATGTGCTGATCATTAACGCGCTTCTAGACTACAAAGATTTTGTAGCCGCTATGCACTTGCTGATGCACTGGCTTAGTCAGTCGGATCAAGTCAATCTTCAGAAAGGCAGCGACTTATTTCATATTATTGCAAATCGGTGGCTCAACGACGTCTTAAACGTATTGGATAATTCTAAAACACAAGATACGACCGATGTTTGGAGTATGGTGGAAAAGTTCTTCGACTTCTTAGAGGCCAATTCTGGAATTTATGCCCAAGTCCCACAATGGGAACTGATCAATTTGGTCTCGGAACTTGACGAGAATTCCTTGGAATCCGAAAGTGAGTCCACGGACGGTCTGTATTCTGCAGCGTATGAAGAAGTTGTCTATCGTGATAGCACGGATGATGGAATTGATGGGGAAATTCTGGGACCAGATGTGGATGGTTTTGGTCTCGCAGAAGAAGCACACCGCATCAGTGAAAGACTGGGATTCATGGTTACGACAACGCGACTGTGGAAGTATGCGGTTGTGACGGCACTGGCCAACGCCGAAGATCAAAAAAAGTCTTTACGGGATCGCTTTATCAGTTGGCTTGAGCAGTCTCGAGGTCGGCAAAAAGAACTTTTCAATCTGTTAAAAGCGATCGAGATGTGCGATCTCCCGCAACCACTCCCTACTTCAGAATCACTCGTCGAATACGATCGAAATCGCGCAATCCATGAGGTTTTGATAGAGCGGGTGATTGACGCTTATCTAGCGGATGTTAGGACGACTCAGATATTGCTTGCGGCGACCGTACAGACACCGGGTGCGGATAAAACGCTTAAGGATCCGATGGCCTTTTTAGTTCGTGCGGCAATCAAAGGCGACATTGGCGGAGTACAGACACGGACTTCTGAATATATGAAAGATCTTTCCAGTCAAAACCTTCTTTACATTCCAGTGGCGAAAGGGGGAGATCTCTTCAAGATCATTGAGACAAAAGGGTACCAACGTAACTTAAAAATGACATTAGATATTCTTCCTCGACTAGGCCTTCTTAGCGAATCTATTTCCTTGCTTCGCTGTAGCGCCAAAAGCGAACGAGAACAGTTAGGAAGCGCCGGATGTGTAACGGAATTTGATCAAATATTTTATGTTGCAAATCAACAAATGATCGGGTCGATTGTTTCGAGTGTTATGCAATGGCCCGACGAAGCAGGTACTCAAAACGATAGTGGCAGTGAATTCCGTGACCAACTGCTTATCGACTATCTTCAGCAATTGGTGGAACACACCGCCCAAATCTGGCTCGAACACAGCCAAACATTAAGACTTTCGGTGCTAGAAAAGGTTTATTCCGAGAAGAAGTGGAATGCCTTGGTTAATTTTATTCAGGCACATGGACAAGATATATTTACGCAATCTTTTTTTCACTTAGGTAATCTTCGCGCGATTCTTCATCGTGGCGTCTCTTTATGGATAGAAGAAAAGATGGCATCCTCAGAACCGAACGAATGGTCGATCTATTCTGTGATGAACACGGATGAAAATAAGCGACAAATTGTCGAACAACTTCAAATAGTTATTGAAGCGATCGTAGAGAGCTACGGGGAATATAGGGAATACAACGGAACCACGACCCAATCTGACAAAGGGGAGCTACTTTATACATTCCTGGATATGTTACGGTTACGATCCAGTTATGATCGCGTGGCCTGGAATCTAATCCCTGCAATGCAGGTTCATGAAACACTATTGCGTTATGGTTGTGTGGACGCCGCAGAATATTGGCGCCTTGAAATGGTAGAACGCACCAGGGAGACTGCTGACGAAATAATCAGCAAACTTAGAGAACTGGAGGAGAGATATGGAATGCGGCTACCAACTATTTCGAATCGTTTGGAAGAACGTTTTATACGACCTCTTGAAATTGGCCGTGCTAAAATACTCATCAGAAAATGTATTGATAGTGAAGGCAACAAGCAGAATGAATGGTTTCCACTCCTTACGGACCAGATCGACGAACTTTCTCAGGAGCCAACAGGCGCTGGTCTTGATTTGCCACAGTGGATCGCCACATTAGAAGAAGAAATAGGTGGTTATAAAGCGAGGCATCTTAGGCGAATTCGCGAAGATATAACACAGAAGATTACACCAAGGCTTCTTTCTCGAGAAGAGTTAGAGCAACAACTGCAACGACTCGAGTGAGTTTTACTCTGTCAAAAATTCTGGCCAGAGAGAATCACTAATCAATAGACCTTTCCGTGTTAATTTCAATTGATTTTGCTCAAGTGATAGTAAGCCTTGCAGCAGAAAACGGTTCAGGGGTTTATCGAGAAGCGTAGGAATATCGAATCCGGTACTTGCGCGAAAAGCAGCGAGGGAAATACCCTCCATTCGTCGCAGGCCAAATACAACCGCTTCACGAGCAGCGGCCTCGGGCGATAAATGTTCCCGGAAGGCCACCGGGGAAGCCCCTGAGAGTAAACGCTTAATATATGTGGTCGTGCTGCGATGATTTGTTTCGCGCGTTCCGTTAATGAACCGGGATGCTCCCGGGCCAATTGCAAAATAACTATTGAGTTTCCAGTAGCCTTCATTGTGTCGACAACGATGACCTGGCCGGGAAAAATTAGAAATTTCATAGTGGTCGAAGCCAGCACATTCAAGGAAGTCGATTGCAAATTCGTACATTTTCAACTCTTCCATCTCGGTAACAGGCTTAAGATTTCCGCGGAGCAATCGGTTATAAAAAAGCGTACCTTTTTCATATGTTAGTCCATAGGTAGAAAGATGGCCCGGATCTAGATGCACTGCCCTCCGCAAATCATACTCCCATGTCTCTAGCGTTTCTTCCGGTGCGCCAAATATTAAATCAAGTGAGATGTCGATCCTATGTTTTTTGAGAAAAAATAGCGCTCGTGCAATATCAGCCTCCGAGTGGGTTCGTTCCAACGCCTGGAGTTTACTCGCTATAAATGATTGCGCACCGAGACTAACGCGTGTGACGCCGGCCTGAGATAATATTCGAGCGGTGCGGTCCGTAACATCGTGAGGATTAGCTTCTACTGAAAATTCTCCACCAGTGTCTAACGGAAACCAGTACTTCACTAAATCAAGTAATTGTTGAAGGCGTTCCGGTGGGAGATAGGTAGGCGTACCCCCACCGATAAAAAGCGTATCTACAGCATGAGGCTTGCCGAGAGTCTGCAATTCAAGAAGGATAGCACGCAAATATTTGCCGATCAGATCGTCACGGTTGGCAATCAGCGTGAAATTACAATATCCACATCGATGCTGACAAAAAGGGACATGAATATAGGCCGATCGAGGTAAAGGTTTCTTTACAGGTAGACAAAGATCTAGTGATTGGTGGCCCATAAAAACATTCATCGCGACTTGGCGTAAAACAGAGGCCAGAGATTCCAACAAAGATGTCGGTTATGTAGTTTTATGAAGAAGAATATTTAAATCCACAGATGCAGTCTTCCATCGAGCATGTCGGGGAGTTTTTTCTCAACGAGATTACGGATTGTGTTTTGGTGGTATCGCGTGCTGAAATGGGAAGCGATTATCAATTTGTTTTTGAAGCGGTCGCGACGCTCTACGATATCTTCGAGGTGGAGGTGACCAAATTTGTGTATTTTCTGTCGCCGATGATGGGGTGAGAGGAAAGTCATTTCTGTAATCAAGACTTCGGCCTCATACATTTCTGGTGCGCAATCTAAGCCCTCTGGAGCACTGTCTCCTAAATAGGCGAGTAGCGGACGGCGTTTTTCTTCGGAGACTTCCTTTCCGGCCAGTCGCAAGTCACGAATTTCTGTGCCACCGAGTGATTGATACTCCGCTTTCAGTTTTTTTCTCCGCTCCCAAACAATATAGCCAAACGAAGGAACGGAATGTTTTGTTCGTGTGACGGTCACTACATGTTCGCGCGACAATTCGATTTCATTGCCTGCAGCGATGGGAATTAAGCGGCACGGCAATTTTCCACGATCAAGTTGCGTAAAATGATAAAGAATCTGCTTTACAGGATCGATGGTTGCCTCGGGAAGATAAATGGTCGGTGGATCCATTTTCATCATCCGCCTACGGGCAACGTATATTGGAAGTGCTGCGATATGGTCGAGATGTCCATGCGAGACAAACCAGGTTCCTGTTCCCATGAATGACCAGGGTTGCGCACCTAAATCAAAACCGATTTTAAGTTCGGGAAACCGCCAATAAGTCTGCACAGCTGCACGAGAATAGCCTTCAATCGTGAGATTGTTGTAGACAAGCTTTTTAATGGGGAGATTGTCGATCATAAGCGTAAGCTAGGTAGCCAGTTACATATCTAAAATGCCGCAAAAGAGATTGCGATTCAGTGTAGATTGGCAGCTAGGGTCATGAAAAGGGACCATCTGTCGAGAAGCTTTAATCGATCGGTCGGGCAGTACGTTTTAAGCAGATATCTGAAAACCGATTTTTGCGCATGCCTCATGCAGAAAGTAGACAATTACGGCTCTTGGGATTTTGCGGGACCAGACTGGTCGGGGCCTGCATGTTCATACGTGTCAATCGATTTCAAATCAAGATCGTCATCTGTTTTCAGATTGGGGAGTAACCACATCTCACCAAACAACTTTGCTTGTTCGCATTGAAGGCTGTGGTGACGAATCAATTCTAAAACGGCAAGAAAAATGCCGATCATCTGTGACCGATGCATTTGGCTCTGGAAAAGATCAGAAAGTTTCAGTCGACCATCAGACTGGAGTTTGTGATGAATTTGTTCCATGTAAACATGAATAGGAGTTTCATCGTATACAATACTGGAAGGTTTTTGAGCTTCACGATCTTTGAGGATGCGACTGAAAGCACTTACCAAATCCCACAGTTCCACTTCGCGAATAGGTTCAGCAGCGATATTTCGCGCCCGTGGAGGTAGATCTTTTGCCTGTCGCGAAAAATGTTGTTGCCATTCTCGGCTTTTATCTTCTAAAAGACTTGCCGCATCGCGATACTTTTTATATTCAAGCAATTGATGTACGAGATCTTTCCGTGGGTCTTCAATTTCTCCTTGCTGCTCATCACTGTTTGGAAGTACCAATCGAGATTTAATTTCCACCAGTGTACTCGCCATTTCCAAAAAATCGCCCACTTTGTTGACATCAATCTGCTCAAGTACCTCAAGGTGGCCAATAAATTGTTCAGCAATTGTGGTAATCGGAATGTCCGTGATCTCAACCTCATGCTTCCGGACTAGATAAAGCAGAAGATCCAATGGCCCGCGAAAAATATCAAGATCAACACGGAACGGCACACCGACACGTTCTCTGCGATTGTTTCCTTGATCTGAGTTGCTACTTACCATAATAAGCGACCAAAGGACTGGGGCTGGTACGAAGGTAATCGGTATGTAACCATGGCAACAGCAGGTGAGTGTATAAATATCGTTTGTCTACGTTGCTTTCATAATAAATATGGGGTTCCCCTTAGTATAGCCCGAAAATCAGTCACAGGCATTAGCAAAAGTAAGGGTCCCTCGAGTGAAAAACCTGTATGCAATTTGCGCATACCGATTGCAGAAATGGCAACATTTCACCAAATGGAGATTCGGTTTGTGTGATTTAGGATGGAAAGGATAAATAGTGGTCGATCAAGATAGAGAATTGTTTTCCGGTTCTCAATCAATTGCTGATCGCGAACAGTTGCTACTTGCACGATTTGCAATTCATAGTGCAGATACCAAGGGGCGAAAGTACCCAGAACGAATTCAAGAATACAGAGGGCCCTTTCAGAGAGATCGTGACCGCATTATTCACACGGCTGCGCATCGACGATTGAGTCATAAGACGCAAGTGTTTACGAACGAGTTAGGCGATTATCATCGCAATCGCCTGACGCATACCCTCGAAGTCTGTTCGATTGCCCGTACCATTGCTCGAGCATTGAAGATTAATGAGGATTTAGTCGAGGCCATGGCTTTGATGCACGATATTGGGCATCCTCCATTTGGGCATTCCGGTGAGGATGTACTGGACGAGTGTTTGATAAATGACGGAGGATTTTCGCACAATCAACACGCTCTACGGATCGTCGAATTCTTGGAAAATCGATACCCAGATTTTCCTGGGCTTAATTTGAGTTTCGAAACACTCGAGGGCCAGCAGTATCGAGCTGCGAAGAAGGAAGTTGAAGCAAGCCCTTCGCTTGAAGCCCAAATTGTTGATGCTGCCGACAGTATCGCCTACGACAGTCACGATGCAGACGATGCGCTAGAATTAGGGCTTTTGGACATCGCGCAATTGACGGAAGTTCTCATATGGAAAAATACAGTTACTAAAGTGAGCGAAGGAAGGAATCTTTCACCAGTGACACTCCGACGGACCGTGGTCCATGAATTAATCGACCTGCAGGTGAAAGATTTGTTAAAAAACGCTACCTCAGAACTCAAACGACTGCAACTAAAATCTGCCGATGAAGTTAAAGCATTAAATCCGATCGTACGTCATAGCGGTCAAATATTGCGACAGAAAAAAGATTTGGAGGCGTTTTTAATGCAAAATGTCTATCGGCATCCCAATGTGATGGATGTCCGGGATAAAGCACAGCAGGCTTTGCGAAATTTATTTGAGGTACTAAAAAATAATCCGCAACTTTTGCCAACCAGTTATAGGCAGCGTGCGGAAGAGATGGGGCTGAATAGAACTATTGGCGATTATCTGGCAGGCATGACAGATCGTTTTGCTTGGCGCGAACACGCGCGACTCAATAGTAACTAGGATAAAAACCTGTTCATTGGGTCAAGACTGGTAAGCTGAAATAGGTCTATCTAGAATGAGGTAGGAATTTTTTCTGACCCCGTTTTTATAAATAGTGGTTCGGTATTTTCGGTGTTTTTGATCTTGTTTCTCCTTTGCACGCCGTGACGATCGACCCGCTGGAGTTTTACATAAATACTTTTCTACAGGCAGGTAATATCGTGAATAAATACCGAAGTGAGTCTATTACTGTTTTTTTAGTACGGTTTATTTTTGTGCTTGTTGCTGCCGGTCTTGGCGTGCAATTGATTCGCACCGAAGGAATTAGAGACCAGCCCGTGTTGATTCTTTGGTTGGTTTTTTCTGGAGTGATGCTTGCCGCACTCATGACGATTACGATCGACGTGATGTTCAAATATAAACGACTGGACATCATTACGGCAATTTATTTTGGACTCATTATCGGACTATTTTTAACCTACATCCTGAGGCTTGCACTCGTTTCAGTCCTTCCAGAGCAGACTGCAATTGGGCAGGTTGCCGGTTTAATTTTTGGGATGTGTATTTGTTACGGGTGCATTAGCGTTTTGATGCAAACCAAAGATGATTTCCGCTTCATTATTCCGTACGTTGAATTTAGTCGCGAAATAAAAGGTGCTCGGCCTTATATTTTGGATACGAGCGCAGTTATCGATGGGCGCATTGCCGATCTTGTGGCAACTCATGTTTTCGATAGCCAACTTGTGATGCCACGATTTGTGATCAATGAATTGCAGGCGATAGCGGACAGTTCCGATCGACTGAGGAGAATGCGCGGTCGACGCGGGCTTGATATTCTCAATGCCCTCCGGAGCAACCAAGAGGTTGATTTAAAAATACATGACCACGAGAGTACCGAATGGGCCAATCAGCCAGTTGATATTAAGTTGGTCTTTCTTGCTAAAAAGCTTGATGGAAAAATTGTTACGAACGACTACAACTTAAACAAAGTCGCAAAATTACACGATGTGTTGATCGTAAATCTGAACGATATAGCGAATGCTTTAAAGCCCCAATTTCTTCCAGGGGAGACTATCGATGTGAAAGTCATCAAGCTTGGAGAGGAAAGCGGACAGGGAATCGCTTATTTGGAAGATGGAACGATGATTGTGATTGAAGGGGGGCAAGATTATATCAATCAAACAGTCCACATTACGGTTACCAGTGTGCTTCAAACGAGTGCGGGACGGATGGTTTTCGCCAAAGTTGCTTAAGCGTACGCTTTCCCGGAGCATTCGTTGAAAGGTACGGTTGGTGCTTAGGATTCTTTTTGCGCGTGCTACAATCGACTGGGAAGATGGGACTCACCGTCATCAAGGTGAATCAGGGATGTCTCCATCGAGTCCGTTTCAAGAAGAACAACCGTAGGATTTCTAAATGTCCAACCACTCGTTTCACCGGGGTTGATGAATAATCGATCTTCGGCATCCCGGAAAATATTCGGTTTATGCGAATGTGCATAAACGGCCACATCAAACGCTCCGCATAGTCCGCGCAACTGGCTTTCCATATGCGCCAGAAGAAAGCGGGTCCCATCGCTGGCGATATAGCTAAAAGGGGGTTCACCCAAAACGCCCACAATCCGTATTCCGGCGAGGAGTCCTGGTTTATTCCCTTCATTGTCTCCAAAGCAGGCCACGAGCGGACAGATCAGTTCACGAAGAGGTGGAATTGCGAAAGTTGAAACGAGATCTCCGGCAAACAGAACTGTTTCACACTGAGAGTGATTGAAAACAGCGACAGCCTTGCGGATATAGTCGAGATGGTCGTGACTGTCTGCGAAAATTCCAATACGCATTGCCAAAGATCTTCAATGAAACGGAGTACTGAAAAATACAACTACATCTGCTCAACAACTTTAATACCTAAAAGAGATAGCCCCATCTTCAGTGTCCGCGCGGTCAATTCACACAAAAGAATTCTTTGCTCACGGACCGCTGGCGAATCTGCTTTAATTACAGGGCACTGTTCAAAGAAGTGAGAAAAACTTTTTGCCAAATTTTCAAACAGGTAGTGAGTCAAGTGATTGGGTCGGTGATCCGAAGCTACCAAAGTGAGCGCCTCGGAAAAACGCAAAATCGCAAGGCCTAGGGAGCGTTCTGCGGGTTCGCAGAGCCTGATGCTCGTACCCGCATTGCAGATATGATCAATATCTATATTTGCCTTGCATAAAATACTTTGAATCCGGGCATATGCATATTGAAGATAGGTTGCCGTATTCCCATTGAGTGCAAGCATCTTGTCGTAGCTAAATACGTAATCACTCCCCCGGTTTTGACAAAGGTCTGCGTATTTTAGTGCTCCAATTCCGATCACCTCCGCAATCGACTGGCATCCCGCTTCATCGAGATCAGCGTTGTTTGCTTTGGCGACTACCGCTGCCCGTGCGACGGCCTCATTCAATAAGCTATCCAAGCCAACCGTTGACCCCGACCGGGTTTTAAAAGGGCGTCCATCTTCTCCCAAAACGGTCCCAAACTTGACGTGGACAAGATCTGTCGGGCCCCAGCCCACCCTTTTTACAGCCAAAAAAAGTTGTTCGAAATGTAGGCTCTGACGATGATCGACCACGTACAAGATGGCATCCGGCTTCCATGTCTTTAGGCGGTAATCAATGGTTGCTAAATCTGTCGTTGCGTAAAGGTAGGCCCCATCTTTCTTCTGAATGATCATCGGGACATCCTGCCCCTCAGAGAAAATACAAATGGCCCCATCACTCTCTTGAGCTATCCCCGCCTCCTGAAGATCCGTAACAAGTGGTGCCAGCCGATCATGATAAAAACTTTCCCCGAGTGTATGTTCGAACGATATACCCAGTCGCTGATAGACGCGATCAAGTTCTGCAAGTGCTACCGGCATAAACATACTCCAAAGCCGCATGTTTTCTGGGTCGCCCGCGTGGAGTTTCGCAGTCTCCAGCAAAACCTCCTGCTCGATCATAGGATGTGCGGTAACAAGTTCATTTTTTTCTGGATCTTGTTCTACGGAACGAATATGAGCAGCGATAGCTTGCAGTTCCGCATCCGTTTCGGCAAGTTGAGTTTCGAGTCGCTTTCGCTGTTTCCGGTACGATTTATTTGTACTCTGCTTCGCGTTTGTTTCTGCGCAAAGCGTTGCGAGTTTTCCGTCGAGGTCCGATTGCCGTTGTTCCAACACGGGAACTTGCGCTAGTTGTCGACGATACTGGACGAGTTGATTAACCTGTTGATAGAGCCGTGCAAGTTCTCCCACGGGATGTTTACTGTAGGACTCCGACTGCAAGAAATGTTTATAGCCGTAGATGATCATGCCAAATTGCGTTCCCCAGTCACCGATATGATTATCGGTAACCACGCGATCCCCAAGAAATCGAAGTATTTTTGCCAAAGCATCTCCAATGACAGTGGAGCGAATATGTCCGACATGCATTGGCTTGGCGACGTTAGGCGCAGAATAATCAATGACAATCGTTCGCGGTTGACTTATTTCAGGTATGCCCAGTCGATCACTCGATAGTGCACTGCTTAAATGTTCTTCCAGCCAATCCGTGCGAAGAGTCAGATTGATAAATCCCGGTCCCGCAACTTCCTTTTTTTCACACAAATCATCGAGGGCGACATCGCTGATCAATTGTTCGGCAATAGCGCGTGGAGTCCGGTTGAATTTTTTGGCAAGCGACATAGCGCAATTTGCCTGATAATCCCCAAACTGCGGATCCTGACTTGGTTTGATCATCTCAAGGTAGGGAGTCACATCCTCAAGACCAAGGGCTTCTAGAGCGGGCCGGAATCGATGACAGATGGTCCCCAAAATATTCATCGGTATCCTCAAACCACAAACGATCGATTCGCGAGAATAAAAAATGTCGCGCAAGAACCTGCGTTAAGGAAACACAAAACAGGGCATACAGCCCGTCTTTAATTCTCGTTCTGTAACCGCACAATCTCTTCAGGCAATGAAACGCGCTGCGCACCTGCCCACAAGTCCTCGAGCGCATAAAACTTTCGTATCTCAGGGTCAAAGAGGTGGATGACCACTGTTCCGTAATCGAGTAGTATCCAGCGACTTTCCCGATATCCCTCGATTCCAGAACGGTGATCTTTCAAATCATCTTCGAGCTTATGGTCAATGTCTTCGCTCATTGCGTGCAGCTGGCGACGACTTGTTCCGGTAGCGACCACAAAATAGTCAAATATGGGCGTCAGTTCTCGCATATCGAGAACGACAATATCGCGCCCATTATTCTCCGCAGCAACCTGAGCCGCTGCCAACGCCAACTCGAGGCTTCGGGGTGGGATTGTCTTTGAGTCGGCTGACGGGGGAGTGCTAGAATTCAAAGCAGGCTGCAAATCGGTTAGGGGCAAAAAAGTAGAGACTACGCAGCATTTTAACGCCCCTGCCATTTTATGTCAGTCGGCAGAAAATGGGAAAACAACGCCCCTGCGCAAGCTGCTCCCGTTTGGTCTATCGATCGCAGATTTCTATGATCATGTTGTACTTATGGCCGTTTCTTAAAAGATACCGAGAGCCATGAGGCTATAACGAACCACAAGCCCAGCTGCCACCACGCTGACCATACTCATGAGTTTGATTAAGATGTTGAGGCTCGGCCCGCTCGTATCCTTGAACGGATCCCCGACGGTATCCCCAACCACCGCGGCCTTATGGGCCTCGGTGCCTTTGCCGCCGTGCGCTCCGGCCTCAATATATTTCTTGGCGTTATCCCAGGCACCTCCCGCATTCGACATATAAATGGCAACGCAGAAACCACAGGTGAGGGTTCCGACTAGCAGTCCCATAACGCCTCCAACACCCAGAAGCATGCCAACAGCCAGGGGTAGTACAAGCCCCAAGAGGGAAGGCAGGATCATTTCTTTTTGGGCCGCTTTCGTACTGATAGCCACGGGAGCCGCATAATCAGGTTTACTTGAGCGATCCATAATACCTGGATCCTCGCGGAACTGCCGACGCACTTCTTCGACCATTCCCTTGGCAGCCCGGCCTACGGCTTTCATCGTCATGGCGCAGAAGACAAAGGTAGCCATGGCGCCCAAAAAGATCCCAATCAAAACTTTGGGATTCATCAGTGATGCATCGTAGTAGCGGGTGAAATCAGGAAGCGTTGCTGTTTCACGATTGACGATCGCCAGCTGACTCTCTCCGCTCTCATGGTTGTGCGTTAGCCACTTGCCGGATTCATGTTCTGAAAGGGCACTTTCCGAAATCTTTTCACCAAGGGGCAATGCCGTCCATTCTGGATTCCGGGCACCGTCTAAAATCATTAAGCCGCGATGCGTGAGGTCTTTACCTCCTCCAGCATCTTCCACGACTGTTACAAACTGAGGTGTTACTTTGTAATAACCCGGTGCATTGAACTTTTCCACGACGGCCTCTTCCATATGTTCAAATCCTACGCGAACTTCCTCGACGTAGGCCGCCAAGAGAGCCAGGGCAGTAAGTGCGGCCGAACCAATGGCAAACCCTTTTCCGGTTGCTGCCGTGGTATTACCTAAGCTGTCCAGAGCATCGGTTCTTTCCCGTACAATCGGTTCCAATTCCGACATCTGCGCATTTCCGCCCGCATTATCAGCGATCGGACCGTAGGCATCGGTGGCCAGCGTGATACCCAGGGTACTGAGCATCCCAACGGCCGCGATCCCGACACCATAAAGTCCGAGGGCAAAATATTGCACATCTTGAAACTTTGCCATATCACCAATTGCACAGGAAAATGCAGCTAAGGTCGCTACGCAGATGACGATGACTGGAACCCACACGCTTTTCATTCCTTCGGCCACTCCACCGATAATAAGCGTTGCCGGTCCGGTGACTGCCTGCTCGGCCAGATCCTGAGTCGGCTTGAATTCATCGCTGGTAGAATATTCGGTCCACTTTCCAATGACCCATCCAGCAAGCAATCCCACAACAACGCTGATGGAGATACTGTTAAACCTGCCATCAAACAACCAGTACGTCAGGCCCACAGCAGCAAAAATTACAAGGAAGGTGGATGTATTGATTCCGCGTCCTAGTGCTTTGAGCAACACGGATTGACTGGCCTTATCTTCAGTTCGCACCAAATAAATACCCAAAATCGAAAGTAGGATACCGACGGCCGCAATGGCAATGGGTAAAAAAAGTGCTGCCATCTGGAAGTATTCAATATCGCCTTTGCTGACGCCCCCGGCCGCACCAGTTACTTCAGCAAATTTCTCTTCGAGTACCGTGCCACTCGCAAAAGCAGCAACACCAAGTGCCGCGGTGGCAAGAATTGAACCACAATATGACTCGTAGAGATCGGCTCCCATTCCAGCCACATCGCCCACGTTATCCCCCACATTATCCGCAATCGTTGCGGGATTTCGCGCATCGTCTTCCGGAATACCCTGTTCAACTTTGCCGACAAGATCGGCACCGACATCGGCGGCCTTCGTGAAAATACCACCGCCGACGCGGGCGAAGAGCGCCTGTGCACTCGCTCCCATCCCGAAGCAAAGCATCGTGACCGTGATCACATCCAGGCCGAGCGGCTCAAAGCCAAATTTGGGGACCAGCCAATGAAGTACGAGAAACCAAAGAGTAATATCAAGTAGTCCCAGGCCGACCACCGTAAGTCCCATCACCGCTCCGCTGCGAAAGGCGATCTGCAGACCTTGGTTCAGTGACTTCTGGGCACCGGCGGCCGTACGGCTACTGGCCAAAGTGGCCGTTTTCATGCCATACCATCCGGCAAGTCCTGAGAAGAAGCCACCGGTAATAAAGGCAAACGGCACCCATCTACTCTGAACTCCCAGGCCGTAAGCAGCGATCGCCAAGAGGATAAAAATCACGATAAAGAAGATTGCCACGACCTTATATTGTTGTGTGAGATACGCATTGGCGCCCTCGCGGACATAACCCGCAATCTCCACCATCCTTGCGTTACCTTCATCCGCAGCCTTCATCTTTTTGAAGAACATGTACGCTTGCAAAAGAGCAATCACAGCACAGACAAAGGCAATCCCCCAGATGAGTTTGAACATCGGGTCATCAGGGTGATATCCCATTCCTTCAACCTGTGCCTGAGCAACCGATGGGCTGCAGAGTGAAAAGACGACAGTAAAAAGCAGCAGCAGGCGGCTGCCCGTCACATCCAGAAGACGACTCAAAGACATGGGTGGGTTACCTTAGTTGGGGTGTTTTAGGTGTGAATAGAGAACTGGAATCGTTCGCGATTGTTTGCTTGAAACCATCGGTTTAGGGGCAATGCGGCAACCGATTTTCACAGCCGTCAGGATAGCTATGCGAACCCCCACGCGGGCGGTCCGACAGATCCATCCGGCACGAAAACCCCGGATCTAGGCAGCCGGAGAGGGGGAAGACCCGCGCTCCAAAAGCAGCCTATTTCTACGGTTAAAATCGCCGTTCGGCAGAGTTTACAGAATCCGCTGACTTGATGTCAATAATAGCTTGCGGCGACCCTCTAGAAGTCCTATTTTACCCCACTCTTTTTCCTTGAATTCCCCCCCTATTTTAATTATTCTGGAGGTGTGGCAATTTGACTGTCTCCGTTTCTGGCCGATCACCGTTTTTGGGTTGCCGGGTCGGTGGGGGAAAACAGTAACCGAATCGCTGCTCCACACTGTATCACTGCCTTACTCGGGAGAGAGATCCATGTCCGGTCGTTCCACACGGTCCTTCTGCTTCATCGTTTCGCTGGTTTTGCTCTTTGCCTCATTTGGACTGGCCAAAGAGAAGACGACTCCCATCGACCTTCTCGAGGCAATGGAAACAGGAACCATCGATGTCAAGCTGATTGTGAAAAATGGCCAGCAGGCACGTATCGTGGCGAAAAATAATACAGACCAACCCCTGACAATCCAAGTCCCAGAAGCGTTTGCGGCCGTTCCCGTACTTGCACAGACGACCCAAGGTGGTGGTGGTACGGGATCTGGGCTTTTCAATGTACCTCCAGAAAAAGTGGCCAAACATGATGTGGGTTTTATCTGCCTCGAGCATGGAAAACCGGATCCGCGTAGCACGATGCAGTATGAGCTCAAACCTATTTCGGCAATGACCAAAGATCCGGCAGTCCTCGAGGTGCTCCGTCTTCACGGACAGGGTCAAGTGTCACATGCGGTGGCCCAAGCAGCTGTTTGGCATCTTGCCAACGGATTGAGTTGGCAGCAGTTGGCCACGAAGGAGCGGAAGAATCTTTCGGTTCCCAATACACCCTACTTTTCGCGTGCTGCCCTTCAGTGGGCCGTCCAATTGGTTACGTTTGCCCAGCATCAGGCACAAACAGAAGCGACAACTGGATATCAACCGCACTGAATTTTGATTCAGCAGTAGGCAGATCCCATCTCCCGTTCAGCGGGCCGCATCGCGCTAGGCAGCTTTCTGGGACGAAGCATCGTGTTGCGACTTTTCAAGCGCCGCCTGAAGGCGATGAATTTCACGAATGAGATCTTGCCTTTCCTTCGCCCACGTAGGGGAAGTCACTTTTTTAAGGTTGGCAATTTTTTCCCGTTCTTCTGTAATTTGCACATAAACCTGTCGCAACCTTGTCTCGGCCTCTTTGAGTGCCAGCGTATGTACGCGCAGGGGCTGCTGTTCCCGTGGAGTTGCAACAGAAGCGGTATTGTCGAAATTCGGTTTTTTATCTTGTGCGTTGGCATGCTGCAGAAACAACTCCGCTGAATCGCGGATATCCCGCGTTTCGTGGTAGGCGGCGGCCAACTCGCGGCGGGCACTCTCGAGGGTGCGTTCTCGAAAATCCAGGGCGGCGGTTCGTTGCGCCAAGTCGCAGTGCACCTCGCTCGGTTCGTTAACCTCCAGGGAACGGCTTTGGTAGTGTTCTAGATGCAACTCAAGCGTTTTCAGTTGCTGCTCGATAGAGACTAAATCGAGATCCTGTTTCTCGCCAGAAACAATTGCCTGCTGATCGGGGGTTATCCGTCGGGCTAGATGGCGGACTTCTGCAACTTGATTCTGTAACCGTTCGACAAGGTCATTTAAATTCACGATTCGTGTGGTCATCCAAAGTCGTGCAGCCCGCAATTCGCAATCTCTTCGTGATTGTTCCGCAGCGACTTCGGCTTCTCTACGGTCAAGATCGCTACCCACCGCCGAGAGATGCGTAGCGAGTTGCTCGGCATGCCGCCGAAGACGACGCAACGGTATCGCGTCCAAACCGCCCCTACTCAATGAGTCATCCGCTTGCGATTGCGACATGGATACGGAAGATCCCTTGAATCACACAGAGAGAAGAGTCCAATTTTGTATCGGCTCGCATCAGGAGAGCAATTGACTGGAAAGCGGTTTTGATCCCGCTCGGCGGGGATCGCATCGTGCCAGCGGTGCCAGCAGATCATACTAACGGCGGGAGGAGGTGCAGTGACCCCAAGCTGCCTCAGCCGTTGCCCCCAAAGGACCACTCTGGTTTGGGCTGTGGATGCAGTAAAGGATTTGCCCCTGCGGAAAGGACTTCGATCGCCCGTTCGGCGGCTCGCACGCTTTCAGGGCAGGAGTGGTAATGCAATTGAAGATCAAATTGCCGCGATTCACCACCGGCCAGGGAGACGACACGGCCCCGGTCGGCTTCGAACGAACGAGGGTTGGGAAAATTGGTTGCCGGTTCGAGTCCCGTGACGTAACCGTCTTCCAAAGCCCCGGTATGCTTCCACTGCGAAAAACAGGGCAACTGTGTGATGTCGTAGCAAAGGCTGATTCCACAATTTGCCGCCGCATTTTTTAACAGCACGTGTGTTTGATTTTCAGCGTCGGCCAGAAGTTCGAAGAAATGGACACGTTCTTTATAAGCGGGAGTGACTGGTCCATACGTTGCCCACTGCTGGCCATCCTTGGCCGCCTCGAGATCTCTCGGTGCCACTTGCTTGACCGGGAGGACTAACTCTCCATCGGGGGTCAGTAAAGGAAGCCCAAAATTGATATGGTAGAGCAACTGCATCCCGGTTGGCACAGAGGAAAGATTAGTAATTTCGTCGCGGATAGAAATGACTGGACGATCCGGATGCAGGCGAACAGTAACGGCTAGCTGCAGATGATAAAAAAGAAAACGTTTTTCATCGACAATGCCGCGAACGACAATTTCTCCGCTCTCTTGATCGAGCACAACCTCTAGTTGGTGGGCTGGAGACTGCGCGATTTTTCCGTGGAGTGGATGAAGTAAACGTCCCTGATTGTCATGTTCTGGCGCCCCATTGCTGTGGATGCCACAGCGGACCAGTAATTCGTCAAATCCATCCAACCAGCCGAGACCACTTGGCTCATCAAGGGGAACCCAATGCGGGTGGACTGGACCATCGATGGGAGATTGCCAGCCAAGTTCAACCTCTCCCGACCATGCCTTCCAAAGCCCCATGCCTCGTTCGGGGATAATGCTTACTCGTATCGTACCGTTGTCGATCGAGAGGAGATGAAGCCCTTCCTGCCGACCACCACAGAGTCGCTGATAATCAATTTGACAAGCGGCCGCCGCTTCACTCACATCTGCTCCAGAGATGTGAAGTTCATCGATCACTTTGCCACCGTCTTTTGAGATAAGTGTCCAGCTGTTTGTTTGCATGGGCCTTGGTTTCCTTTTGCGATGCGGTGAACTGGGAGCCAACAATATTAATCACCGATGTTGCTGTTGAATCTAAGTTTGATGCGCGCAGATTTCTACTGGGCGCATGCGAGCTAAGGGATGAAAAGTGAATGCCCGGTAGGTTGCCAACGGCCCTAAGAAGGAATAAAAAGGGTGACTTAGGGCCCAAGTCATCGTGCTGGCCACCGTGTTGACGCTCTCTGCCGGTGGTTTTTTTGTTGGCGTCTGTCGGTTGCGTTTTGAGAAGGAGGCTCGCATGAGTAACGTTGTAGATCGCCATACGACGCCTATCTCAACGGCCGATAGTGTTGCCACGCTGCTCGATGCAGCACTTGAAAAAGGTGAAGGTCTGCTCAGGCTTGCGCCTACCTGGGTGCCACGAAGTTTTCTCCATCCAGGCAAGCGAATCAAGCTCGCACCAGGTGATTGGTATGCCTATGGAGCGCATCGGGGTGGCATCGATGAGCGTTGGTTTGCCAGTACGACTGAAGCGGCCAACGAAAATCGTCAGCCCGACGAGGGGCTTAGTTACATTGTTTTTAATAATCAGCGGTTCCTCCTCAAAGATGCGGTCGATGAGCGGAGTGCGATTTTGATTGGGGCCGAGATCTACGGAAAATATGGTCGTTGGCCCGTCTATTCAAAGTTTTTTGACAACATGGGGCCGATCCCGCACCACATGCATCAGTCAGCAGAAGATGCGGCACTGGTCGGACAGGAAGGCAAACCAGAGGCCTATTATTTTCCGCCACAGTACAACAATGTGGACAATCATTTTGCCTATACGTTCATGGGTCTGGAACCGGGAACAACGCCTGCGGAAGTTCGCCGCTGCTTGGAGAACTGGGATCGCGGGGATAACGGTATTTTGGATCTTTCCAGAGCGTATCGCCTGCAGCGGGGTACCGGCTGGTTGATCCCCCCGGGTGTGCTGCATGCTCCTGGGTCACTTTGTACCTACGAGCCGCAGTGGGGAAGTGATGTCTTTGGGATGTTCCAGTCTCTGGTCGAAGGTCGTGAAGTTCCCTGGGCCTTGCTGGTCAAAGACATGCCCAAGGAAAAGCACGACGACCTCGATTTCATCGTCGGACAACTCGATTGGGAGAAGAATGTCGATACGCATTTTGTACAAAACAATTACCTCGAGCCGATTATCGACGAGTCGTGTTCCGGAGACGGTTTTACGGACCGTTGGATTACGTATGGCCGGATTGGTGGAGCACAGCTCTTTTCGGCAAAAGAATTGACCCTGCTACCTGGGGCAAAATGCATGCTCCAAGATCCGGGTGCCAGTGGATGGATTACGGTGCAGGGACGCGGGAGAATCGGCAAGCTGGCGCTGCAGACTCCGGCGATGATTCATTTTGGTCAACAGACCGAAGATGAGGTTTTTATTACCTGTGAGGCAGCTCGCAATGGCGTTGAGGTAGAAAACTTGGGTAGCGAACCGCTGGTGGGCTTACGTTATTTTGGTCCCGATACGTTTTCAAATCTCCCCAACGTGGGTGACCACCGCCAATAACACGAAGATGGAAGTGATTACGGGAAAGTTTTCTCAAATCCAACAGCGAGGACCATTCCGATGAGCCATATTTTGCCTGCGCTGCACAATGCCATGTGGCCCGGACTTGTAGGGAAGGGCGACGAGGAGGGGCAGGAACCACCGATTAGCCTTGAGCGGATGCTCGACCTGACTGCGGCTGCCGAAGTCAATGGCCAGAAGTTTGAGGGCATCGATTATTTTCTCTTCTTGCCTCATACCAACCCCGAGGCCAGCGATGATGAGTTGAAGGCGATCGCGGACCTGATCGTCAGCAAAGGCTTTGATATCGGTTCGCTGGTTGCCCCGGTCTGGCCCGGTACGGTAGGCGATTCGGCCATGGGCGATGCTGCGGCACGAAAAAAATTCCTCGACGCTGTGAAGATGGCCTGCCGGATTGCCAAGATATTCAACGCGCATGGCGCGCGGAAGTATGGGGTGATTCGCATCGATTCGGCAGAGTTTGGTGTCGCGAAGTTCCTTGAGGATCCGCTTGCGAATATCAAGCAGATTGCAGCCACGTTCAGAGAAGCTGCAAAGATTGCTGCCGATCATGGCGAACGACTCGCCGCCGAAGGTGAGGTTTGTTGGGCCGGTCTCCATTCGTGGAAAGCCACGTTGGCCCTGCTCGAGGAGGTGGATATGCCGGAAACGCTCGGATTTCAGGCTGATCTGGCCCACACCTACACATTCATGTTGGGCTACAACGCCCCCGACGATGCCTTGCTCAGCAAAGAACATACCGAAGAGCAGTTTTGGAACGCCTACGAGCAGATGACCGATAAACTGCGACCGTGGACGATCGATTTTCATGTTGCGCAGAACGACGGCGAAGTTCATGGCGCCGGAACGCACGATAAAACTGGCAAGCACTGCCCGGCCGATGATCCGAACGGGAAATTGGATATCACGCGGTGTGCGAGCTATTGGCTCAAAGGCGGCGCCGAAAGAGGCATTCAGCACATCTGCTGGGATGGCTGCATGTTCCCGAATGCCACGCTCGAAGATCCTGGTACGTGGGATACGATTTTAGATGCGATGATTCGCGTGCGAGACACATGTGGTTGGGATACATAAATCTTCATTGACCCTATCAGAAGAGGTTTGAGCGGATGACAAAGCCACTGAATATCGGTTTGGTCGGATATGGATTTATGGGCCGGACCCACTCAAACGCCTACAAGCGCGTCAACGATTTTTTTGAAAGAGAATATCGCCCTGTCCTCAAAGCAGTTTGCGGCCGGGATGCCGAAAAAGCGCAGGCCTTTGCCTCTCAATGGCAGTATGAGTCGGTCGAAACCGACTGGCAGACATTGATTGCCCGCGACGACATTGATGCGATCGATATTTGTACCCCGAATAACACCCACGCCGAAATCGCGATTGCCGCCGCTGAGGCAGGAAAAATGGTTCTCTGCGAAAAACCGCTTTCCATGAATGTAGAGGAGGGGCAGCGGATGGTGGCGGCCGTAAACCAAGCCGAAGTTCCCAATACAGTGTGGTACAACTACCGTCGCGTGCCTGCGGTCACTTTGGCCAAACAGTTGGTGCAGGAGGGTCGCCTGGGTCGTATTTTTCACTATCGGGCGCAGTTTCTTCAGGACTGGACCATCGATGCCGATTTGCCGCAGGGGGGCGCTGCTTTGTGGCGACTGGATCTGGCTGCCGCTGGGTCCGGGGTGACGGGCGATTTGCTTGCGCACTGCATCGACACGGCGATTTGGCTCAACGGATCGATTCGCGATGTCACGGCCATGACCGAAACATTTGTCAAAGAGCGGATGCATAATTTGACTGGTAAAGTCGAAAAGGTGGGCATCGATGATGCCTGTTCCTTTTTGTGCCATTTTGAAAACGGATCGTTGGGGCTCTTTGAATCGACGCGCTACGCTCGTGGACACAAGGCGCTTTACACGTTTGAAATCAACGGGGAACACGGTTCCCTTCGCTGGGATTTGCACGATTTACATCGTCTCAAGGTTTTCGATAATCGAGAAGAATCAATCATCCGCGGATGGCATGATGTGCATGTCACCGACGGGGATATGCCTTATATGGATAAATGGTGGGTTCCCGGATTACAGATTGGCTACGAGCATACTTTTGTCCATCAAGTCGCCGATTTTTTGGAGGATCTTGCCGCGGGTCGGGCGACAAGCCCTACATTTGCGGAAGCCTTGGAAACGCAGAAAGTCTGCCAAGCGGTTCTCAGTAGCGCCGAGGCAGCGACCTGGACATCGGTCTAGGATAAATTGACAGAGTGGTCGCACGGGCCTACCAGTTATGAACTATTTTGCCCATGGGCGTGCTTATACAACGGACCCCTATTTTCTTGCAGGCACAGCGGTTCCCGATTGGCTCAATGTCGTCGATCGAAAAATCCGCGCCCGCGCCCGAAATGCCGAACCGCTTACGGGCGATGCAGATCCCATCACGTCGGCTGTAGCTCGCGGGATTGTCCAACACCACCAGGATGATAACTGGTTCCATCGGACCCAAGCCTTTGCCGAGTTGTCTCTGCAGTTCACGAGTGAGATCCGAGATTTTTTAGGCCCCGATGATGGTTTACGGTGTCATTTTTTAGGACATATTCTTGTCGAAATACTCTTGGATTCCGAGCTGATCGAAAAGAACCCTACGCAACTCGAGGAATATTATGCAGCGCTTTTGAACGTGGACGGAGATGCTGTAGCCGGTGTGGTTACCCGTATTTCTGGTCGATCAGCAACTGGGCTTGCCTGGTTGTTGCCAAGATTCATCGAGGAGCGGTTCTTGTGGGACTATCCTCAGGATGACAAACTACTGGTGCGACTTAATCAAGTCATGCGACGGGTAAAACTTGCGCCACTACCGGAGAGGTTTACAGATCTTTTATCATCTGCTCGGTATGCGGTTGGCAATAGGGCCGACGCGTTACTTTCGTCAGAGGGCGTCCTCGATACATCACTCGACAAACTTTCTTGAGGAGATTCAATCGATGAAATACGGATTCAACTTATTGCTTTGGACCGGCGAATTGGGTGAGGAGCAGATTCCGGTTTTGGAATCACTCAAGAAAATGGGATACGACGGCGTTGAACTACCTATTTTCAATCCCGAGTTGGACTACGCAGCGTGGGGCAACAAACTTGATCAACTTGGTTTGGAGCGAACAGCAGTCACAGTCCGTACGGAGGAAGATAATCCAATCAGTCCAGACGCGAGTGTTCGTGCACGGGGTGTTGCTGCGACCAAACAGGCGCTTGATTGTTGTGCAGCGGTCGGTGCAACGCATCTGGTCGGTCCCTATTACTCTGCGCTGGGACTTTTTAGCGGGGCGGGTCCCACTGCTGACGAATGGAAATGGGGTGTGGAGAGTATGCAGCAAGTTGCCGAACATGCCGAGCAAGTTGGTGTGATGCTGGCTGTTGAATGTCTGAACCGCTTTGAAACTTACTTCCTCAATACACACGCCGATGCGGCGCGTTTTGCCCGCGATGTCAATCAGCCAAATTGCCGTGTGATGTATGATACATTTCATGCCAACATCGAAGAAAAGGATATTGCTCAGGCGATTCGCGACTGTGCTGATGTCTTGGTGCACGTTCATATTTCAGAAAATGACCGCAGCACTCCCGGATCGGGCAACGTTCGCTGGGAAGAAAACTTCAAGACATTAAAAGAGGTAGGCTACGATGGTTGGTTGATGGTAGAAGCCTTTGGTCTCGCATTACCCGAGTTGGCCGCAGCGACAAAAATTTGGCGAAAGATGTACACCTCCGAAGAGCAGTTGGCTCAGGATGCAATTGCTTTTATGAAGCAAAATGTTGCCAGCCACTGGGGTTAGGAGTCGCCCTTGCTGCTGGGTGGAAGATGCGTCTATAGTCGTGGTATGTGTCCACTGTCAGATGAATCGTCCGCCAACGAGGAGCCTCCAGAGCACCAAACTGACGAGGCGTCTCTACAGCAACTCAACGACGCATTTGCCGAGATGCTCAATAGTGAGACAGAAGAAAGGGCATCAGAGGAGATTGCAGCAGACCCGGGTGAAGGAAGTCTTGCAAGCGAAGAAGCGGATGCACAAAAGAGCAATGTTTGTGGGACTCCGACTCCGAGTGTGGCCGATCCGCTTCCCAAGAGGATTATCGAAGCGATGCTTTTTATTGGGCATCCCGAGAACACGTCGCTTAAGAAAGACCAGATTGCCAGAGCCATCCATGGCCTCAAGGTAGAAGAAGTCGATAATCTGATCGCGGAACTCTGTGCTGAGTATGGGGAGACTAAGGCGGCCTACGATATTGTTTATGATGGCGGCGGGTACCACATGATCCTTCGGCCCGAATTTGAGAGAATTCGGGAGCGTTTTTACGGCCCTATTCGAGAAGCAAAACTATCGCAAGCCGCAGTCGAGGTCTTAGCACTTGTGGCTTACAACCAGCCCACCACCAGCGAAAAAGTTTCTCAGCTTCGCGGGCATCCGAGTGGATCGATTCTTTCTCAACTGGTTCGAAGGCAATTATTACGGTTTGAGAAGCCGGAAAAAAAACCACGAACGCCCGTCTATCGAACCACCCCTCGATTTTTGAAGCTATTTGGACTCGCCAGTTTGGAGGAACTTCCAAAGAATCAGGAACTCGAAACCTGAGTCGCCGCTTCCACTGCCAGCAACCATTTCGTGCCAGAAAGACCCCAAAGGCAAGGGCCTGCTGAATGAACCCCGCTACCACATCCTCCTAAAGCAGCACCAGTTAATAGGTTGGAGAGTGTCGCGATGGCACCCGCAGACGCTATGATCGACCGTTGTTAGAATTGTCGCTTCCTTTTGATAAGCAGTTCGGCTCCATAAATCATTGCCTCCTCTAGTTATTCCACACGGCGCATAAAAACATTGCCGATGAGTAGATCTCATGGAATGGCTCATACGTTTAGTTATTCGTTTATGTTCTCCGCGCCGCCATTCTATTTCTTCTTTGCAGGGCTATCCTTTGTGGATTGTTAAAAAGCTGGATTGAGAAGTGTCCGTGGTCACTAAGGATCAAGAACAACTTAAGAGGTTTAGATAAAAATGTTACAGTTCTGGATTGTCCGTGCAGGAACCACGGAATTTGAACGACAGGGACGCGTTTTAGGAACTCTTGATGTTCCATTGCATTCGGATGCGGATCAAGAAATCGAAGAAATCATTCGCCACCCAAACGGGCAACCGATCGATGCGGTTTATACCTCGCCAGGACAATCTTCAATCGAAACTGCAGAGCGACTTTGTGAGGCTTGGGGTCTGAGATATAAATTGGTTGAACTCTTGCAAAATATAGACCTTGGGCTTTGGCAAGGCCTTCTCTTTGAGGAGGTAAAACACAAGCAGCCCAAAGTTTTTCGGCAGTGGCAGGAGCATCCCGAAACAATTTGTCCCCCCGAGGGTGAAATGCTTCAGGCTGCGCGAGAAAGGATAGAACATTTCTTGAGCAAAATATACAAGAAATATAAAAGCGGCGTTGTCGTCGTCGTCGTTCCGGATCCTGTTGCGGCTCTTCTCGTCAGCGTGCTTCGTCAGACACAGCTTAAAGATATCTTTCCGACAGGCACTGATCGTGGCGAGAGTATTCAGATAATTTCACCAGCCCTGACCAATGTCTAAAGAGTGAATACACGTTTATGCCTTCGGCTTCGGAGGAAAGGACGATGCAAATGCAAAGTTCTCTTGCTCAGACTAATATGACAAAACAAGATTTATCATCGAATAAAGGCGGCCCCAGTCGGCCAAAAAGAGGTGTTCCGGAAGGACTCTGGAAAAAATGTCCCGACTGTGGCGAGACGATTTATGGAAAGGAAGCCGATCGACAATTGGGGACTTGCCCGCAGTGCGATCATCATTTTTACGTCACCGCAAAAGAGCGCATTCGACAAGTTTTAGATGGCGGTACTTTCGAGGAGTTGTTTTGCGACATGGCAGCCGCCGATCCATTAGAGTTTGCTGATAAAAAAACATATCGCGATCGCCTTGTCGCTGAGCAGAAGCGGACCGGTCTCACTGAGGCAGCTGTGGTGGGTACCGGCATGATTCGCGCACGTCGCGTTGCCTTCGGAGTGACAGATTCAGCTTTCATCATGGGCAGTATGGGTGCGGTCGTTGGAGAAAAACTGACGCGACTCATTGAACGGGCAACCGACCAAGATCTACCTTTGATTATCATCAGCGGAAGCGGAGGGGGTGCTCGGATGCATGAGGGTATTTTGTCGCTGATGCAGATGGCCAAGGTGTCCGCAGCCCTCGCACGCTACAGTGAAGCTGGCGGTCTTTTTATTTCTGTTTTAACCAACCCAACAATGGGTGGTGTGGCAGCAAGTTTTGCCTCGTTAGGCGACCTTATATTTGCAGAGCCCAAGGCGCTGATCGGTTTTGCCGGTCCGCGGACGATCAAGGCAACCATTCGGATAGCGTTGCCCGAAGGTTTCCAAACAAGCGAGTTTTTACTGCAACACGGATATATTGATCGCATCGTTCGCCGAGTTGACCTCAAGAGCGAGATCGCCCGCGTGATTGACTATTGTGGCAAATAGCGATGCACCCGCTGTGGCGAATCACGATGCGAAGCGCGCCGGTTACACCATGGGGTCAAAGCGATGAATTGGTGGAAAAATTTTTCAATTTTTTGGGGAGGTCGTCGCGTCAACATCGATGATCGTTTCGAGTTGATTCGTGAGGCGGCTGCCGGAACCATGTCGCGTTTTTATATGGCCCGTGATCGAAAATCAGATCACATCGTTGGCCTCAAGCTACTCGATCCTGAGAAAACAAAAAAATTTGAATCGCGCTTTTCCCGGCTAAAGAAACCGAGTGAAGGAGAAATTGCTTCTACTTTTTCACATCCTTGCATCGTCGATATGCTGGAGTATGGAAAGACAACCACCAGCATGTCTTATTTGCTGATGGAATATTTGAACGGGCAGGGCATGAATACGCTGATTCATGCGCAAGATAGCCTTTTTGACCATCACCGCCACCAATTGTTAAGGCAAATGGCATCTGCTTTGACGGCGGTCCATGCTGCAGGATATATCCATCGAGATTTTTGTCCGCGGAATCTGATCGTTGCCAAAGATAGGACTAAGATCAAATTGATTGATTTTGGCTTGAGTATTCCGCATCGCCCCGAGTTTTGTCGTCCAGGCAATCGGACCGGTACACCGCTCTATATGTCTCCAGAGATTGTTCGTCGTAAATCAACCGATCACCGAGTCGATATTTTTTCTTTTGGAGTGAGTGCCTATGAAATGTACGCGGGTTCTCTTCCTTGGCCCGCGTCGGTGGTCACTGGCAGAGCGGCAATGGAGCACGACAAGCCGTCCATTCCCATCGAAAATCATTGCCCCAATCTAGACCAAAGACTGGCACAAATTATCCACCACTGCATTGCCGCGAATCCGGGAGATCGACCTCAATCGATGCAGGAGGTGGAGACGGTTCTGACCCAGATGGAGGGAAAGGACGCCTAGCAGAACCGGCCCTTGGCAGAGTGATCGCTGGCGGGCTACAATGCACCGCTACCAAGCAATCGCAGTAGATCGAGCGCCTCCTGGTGGTGAGGCAATGGATCGATCGCCAGGACTTGAGAAAGTTCCCATCGTGTTGCTGCGGAGAGTCCCTATTGCTCGACGAGGAAGCGTCTGATGACTATTGATAAAAGCCTTAAAATTCAACGTGGTCTGATCCGAAGTCGCAATGTTCTCACGCGAGCTGAGCGGATTACAAAGCTCACAGAGACGGACCGTTGGAAGGAGGGCGACTCTCCCACGGGTTTAATAAAAGTCCGTGTAGAGACAACCGTTATCAAGAAAAAGAAAAAGAAGGAAGAGACCACCGAAGAAGCAGAGGAAGGCTCGACCAAAGAAAGCTAGGCCCTCTTTCGCACCGCGAGATAATCCCTGCGTTCGTGGTCGCCGTCTCGATGCACACGAGGCTCCACTTTATTCGTTTGCCGCGGCTGATCACTTTGGCTGGCAGTAAGACAGAGCGAGCAGGGCATATCCGGTCACTAGATTAGGATCTGCTTCGAGCCATCTCGACTGGTCATTTATCCAGGAACCGTCCGCTTTTTGGTCGCCCGCCAATTTTTGCGTCAGTTCTTTGCGCCAGTCGTGCGGTTTTCCATCAGCGTCTAAAAAGGTTTCCTCGCCGATTGCGTCTAGGGCTTTCGCAAAAGTGTGATAGTAGTAGTAAAGCCCTTGCTGACCGAGTCCGGGGTTCTGATCGAGACGATAGTTTTTTCGGATCCAATCGGTTGCGGCCTTCACGCGGGGATCGTCGGCAGTCAGTCCCGCATAGATCAGGCTTTTGAGACCCATATAGGTCATCGATCCGTAGCTTCGGAGGCCGTGTTCTTCCTCGCTTTTCCCTTCGGGCCATTTTGCCTGACTACTTCCCCCAGCGGCACCCGTGTAATAGAAGCCTCCATCCGGATTTTTTACCGACCACTTCGTATCGTTGTGTTCCGTTTCCAAATTCTGACAGCGGGAAACGAAGATCAGCGCCTTACGAAGTGATTCATCGTCGGGGCCGGCCCCCGCAGCGACGAGTGCATCAATCATGATTCCAGTGTTCGAAAGATCTGGTCGCTTATGTTTCCCATAGCCAGCTCCACCATAAAAAGGGTTTGATGGCGAGCGCTCGCTCGCTTCATCGTATTGGAGACCCTTGAGAAACCGATCTCCACTTTCGACGATACTTTTAAATGTCCCCGGTTGCTTTTGCCCAGCTTCCGCAAAACACATGACGGCCAAACTGGTTTCATAATTGCGATAGATGCTGCCCACCGCATAAATCCCACCATCTTTTTGGATAAATGTACGAAGGTAATCGAGACTGCGGGCAACGAGTGGATCCTGAGGTGTGTATCCACTACGGAGGATTGCTGTAGTGATAAGTGCCGTCACTCCAGGGCCAGATCCCGCACTATAGGATCCATCGCTGGCTTGGCCTTGTGTTCGTAAATAGCCGATGCCTCGTTGGACGATTTTTTGGTGCAGGTGCTTTGCAGCGACGTCTGTTTCTTCGCCGTACAGCGGCATGCTCACAATAAATGCCCCGCAACTGACTGCAAGAAAAGCGGTGAAAAAAATCGCAATGAAACGCATTGGGTGACATCTTGTGGACACAGACTTGACTCCAGAAAAGATACTTAAAATCACGTTGGCAGCTTCTATTGTATTCGTTCGCCCATCGATCGCCTAGAGAAAATAATGGAGTGTTAAAACGGGCGCCCGTACAACAATGCGACAAAAAAGCAATGATCCGATGCAATCAAAATTCATGCCGAACCCAGTAGGCCTTACGGATTGCAGAAAGGTATGCGGCTCGAGAATGCTAAGCAACGATTGCCAGAATATCATGTTCACTCATAATGAGAAGCGCTTCGCCATCGACTGCCACCTCGGTTCCCGAATATTGTGAGTAGAGAACCCGATCACCTTCGGTGACCTCATGCTCCGAGCGGGAACCATCTTGATTTAATCGACCGTCGCCAACGGAAAGAATCCTGCCCCGTCGGGGTTTTTCCTGCGCGGCGTCCGGAAGCACAATGCCGCCCGCGGTGGTTTCTTCGGCTTCCATCGGTCGTAGAACGACCTTGTCTCCTAAGGGTATCAGCTTCATCTTACAATTCACTCCTTGCAGCGCCGAAGGGCGAACTGCTCATCTCTAGGCTACGACTTTAAGTGCCATCGATAGTAAAAAAAATATCCAGAGCAATAATGCCAAAGAACTCGCTATCAGTCTCCAGCGCATATTGCCCTTGGTGACCATTCAATAATACATCCTTTTTGGATCGGCTACCAAGCGCTCATTCGACTGCTGGGGGAATGCTAAAATTTTCCACGAGCTCGCGGTCGAAATCGAAAACATTTTCAAAATCTTCTCGTCGATCTCGGTCCGTTTTTTTCATCTGACCGATTTTTATCAAGTCGAAAACAATATTGCCGAAATCACCCGTTTGATAGACGCCCCAGCTATTAAGCACGCATTTTGCCATGTAGCCATACTGCTCAAGCGCGAGGCTGCAGATTGCGACACAGAGTTGCTGACCGGTCACGTGGCGTTCAGCTTCATCGGGAACGCTTTGGGTATCCGCTATCGCTTTTTCTAAACACTCTATTTCCTCTTCCACATCTGCATCGGCTATTTCCATTTCCTCTGCCAGGAGAAGTTGCTCAATTTCTTCAGCTTCTGCACCACAAACCTTGGGCTGTTCCCCCTGGTCCATTACCGTATGTGCGTGATTGAGCGCTTCGAAAACGAACGTGTAGGCATCGACACGGTAGCGACCGTCTTCTCGAGCAAGTTTGGCAATGGGATGGTTGGGGTCGAGCATTGAAAAAAGATGGAGCTTTTTATTCCAAGATCAGGTCGAATACAAGTTTGGTGAGTTTTATCAGTGTCGGTAACTAGAGTCTAGCAAATTTTATGCTAGGGCACACGAACGGAAAATGGTTTCCCTAAATAAAGGCTAGCAGATACAGGGTTTTTGCCGAGCCTTCGTTACGGCATGCTCTAGGAGGAGGAGAGAACAGAAAGAATATCTTCTGAATCGATCATGATTCGCCGCATATCCTCGGTTTGGATAAGCAATTGGCTGGCGAGAATTTCGTGTCCCAAAACTTTGCCCCGACCCGTAGCGGTTACGATGTCTGCTCCTACAGGAGGTAATTCTTGCTTCAACTCCTGATACGTCTCATATTCGTAACGCAGACAGCATTTTAGCCGTCCGCAGCGACCAGAGATTTTACTGGGGTCGAGTGTTGCTTTTTGCAGTTTTGCCATCTTCATCGAAACGGGAGGCATTTCCGATAGATGGGTGTTGCAGCAGACCGGTTTACCACAATCCCCATAGTCGGCCAGTAATTTTGCTTCATCGCGAACCCCGATCTGTCGCATTTCAATCCGCGTGCCAAATTCGGCAGCCAGGATTTTTACGAGTTCTCGAAAATCCACACGATTCTCAGCAAGGTAATAGACCAAAATACGTTCACCGCCGAAGACCTGTTCGACATCGATCAGCCGCATCTCAAGAGTCAGTTTTTTAATTTGTGTTTGGCAGAATTCCCAAATTTGTCTTTCCGTACTGTGGAGGCTGTTGAGTTGGTCGCGATCCGTATCGTTGAACAGTCGCAGAATACGACCTCCGTTCTCTTCCTGGAGATCTTCGCTGGCCCGGTCGATCGCCTCGCAAAGAACTTCCGCTAATTCCACACCGCGTGGCGTTTTGGCAAGTACCTGTTGATTGCGAGCGTAATTTTCGGTGGCCGCTGCGGAAAAAACACCCAGAAGCCTCAGCGATCCGTAGCGGAGAATGTAAGCAGACATTGGCAAACAGCGATGTGAGGAAAATCAAGGAAAACAAGCGATGCCCTGGCTGTAAAACCAAGGTTGAGCATCGCTGATCACCCTACCGCAGACGAGGACCGATAAAAAGAGATGCTCAAGCAGTTTCGTAGCGAACAGACGCTACGCCCGTAGCAAAGTCATCCGTAAAACACGCATTCTTTCGAACGGTCAGCCTGTTTGAAAAATAGAAAAGCTTGGTATCCAATCACCCCCCAATGGCCAGCCTAAATGGGGGGGGGATGGTTTAATTTTTTACGTAATTTTAAGCATAAACTTGAATCCATTAGAGGGCAACCGCTATTTACTCAAGGAAGTGTTTTTCTGCACTTAGTCTGCTACCTGTCTCAAATATAACTCGGTAGAAGATCCTCAAAGCCAGCGAGGCATGACGCCCAGCCCGCCATGAATGGACATGCGTGTTTGAGATGTGACCTTCATATGCCTCCTTTTTTGGGGCAAGAGAGGGTGCCATGATTTTACAGATTCTCGATTCTGAAGATCGGATTGCTTACCAGTCTGGGCTGCATCCTTCAGATACAGAGCAGGGCTTAACCATTGCCGACCTCATCGGCCAGCCTATTTGGGGCTGGGTAGCCAATCAGCCTGAAAGATACCGGGATGCGCTCACCCTATGCCGCAATACGAGCAAGCGGCAGCATTGCGATCTTTCGATTAACGTGAATGGAAAAATACATCGCTGGCTCGTGCAACTTGATCGATTCAAAAATTACTTAATTGTCGCTGCGACCAGTATCCCGGTAAACATGGAAGATCTATCAGAGAGAGAACAAGAGGTTTTGCAGCTTCTGGCCAAGCATCTCTCATCTTCCCAGATTGCAGCGCAGTTAGGAATTTCTGTCTCGACCGTGGAGAAGCACCGCAGTAAAATAAGGCATACACTAGGTCTGAAAGATGAGCAATCTTTAATGCGGCTCGGCGATGCACTTAGTGAAAGCCCCAAATTCTATTTCGATAGCCGTACAAAGATGCTCGACGAATTGTTGCCCTAAAGTACCGCAGAGTATCTTCCGTCTACTAAAATAATTTCCCCCTTCGCTTTTTAGGGTTCAAGAAGCAAGCACCTTTGGGGGAATCCATACTGTGGCTGACCACAATAGAAAAACGTTTCTACTTCTGAACAATGGACGCGATTGAAAGTCCACAGAAGCTGAGACAGTTATAATTCTATGAGAGCAATGGTGATTGATTCTGCCTTTCGTTGCATTTTTCTTTCGGAGGTGGACCCAACGTACAAGTTGCGGGGGCGCACGCCTCAGAATGTTACCGGAACGTGCGCAACGAACTGGATTTCCGAAAATGTGGACAGTTGGAAAAAAGCTGCCAACAGCTGCTTCACTACCCGAAAGCCACAGCATTGCGAAATTTCCTGCGAAATCGAAGGCAATCGTTCCCGCTGGCGGGTTCCATTTCAGTTCATCAAACGAGACCGCGTACTCGCTTAGGCGACAAAAATCCCGCTGCATATTCATTCGCTTTTAACACGGGAAAAAGAAGTTCTTGGGCAGCTCGACTGCAGCCGATCCAATGTCCAGATAGCCAAACGACTGGGAATCACCGTCTCGACGGTGGAGAAGCACCACAGTAAAATAAGGCAAACACTCGGGGTTTCGACCGATCGCGACTTACAGTTGGCCGCCTAGGTTGTCGCGAATCCCAGTGTCTTTTATGGTTTGCTTTCGCGCGTTTCGCCACAATGATTGCAGTGGTTCCTGTAAATCGGGATTTGAATTAAACGCTTGTCTGAAATGAGGTTGAGCTTTCCCCTTTCCACAAAAATACGTTTTGTTGCCCGGAGATTTTTATGAGCGATGTGATTGAGTTTTCAGATGCCGGTTTTGATACCGAAGTTTTGGGTGCCGACACACCGGTACTGGTGGACTTTTGGGCTCCTTGGTGTGGCCCTTGTCGGATGATTGCCCCCGTGGTCGAGGAATTAGCGGTCGAAAATAGTGGTTCAGTGAAAGTGGGCAAAATCAATATTGATGACAATCCACAGACGGCACAGAAATTCAACGTGTCGAGCATCCCAACCATGATGGTTTTCAAGGCGGGAGAGGTCGTTGGTCGGCTGGTCGGTGGGGTGTCTAAGCATAAGTTGCAAGAATTGTTGGATGAGGCCAAAGGCTAATACTCAAACTGGATTGGGTGACTATAAAATTGGGTGACTATAAATACGAGTGGGGCGTACTCCAGATAGTCGGGTAGCGACATGCGTATTGCGATCTCCGGGTCCACGGGGCTAGTCGGTTCTTCCCTCGCTGCTGCGCTTCAAGCGGAACACGGTCAAGTGACCCGTTTGGTACGCAAGGATCCGGCGGCGTGTGATGTGCTTTGGGATCCGCAGGCCACAGCATTTGATGCGGCGCCCCTCGCAGGGTGTGAAGCCGTAGTTCACTTGGCGGGGGAAAATATTGCCTCTGGCCGTTGGAATACTGCAAAGAAATCTCAGATTCGCCAAAGTCGCGTTCAAAGCACTCAGGTTCTTGCTCGCGCACTGGCTAATGCGGAAAAAAAGCCCCGTGTCTTCGTCAGCGCATCGGCCATTGGCTACTACGGCGATACCGGAGAGACATTGCTTAGGGAGCAGAGTCCAGCGGGCGATGATTTTTTAGCAGAGGTTTGCCAGGCTTGGGAAGCGGCAACTCAACCGGCTCGCGATGCAGGGATTCGCGTCGTGAATTTAAGGATCGGGGTGGTCCTGAGTAAAACGGGCGGAGCGCTCGCCAAAATGCTGACCCCCTTTCGCCTCGGCTTGGGCGGTCGGGTGGGCAACGGCAGACAGTATTGGAGTTGGATCGCATTACCGGATCTTGTGGGGGTGATTCGTCATGCCCTTACTTGCGATGCACTCGAGGGTCCAGTCAATACGGTCGCTCCAGCGCCGGTGACCAACGCAGAATTTACGCGCATCTTGGGCCGAGTTTTAGGCAGGCCTACCCTTTTTCCGCTTCCCGCCTTCATGGCAAGAGCGATGCTCGGCGAAATGGCCGACGCGTTGCTCCTGTCCAGTACGCGTGTTTCGGCAGAAAAACTACAGCAGAGCGAATACCGCTTTGAATACCCTGAGTTGGAATCGGCTCTTCGCGGGGTGATCGGATGAATCGGCTCGACGACGAGGCCCCCTACGACAGTCTCTTGGTCGTTTCCTTCGGGGGCCCAGAGGGACCCGACGACGTGCTCCCCTTTTTAGAAAATGTCCTTCGGGGCCGGAACGTGCCGAAGCAGCGGATGCTTGAGGTTGCCGCGCACTATCAGGCCTTCGGGGGCAAAAGCCCCATCAACGATCAAAATCGCGCGCTGATCGCTGCGCTCACTGCTGAATTCAATAAGTACAGACTGCAGTTGCCGATCTATTGGGGCAATCGCAACTGGCATCCGTTGCTTGCCGAGACGATCAAAAAAATGCATGACGAGGGTCGGCGAAAAAGCCTCGCCTTTTTTACTTCCGCCTACAGTTCCTACTCGGGTTGTCGCCAGTACCGCGAAAACATCCTCGAAGCTTGCGGAAGTGTGGGGACTGAGTCGCCCGTGATTCACAAATTACGCGCCTTTTATAACCACCCTGGATTTATCTCGCCGATGATCGAGCGGGTCCGTGCTGCGATCAACGAGGTTCCGGAGTCGGAGCGTGCGCGCTTCAAGGTATTTTATACCGCACACAGTATCCCCGTTTCGATGGCCGCTGAGTGTGATTATGTCGTTCAATTAGAGGAAGCCTGCCGACTGGTCAGTGAGGGAGTGGGCTTGGCAGATTACGATTTGGTCTACCAAAGCCGCAGCGGTCCTCCGACACAGCCCTGGCTGGAACCGGACATTTGCGATGCGATTACCGCTACACATAAGTCAGAAAAAATGAAACACGCGGTGATCGTGCCTATCGGTTTTGTCTCGGATCATATGGAGGTTCTGTTTGACCTCGATACGGAGGCCCGCAAGTTGTGTGAGGAATTAGACATTCAGTGCATACGGTCTGGCACGGTGGGCCCCCACCCCGAATTTGTCTCGATGATACGTAAGCTGATCTTGGAACGCACTGCTGGTTCTGAGCGGGAGGTCTTGGGTTCCTTGGGACCCCGAGCCGATTTTTGTCCAGAAAACTGTTGCCCTCCTCCACCAGTGCGTCGCCGGTAAAAATTCGCTAAGAATTGATCTGGTTTGTTTTTGCCGCGCCCGCTTAAACTACCGGTAGCCGATTCAGTCTATTTCTCGCACGGAGGCCGAAGATGGACCAAAAGGTCTGGGATCAAGCTGCACCGCAATATGACGAGGAAATTTTCGACACCTTCGCCAACGATCGTCGCAAAGTTCTCCGCAAAGCCCTCGAGGGCGTTGTTCGGTCGCATCATACAGTGTGTGATTTTGGTTGCGGAGTCGGTCGCACAATCCCTTTTCTTGCGCAGCGCGCCAAACAGGTCGTCGCCGCCGACTTTTCGGCTGCCTCCCTCAAAATTGCCGAGCAAAATTTTGGAGACCGGGAGAATGTGCAGTTGCTCCAGCAAGATCTCGCACTCACCCAACCCCCCTTCTGCTGTGCGGATGTTGGCCTCCTGATGCAAGTGTTAATTATGCCAGATGCACACCTTCGCGAAGGAATTTTAACGACGGTCCACAAAAATATTCGTCAAGGTGCGCATTTGGTCGCGGTTGTACCCGCGCTTGAGGTTGCCCTGTTGACGTATCAAAGGATCGGCCAGTGGTACCGCCGAGATGGAAGCAGTTCTACGGAAGCAGTTGAGCAGATGCGGTATTCTGCCCAGCAGGAGATAGTGTCCTTAGTCGAGGGGATTGTGAAAATTTCGGATACGCCGACAAAACATTTTCTGCGAGAAGAGGTCTTGATGACTTTTCGCGATGCAGATTTTGAAGTTATGAAGCTGGAAAAAATCGAATATTCCTGGGAGGCTGACTTCGAGGAACCTCCCACTTGGATGCAGGATCCCTATCCGTGGGATTGGTTGGTGGTTGCCCGAAAATCATAATTGGTGGAGTGCAATGGATTTGAACATGGGATTGCCTTCAAAATGCACAGCGACGTCATGCAACTGGTATCGGTGAATGTGGGTCCGCCAAAATGGGTCCAGTTCGACGGCAGAAAATTCTTAACGGGTATTTGCAAGGCCCCCGTTTCCGGAACAGTTTCAGTGAATCTTACGCAGGTGCAGGGTGACGGGCAGGCAGATCTCGAAGCGCATGGCGGAGTAGATAAGGCAGTCTATCTTTACGCAGTAGAACATTACGACTTTTGGCGTAAAGAGCTTGACGAAGAAATTGAAGCACTGGGTAGCTTTGGTGAAAACTTCACCGCACGGGGAATGCTGGAAAATAAAATTTGTATTGGCGATACATTTAAGATAGGAACAGCAATTGTTCAAGTGACTCAGCCGAGAACACCCTGTTACAAACTGGCCGCACGTTTTATGCGCAAAGATCTTCCCGCTCGATTTCTTCAGAGTTTGAAGTCTGGTTTTTATCTGCGCGTCCTTCAGGCAGGTCAAGTGACTGCTGAAGATCGCTTTATCCTCTGTGACCAAGATCCTAATCCGGTAACGGTTTGCGAAGTGTCTCGGATCTACCATTTTCAGCGCGATGATCAAATCGCGGTGGAAAACATCTTAAAAAATCGCGCGCTCTCAGCAGAATGGCGAGCGGTTTTGCAGAAACAACTCAATCTTTAGCGTCAAACTGCGGATGGCGTAGTTTGCTTGCCAGACTTGCACCTCGGTCGTCGGAATTAGAGTTGGAAGTTTTTGATCCACTCGTCGAGATCTTCGACGGATTCTTTTTTGGGCAGATCGTTTTTTGATTTTGAATTCGATTTCTGTTTCTTTTTACCCTTCTTCCAATCGTACTTACGCCACTTTTTGTCTTTCATTGTTTGAGCAAGTTCCTCGAATTCGGCAGTCTTTCCCTGCCATTCCACTAGCAGGTGGTTCCCTTCGCGTGTAATCTGCACGGCATCGAGCATTTTCTTGCCGAGTTCATTTTCCCCAACCCGCAGGCCCATCATGGCCCGCATTCCCGTCACTGCGCCCTTCATTTTGGAAGCGCGTTCCTCGTCGTTGGCCTCGAGATCGTATTTGAGCTGCATTGTATTATCGTCGACACTGAAAAACATTGTGGCAGAGCGACAACGTTGCAGAACCGGGCACCGGGTTTGTGATTGATATTGATCCGGTACATCGATGGCCCGGCAGGCAAGCAATGCTTTTTGGTTGAAGGAGTCGAGTAGCGGGGACGTTTCCTTCAGTGCAGCGGATTCGCCGTCGAGAACATCGATCGTCGACCGTATTTTTTGTGGGTCGTTTGCAACCAACATCAGCGAATCGGTTGCCAGACAACCTGAGACGGAGTGTTCGCCTCGGCAAGGAGACGAATCGGTCCACGTGCTGATAAAGCGATTACGATACGTTTCGGTCTCCGCTTCGGGATGCATCTTTTTAAAACACGCGGCGATTTTCTCGACATCAATGTTACGTACGTGCAGCGCAAGGATACCGTTATGCCGTGCGTATTCGCTGTCATACATCGAAACACCTTCCAAGTCCTCTGCCGGGTTCCAACCATAATGTTCAATCATCTCCCCGAGCTTATCCTGATACCACTCTTTGCTTTCCATTTGCTCCTGCCACTTTTGCATCAATTTCCAATTGCGGGATTTTTCCACGTCGAAGTGGAGAAGCCACTTGGTGTTGCCCGGGATCTCTGCTGGGTTGAGTGGCGCAGCGTTTGCGAATGAAACAGAAAGAATCAAGTTCAGCAGGACAAAAAAACGTAGAACGCAGGCTGACAAGAATGACATCAAAGTACTTTCGGGAAAGGTATTGTGGAAACGATTACAAAGACACCACTACTATAACAAATTATAAATAAAACTGCATTTTATTGACTGAGCTATCTGCATACGCACCGGGCATTGGGAGATCTGCTGCAGGAGGCTATCCTGATGGAGTGCGGAGCCTTTTTAGACGGGAGTCACATTATGTCGCAAATTCGCCTTGTTCTGGGTTGCTGTTTGTTTTTATTTGCGGCCCTCAGCATCGCTGCAGATAAACCGGATCGCCCCAATATTGTGCTGATCATGTCAGACGATATGGGATATTCGGATATTGGCTGCTACGGAGGTGAAATCCGCACACCCAATCTCGATCGGCTGGCTGCCGACGGCCTGCGTTTCACACAGTTTTACAACACTGCGCGTTGCTGTCCCACAAGAGCCTGTTTGCTCACCGGTCTTTACCCGCATCAAACGGGTGTGGGCTACATGATGCAGGATCGAGGTACGGACGGCTATCGAGGAGATCTGAATCGCAATTGTGTGACGATTGCTGAAGCACTGGGGAAGTCAGGTTACAAAACCTCTATGAGTGGCAAATGGCACGTGACGAAACAAACGCAACCCAAAACGGAAGCCGACAAATACAACTGGCCGCGACAGAGAGGATTCGACCGTTTTTATGGAACGATTCACGGGGCCTGTTCTTTTTGGGACCCATCCACTCTTTGTCGTGGGAACGAGATGATTTCCCCTTTTGCAGATGAAGAATATCAACCTTCCGATCCCTATTACTACACGGACGCCATTTCGAATCAGGCCGCCCGATTCATCCGGGAAAATCCATCAGGAGAACCCTTCTTTCTTTATGTGGCCTATACTGCAGCGCATTGGCCACTGCACGCCCGTAAGCGTGATATTGCCCGCTACAATGGGAAGTATGACGCGGGATACGACCCGATACGTAAAGCAAGACTCAAGAAAATGAAGGAGTTGGGCATCGTTTCAAACGAGGCAGATCTCTCGGCAGCAGCTGGGGATTGGGATTCGATCAAGCATAAAGACTGGGAGGCGGCCAATATGGAGGTCTATGCGGCGATGGTCGACGCGATGGATCAGGGGATTGGCGAGATTGTCGACGCGCTCAAAGAGACGGGGCAATTCGAAAATACGCTACTCTGTTACTTCCAAGATAATGGTGGTTGTGCCGAGGGTGCGGGCCGTAGCCTCAAGGCAAACCCCCGCAGCGAGAAGCCGACCCTGCAGCCGCTTGCAGACGAGGCGCTGCATTATTTCGACTCTGCGCCGAGGCAGACGCGCGATGGGTGGCGGGTTCGCGGTGGCCGCGTGCTGCCCGGTCCTGCAGATACCTATATCGGTTATGGGGAAAACTGGGCCAACGTTTCCAACACACCTTTTCGCGAATATAAGCATTGGACGCACGAGGGCGGCATTTCAACGCCCTTGATCGTGCATTGGCCGAAAGGTATCCAAGATAAAAATAAAATTCGAACTCAGGTGAGTCATTTGATCGATCTCATGCCCACGTGCCTTGAACTCGCGGAAGCCGAATATCCAAATACGTATCGCGGAGAATCCATCAAGCCATTGGAAGGAGTGAGTCTGGTTCCTGCATTTTCCGACCGACCTCTTGAGCGAGGTGCCATTTATTGGGAACACGAAGGAAATCGAGCAGTTCGAGAAGGGAAATGGAAACTGGTTGCCAAGCGACCTCCGGGCGGACAGCCAGCTGATTGGGAATTGTACGACATCGACGCCGACCGCAGTGAACTGAATAACGTGGCAGATGCCCATCCGGAGCGAGTGCAGCGGATGGCTGCCCAGTGGCAGTCGTATGCCGAACGGACCGGCGTCTTCCCTCGATCGGGCTAAAGACGGTGTCACAGAAACCTACCGTCGCGTTACCGTTCCGCCTGGCAAACGGACGATCAGCTGGCGTACTTCCAAAACGCTGAGCGTTGAGAGGACCCGGTGGGTTGGCAATTCCGTTTGCTGCACGACTTGGTCGACGAGTGTGGGATTGGTACCAATGGCCTGAAGTACGCTCGTCTCGGTCGCATTGAGTTGGAGTTCAGCCGGGTGGCGGATCTCTCGTCCATCTTCCTGCTGATTCGTTTCGACAAGCGGTCCGAGTGCGTCGAGAATATCTTCTACCGATTCCACCAGAATTGCCCCATCGCGCAATAGCGCATGGCAGCCCTTCGAGTTACGGTTATCGACCGGTCCGGGGACTGCGAACACATCTCGATTTTGTTCCATGGCTTGGCGGGCGGTGATCAGGGCTCCGCTCCGCTCGGCGGCCTCGACAATCAGCGTGCCGAGCGTCAGACCCGAGATAATTCGATTTCTTCGAGGAAAGGCGTGGCGGGTTGCCACATACTGAGGCGGCATTTCTGAGATCAGACATCCCTGCTCGCTAACTTGCCGTGCCAACTCGGCATGTTCGGGAGGGTAGGTTTTTAATAATCCACCTCCCATTACTGCGAGGGTACGACCACCAGCAGCAAGGGCCGCGCGGTGGGCCGCCGCATCGATGCCCCGGGCCAGTCCGGCAACAACGGTCACTCCCGCCCGCGCCAGTCCTGTTGCGATTCGTGCTGCCTGCGTCACCCCGTACCGCGTTGCATTCCGCGATCCAACAACTGCGATCGCAAGCGAATCGGCCGCGCGCAGGTCACCCTGGAGAAACAAGACACCGGGCGGATCGTGGATCTCAAGAAGCAATCGGGGATATGCCGTTGCCGAGCGGGATACCATCTGAATACCAGCACTCCGGCAGGCCGCTAACTCCGGCGACAGATCAATCTCTTGTTTTGCCACTGCAATCGCTTGCGCTAAGCGGTATCCGACACCTTCCACCTGCTGCAGTTGTGAGGCGTCTGCGGCAAGCACGGCCTGGGGAGTTTGGAAATGTGCAATCAGTGTCGTGAGTATCCGTGGACCCACTCCCGAGACCAGACATAATCGAAGCCAGTCTTCAAGATAGTCATCGGATGGTTGTATAGTTTCTTGCGGCACGTAACGACTCCAGGTGGCAACTAATCTCCGAGAGCCCAGAGAGCATCCTCCGGGTCAATATGTTCAACCAATTCGACGCTGCCGATGCGACTCGGCAAGATAAAGCGTAAATTGTTGCCCTCTGCCTTTTTATCACTACGAAAAGCCTTGAGGATATTCGGATGCTCAACCGTTGGCACTGTTACGGGCAGGCCAAGCTTGGCAAGCAGTGTGGCTTGACGTTCTGTACCCGCTCGATCGAATCGCCCTAGTCGCTCAGCAAGTCGCGAGGCACAGAGCATCCCGATCGAAACAGCTTCGCCGTGGAGCAGTTCCCGATATCCCGTAACCGCCTCAAATGCATGGGCAAAGGTGTGCCCATAATTTAATACGGCCCGCAGACCCGTTTCTTCCCTTTCATCTTCGGCAACGATTTTGGCTTTGAGTTGGCAGCTTCTTTCAATGATATCGATCAGAACCGAAGGATGACGCTGCTGAATATTGCTTTCCCCGCGCTCCAGATATTCAAAAAATTCTTCGTCAAGAATAACACCGTATTTGACGACCTCGGCTAGGCCTGCACGGTATTCGCGGGCTGGGAGTGTGTCGAGTGTCGCTGTGTCGATCAGGACTGCCGCAGGTTGCCAAAATGCGCCAACCATATTTTTTGCGCCCGGCAAGTTGATCCCAACCTTTCCACCAACCGAACTATCGACTTGTGCCAGGAGTGTGGTAGGGATTTGCAAAAAGCGCAGCCCACGAGCGTAGGTCGCAGCAATAAATCCAGCAAGGTCTCCGACCACCCCGCCACCTACGGCAACGATGATGCTTTTTCGACTCACTTCGACCTCAAGGCACTTCTGCCAGAGTCGTTCTGCCATTTCGATCGACTTGGTCGATTCCCCACTCGGGAGAACGACCAGATCCGTTTGCAGACCGGCTTCCTGCAGGCTCGTGGCGATTGTCATCGCATGGGGCTGCTCCACGTTTTCGTCCGTTACGACAACAGCATGCTGCGTGGGGCAGCAGGAGGTAACGAGAGAGCCAACCTTTTCGAGTATGCCCGTTCCAATCGAAATTTGATAACTTCGCGGACCAAGGTCGACGTGAACGGAGTGGGCCGAATCCATCAAGAGAATAGGTTTCCTTCAACCGGGGGCGTCCCGGGGAGGACGCCTTTTAGGGCCGACTCGCTTGGAGTCGTTGTAAATCATCTTCGGTGACCGTGATTACGCGGCAAAAACCCGTGTGGGTTCGCTCGTATTCTAACTCGCAAGCATCTTCCGCGGCAGTATGAAGCTTTAAGGCTATTTGTTCCTGTTCGACAGAATCGAACTGTTTGGTGAACTCTCCCCACACGGTCACCTTCTCCATCACGAGGGCTTCACGGTAGGGATCAAAGGCGTTTGCCATGACTTACGTTATTGATTGCGTAGAATTGACTGGTTACTGCGGAGGGTGGTGGTAAATTCTGCCACCGCACCTAAAAAGTAAGTATAATCCGCTTTTGCGCAGCCACCTAGAGGGTCACCAGCGCTGCTGAGAATCTCTTTTTATCAAGGATACGCAGGATGACGCGGGGGAAACTTTTTATCTTCCTGCTTTTTGGAGTGGCACTGATCCTTGCTGGATTTGGGCTCTATTTTCGCTATACACAAACGCACGAAGTGGTCGCTTTTTGGGGCCCCGAGGGATCGCGGAGAATTGCCAGTCCCGATCAGGTCGAACTGTGGCAATTAAAACCGTGGAGTGACCAGTCTGTCAATTCACCGACAGCGGCAAGGATTTCCATTCAGGATCGGCAGTACGTTTCTACGGAGACTCGGAATGTCACGAAGGCACGGGGATTCATTAATGCCAGCAGCGCCCTGACGCTCAATCGCAATTACAATTGGAATCCCCGCGACGATCAACCGGTCTGTGAACCTACCTGGACCCACGCGCTGCTCTACCGTCGCGGTGAGGAGACTACGGTGGTGGCCGTCAGTATGGATTGTGGCTGGGTCTATTCTGCAGAGACCGACAGGGTGGCGAGCATCAAATCGATAACCGAGGGGCTTGCCAGACTATTCCAGGAGCAGTTAGGTTCTTAGGCATCTGGAGATACGTTTTGGTGGTCAAAGAAAAAATCTCATCAACAAGGGATGCATGTTTTATGGGTAGCGAGGCAAAGGTTGGGATTGTCATGGGAAGTGATAGCGATTGGCCGAAAATCAAGGCAGTGAAAGCAGCCTTAGACGAATTCGGTGTCGCGTGTGAAGTTCGAGTAATGAGTGCGCATCGTACGCCGGGAATCGTAACCGAATATGCATCGACTGCGCGGGAGCGTGGTTTAGGGGTTGTGATTGCCGCTGCCGGGGGAGCGGCGCACTTGGCAGGAGTTGTTGCCGCCCATACCACACTACCGGTTATCGGCCTACCGGTCCCCACTCCTAATTTGGGTGGACTCGATTCGCTTCTCTCAACCGTTCAAATGCCAGGAGATGTCCCCGTAGCCAGCATGGCAGTCGGTATGGGAGGGCCACGGAATGCCGGACTGTTTGCGGTGCAAATCCTTGCGACCGCCGACGCAGAACTCCAGGCAAAGCTAACCGCTTTCAAAGAAAATCTGGTCGACAAGATCAAGGCGAAAGATGCGGCACTGCAGGACAATCTCGCCTGAGTTCCCCGAGCGACAAACCTTGGGAGCCAATTGTGGTAGAGACACTTCGCTGGGTAGGTGATCCCAATACAGGCTCTTTGTGGCTGATTGACCAGACGCGACTACCGACCGAAACGGTAGAGATCGAACTGAAGACTGCCGAGCAGGTTTGGGAAGCGATCAAGTCGCTTCGCGTTCGTGGTGCCCCAGCTATTGGAATCGCTGCCGCCTACGGTACCGTTTTAGGTATGCAAGCGGTCACCGCTGAAGATCCGGATGAGTGGCTTACGCACCTTGAAAAAGTGAGTGACTATCTTGCCGGCAGTCGCCCAACCGCCGTTAATCTTTTTTGGGCTTTGGATCGACAGAAATGTTGTGCGGGCACCGCACGCGATAACGGCGCGCTTGTTGAGGAACTTCAGCAGGCATTGCTCGATGAGGCTCAAAAGATTTACGAAGAAGATCGACAGATGTGTCGCGCCATTGGACGCTGGGGAGCCGACTTGCTACTCGATAATACGGGAGTTTTAACCCATTGTAACGCCGGCAGTTTGGCGACAGCAGATTATGGTACTGCTCTAGCAGTGATTTACGCTGCAGAGGAAGCAGGCAAGCAGTTGTCCGTTTATGCAGATGAGACGCGGCCCTTACTTCAAGGAGCTCGCTTAACAGCCTGGGAACTTCAACAGCAGGGAGTTGACGTAACCGTTATCTGCGATTCGATGGCGGCACAAGTCATGCGGGAGGGAAAAATTCAAGCCGTGGTAACGGGGGCAGATCGGATTGCCGCCAACGGCGATGTCGCCAATAAAATTGGTACGTACCAAGTCGCCTTAGTGGCCGCCGCGCACGAAATACCGTTTTATGTGGCGGCGCCGAGCAGTACTTTTGATCTCACGCTTGCATCGGGCGATGAGATACCGATCGAACAACGCGATCCCCGTGAGATAACGCACGGGTTTGGTCGCCAGACCACCCCCGATGGGATAAAAGTCTACAACCCTGCCTTTGATGTAACTCCTGCCCACTTGGTGAGCGCAATTATTTGTGAGCGCGGGATCATTCGACCGGTTGATCGGAAAGAAATAGAGCAAATGCTTTCGGGCATTTAGCGGGAGATAGATTTTTTGAGCAAAAGTAAGCGTCAGTTACGGCAAACGATGCGTGCCTGTCGCAACAGCATGGACCAAGAGTCGCGCAAAACACATTCGTCTCAAATCACCGAACAGATATTTGCGCTCCCGGAAGTTCTCGCAGCAAAGACACTTTTCGTCTACGTGTCATTTCGCAGTGAAGTTCAGACGCACGGTTTGATCAACCGGTTATTGGGGTTAAAAAAGGACATATGCATTCCTTTTATTGACTCGAGCGATCGAATGCAGACGGCACGTTTCGTCGGTTGGGATGACCTGGCGACCGATACCTTCGGGGTGCTTGTTCCCCGGTGTCCCCAGATTGAGAAAAAGAAAATTCAAGCAGCAATTGTTCCGGGTCTCGCTTTCACTCAGCAGGGTGCGCGAATCGGTTATGGAAAGGGTCACTACGACCGCTTTTTCGAAGAGTGCGCTATTGAGACTAAAATCGGACTCGCCTTCGATTCTCAAATCATTGAACAGATTCCCACCGAGTCATTTGACCAGACGATGGATTATGTGGTTACCGAAGCACAAACATTGATCGTCTGAATTTAGATAACAATTTAGATGTCATAGTACATGCAGAATTCAAATGGATGGGGTCTTCGCCTGAGGGCATCAACCTCATTTTCCATTTTATAATTGATCCAAGTCTCGATCACATCTTCCGTGAAAACATTTCCCCGCAAGAGAAAATCGCGATCACTTTTAAGTGCTTCCAGTGCATCATAAAGTGAAGAGGGTGTCGTCGGGGCAGCATCCATTCCATCAGCGGACAGTTCATAGATATCTTGGTCGAGCGGTTTGCCAGGATCGATTTTATTTTCGATTCCATCGAGCATGGCCATCAGGATCGCCGAAAAACCCAGATATGGATTGCAACTGGGGTCCGGGCAGCGAAATTCTACGCGTTTTGATCGTGGGCTTGCACTGTACATTGGGATTCGGCAGGCAGCACTTCGGTTGCGCTGCGAATACGCAAGATTAACAGGTGCTTCGTAACCGGGAACCAAACGTTTATAGCTGTTGGTTGTCGGATTTGTGAATGCGAGAACGCTGGCTGCATGCTGCAGCAAACCACCGATGGCCCAAAGCGCCATCTCACTCAACCCGGCATAGCTACCGCCAGCGAACAAAGGTTCCTGATTTTTCCACAAAGAGACATGCGTATGCATTCCCGACCCGTTGTCTCCATAGATAGGTTTCGGCATGAAGGTTACCGACTTTCCATACTTCGCCGCAGTATTTTTGACCGCATATTTATAGATCATCATTTTGTCGGCCATCGTGACCAACGCGTCGTAGTGAAGGTCAATTTCTGCTTGTCCCGCTGTGCCGACTTCATGATGCTGACATTCGACATCCAAACCCATCTGGATCATCGTTTGCATCATTTCATTACGAATATCCATCATCTGGTCCGCAGGGGGAACCGGAAAATAACCTTCTTTGTGTCGTAGTTTGTAACCTAAGTTTGGTCCTTCTCCAGCTGCACGGGTATTTTTTCCACGATTCCATTCACCCTCAATACTATCAACGAAGTAGTGCCCTGCGTTGGCTGTCTGATCGAAGTGAACATCGTCGAAAATAAAGAACTCCGCTTCGGGGCCAATGAAGCACGTATCGGCGACACCCGTATTTTGGAGATAGTGGATGGATTTTTTTGCAATATTCCGTGGATCGCGACTGTAATCCTCCCGCGTAATTGGATCCTGGATATTGCAAATGATTGCGATGGTCGGAATAGCGGTAAACGGATCAATAAAGGCAGTTTCTGCTTCTGGAACGACCAGCATGTCGCTTTCGTTAATCGTTTGCCATCCGCGGATGCTCGAACCGTCGAAACCCAATCCAGCCTCGAAGACGGATTCTTCAAGCTTGTCGACGGGTATGGTGAAATGCTGCCAAAGCCCAGGAAAATCTATAAAGCGCAGATCAACTGCTTTGACATCTTTTTCTCGGCATAGCGCCATCACTTCACTTGGTGTTTTTGCCATCACGAAATCCCATGATTAAACCGCAAAAGAGGATTGCTTCACTCCGTTTTGATAGACCACATCCTCTCGAGCTTCTCTTTCAACGCGGGGTCGCAGAGCCAAGGGTCCACAGCTACCGCTGCCAAGAGATCATCGTAGCGCATCGGGGTGCAATTGCAACCACGCAGAAACGGTCCAACCGTGCTAGAGAAGGCCTCTTGGTCGATAAGAAGCGATTTCAGCGGGCCGCTACTTTTTGCCGAGCAGCATCGATTCCCGCTCGAAGAATGGGATCTTTATCGGGGAATGGTTTCGTCCCGATGGTTAAGACCGGCTTTCCCGTCTGATGGACGACAACATCCGGTTTGACACCAATGTTGCTGATCGGCTGGCCATTGGGCGAATAAAACTTTGCAGTCGTCAAACGCAAACCCGCCCCACAACGTGCCAGCGGAAAAATACCCTGCACAGAGCCTTTGCCATAACTTTTTTGACCCACGAGCGTAGCGCGATGATGGTCATGTACGGCAGCGGCAAATATCTCACTGGCACTTGCGCTGTTCTCATCGACTAAAACCACGAGGGGGAGTTCCCAGGTGCTGGAACGACGTGCCGGATAGTCATAATCTTCTTGAGGGCTTCGTCCTCTGGTGGAAACGATGGTGCCTTGGGGAACGAATTTATCTGCGACATCCACCGATGCGCTCAACAATCCACCCGGATTGCCCCGCACATCAATGATTAGACTTTTCATTCCTTGATGATAGAGCTTCCAGAGTGCCTCATCAATTTCACGACTGGTGCTGCGTTGAAAACTGATTAATCGCAAATAACCGACTTTCTGGGTTTCGTCAATCAGACAGACACCATCAACGCTAGGAACCTCGACATGTTGGCGGACGAGCGAGACATTCCGTGGCGGCTGTTGTGGAGAGTCGATTGATAACTCAAGTCGACTATTTTTAGGGCCCTGTAAAAGGCTGGCTGCTGCATCAATCGAAAGATTTTTAGTGGAAGTACTATTTACGGAAAGAATGCGGTTGCCGGCTTGAATTCCTGCCCTCGAGGCAGGACTGTCGGGGATGACTGAGACGATCAATAGCGTGTTATTTTCCGCTTTTAATTCGATCCCGATGCCCACAAAATTCCCGTCAATTTGCGAATAGACATCTTTCAGTTGGTTTCCAGTCAGATAACACGAGTAGTTATCGAGTCCGCCGGAGGCCCCAGCCACATACTCAAGGATCACGGCCGTCTGAGTCACACCGAGTTCGGCAGACACGAAGGCCGCCGTTGCCGAGGCAATTGCCACAGCCTCTTCACGAGTTTTTATAGGATGCTCGTCGATAAATTGCTTCAGTTGTTTAATGATTATTGCGCGTGCCGGATCTGCGGTATCGGTTTGCTGGCCATCAACGAGAACACCCTCCCAAATTGCAATCTCAAGGCATCGTGTACCCCGATCAACGAGCAACTGCCAATCCATTTTTTGAACAAAATAGGAATCGACTTTGAGGAGCACCTCTTCGTACAACTCATTCGCCTGCTGAGTTGAAAGGGCCTCCATCGTAGCCCGGTAGCTGCGATCATCATAACGTCTGCCAAGATCGTAATGAATCCGAGCAAGGTCTTGATGTCCTTGCAGTGTTTGATCGTGCGGAAATCGCTTGATCGCATCTTCGTAATGGGATAGTGCCTCGCCCCACTTCTGTTTTTTTTCTAAATAAGCACCCTGCTGTAACAACGCAGCCAGGCTGTTTTCAGAATCAATGAACCGAAGTTCCGAATCAGCTGCATCTGCAGAGCGGTTGATTCCGAGATATTTCTGCGGCCCCAAAAGTAAAGCTACGACCGCCAGGGCACTTAGCGTGCGGCGGAAGACATCAACTACAGAATGACGCTGGGTTTGAAAAAAGCGAAGAGGCTGCATACTGGTAGACCCGCAATAAAGTAGGAGTAAACGATGGGATCGCTTGCGCAACATGACCTTCTAGGCGGGTCTACCTTTGGTCACCAAAAGTCTACGCTACGTTTCGGGTTGCGTCAAAAAGCAAACCGAAAATCTTTTTTCCCCTAACCCATGTAATCCTGATAGTCATTACCAGTCGAACGATTTAGCGATGTTTAAATCTTGTCAGATTAAATAGAAGAGTCAGGTAGGTTGTGCCGTTCATATCTACTGTGGTTACCATGAGGATATTACGTTACAGCCCGGGAGGTGGTTGCTGCATTCTTACCCGTTGCCTGCAGAAATCAAGTTTTTATTTTGCGCACTCGTTTCACGTCTTTGAAAGCGTGCAGAATGGACTTCCAATCGTTAAAATCAGTACAAACTGAAGAATGAGTACCTCTTCATCCGATAAGGGCATTAGTTTGCTTTGTTCATTAAGTTGATAATCATAGTGATTTCAGAGTCGTTTCGTATTTTGAAATTGTTGCAACACATTGCTTTTTCGATGGATACAAACTGAGAGGGTGATCAGAAAACCATGAGTGCTGGCACAGGAAAGCTCACCTGGACTGAGGATCTGGCTGCAGACCTTGAGCAGCAGAGCCGCCGCCTCGAAACCGCCTCGCCGGAAGAGATCATTCGTTGGGCTGTCGAGCGGTTTTTTCCACACCTGACGATGGCAACAGCATTTGGTCCCGAAGGTTGTGTCATTCTAGCACTGCTCGCAAAGATTGAACCACGCATGCACGTTTTTAATCTCGAAACAGGATATCAATTTCCAGAGACACTCGAACTTCGTGAACGGATTGCTCAAAAGTATGGAATTGAGGTCGAGCTAAAAAAACCGGCCATTACAGTGGATCAATATGAAACGTTACATGGGGGACCACTGCACCAAATTAATCCAGATCAATGCTGTATGGACAGAAAGATTAAAATTCTCCATGAGGCGGTTGCAGACAAACACGCGTGGATGAGTGGGATTCGTAGGGATCAAAGTCGCGATCGAGCGGAGACGCCGATCGTAGGGTGGGATCAGCGGTTTGGCCTGGTCAAAATCAGCCCTCTGGCGAATCAGACAAAATCTGATATTTGGAAACGGATTTTACAGGAGGACATTCCTTACAATCCTCTTCATGACAAGGGATATCCCAGCATAGGGTGCTGGCCCTGTACTCGAAAGACGAGCGTGGGTGAGGATGAAAGAGCTGGTCGTTGGAGTGGTCAGGAAAAAACAGAGTGCGGTTTACACTCAATTGAATTTGAGCAAGGTGGTGGCATTTAGTTTTTTGCTCCACCGATGGCTAGATATTCATTTTCGCAAAGACTTCAGAGGATTTTAAGATGAAAGTTTCGGCCAGAACGGAATACGCATGCATTGCAATTCTTGAGTTGGCAGCGAGGTACGATTCATCGAACCCGGCCCGCGTGCGCGATTTGGCAGAAACGCACAACATTTCCACACGCTTTTTGGTCCAAATTTTATTGCAAATGAAAGCCTCTGGCTTTGTTGTCAGCACACGTGGTAAATCGGGTGGCTATCAACTGAATCGCCCACCCCAACAAATCACTTTGGCAGAAGTGATGTCCGCAATTGAAGGGCCAAAATCTATCGGTGGGAATAGCAGTAAGAAGGAGAGTTCAGTGACGCTGGCTTTGAGAGAGATATGGAATGAAGCCAGTCATGCGCAACAAGAGGTTTTAGAATCGGTAACCGTTGCGGAACTCCTTGATCAGACGCACAAGCCCACCGGGCCTATGTACTACATCTAAATCACATGAAGCACGTGCAATAGACACGCCCAAAACGCTACAATAATCCATATGCATTACGGCAACCCGAACCTTCAAATCCGGGTTTTACAAGCATTTATTTAGATAATAAGTCGTACACCACCAAGTTCGGCTAAGCCGTACATCATCTGATCTCCTGGAGAACCGATAAACATAAAATTCTTTGGAATATTCCATTCCTGGGAAAGTTTTTCAATTAAATGTGGTCCAAAGTCACCCTTCAGTACAACGAAGTCGATCTCAATACTCGGATAGGTTGCGTTTAAGAACTTAAGATTTTCTTTGAGGTCGCTCGGCACATCCGCCTCTTTCTCAACGACGGTCACAATTTTCATCCGATTTGTGTGTTCGTTATTCTTCACATACAGCATCGCAGTATTTAGAGTTGCGATGTTATCGCCACGTGTAAAAAACACAATCTGTTGAGAATTGATCTTTTCGATCATTTCTCGGATCCACTGTGTTATTTTATAAAGCGGCTGTAGGAACCCGCTGATCATATTTCTGAGAATGAAAAGACATAGTTTGAGCAGTGCAATCCGTTCTAGCATTAAGGTAACAATCAACACTGCGGGCAGAAAATACCATAAGAAAGTAACTACATTCGAAAACCCATTGGACCCAGCAACGGCAAATTTCTCTCGATGCAGGTTATTGATTTTAAATCTTCCAGACTCAATTTGGATTTTTAGCGAAGCCTCGGGACCTTTTTCGAGTGTCGAAAAATTCAATACGCTGTTCGTGGCCTCAGCGACGACTCCTGTTTGAGAAGTTGATTGATTAAATTGTGCAGAAAAATCAGAAAACTTACCCCCCTTATCGATATAAAAAGAATCATGTCCTTTGGGGCCGGTGATCGTAATTTGCGCATTCGCTGCAAAAGTATTGTTCTCTCCTAGGTGATAAAATTCTGCCGAATGTTCCATGAAGGTATTTCCTACCAACCCGGCAATCACACCAAAGAGGGCAAGCAGGACATAAAGCCAAGGTGCGGTTGTCGGCCTCGGCAGTTTCTTGCGACGAACCTTCAGCAAAATATTACCGAGGCAGAAGAGTGCCATGACGGTGAGAAAAGAAATGGTATAAACCCCTGCGAGCGCCTCAAGTTTTCCTCGGGTAATCAGCAGTATTGAAACGGAAAGCAAGAAGAAAGCAATAATAATTCGAGAGGTTGTGCCCCTCTTGGTTTCTTTTAGGAGGAACTGTGGTAGGCACCGATCGAGGGCCATTCGATGGACGAGTCCATTAACTCCCACATAGCTTGTCAACACGGCACCACTGAGTACCAGGACCGCATCGAAAGAAATAATCCAGGCAAGCCAGTTCCCATGACCAGCAACATATCCAATGTTTGCCAAGAGTGCATTTTTATTGGCCCCATTGAGTGCGTCGAGAGGAATGATCGATAAAGCAAGGATTGCCATCATAGGATTCAAAATACTGACGGCAATCCACATATTGCGCAATGTTTTTGGGAACACACCTTCGGCCTGCTGCTCTACATAATTTGCCGAACTTTCAAAGCCGGATATTCCAAGTAGTGCAGCAGAAAATCCAAAGAAGATTGCCAGCAAGGGGCTGTAATCGCTTGGAGTTGCCAGATTTGTTTCGAGCGTGGAGATCCCCTCGAAAAGCACATAAATAACGCCGACGATGATAAGTAGCGAAAGGCTTACAAGGTGAATGATAAAGATATAAATCGCGACCACAGCCGACTCACTGATGCCAATGATTGTTAACACCATAAACGCGGCAAGCAGTCCAATGGTTAAACCGATGATTGTCGAATCACTCCAGTCAGTTGGCCAGAGTCGTTGTAGATAATGGATTGCCTCATTTGCCGATAGCACGGCGGTGGTCATATAAGAAAGAATAGTAAGGCAGGCGGCCAGCGATGCTCTGAATTTACTTGTCGTGTTGAGCAGCGCATTGTATGCACCGCCATTCAGAGGCAATGCCCCAACCACCTCGGCATAGATAGAGCGGAACAAGTACAACAGTCCCGCAACGAGCAAAAGAGCGAGCGGGGCCCAGCGACCGGCTACGAGAATGGCGAGTGCGGAGACGTAGAGGCACGACGAAGTGATGTCGTTACCGCAAATGGCGGTCGATGCAAGTTGACCAAGGCCCCCATGCTTATGTTCAATTCCGTATTGGCTGTCACTGATGCTCATAGTACCCAAAGTAGGGTAAGGCAAAAATTCAAGAGAAGGAGCCATCCCGCCCGACTTCTCATGTTGCCGATGATAGCAAGCGGAATTGGGGCCTGTCTATTGTGCGGCCCCTTTTAATTACCAAGAGCCTTCGTGCCGTCGATGAAGCGATCAGATTTTTGTATAAAAAGCAGGAGGATAACCCGAAAATGCCGAAGTGCGCTGTTTCTTAAGAGGCATCGTCGCCGACTCCATCGTCGCCGACTCCATCGTCGCCGACTCCATCGCCGCCGATCGAGCCAAGGGGGGCTAATTCTGCAACCGGGGTATCATTCGCAATCGCCAAAACATGACCATCTAAATAGACAAATGGCGTACTATCGGGATGGGGTCCCCCAAACCAACTGTCCCTCTCATCTTTTCCAGCTTCTTTTTCCTGAGGCAAACCCTGGGTAAGTGTCGCAAAGATCGCATCCGGATTATCTCCGGAAAAAAAGGCAGTATCGCCGATTTGCCAAGGCTTTTTCCACGAATCTTCTCCAGGATCTGGCTCGATATCGAACCCGTGTCGCTGGCCGATCATCACAGTCCGACTTTCGCCATCGGTCACCTGAGAAGGCCGAACGCGAGAATTCGTGTGGATCGCGCCGCGAAATGCGGGATTCGAAGGAGGCACACGCTCATAAGGATAAAGAATATTTGCTCCGGGACATGCCGCATAGTCACCACCGGCAGCAACGCCAGTCACTTCTGGTGCCGTATCCTCGTTATCAAAGTTGCGATTAGCAAGAAAATTTCCCCGCGTGGGGCAAATGAAAGTTGTGACGGGTGTTCGCATTGCGATTGCGTTCTCTTCATCATCCACCCGAAAATCTTTATCGAAAGTATCAAAAGTAGAGTCTTCTCCCATGTAGGGCAAAAGCCGAAATGCCCAGGAAACCGAATGTTGGTCTGTGTTGTCACGACCCATGGGGTAATGCTTTTTGGCTACTGCATATTGCAGGCTTGCCAACCCGATTTGCTTAAGATTGCTTTTACACTGTGTGAGTCTCGCTGCTTCACGCACCGATGCAAGAGCTGGAAGTAACAGGGCCACCAGAATGCCAATAATCGCAATGACAACCAGCAGTTCCACGAGCGTAAAACCGCGACGCTCTTTTGAAGAAGATAAAATCATGGAGTTGGACTCCTTGCAATCACAGGAAACGGCCGCCAAAGGCGGATGCGAGGTGAGAATCGTCTTACAACAAGGGAGGATTGTCGGTCGTGACAAAGTTGCAATTTCGCCCTTTAGTGTAACACAAAAAAGCAAAAGAAGTTCCCCGCCGTAGAGGGGAAGGTGTGTCGCTTTGTAAATGCATTGCCTGCGGTAACCAAGTTCGCGACGAATCGGCTTGTGGTGCTTAGCGAGGTTGGATTTCTTCAGCGAATAGTTTTCGAATTTTTTTTAACTTCGGCTCGATGACCGCCTGACAGTAACGCATTCCTTTGTTGGCTTGGTAAAAGTTTTGATGCTTTTGTTCAGCCAGATAAAAGGTTGTCAGCGGTGCTACTTCAGTAACAATGGGTGAGCGAAATATTTTTGCCTTATCGAGTTTGCGAATCGAGTCTTCAGCAATTTTCTTTTGCTCTTGATCATGATAAAGAATGATCGATCTGTATTGCGGACCGACATCGTTTCCCTGTCGGTTGAGAGTTGTAGGGTCATGGCTTTGCCAAAATGCCTCAAGCAGACGAGGATAGGAAACTTTTGTCGGATCGTAAGTCACCTGCACAACCTCGGCGTGTCCGGTCAAACCGCTACAGATATCTTTGTAGGTCGGATCGGGGAGGAACCCGCCTGCAAAGCCCGAGACCACCTTTTCAACGCCATCAAACTGTTCGAAAACGGCTTCGGTACACCAGAAGCATCCGCCACCGAAAGTGGCCAAAGCCGTCCTCTCGTCACCCTTGGCTTTTTCGTCCACGGAAGTCCCCTTATTTTGCAATGGATTTGCGACTGAAAAGCGCATTTCAACCATCCATAGTACCCCGATGATGGTTGCAGTAAATATGAAAATTTTTTTGTGTGAAAACATTTTACCTCACGCTTCTCCTGCAGCAATTCAAAGACCGTTTCTCTGATATTGATGTTTGTGGAAAAGACGGAATAGGAAGTAGAAATAAATCGTCGCTAAGTCATCTTGTTGAGAAAATCATCCAGAGTCTCACCTTCTACTTCCACACCCCCTTTTTTAGTTGGTTGCTTCTTTTTGAGAAGCCTTCCTTTTTGGGATTTGCGCGGTGGTTTTGTTTCTTCGGTATCTCCCAATTTTATCTGCTCGAACTCTGCGTCAGCAGATTTTTCGGTCGCCGCGCGCGACTCTAAGACTGGCAGCATTGAGTCATCGATTCCTAAAAATCCCCCCCCAATCGTTTCTTTGTAATGGACGTTCGATGGAGACTCAGCATCTTCTTGAGGGAGGTCATTCAAGACACCACACGCACCCGTATAAGGATCGTGTGAAAGCTGGCGATCCTCTACTTCACAGAAGACCTCGAGTGTGACCGGTCCTACCTTCAAAAAGTCACCGGTCGCCATTTTCGTAGCTTCAGTAATTTTTTCTTCATTGACAAATGTTCCGTTTGATGAGTGAAGATCCTCAACAAATAAGGAGCCGTTTTTCTCAAATAATCGACAGTGTTCACGACTCACGACGGATGTGCGCACCTTGAGGGTCGCCTGCCCGCTACGTCCGACGATGGTGGGCAGCTTAAGCGAGATTTGAGCGTCGGTGGCCCCCTCAACGACAAACAATTTAGCTTGAATAGCCATAGGTAGGTATTTGCGACTGGAGGTCGATGTTATTTCAGAGGTGTAACGGTCATATTTCTGAGTATCGATGCCTTCTCTCGCATTCTATGAGAAGCCTGCCGCGGTTACAATCAGATGGCTTTCTCTATTAAGATTGAAGCGAGACAGAGCCAACCTCCCCATCTTTTTATATCCCACAAAATTCGGATATTGGGTTTTGAATTTTAAATATGATTTCTTGTTGAGCCTGTTCATTTTCGTTTGGTATTAAAAAGGAAGCGGCATGAACATTATTGGGCTGAATGCTTACCATGGCGATGCGGCGGCTGCGCTTGTAATAGATGGTGAACTGATCGCCGCGGTGGAAGAAGAGCGATTTAATCGCATAAAGCATTGGGCTGGTTTTCCCGCCGAATCAATTCGCTGGTGTCTTGAGCGGGGGGGGATCGGTCCTGAGGAAATCGATCATGTGGGTATTTCGTTTGATCCGCGCGCAAATTTTTGGCCACGCCTGGGTTTTCTAGCACGCTATCGTCCTTCAATGCGTGCGATTCTAGACCGTCTTCAGCGGCAGGGGAAAACCTTCGGTCTCGTTGAACAATTTGCCCATGCGGTCGAAATTAACCCCACGGCGCTCAAGGCAAAATTTCATCGGATAGAGCACCACGATGCACATGTGGCTGCTGGTTTTTTGATTTCGCCCTTTGACCACGCGGCAGTTCTTTCGATCGATGGGATGGGAGATTTTACGAGTGTGCTCACAGCAGAGGCTCAACACTCCACGTGGAAAGATATCAATCGGGTTTACTTCCCCCACTCACTCGGATTTCTTTACAGCGCTATCACGATGTATCTGGGCTTTCCGCATTATGGCGATGAGTACAAAGTCATGGGGCTTGCCCCCTACGGAGAGCCAGAATTCATCGACTTGTTTCGGAAGATTGTCTTCCCGAAAAAAGATACTTTTGCGTTGAATCTGGATTATTTTACGCACCATCGGAAAGGCATCCGCATGCAGTGGAACGATGGTGCGCCCCGCATCGAGCCATTTCATAGCCAGCTTTTAGAGCGCACATTGGGTCCGATGCGCGATTCGCGCGATGAGATGACTTCGCGACACGATAATCTTGCCAAATCGTTACAGGTAGTAACAGAAGAGATCATTCTGCACCTGTTAAGAGAGCTGCAAAGATCGACCGGTCTTAAGAATGTATGTCTCACCGGGGGCGTTGCCATGAATTCTGTTGCGAACGGTAAGATTACAGCTGAAACAGATTTTGAGAAGGTGTATATTCCAGCCGGAGCCGCAGATAACGGGACATCGTTCGGTGCAGCTTTTTACATTTGGAATCGTTTATTAGGTGGAGATCGCGGGTTTGTGCAAGATCATGCCTACTGGGGCTGTGAGGCGACAGATGCTGAAGTCGTTGATGCCGCAGAGAGACTGGGTGTGCCGACAGAATCCCATCCCGAGGGCCAACTTCTCGACGTCGTTGTCGATCTGTTGCTCGATGGCAAAGTTGTAGGTTGGTTTCAGGGACCAATGGAATTTGGAGCGAGGGCTCTTGGTAATCGCAGTTTGCTTGCAGATCCTCGCCGGACCGATATGCGGGACATCATCAATTTACGGATTAAGTTTAGAGAAAAGTTTCGGCCATTTGCGCCAAGTATTTTAGAGGAACATGTTGGCGAGTGGTTTTTGGTCAATGAACCGACGCCCTATATGGAAAAGGTCTTTCCAATCCGCCCTGAAAAACAAAATGAGATTCCAGCGGTGACTCATGTCGACGGCAGCGGTCGATTGCAAACCGTTTCTGAGCGTACCAACCCACTTTACCATGCATTGATTACGCGATTTTTCAGAAAGACGGGCGTTCCCATATTGCTCAATACGTCACTTAATGAAAACGAGCCTATTGTAAGAACACCGCTTGAGGCGATCCGTTGTTTTTTGCGTACAGATATGGATGCAATTGTGATCGGTAGCCATTTAATCCACCGGCATGCCACCAACTTTCCAGAAGCATTCCGCCAACGCGTTACGGAGCGCGTATGAAATATCCGGGAATATTAAAAACAGGATAGAATTTCAGCGAGGTCAACCTTTGATAAGTCAAGAAAAAAAATACGGCAAGCGTATGCTCCCTCAGGGGTCTATCGCCTTAGGGTTCATGTTCGTATTGGGTTTTCTCAGCATTGCCAAAGCAGATGGAGAGACCGGATTTGTATCGCTCTTTGACGGGAAAACACTCAACGGTTGGTCGGCACCCGACATGCGCTACTGGTCGGTTCGCGATGGCGCAATCACAGGCGAATCGAGTGCGAAGTTACCCTGCAAGCGGAATCAGTTTCTCGTCTGGCAACTCGGAGAACTAGATGATTTCGTGCTGCGACTGAAGTTTCGAATCTCTGGTGTTCCTTCTGTAAATTCCGGCATACAATTTCGTAGTCAGATCGCTGAGGATGGACATGCACTTGGATACCAGGCGGATATCGATCGCGCGGGAACCTATTTGGGCCTGCTTTACGATGAACACGGCCGTGGAGTGCTTGCCAAACGCGGAGAAAAAACTGTCATTGGCCCCGAGGGCGATCGACAAACGACTCCCCTGAAAGGACAACAAGCAAAGGTTGATCTTGCTGATTGGAATGACTATCAGATCACTGCCTGTGGTTCTCAGATAACTCTCCAAATTAACGGGGTCACATCGTCAGAGGTCATCGATCAAGAGAAATCGCAGCGCGATCTTTGGGGTAAATTGGCCCTCCAAATCCATTCCGGGCCTGCAATGACGATCCAGTTTAAAGATATCGAATTGAAGCGACTGCCGCTTTGTGCAGGTCGTAAGAAAGTGGTTCTCCTCGCGGGCGCTCCCTCGCATGCGAGTGGTGCGCACGAGTTCAACGCCGGAGTAAAACTTTTAGCCAAACGTTTACAAGAGATCGATGCCATTGCGGTGGCGAGTTATTACGATGGTGGTTGGCCAAAGGATCCGACAGCACTTCAAAACGCGGATGCATTGGTTGTCTATGCGGATGGATTGGGCTCACATCCCTTAAACGGACATTTCGAGGAAGTCGATCGTAAGACGCGGCAGGGAATGGGTTTGATGTGTATGCACTATGCGGTGCATGTGGAGTCTGGAGTTGCAGGCGATTTTTTCAATAAATGGATCGGAGGGCATTACGAATCGGGTTATTCAACAAATCCTCATTGGAACGCGCAAATCAAACCGAACGACCAGCATCCGATTACCCAACCTCAAAAAATGGTCGCTATCAATGACGAATGGTATTTTTCGATTCGCTTTCCAGAGGATGTCCAAATCACGCCCCTGCTTGAGGCAGTGCCGGATGCGCTGGCTCGGTCAAAAAATGGTTATCCCCCCGTTCTCTATCCCCATATTCAAGCTGCAGCCGGAAAAAAAGAGACGCTGATGTGGGGTCTTGAGCGGCCGGATGGTGGACGGGGGATTGGTTTTACAGGTGGGCACTGGCACCACAATTGGGCACACGACGTGCAGCGCGACGCGGTCTTGGCGGGTATCGTGTGGGTGGCCGGTGGAGTGGTTCCAAAAGAAGGAATTTCTTCGGCGACTGTCAGTGAAGAGGAACTCAACACGAATCTTGATCCCAAGAGTACCATGCTTCGGGTACGGCTACCAGAAACACTGGAAAAATAATATTCCGGTGGGTTCAGATGTTGTGTTCAGCAAACGGGAACTCATTCGATGCCTTCTGATCCATTGCTCGAATTTAGAGACGTATCGTTTGAAGTTGGTGGGCGTAAGATTATAGACCGCGTGAATTGGATCATGCGTACCGATGAACATTGGGCTCTGCTTGGCCCGAACGGTAGTGGAAAAACGACACTCTTGCGTCTGGCGACCGGTTTTCTCTGGCCGAATGCGGGCGGGAGCATTTGGCGATGTGGGCAGCAATGTCTCAACCTAGGATCACTAAGACAAAGCATCGGTTGGGTCGCTGCACATCTTGTGGCAGCCGTTCCATCGCGGGAACCCGCAATCGAGACTGTTCTCAGTGGCCGCTTTGCGCAGTGGGGACTGCGCCAATGGAATCGACCACTGCTTACGCCTGAGGATTATAATCGTGCAGAGTTTCAAATGGAGAAATTGGGTGTCGCGTCGCTTGCCAAGAGACCTTTTGGTGTTCTTTCCCAGGGAGAGCAGCAGCGCGTTTTGATCGCTCGAGCCCGCATGGCCGACCCACTTTTAATTCTATTGGATGAACCCTGTGCAGGTCTCGATCCAGGGGGGCGTGAGCGGCTCCTCGCAGATCTAGCAGTCTGGTTGACCGATCCCGAGACACCTCAAATGGTTTTTGTAACACATCATGTGGAAGAAATTCTCGCTCCGATGGAACACACCTTGGTGTTAGATCGGGGAAAGGTAGTTCGCTGTGGCCGGACGGATGAAGTGGTGAGCGCTCAGTTGCTTACGGACGTCTTTGGTACTGCTCCCTGCCGCATCGAAAATGCGGGAGGAAGACGTTGGCCGATTTGGGGCAATCGGCAGTCGCCTTTATGAAATTTTTTCAGCGGGGTCTGGCCGGAGAAAGGCTTCCCGGCGGTCGCTCAAGGGTCGCCGCCGGCCGACGATTTTTCGTTAATTCTGCTTGGTGCTTTTCAAAAGCAGTTTGCAATCGCTTGGCGACCTCAGGGTATTGCTTAGCGAGGTTGGTCGTTTCACCAATATCGGCCACCGTATCGTAAAGTTGTACCGGTTGGGTGGAAACGTTTTTTATTTTTGCGGGGCGATCCTCATGGTGCTTTCCCTCCTGCCACGGATAATATTTCCATTTCCCGCTACGGACCGTTCCCGGTCCGTGGAGCAAACAATAAGTAGCGTGCGGACTTTTGCTATCGGGTTTTCCCTCCATCAATGGCCAGATATTGTAGCCATCGATTGGTAGCGTTGGCAGTTTGGCTCCCGAAAGATAAGCGAGCGTTGGCAGAAGATCGACACTCGCGGCAACTTCGCGACAGACGCTACCGGCAGGAATCTGCCCCGGCCACCGCATCAGCGTCGGTTCTCGAACTCCGCCATCGTACACACTGCCCTTACGTGACCGAAGTGGCAGAGAGGAGCCTACCGCGGCACCATTGTCGCTGGTAAAGATAATCAGGGTTCGCTCATCGATCCCTGCGCGTTGAACTGCTTGAAGAATTTGGCCGACCGACCAGTCTACCTCCTCGATCGCATCCCAAATGAGTCGTTCCGTTCGTCCGGCAAAGGCTGATGAAACCGCCAGTGGGAGATGTACCATGGTGTGCGGTAAGTAGAGAAAAAAGGGACCCTCCTTTTGTGCTTCAATAAAGCGAATGGCCTCCTCGGTGTACCGCTTCGTCAGCGTTGTTTGATCGGCGGGATATTCGATAATTTCCTCATCGCGCATCAGAGGAACCCAGTTCATATGCTTATGTCCACTTTGCAGTTGCTCAAGCGTGATGCCCTCTCGAAGTACAATCTGCTCAGAAAGTTTATTTGCGGGATCAATCCACATATCGTTGCTGTAAGGAATTCCATAGTAAGAATCGAATCCTTGCATGGTGGGAAGACAGGGGGGTAAGTGACCTAAGTGCCATTTTCCAATACAGGTCGTACGGTAGCCGATAGCGCCAAGCATTTCTGCAATAGTGACCTCATTCGGATGGAGCCCCTTCTGGCTATTTGGGAACAGGACAGCGTCCATATTGAGGCGTTGATAATGGGTGCCGGTGAGCAGTGCCGTCCGTGATCCAGAGCAGACCGGACAGCCGACATAAAAATCGGTAAAGAGCATGCCCTCCGTGGCCATCTGATCAAGATGCGGTGTCCGGGGCCCGGTTGCCCCATTGAAGCCCACATCACCGTAACCCAGATCATCAATAAAGATCAAAATGACATTGGGAGGCTGTTTGGAAGAGCGGTCCGTGCGGTGACCCTCGTCTGCCACGGTCGGTTGAGGGGACAAACCTGCCGCTGATAGTAGTGCTGCTAGCAGCAGTAACTTTGGTAGCGCCGACGTGAACGGCAGAAAAAAAAGATCACGTTTCATGAATATCGTCCGTATCTTGAAGGCAGTTTCATGACTTTAAACAACGGCCCGTTTTTTCCGTGTGCTTTTCGCTTCAATCTTACTCGGATGCAGCGATGAGGGAAGGCGGTCATCGATGGTCGTTTTAGGCTATTTGCTCTTGTTCAAAAGCAGTCCTTTTCCTACAAGCAACGGCACCGAAAGATCGATGTAAGGGACTTTCTATGCGTTGCAACGACCACCCTTTAGCAAGCCGATACATCCCCCTGGTTTTTTGTCTCTTGTTGTTGATGGGTGGCTACGACACGCACTTACAAACAACAGCATGGGCTGAGGTTCGACCGCTTTCGGCAAATCGCCTGGAGGAACTCCGGGCGCTATTGAAGGTCGGTCTATTGCCCGCATCACCACAGCAAGAAGCTTTTCTCGACCGGGTTGTGCTCTTTGTGGCAAGAGGGACCCTCTCACTGAAAATGGTCGAGGGAACCTTTGTCTGGGCCCGCAAGCAGGCCGCATGGCCCTATCCGTATTTCGAGCAAGCACTGCGCGAACGTGCCAAACGTGCGGGCGTTAAAATATGAATTCACCTGTTGAATCCAATGCGCCGTATTATTAACGGGACATAAATTCAACAACCATATTTTCATCCACCGGCAAGCTTATATCCGAGCGCCCGGGTTGCTGCTGGATCGCAATGCGTAGGGTTTCCGTATCAACGGTCATCCAGTCACATGGTTCACCTTCAGACTCTTTTTCCATGTGATGGTACAACTGCAAAATGTTTTTGCGGTTGCGCACTTGAATCACATCACCAGGTCGAACGTGGAACGAGGGCTTGTTCGTCCGTCTTCCATTCACAAGGAAATGGCCGTGGACGATACCTTGTCTTGCCTGAGGCCGGGTCCGAGTCAGACACGCTTTACGGATCACATTGTCTAAACGACATTCTAGAAAAGACAGAATTAATTCACCCGTCTTTCCTGGTTTCCTTGAGAGGCTTGCAAAATATCTTCGTAGCTGCCGTTCACCAATTCCATAAAAGTGTTTGATCTTTTGTTTTTCCATAAGACCCTGACCATAGGTCGATAGCTTGCGAGGTCTTGGATGCATACCCGGTGGTTCGGGGCGTCGATCAAAGGCGCGAACTGCGCCACCACTTTCATAAACCTGGGCACCAAGCCGACGATTTATTTTACCTTTTGCGTTTCTATAACGCGCCATAACGATGTCTCCTTTATTTTAAAAAGCACAATCCAGGAGATGTTGAATACCCTGAATTGCCGAGTGATTACCGCATCGCTTGCCGGAAATAAATCACCCATGGAGGTTTAATACAGTCGTTCCATGATGAGCTAATTGAAAATCTTTTCAAGTGGGATACCGAGGGGGGGTCGCCCGCGACAGAGGTTGGGGAAAAACACGTAAATCTAGGCCTTCTAGGTTTGATAAATGTGTAAAATAACGGTTTATTTCCATGCTTCGCGTCTCGTTGTGACCGCTGAAAAGGGTTGTGGGAGAAGCGTAAGTAGCGGAGAGGAGCTTTTTAGGGTGGGAACAGCGGACGATAAATCTTTCTTGAAAACGGCATGGCGACGTACATTCAGGCGTCGACTGAAATCTTGGTACGCCGGTGGGGCCCGTGATTTGCCTTGGCGACGGACACGCGATCCTTACCGTATTTGGGTTAGCGAAATCATGCTTCAGCAGACGCAGGTACAGACGGTGATTCCATATTTTGAAAGGTTTTGCGCGAAGTTTCCGACACTTATCGATTTGGCACAGGCGAGCGAAGAACAGGTTTTGCAACTTTGGGAGGGTTTGGGCTACTACCGTCGTGGCAGGCAACTACATGCCGCAGCCAAACAACTTGTTGCCGAAAAGAATGGAGCGATCCCAAAGTCTCGCCAAGAACTTGAGCAACTTCCGGGGGTTGGTCGCTATACCGCTGCCGCTATTTTATCTCTCGCCTTTGATATTCCAGAGCCAATCCTTGAAGCGAATACGATTCGTCTCTTTGCACGGTTATCGGCCATGCGATCAGAAGCGTCCTCATCACAGTCCCAGAAATGGCTCTGGTCTTTTTCGGAGAGTATCCTCCCAAGAAAAGAGGTTGGAGAATTTAATCAAGCGCTCATGGAACTGGGCAGCGTAGTGTGTACCCCAAAATCTCCGAACTGTGCAGCCTGTCCGGTGGCCGATCTTTGCTTGGCCCGTCAGAGAAACCTTGAGTCAAAAATACCAGTAACTCGCCCTCGCGTTGCACTAGAAAAAATTCGTGAGGCAGCCATTGTGATCTGCCGCAAGCAACGGTTTCTTCTCCGCCAATGTGGTCCTAACGAGCGGTGGTCGGGCCTATGGGATTTTCCGAGAATGCGATTAGAGGACAAGCAGGAGTCGGCAGTGGCTGATCAAATTGTCGACGGGGTGCGGAATTTAACCGGCTATACTGTTTGTCCCGGCAGTCGAATAAAAACGCTCAAACATGGCGTGACGCGCTACCAGATTACGCTTGACTGTTATGAAGCCATAATCACATCGTCTCGCCGGAAAACAGACAATCAAACCCCACACCGTTGGGTGCGAGCAGGTGAGTTTAGTGGCGTGCCTCTCAGTGCAACAGGAAGAAAAATAGCCCAACATTTAGTTGCGCATCCCACCCTGGAAACATAAGTTAAAACCTTTTGGACTTGTCCCCTCACGAAGGGGCGTTATCATCGAAGCGCGGAGGTAATCTGCGCACCTATTTCATGACAGGCAACCGGCATGTTATTGCTCAAAAATATTTCTAAAGCGTATTCCGAACCGGACGGGACCAAGTTGCCTATTTTGAAGATAGTAGAATTCCGCGTTGAGCGCGGCGAGCAAATGTTGTTGGTTGGCAGGAGTGGAAGTGGAAAGACAACGCTTCTCCACGTGATTGCTGGTATCAGTCGGCCCGACGAGGGGATGGTCGAGATTGCCGGGAGAGATATCACACAGTTATCGGAAGCAGGACGGGATCGATTTCGAGCAGAAAAGATTGGTTATGTCTTTCAAACGTTCAATCTTTTGCCGGGTTTTAGTGCACTCGAAAATGTTCTTTTAGGAATGACATTTACCCGTAATACAACAAATGTTGAGCGAGCTCTGGAACTGCTCAAGCGGGTTGGTCTCGGGCATCGACTCTCGCATCGCCCCAATGCACTCTCAGTTGGTGAACAGCAGCGCGTGGCGGTTGCTCGCGCGTTGGCAAATAAGCCCCAACTCCTTCTCGCGGATGAACCGACTGCAAACGTCGATGCTGGGCATCAGCAGCAGATTGTCGATTTGATTCGCGAAACGTGTCGGGAGGAAGAAGTAGCACTTGTCATGGTTACGCATACCCCGGAGATTCGTTCGCAATTTGAACGCGTGGATGAATTATCACAAGTCAATCTTGTGGAACACAGTGTCGCGTAAGTAATTTACCCAAATTTAATATACGACCAGAGTGAGAGTTAAACGATGAGCTTATGGAAAATAGCTTGGCGAAGTATTCAGCAGCGAAGTCTTTCTTCGCTGCTGACCGGTCTCTCAATTGCTTTGGGAACAGCTTTGGTGGTCATTGTGTTGGTCGTCTATGGGGTCGTTGCCGAATCGTTCCGGGATGCGGCACAGGGCTATCACCTCATTCTTGGTGCAAAAGGGGGCAAGCTACAACTAACGCTTAATACAGTGTTTCACCTGAGTCAGCCGATCGAAAATGTTCCTTACTCGTTTTATAAAGAATTTACGGAATACAAAGATGCCCAAGGTAAACCGACGCGAGGGAAGTATGCCTCTGCAGTAGAGGTGGCAGTTCCCTATTGCCTGGGCGACAGTTATCACGAATTTCGAGTCGTCGGAACGACTCCCGATTTATTTAATAAACTCAGTTACGGTACCTATCCAGACGGCGAACCAAAGTATTACGAATTTTCAGGAGGAAAAAACTTTTCGGCAGACGACTTTCGTGGAGCTGTGATCGGCACGGTGGCTGCAAAAAAGACAGGTTTAAAAGTTGGTGATCGCTTTCCGATTACACATGGTTTGGCCGAGGACGAGGATGCACATGTCCATGAAGAAGACGCATTTCACGTGGTCGGTATTTTAAAGCCAACCGGTACGCCCAACGACCGTGCCGTGTTCGTCAATATGGAAGGGTTTTATTTGATCGCGGATCACGTCAAGCCAGTCGAGAAGACGACGACGTTGCCCCAGAATCCAGAGTATCAGGAACAGGCGAATCGCTTGCAACTCGTCGATAAAACGCTACAGATTTTGATCGCAAACGGCGAGCTCGATCAAGAAGCGAAAAGTCAAGTGAAGAAAGTCGAGTCACTGCTCAGCGAAGTGCGTAAGGCATTTGTTGGAGAGGAGTCGGGTTTAGAAAATGAGGAAGAAGTTTCATCGGCTAGCACCGAAGTGGGTCTGCCTTCGGCGGTGAAAGCAGCAGATGGTCCGACGCCCCTGCCAGAGAACCAACGAGAAGTGACGGCTGTTTTATTACTACTTAAAAACGATGTTTTTTCTCAAATTTTGCATAATAAAATCAATGAGGGCAGCGTTGCTCAGGCTGTTTACCCCAGTCGGGAAGTGGCCCAACTCTTTGAAGGCATTGTGGGGCATATTCAGACCATTCTTTTGATCCTTGCTATCTTGGTGATTATTGTCGCTGGCGTAGGGGTCATGGTGAGTATGTATAATTCTATGAGCGACCGGAGCAGAGAAATTGGCGTCATGCGGGCACTCGGTGCCGCGAGGGTTACAGTGATGAGCATCGTTCTTCTTGAAGCCATTCTTTTGGCGGTTCTCGGGGGGGTGGTGGGTGTGATTCTTGGACACACTACGATTGGTGCCTTTGCACCGGTGATTGCAGACAATACGGGTGTGATGATCCACTTTTTAGAGTTGGCTCCCGCAACCGGTTTCGGAGGTTGGTCGATTTCTCCCGAATTAGTATTGATTCCCGCATTGATTTTATTGGCTGTGTTCGTCGGTTTTCTGCCCGCGGTGGTTGCTTATAGGACAGATGTTTCCAGGGCACTGAGTCACTCTCCCTAAACAGGGATTTCGGAACTTATCGCATGCCCGCTCATTTAAAGGTGCTTTATCAAGCAGGCATTGTGATTTGCATTTGTGCGACAACTCTTGCAAGCCCCCGGGTGCTTGAGGGCTGTTCGATTTGTGCAAGTCTGTCCCCAACCCTTTGTGACGAGATCGGCGCTGCAGATTTTGCCGTATTCGCACAATACGTAGAGACCCCTCAGGTTGATCCTGGGATCAATGATCCAGAGGCATACAAGTCTTCTTTTCGCGTCGAGGAGTTCCTGAAAGGAAAGCAAGACATTGGTGAAGAGGAGACGGTGCGCGTTCTCTTTTTTCCCGGCGATAGTGCGAATCCGGGAGACCATTATTTGATGCACGGTAATTGGGTTGAAAGTGATGATCAGACGAGCATGATTATCCGCTGGACGACTCCCATAGCGATGACTGATGAAGCAATCGACTATTTGCACAGAATGTGGAAGTTGCCGAAAGAGGATGTGCAAAGGCTGATCGAAGCAAAGTCGTATCTCCAAAGCAGCGATCCGATGCTTCGTCGCGATGCGTTTGATGAATTTGGTAAAGCTCCATACGAGTTACTCGAAGAGTTGAGCCCAGCACTCGATAAAAATACTTTAATTACAAAAATTCAAGATCCAGGTACGGATCCCAATATTAAGAAACTCTATTACACACTCTTAACGATTTGTGGCACTCAAGAAGAGTTGCCGTTTCTCAAGTCACAAATCGATAAGGAAAAGACGCACGCAAGTGAATCTCTCCCGGCAATTATCGCTTGCTACCTGAGTCTGTCAGGAGCGGAAGGCTTACCCTTCATCGAGAAGACCTATCTGATGGAGGAAGGCTCCGATCACGAACGCCGTGCAGGTGCCGCGATTACAGCCTTACGCTTTCATGGTCAGGAAGCCTCAGTCATCGCTCGTGATAAAATTACAGAGGTTTTTTTGCGGATGCTTCAAAGACCGACACTGGGTGCTCGCATTCTGAGTGATTTGGCACGATGGGAAGATTGGTCCGCGGTTGATCAGGTGGCCGAGATGTTCCTTAGTGCGGAAGGAGACGCCTTATGGATCCGAGAACCAGTCGTACGTTACTTGCTCGTCTGTCCAACAGACAATGCGAAGGATTGCATCTCCAGGCTTGAGGAAATCGACACACTCGCCGTGCAGAATGGTCGTCGTTTTTCCCTCCCGCGTACAATGTCGTCGGCAACAACCGGTGCAGAAGAGAGAAATTCGAAATCAACGCTGCCAACGAATGATCGATTAAATAATTCCAAGAATCAGGATCGCTACACTCAAGATCCTGGCGCGTCAGGGAGAAAGGCACAGAACGAGAATAGTGTGGTGGTTCAAAAGAGTGACCGTTGGCAGTATTCTCTGCCGCTCGCCGTTGGTGTGATATTCGTGTTACTATTAGGGTGGTTGCTGATGCGCCGAGGATAAAAGCAATATTCGTTGATGAGAGGCAGGGTACAGAGAGTGAATTCATTTTTGCGATGCATTACAACAGGGATCTTTTTATGCAGCTTTGGCGGTTATTCAATCGCTTGCCCTTTCTGCCGGCCCGTAAAGACAACGTTTACTGAAGATATCAACGCGGCCGATGTGGCAGCTCTTGGCGAGTTAGTCGCTCGACCGAAGCGTCCTGATCTGAGTGAAGGCGAATTACCGGCAGCCGATATCATTGATTCCTACAAGACGACATTCCGAATTAATAAAATTTACCGAGGCGATAAACGCGTCAGCCCGGGGGATGAGATTACCGCAATTTATACAGGGGATGCCCCTGTCGGCACGCAGTGCTTGCTTCGGGGAATTGGTACAGACGATTTGCAGTGGGCACCGCCAATTCCGCTTAATGCACGGGCGCAAAATTATGTTGAACAGGTACTCAAGCTACCGGAGAGTGGTCCAGAGCGGCTTATTTTTTTTGCAGACTATTTAGAAGACGAAGATTCAGTGCTTCGAGGAGATGCATTCGATGAGTTCGCGAGGGCCGATTATCAAGCACTTAAAGATATTCGAGATAAAATAGATCATGCGAGGCTACTTCGATGGATCCAAAATCCAGAAGTGACGCCATCCAATCGGCGGCTTTACTTTACGATGCTGAGTGTATGCGGAAAACAGGAAGATGCAGAATTTACTAGGAACATGATCCTCTCCGGAGACGAGGCGCAATTGAAGGGCCTCGATTCGTTGATTTCATGTTACTTATCCCTTGCGGGCCCTGACGGGATTGAATTGGTTGAAGATCAATTTCTTCGTGGCGGAGTTTTTTGGGATCCGGAATATGTCCATACCTATGCGGCGATCATGGCGATTCGTTTTCAGGGACAGGAGGGGAGCAACATTCCTCAGGAGCGACTGATTGCCGCTTTGCGGCTTGTTTTAGATCGGCCCGAGTTGGCGGATCTGGTGATTCCGGATTTGGCTCGCTGGAAAGATTGGGATTCTATGGATCGCCTGATTCAGATGTTTAAGAACGCGGGAGAGAAATCGAGTTGGGTCCGAGTACCCATAGTCAATTTTTTGCGTGCATGTCCACTTCCTGAAGCCAAGGAGCAGTTGGGCGAACTTGCTAAAATTGATCCGGACGCTGTACGACGTGCAACGACATTTTTCCCCTTCGCCACCGGAAGCCGCAAAAAAAAGTCAGAACAAGATACTCCGGATCTGAAAAATAAAGAACAAGAGTAAAGATTATTTGATTTTTCTCATCAAGAAACTCTTTATCGAATGATTGAAAGATTGAAATTAGAGGCAGGTTGATAATGAGTTTAGATGTCCAGTTCAGTGAAGCAGTCGATCATGATGCGTCTGACGGCGATTACCGTGCCTTATCGGTTGCAGCGGTAACGAGTCTAGCGCTCGGTTTTCTTTCTGCGTGTGCACTGCTAACTATTTATTTAGCGGTTGTGCCCATCGCAGGCATATGTTTTGGCCTGTATGCGGCAGCGCAAATTAATAGGCGACCAAGCGAACTTACAGGTCGTGGTGTTGCCACGACTGGAATCGTTCTTTCGGCAGTGCTGCTGGTTGTAAGTGGCAGTGTTGCCGTATATGTCTATGCGACCGAAGTACCGGAGGGATACGAGCGCATTTTTTATTCCCAGTTGCAACCTGAAGAAGGTAAAGTTGGTCAGAAAATACCGCCGCTGGCTGAAACACTGGACGGAGAAAAAGTATTTATCAAGGGGTATGTTTTCCCTGGCAAGCAACGCCAGGGAATCAAAACATTTCTATTGGTCCGCGATAAAGGAGATTGTTGCTTCGGCGGAAATCCAAAACTTACTGATCGCATCCAGGTAACACTGGAAGATCCAGAGCGGCTAGCATTCGATCCCTATCTCCATAAAGTTGCAGGAACTTTTCGGCTCGTAAAAAACCCTGACAAAGCTGTTGAGGCAATCGGTGAAGTTTACTATCACCTCGATGATGGTCAATTGCGATGATGACAGGCGATCGCTTTCAAAAGTTTCACAAACTCTTGCTGCTGTCGACAGGTTTGCTGCTTCCTGCGTGCAATCGCGAAGCCCATGTGGCAGACAAATCTCCCCCAAATGGAATCGAGGATGTTTTTCGTGAAGAGGCAGTCTCGAACAAAGCATCTTCCACAGCACCAAAAGGTAAGCAGCGTAAGAATGGTCCTGTGGAATTAAAAAGCCAACAAATCGAAAACAATAAAACATCGAAGACTCAAGCAATCTCGTTTGATGACATTAAATTAGAAATGAAAAAAGACGATCTTTTTAATTCCTCAATGCTCACGAAAAAAATTACGGACTACGATGGAAAAAAAATTAAGATTCGCGGTTATATTCTTCCTAGTTTTAAGCAGGATGGACTGACGCAATTTGTGTTGGTTCGTGACAACATGGAATGTTGTTTTGGTCCGGGGGCAGCGATCTACGACTGCGTGATGATACAGATGCAAGCTGGAAAGTCGACGAGTTTCAGTGTACGACCAGTCACTGTCGAGGGCGATTTTAAAATTGACGAATGGGAAGATTTTGACGGTGTGATTCGCGCGATTTATCATCTTGACGGAGAGTCCGTCTATTGAAGCAGAGGTGCCTTTCTTTCCTCGCGTGCCTTAAGAGAGTTCTGGGAAGTACGGTCGGAGATCCAGGGCATCTCCCGTTTGTTCTTGCAATTTGAGCAAATTTGCGAACAGTGTCCGCAGGCGTTCTTTTTGCTCAGGTTCGTCCGCCAGATCGTGCATTTCGTCGGGGTCCGATTGTAGATCGTAAAGCAAAACCTTTTTGATGGAGGGATAGAGGATTAGTTTAAAGCCATCTTTGGTGATCATTCGTTGACTTTGCATATACGCCCCGTAGATCGCATCATAGTTGTGTTCACGCTGCATTCGCAAAATTGGGAGCAAACTTCGAAATTGAATATGCTCGGGAACTACAACATCGGCCAACTCCAAAGTAGTAGGCATAATGTCTTGAAGATAAATCGGCGTAGAAATGCTTTCACCCGGTCGGATGCCCGGACCGGTGAGAAGAAATGGTACCCGCACGCTGTGGTCAAACATGTTTTGTTTTCCCAAGAGACCATGATTTCCCACTGCGAGGCCATGATCTGCGGAGAAAATGACCAACGTATTTTCTCTTAATTGGGCTTGATCGAGTGCCTTTAAAATCCGTCCGATTTGAGCATCCAGGTGAGAAATAATCGCAAAGTATTCTTGTCGATGTACTTTGATGGCATGTGGCGTCCGGGGAAATGGCCCTAGCTTTTCATCGCGCAATTGCTCTCCGCAACCGATTGCATCTTTGTATGGATATTCAGAAAGAAAAGCGTCTGGTAAATCAATGTCCTCGAGAGGATATAAATCGAGAAAATGTTTTGGTGCTTGTCGTGGATCATGGGGCGCATTAAACGCGAGATACATGAAAAAGGGTTCTTTTGGACCCGCGACTTTTGTGAGATAGTCGCACGCATCGCTCGCAAGCACTTCACTCCAATGCCGCCCTGCTTCCCAATAGCCCCCCTGCGCTTTATCCCACGCCTTCCATAGATCGTTTGCTCGAGGTCGGTTGTAACTCTGTGGTGTATCCCGCGGCATTCCTGGCCGAACGTGATTGACGACATCAAAGGCATCCTCTACGTCAGCTTCAAGATGCCATTTTCCAGAAAAAAAAGTGGTGTATCCAGCTTTTTTGAGATACTGGCTCCACAATCTTCCTTCGATCCGTTCTTGATCAAGACGGTTGGCCGGCTCGCGTGCGCGCCAAAGAAATCGTCCAGTGTTGAGCATGCTCCGACTGGCGACACAGATTGCTCCGTGCCACCCGCCCTGGTTATAAGCATGCGTGAAAACAGTTCCTTCGCGAGCAAGACGATCCAGATGTGGAGTCTTCGGTTGCTGTGTGTCTGTGGCTCCGACGGTATTGTAAGCTAAGTCGTCGGCGAAAATAAAAACAATATTCGGTAGCCTGTCCACCTCTGCTCCCGACAAGTCAGGCACCAGAGAGCCAGTACTAAAAACCAAAAAGCTCCCGATGTAGATTCGTAAAACAAATGCGTGCCCCGGGATCGAAAGCATTGTTCTTTCCCCTTCTTTTCTCAATGATATCTCAGATATCTCATCCCTACTCGTTCCTACACCGAGATTAGCCAACTGTCAACAGTTTGTCGGATTCTGCTGTAGATCAGCGCGAGTTTCGGTAAGCGAAAACACTCGTTTGCTTTAGAAATCCAGTCCAACACGTCGACACGTTTACCGTTATCGCCGCACGCTACTTGGAATGGTAAAAGAATAGATCATCACCACCGAGCCGCCTGCCAGCAGTCCCCAGGGCGCCCAATCTGGTGGTGAGATGACGAAGTCAGTAGGGGTGATTATTGGATCCGTAGGATCAACGTCTGCAAAATCAGCATTCGTAAAAACAGCTGTTTCCACAAACAGGCATTCAACGCCAATCAGGCAAATGAAGAGTCCGATCGCGAGAAATAAGGAGCGACACATTTAGAAAACCTCAAAAGAGATGCCTGTGCTTTGCCTCACCGGTTCTTTATCGGCTTGAATCTTTGTCGAACTGAAAAGTGTCCCCGGATTGAATACACCCTGTACCAGGAATAGAGCACGGATCGTATCAGCTTTCATGGTCTTCCAGATAAAGGAAAAAAATTAGCGAGGGCCTTCGTAGAACGTAAAATCCTTGTCGCTCAAGGCACTTACGATTATTATGAATTGCAAGGGATTTAAGAAATTTTAGTGCCATTCGTCCCCTGACTTCACAACGTTGTGGGCAAGCCCTCTGGTTAAGATTCTGTAGCGATTATAGGGTTCATATTGATGGTCACGGTATGTTAAGTATTTAGCTAACAATCCATTTGAGAAGGTTGACAACGGCATGGACGCACGAAAACCGGTTGAATCGAATAAAGAAAATACATCGTATCGAGCTAAAATCTGGCTTGGGAACGACTTCCGCAAAAGGGTTTGGGCACAAAAGCCGATGCCAATGGGTAGGGCTGTCGGTGCTTAGCAACACGACCGAGTGAAGGGATTAAAGAAGTTGCCAAAGAAACCAAAGCTTTTGTTTGTCGGCGATTTCGAGGCTCAAGGCGATTCGGTTCGCCATTTTCTCGGCGATCAATTTGAAGTCGCGGTTGCGGCGACTCTCTGGCGAGCCATCAGCTACCTGCGGAAGGATTCCTTCGATGCCATTTATGTGTTGGAGAGTTCAAAAATAAGCCTCGACCAAATTCGAGATGTAAAAAACAACGCACTTGTTTTGGCGGGCATGCCTGACGGCGTTGTTTTACTCGATCACGAAAACAAAATCATCTGGCATAACGCCTGCATGCAACAATGGTGTGACTGGGAAGATTTAGTGGGCAGCAATTTTTACAGTGTTCTCTCTAGTCCGGAGATACTAGGCCCCGATTTTTGTCCGTTGCATACAGCATTATCTTCACGTGCATCGAGTAACTCTACATTGAGAACCGCAGACAATCGATATTTCCACATTCATGCTGTGCCCACCATGGTGGAACAGGACCAACCAGAGCAGTTGATTGTAACAGTCCGTGATGTAACGACCAAAATGCAACAGCAGCAAAAAATGGAGGCAATCCAAAAAGCAGGCATGGAGTTGGCGGATCTCAAGCCGGAAGAACTGAAGCACATGTCAGTGGATGAGCGGATTGAACTTTTAAAATCAAATATTGTCCATTTTACGGGCGAGCTATTGCACTACGATGTTATGGAAATTCGTCTCCTCGATCGGAAGACCGGTAGGTTAGAACCGCTACTTGCTGTTGGGATTGAGCAAGAGGCAGCGCTACGAGAACTGCACGCACAGCCTCAGGGCAATGGAGTCACAGGGTTTGTTGCGGCGACAGGGAAAAGCTATCTCTGTGAAGATACCTCCGAGGACCCACTTTATCTCTTAGGAGCGCGGGATGCGAAGAGTTCCATTACGGTCCCTCTTATTTCCCATGAAGAAATGCTAGGAACATTCAATGCTGAAAGTCCCAAGTCTTGTGCATTTGATGAAAGCGATTTGCAGTTCTTAGAGCGATTTGGTACCGACGTTGCAGCGGCCTTAGGAACACTTGAGTTGCTTGTTGCAGAGAAAGCAACCACCGCCGCTGAAAGCGTAGAGGCGATTCATACTGCTGTGGCACTACCAATCGACGACATTCTCAATGAAACAGTCAATGTGATGGAACGTTACATTGGACATGAGCCAGAAGTCATTTCGCGATTAGAAAGTATTTTATACAATGCCCGCGATATCAAGCAGGTGATTCAGAAGGTTGGCCAAGCGATGGCGCCTAGTGAGGCGGTTCCACAGGCATTGCAGACAGAACCCCGGCCCCTATTGATCGGTCGACGAATTCTGGTTGCTGATTCGGATGAAAACGTTCGTGTCGCAGCACATGCACTTTTAGAACGCTATCAATGTGCCGTCGAAACTTCTCACGATGGTGCAGAGACATTATCAATGGTCCGAAACATTACTGCGCTCGGTGGCTACGATCTGGTGCTTGCCGATATCCGTTTACCAGACATGAACGGCTACGAGCTTATGCAAAAACTGGCGGCACGCGTAGAATCGTTACCGCTAGTTTTGATGACTGGGTTTGGTTACGACCCAGGTCACTCGATCGTCAAGGCAAGGCAAGCGGGCTTAAAAGAAGTACTTTATAAGCCATTCCGTTTAGATCAATTGCTAGAAACAATTGAGCGCGTCCTGGTAGAGACAGATGTTTCCCCTTCAACAGGTTCGCTTTGAACGGCCTGAATCCCTGCGGTTTGCAGTAAACTTGGTTGCTTGTTTCCCACAAAGCCAACGTTTACATTTTCTCGTTCACTCTCTGGGGCCGAGAAACCCATAGGCTGTTTGACCAGTTCTACACAAATCCCCCCGGCCCGCAGCAATCGATAGAGGCGAGTGAACCGAAACTCATTTTTTAAATCGAGTCCCAACGTTTCGCATAAACTGAGGAGTTTCTCGCGATTATGCGTACTACATTTCCAGAAACGACTTGTCCATGCGCCACTGAAATTATCTTCAGTCACGAAAAGCAGCACTCGACCACCAGGCTTTAAAACTCGGACAATTTCTTCTAACCCTCGGCGAGCATCTGGAACGTGTTCTAGGACATAGCAGCAAGTGACGCAGTCAAACGCCTGATTGGCAAAGGGGAGTTGAGCCAGATCGCCAAGCACAAACCGGGGTCGGTTATTTTTCAATCGTTTTTGTGCACGACTGAGCATCATAAGAGAAATATCCACGCCAGTAATATTCGTCGCGGCATTAGAATATCTAATGAGGTGCGATAAAACCTGCCCCGCCCCACTCCCGATGTCGAGAATATTCTCAACACCTCTTAGATCAAATTGTCGCCTTCGAAACAGGCTATCACCGTATCGAAAGTGGCCAGAAATGCCACTGGACCCAACAAGCAACGCACCACGATGACCACCATAAATACTGATGACTTTCTTGCGATACTGATCAGGATTTATTTTGTGCATCAGTTTAGTTTCACCAATCTGATGCACCAGCAATTGTTCCCATCTTCTCATCTTAAAGAGAATATGGCGAAAGTAGGATCTCTTGTTATTGTCGCGTATCATCAGTCTAGGGTGAGGTGTATTTCCAAGCGACGTGCTCTTTACTGAGATCACTCAAGCTACAAGCTCAATAGAGATCTTAGCGAACAGGGTCTCTCAGTGAGTCTTTGGGGGATCGTTCTGATTTTTCATTTGGTAGAATCAATGCAGTCAGAAGAATCGGAGCGGAGCATTATCGCATGATCAAAACGGACGCACTAGGGCCTGAAAAGAACTACCCGTTTGCCCCAAAAAGAAAAAACGCATAACGTTTCAAAGTAGGAAATCGAGAATTACGATTTATGACAATTCAATATAGAGTATGCATGCATTGCATAAATGCCTGAATACTCGCTTCATGCTCAGAGGAAATATCAATAAAATATTCGAACTGTTTGCGAAAGTCTGTTGTTGATGGTTTAGTTTGGGTACCCAACTGAGAGGACCTTCGAAGTCGATAGAGCGAGGTTTCCACTTCGGCCTGTTGCTGCCGCAACGCCTCCGTAGCACGCGTTAGCCAGGGGTTCTCAAAAACCGCCTCTTCGTAGAAGGTGTGCCCCAGATCGTAAAGTAAGTGATTTTCAAACTGATGAAGCAATTCTTCCAGAGGCAAAATAATTGTTTTGAGTGGCGCATCAGAAGCGAGAAGGTTAGTGATAATTTCAATCAATACGCGTGAACGGAACAAGGGCTTCGAAGTTGGTGCAACGGGTAACGGTGTAGCGACGTTTTCTGACACGACGAACTCCGATCAGATGCAAGCGGTTAATTGTGATTTCAGAAACTAAGACGAAATCTATTTATATTAAACAGACGCTCATTTAAAAACCGCTGCAATAAGGTTGATGCTTTACAAAATATGTGTCATCTAATCATTTGAGTCAAGATGCGAACAAGAATCGTAAATAAATGTGAGCATGCACATTCACAAAAAACTACTCTATGCTATGGGGTTAGGTGTGCTGTCATGAAAAACCTCACCCATCATGTAAGCTCTGTATAGGAATGACGAATAGAGACGAATTGTCGAAAAAATGCATATAGCTATTGTTCACTATCATCTTCAGCCAGGTGGCGTATTCCAGGTCATCGCAAATCATTTACAGTCGCTCAAAGTATTTTGTGGTACTGATAGCGACCACCGAGTGGCAATCTTTCATGGAGGATTAATCGAAGACGTTCAAGGTACAAAATGGGCGAGTACACCCAATATGACCGTTTCCACACATGCTATTGCAGGACTTGGTTATGATGCCTGGCCCGAGTCGCCACTGGATTCAGCAGGGTTGGCAGCGAATATTCTCAGTGCATTGCAGGAGTGTAAATTTTCGCCAGCCGACTCGGTGCTACATGTTCATAATCATTCACTAGGAAAAAATGTATCTTTACCTGGAGCTCTTCAAGAAGTGGCCAACCGTGGATATCCATTACTGCTGCAGATCCACGATTTTGCCGAAGATTTTCGAGACGAGCAGTATCAAAGGCTAAAAAGTGCGTTGGGTAGTCAGCCCCATAGCCTCGATAAAATGCTTTACCCTCAAGCAAACCATATCCATTATGCCGTGCTCAACGGCCGTGATCGACAAATACTGACCAAGAGTGGCCTGCCAACCGAAAGGCTACATCCTTTACCTAATCCAATCGTTGATCCAGGTCCCTTGCCGGACCGAGATGAAATCCGTAGCAACATGCGTCTTAAAAAAGGAATCTCTATAGACCAACCACTAGTGATTTATCCAGTCCGCGGTATCCGAAGAAAGAATCTTGGAGAACTGCTGTTGTGGAGTGCACTATTCAATCAGCAGGCTTCTTTTGGTGCCACACTCGCACCACAAAATGAAGTAGAAAAGATTTCTTACGGGCGATGGAAATCATTTGCAGAAGATTTGCGACTACCGTGCTATTTTGAATTGGGGGATTCCTTTTCTTTTAAAGAGAATCTTGCAGCTGCCGATGCTCTAATCACAACGAGTGTGGCGGAGGGATTTGGCATGGTTTTCTTGGAGACGCAGCTGGTCCGACGCCCACTTTTAGGTAGGAAGCTTCCGGAAATTACCAGTGACTTCGAAAACAATGGGGTAGATTTGTCGCTGCTCTACCAAGCGCTCCACATCCCGATCGATTTTCTAGGTAAAGATCGAATTTACGAAAATATTTTTGTTGCGTATTGTAAGGCAATCGAAAAGTTTGGAGCATCAGAGCAGCAAAAGACGAAGGCACACAATGCGCTGAACCATATTTTATCAAGTAGTATTATTGATTTTGCGATGCTAACACCATCGCTCCAGAAAGCAATTATTTCTGATGTTGTTAAAAATAAAGAAAAGGCTAAAAGCATTCGTCAGCTAAATCCACTTTTGAAGAAAAGTTTATCGTTTAATTTTTCGCAAAAAAAAATAGATTTCAATGCGGCGGCGGTGCAGCATAATTATGCTCCGTCATCAACCGGAGCAAAGCTTATAAACATTTACGAACAGGTTATGCATTCCTCCCGCGACAAGATCGTTGCTCCTCTATCGCACGGAGAAAAGATTTTAGAGTCGTTCTTAAGCCTTGAAAGATTTCGCCCCATTCGCTCAATGTCATGAATAAACAAAAATTGTGCCGCATTATTCGAGAAACGAGTCTTCCACAGGTGCCAGTGCCTACAGGCGAAACAGGAAACCTTCAGTTTCTTGAAAATATTCAAGCGGTCTTTTTTGACATCTATGGAACCCTTTTTATAAGTTCAAGCGGAGAGATTGGTGCCCTCCCGATGCCTGCTGAGTTGGCTCGGGAGTTGGAAGCCACTGATGATGCACAGCGGCACGAGTTGCCTCTAGCGCTCGGGAAAAAATTCATCGATCTGTATCCAAACAGTCCTCGACCATCGTCCACTTCAACGGCTGAAAAACATGCCACGACCCACCGCCACAACGAACAGGACTATCGGCAATGCGGCAATGACTTGATATTGGCGTTTCAAAAAAAAATTTATAAAAGCCATGTAGTAAAACAACAGGAGGGAATACCGTGGCCGGAAGTGGATGTTCGCAAAATCTGGGGAGAAATAATCAGCGAAAAATTTGCAGAATCAGGACCAGGGATATTTAGCCATATTGATCGTTGGGCTATTGAGTATGAGGTGAGAACGAATCCCGTTTGGCCAATGCCAAACGCCACCGATTGTATCGATCGCTTGGGATCGGCAAACTTAACACTCGGAATAATCAGCAATGCCCAATTTTATACCCCCCTGCTGTTTCCAGCCTTGATGAATAGGCAGCTTGAAGATTTGGAAATCTCTGCAGAGATGCAATACTATTCATACTGTGGCGGAAGATCCAAACCGGATGTTTGGATGTTTGACCAGGCTGCTAAGTCGCTAGCCCAAAAAGGCATCACACCCCGACAAACACTTTATGTGGGTAACGACATGCTTAATGACATCCTGCCGGCTGCACAAGTCGGTTTTCGGACAGCACTTTGTGCAGCGGATCAACGGAGTCTGCGTTTGCGTGAAGATGATTCACGCGTATCTCAAACCGTTCCTGATATCGTCGTGACCAACTTAGAAGAGGTGATCGCTTGCGTTTTAAAATAATGGGTGGTGCGCAAATCCGTATATTTGTTGTTCGCCGACGTCCTTGAAAGTAATTTAGATACCTTAGTGTTTTAGTACCCTTTGCCTAACGCATAAAAAAACATGTCAGCACATAATATCGGTTTTGTAGGCACTCGATTTTCCGGTACGGATGGCGTTTCTTTAGAAAGCGCCAAGTGGGCTCAGATATTATGGGATCATAGAAACGTAAGTTACTGGTACGCAGGCAAACTTGATCGGGACCCTTCCGTCAGCATGGAAATTCCTGAGGCCTACTTCTACGATCGTGAGAATCTGCTCATCAATGAACAGGTGTTTGGTGTGCGGACACGAACGCCGAGAATTACTAAAAAGCTTTACGAATTGAGCGAATATTTAAAGGGAACTCTTTACGACTTTGTCGAGAAGTTCGACATTGAGATCATGATCGTACAAAATGCGCTCTGTATCCCGATGCATATTCCGCTGGGCCTTGCCATCACACACTTTATTGCAGAAACAGGCTTCCCTACGATTGCCCATCACCATGATTTCTATTGGGAGCGAAGTCGCTTTGCGGTCAATTCAGTCGAAGATATTTTACGCATGGCATTTCCGCCCTCCTTACCATCCATTCAACATGTAACGATCAATTCCTTTGCTCAGCATGATCTTTCGTGGCGAACTGGAGAGTCGTCTATCTTGGTTCCAAATGTGCTTGATTTTGAATTAGGTCCGCCTCCAGACGATGACTGGACGACAGATATGCGAACAGAACTCGGTTTAGAGGCAGACGATATCCTGCTACTTCAACCGACGCGAGTGGTCCCGAGAAAGGGCATTGAACATTCGATATCTCTGGTCGCGCAATTAAAAAATCCAAAATGCAAACTCGTTGTCTCGCATGAGTCTGGAGATGAAGGCGACGAATATCTTACGGCACTTACGGAGTTGGCTGTCAATCAGGGCGTTGATTTGCGATTTATTCATACGAGGGTCGGTGAACGTCGCAGGACGGATGAACAGGGACATAAAATCTATACACTCGGAGATACATACGCGATCGCTGATTTCATAACGTACCCCAGCCTTTATGAGGGTTTTGGCAACGCGCTGCTCGAGGCCTTCTATTACCGAAAGCCAGTCTTGGTGAACCGTTATTCAATTTTCGTAGCCGATATAGAGCCTCGCGGGTTTGAAGTGATTAAAATGGACGGTTTTTTGACCCGCGATGTTGTAGACAGTGTCCGACTTGTCCTCGAAGACATCGATTATCGAGAGCGGATGGTGAGTCATAACTATGAGTTGTGTAAAGCTTTTTTCAGCTACTCGGTTTTGAGGCGCAAGTTGCGAGCTTTAGTCACAAATTTTACAGGCATGGAAGATCTCTAATACACGCTTACGAGACTGCCAGAAAGAATTGATAACACACATGTTTAGTAAATGGAAAACCATTATTCTGAGATCAGTGATTGGAATGCTCGCGGTCAACTGGTGGAGCGAGGCAACCCGAATTTATGCACAAACAGATAAAACAGACGTGACGAATAACGAAAAAAGTTATTTTTTAGCCTACGTCTTTGTCTTATTCATCATCGCCCTCGGAGTGGCTATTGTTGCGCGGTCAGGGCGACGTGCAGAAAAGCAAAAAATGGTTGAGAAGGAACTCGAATATCGATTAGAAAATCTGAGTGGCAAGTCGAGTGACCGCTAAACGAATTGTTCAGTTTACCTGCGGTGCAGATTCAAAGTAGGCAGCAATCTTCTGCACGACGTACTGCTGTTCCTCATCGGTGATTTCTGGAAAGATCGGTAAGGCAAGAGTCACAATGGCGGCCTTCTCTGTTTCTGGTAGGCTGCCGTTCGGATAGTCGAGGTCGGAAAAGCATGCCTGACGGTGCAGTGGCACTGGATAATAAATTTCTGTACCGACTTTAGCTTCCTTCAAATAGTTACGGAGAGCATCACGGTGTCCTCCTGCTACGCGGATCACATACTGATTCCAAACGTGTCTCCCGACGATCTCTACTGTGGGCAATTCCAGACGGCCAGCAAGTCCGGCGGCACCGAAGAGTTGGTTATATTTCAGAGCATTTTTAATCCGCATTTCAGTCCACTTTTCCAAGTGGGGAAGCTTTACATTCAACACAGCCGCCTGGAGGCTGTCGAGTCGACTATTGATGCCGATGGCTTGGTGGTAGTAACGTGGTCGCATGCCATGTACGCGCAAAAGCGAAAGGCGGTCTGCCCACCTTTCATCACTACTTGTTACCATCCCGCTATCGCCGGGACCCCCGAGGTTTTTTGTGGGGTAGAAACTAAAGCATCCCATGTCACCTAAAGAACCCGCACGCCGTCCTTGATACTCCGCCCCAATGGCTTGGGCGGCATCTTCGATCAGCAATAAGTCATTTCCATGGGCAATATTGCAGAGCGTGTTCATATCAGCGCATTGGCCAAAAAGGTGCACTGGAATAATCGCCTTCGTTTTGTTGGTGATCCGTCGGGCAACATCGGTAGGATCGATATTGAATGTTTTTGGTTCAATATCGGCAAAAACTATTTTTGCACCCACTCGTGTGACGGCGCTAGCAGTAGAAAAAAAGGTATAGCTAGGCACGATTACCTCATCGCCGACCCCAATGTCTGCGGCCATCAAGGCAAGCAGCAGAGCATCGCTGCCCGATGCACAACCTACGGCAAAATTTGAATTACAGAACTTAGCGATTCTCGATTCCAATGTTTTTACTTCGGGGCCGAGAATAAATTGTCCCGAGTCAAATACACTTGCCGTAGCGGCGTCGATTTCGGACCGTAGCGGAGCCATTTGTCTTTGGATATCGAACAGAGGAACCCCTGTGACCGGGGGACAGTACGTACTTCCTGTTGCGTATTCTAACCCATCGCTTATGGTAACTTCGTTGCTCATCGCCATCGTGGCATTCCCTTGTATCGAAGTCGAAAACTGTACCCGCCCGCAGATCGAAGGGCCTGATTTAGAATTTTCTATCAAGGCCGTCAAGGTCGAACTCGCCATAAGTCCGCAATCAGCCTTGGTGTCTTGCTGGTGACAGCAGTGCCACTGTGGGAGAATTTTCGGGAAGGCTGCTGTTCTATGTCCTTTTCCCGCAGGATGCCCCCTCTGTGCGGTTGTCTGTGCTTGTTTACCTTGCTTCGACCAGTATATTTTGATGAGGGCTCTGCCGACCTCAACCCACCTATCATGTCGCCATGCTATTGCACAAACGCTTGAAATATGTCCGCTCGAAATACGGCCAGCCTCTGGTGGCCTTCCTGCTGATAATCCTGTTTCTAGGTGGTCTCGCGAAGGCTGCAGATCCGCTGGATTGGCCGAATTGGCGAGGTCCACGGCAGAACAGGACATCCTCGGAAACCGGTTTACCCGATCGCTGGGATCCCAAAGGTGGCGCTGATAGTAACGTGCTCTGGAAGCGAGACGATTTAGGAAGTATCTCCACACCCATCGTTCTCAATGAAAAGCTCTATACGATCGCTCGTAGCGAACCTGGCACCCCACGAGAAGGGGAAAAAGTTATTTGCGTTGACGCAGCCACGGGCGAAACACTGTGGGAAAATAAATTTAATGTTTACCTTTCGGATGTGCCGGATACACGTGTCGGATGGTCGAGTTGCGTTGCGGATCCAATAACAGGCAATATCTACGCGCTCGGCGTTTGTGGAATGTTCCAGTGCCTGGATGGTGAAACGGGAGAAACACTTTGGTCCCATTCACTCCATGAGGAATATGGTCTTCTGAGTACCTATGGGGGCCGTACGAATGTCCCCATCTTGTTTGATGATCTTGTCATCATCAGTGCGATCGTTATTGGCTGGGGCGACATGGCGAAGCCGGCACATCGGTTCCTTGCTTTTGACAAAAATACAGGCGAACTGGTTTGGTTTAAAGGCACGCGACTTTTACCTTACGATACGACCTACAGCACTCCGACTCTTTCTGTGCTTGATGGGCAGGCGGCTCTGGTCTTTGGTTCAGGCGATGGGGCGATCTGGGCCCTACAACCAAGAACGGGAAATCCGATCTGGAAATATCAGTTCTCGCGACGCGGATTGAATGTTTCCCCACTGGTTGCTGAGGAAAAAGTTTTTGCTGCCCACGGTGAAGAAAATATAGACGATACGACGATGGGTGGACTGGTCGGCATCGATCCATCGATTGCTGGCCCTGAGGGATCGAGTGGCGAAAAAGACCTCACAAAGACGGGCACAGTTTGGCGTAATAAAGAAGTGATGATCGGCAGGAGTTCTCCACTTTTAATTGATGGGACGCTTGTAGTGGTAGATGATCGCGCCACATTAATGGGGTTTGATGCCAAAACGGGAGAGCGGAAGTTCAAGAAAAAACTTGGGACTGTCATGCGGTCGACGCCTCTGTATGCAGATGGAAAGCTTTATCTTTGTACAGCGAATGGTCGTTGGTACACCCTTAAAATAGAGGGTGACAAAGTCAAGACTCTCTATAAGATGCGGTTGCCTGCGGGCGAGGGTTGCTATGGTTCCCCGATTGTTTCGCATGGTCGCCTTTATGTGCCGACGACTGAGCATCTTTACTGTGTGGCCGATTCAGCAAAGACATCTGGATCGAATGCGGAGATCCCCCTGCCTGTCGAATCTCCAATCGACGCAGAGAGTGAAGCAAGTTATCTGCAGGTGGTCCCCGCGGAGGTGCTGATTCGACCAGGGGATAAAGTCACCTTCCGCGCCAGACTGTTCGATGAAAAGGGCCGTGTTTTGAGGCAGGTGCCCGTGGACTTCAGTGTGCAAGGGCCTGGAGAAATAAAGTCCGACGGTGTGTATACCGCGACCGAGGGTGATGCACACACAGCCAGCTTTGTGCGAGGTAAGGTTGGCTCCCTGGAGGGTACGGCCCGCGTTCGCGTTGTTCCCGATTTGCCCTGGACATTTGATTTCCAGGACAAAGCGGTCCCGATTACTTGGGTGGGTGCCCGCTACCGGCATCAGCCACGAGATGTCGATGGCGAACAAGTTATGGTGAAGGCATCGACTATTCCCAAGGGTGCGCGTTCGCGTGCATGGATGGGGCACCCAGACATGCACGACTATACAATCGAGGCAGATGTGCGTGGCGATGTCCAAAATAATAAACTGCCTGATATTGGTTTGATTGCACAGCGGTACACGCTGGATCTGATGGGTGCGTATCAGCAATTGCAGATTCGGTCCTGGGTGCCTGTGATGCGGATGGCGAAGAGTGTTGATTTCCCCTGGAGCCCCAATGTGTGGTACCGGATGAAATTTCGCGCAGAGATAGAAGATGCAGATGGGAAGCAGCGGGCTGTACTTCGTGGCAAGGTCTGGCCGCGCGATCAGGCGGAACCAGATGTGTGGACAATTGAGGCGATTGACGAATCCCCCAATCTTAATGGGAGTCCGGGGCTTTATGGTAACGCCAAAGATGCCGAACTTTATCTCGACAATATCAAGGTCTATGCGAACCAGTAGCGCGACACCAGATTGAAAAATATACCAACATGATTGCTATGGGATTCGCACTTCTACAACGAAGAGGATACAACAGGTCGATGAGAGAAGAAAAAAAACGCTTGTGTTTTGCAATCAGTTTTGTTTTTACCCTGATTGGATTTTCCGCAGCGTATGGGGACGAATCGCTCCCAGCCGATAAAGTTACCAAGGAATGGGCCCAATGGGGTGGCGACAGTCGCCGTAACAATACACCGGAAGGAAAGAATATTCCCTCCGCCTGGTCCCTGGGCGAATTCGCGGGCAATCCGGCGATCTGGCAACCGGAAACCGCAAAGAACATCAAGTGGGTCGCACGACTCGGTTCGCAGACATACGGGAACGCAGTTGTCGCAAGCGATAAGGTCTATGTAGGCACAAACAACAGCGGTGGCTGGCTTGCGCGTTATCCGGGAAAGGTTGACCTGGGTTGTTTGCTGGCTTTTGACAATCGAGATGGTTCTTTCCTGTGGCAGGATTCGAGCGAAAAACTACGAACAGGCCGCGTACACGATTGGCCTTTGCAGGGCATTTGTTGTGCGCCTCTTGTAGAACAAGATCGTCTTTGGTTTGTAACAAGTCGCGGACAAGTGAAATGCTTGGATACCGAAGGATTTTACGATGATCAGGACGATGGCGTAGCCGCAGGGTGGGGTAGGATGTTCGATATTGCCAAAAAACAGGATCAAGCTGCAGATCAGGTCCAACCCGCGATGGCGCAACTCGATGCAGGCGAACTCCCGTTCGTCATCCGCGATTCTTTTCGCAAGGCGGGGTCTACCGTATCTGAAAAAGCGCAGGTAACGACGAAGGTGGCCGGCAAGAAATGGTCTATTGCTGCAGGTCCGGGAGTGAAAGCCGACGACTACGAGGTCCGTCTCATGGGGCCAAAGTTAAGCGGATTCAAAAAGATCAGTACCAAAGATAAGCAGGAATCCGACGTTGTTTGGGTCTACGATATGATGAAGGAACTTGGGATTTCTCAGCACAATATGTGCAGCTGTTCTGTGACGGCAGCTGGCGACATACTTTTTGTGAATACTTCCAATGGCGTTGACGAGTCACACATCTTATTGCCATCACCCACTGCGCCGAGCTTTATCGCGATGGATAAGCATTCGGGCAAAGTACTTTGGACTGATAGTTCCCCTGGGATCAATATTTTGCACGGCCAATGGTCTTCCCCTGCCTACGATGTGCTGGGTGGTGTGCCACAGGTTATTTTTGCGGGTGGTGACGGCTGGGTCTATAGTTTTGCGCCTGCTGGAGATGGCAAGGGAAACGCAAAGCTGCTTTGGAAATTTGATTGCAACCCTAAGGAATCCAAGTGGGAACTTGGTGGACGGGGTACGCGCAATAACCTCATTGCAACCCCTGTAATCCACGATGGTTTGGTCTATGTTGCTGTTGGTCAGGACCCAGAACATGCTGAGGGCAATGGTCACCTTTGGTGTATTGATCCTACCAAGCGAGGGGAAGTCAGTCCTACGTTGGCTTTTCATGTCGACGACCCGGACAATACGATTCCACCCCGTCGCTTGCAGGCCATTGATCCCAAAAAAGGGGAGGTGGCTCGTGACAATCCTAACTCGGCTGTCGTCTGGCATTACGACAAGCAGGATCAAAATCAAGATGGTGAGATAGACTGGGAAGAAGAAATGCATCGTAGCTGTGGCACAGTCGCCATTAAGGATGATTTACTCTACATTTCTGATTTTAGCGGCCTTTTTCACTGTCTCGATGCAAAGACGGGAAAGGTGCACTGGACCCACGATATGCTGGCAGCTGCTTGGGGATCGCCACTGATCGTCGATGGAAAAGTTTATGTTGGTGACGAAGACGGCGATGTGACGATTTTCAAACTGTCGCCAGAAAAGGAAATTCTTTCCGTTGACGAATATGGTGATTCGGGGCCGATCAATATGGGAAATTCGGTTTACAGTACGCCCATTGTCGCCGATAATGTACTCTACATTAGCAATAAAACGCATCTCTTCGCGATTGCTCAAGATGCGGACGATGACACGGCGGAAAAGTCTTCGGCAGCCGACGAAAATAAAGACTAGATTATCAATCAAGCTCTGCGATTGCATCGAGAACCTCTTGGTCGTGTCCATCGACCTGCACTCGCCGCCATATTTTTGCAAAGCGTCCTTCAGCATTGATCAGGAAGGTACTGCGCACGATTCCCATCGATGTTTTTCCATACATATTTTTTTCACGCCAGGCACCATACTTCTCGGCTACGTTGTGTCCTTCGTCAACCAGCAGAGGAAAATTCAATTTGTATTTGTCGCGAAAATTCTCATGCTCCTCTTGGCCATCTGGGCTAACGCCAACGAGTTGGACGCCGAGTTTTTGAAGCTCTTTTTTCCGATCTCGAAAGGCGCAAGCCTCTTTTGTACAACCCGGCGTATCATCCTTTGGGTAGAAGTAAACGACGACCGGACCGCCTTTGAAGTCACCCAGTTTCCATTTTGAACCTTCATCCGATGTGAGTGTGAACAACGGTGCTCTATCGCCCTCTTCTGGCCAATCTCCCATGGTAGTGCCTTTCCTTAGTTCGCTTGATAAGTTTGTCCGATAAGCCGACTGAGACTGCTCTATTTATCAGCCCCGCCATTTTTCAAGATATTCTGCGGTCCGATATTTTCGAGCTGTATTTTCAGAACTCATATAGCGAACTTTACCAAATATGGCTCGCTCCGGTCCCCATGCCCGATCATAGCGTCCGAGAGTCCAAAAGATACCGCTATAAGAATTTGGATCTCTCCCATCCACAGCGTATTTGTTGTTTAAGTGAATCATGCTCCCCAGAGCTTCCTGCGGACTGGCAGACCATTCCAGGATTTTTTTCCCCCACAACATCCGCATATAATTGTGGACTTCTCCAGAGAGGGCAAGTTGTCGCTGGATGGCATTCCACAACGGGTCGTGTGTTGCTGCCGCTTCAAATATTTCTTGGTCGTAACGAAATGGCCGCGGATCCTTTGCATGTATTTGCAGTGTTTTTTTTGCCCAATCCGGTAACGAACTATATCGACTGTAATCGTCGCGATGAAAACATCTATTGAACCCCAATTCTCTCCAAGTGATCAGTTGATCGAGTAGCGCTTCTGTGTTTTCGTCGACACCCCACCAGTCATTTCGTGCGCCCGTTGTAGATTCAGCTAAATCCCCCACACTCCAAGAGGCACGATGCATCAAGCGGTCAAAAATATAGTGACTGCTAATGTGACCGAAGTGTAGATAGGGTGACAGTCCACTCGTGCCTTCCTCCTCCGGGAGATTTCGCCTCGAGTTGTAATTGTCCAGTCGACGATTCAAAAATACCTTAAGGCGTTGCTTGGCCGCATCTTGCCCCCCGGAAAAATCCACAGGGCTGACAGAGTGATTGATGGGAAAAGATGCCAGAGAAACGTCATAAATCTTACGAGTCAATTCAGGCCAACGCGTACCAATCGATTTATCAAGCAATACTTTCTCATGGACTTCCGGAACTGCCAAAGGGTCTGCATCGGGGCGATCTACCAGATGTGCGGGGAGGGTTTTTTGTAAAAATCGACGAAAGTCAAATGCACGGACAAAGCATTTGTCTGTAGCCGCCATGGGGAGTAAACCATTGGAGTCGATGACTTCACATTTCTTTTGGATATTGCGGACAAAGCGTCGTAACATGCGCGACAAGAAGAACGCTGGATAGTCATCGGTAACCATTAGGGCAGCGCGGCTCGCAAGTGCATCGATCAGACCATCCCCGGCACCTGGTGATGGCTCGATGTATGCATGGTATGCAATTCCTTTTTCGCGACAAGCTTGTTCGTTATCAACCATTCCATCCAGAACGAAGCGATGAAAACGGTCCGCTGCCCAGCGATAATTGCAACTCAAGGGTTCAATGATAAGTACTGGTTTACTTAATTCGCGTGACCAATCGAGAGCACGCTGGAGGCCAAAATTCCAACCGACTCTCCGTGTCGCTATCATCCAATAAAGAACATAGTCACCCTGTTGATCAACGTTTTCATTATTGGCACAGCGAAGACGAAGGTGTGGGAAAGCGCGCATGAAAACCGATTCCCCGTCAGGTGCTGCAGTCTACGTCTTATGAATATTTTCGAGAAGGTAATGACCAACCTTCCATTCCTGACCGTGTGCAAATCGAAAAAGTTCTGCACAGGCCATGAAAAAAATTCTCCACCGTCGATACTGTAGGGCCACAAGATTATCTGGCAAGTAATTACGCAAAACATTCAGTATTTGTTTACGGTTTTGATCCTGATTGGTCAGCCATGCTTCACAGGTCTGTGCATAATGATGGCCATTGACTTCCCACTGCGCGCATACATGAAGGTGATCATTAAAGTAAGAGAAAATATCCTGTGAAGGCATGATGCCACCAGTGAAAAAATGCTTTGCCATCCAATCCGCATCTTTGTTTGTCTCGAAAAGATAGGCAAATTGTCGATGGCAAAAAATATGGACAAATAGTTTACCTGCAGGATTCAACCATTGTGCAATCCGGCTGAGAAGCAAATGATAGTTTCGCATATGCTCAAACATTTCGATGGAGACAACCCGGTCAAACTTGTCTTGAGTACTGAATTCAGTCAGGTTTTGTGTGAGTACCGTAAGCTGTTGGAGTCCTCTGCGTTTAGCCTCTTGCTCAATAAATGCCCGCTGACTCGCTGAGTTGGATACAGCCACGATACGCGCATTTGGAAAATGCTCAGCGATCCAGAGGCTGAGTGACCCCCATCCGCAGCCCAGTTCGAGAATCGACATCCCGTCACGAATGTCCGCCCGGCGGCATGTCAACTCAAGCATCGCATCTTCCGCCTGATTCAGTGACTCAGCCCCAGACGGATACAAAGCACAGCTATATTTCAGTCGTGGCCCGAGTATATATTTAAACATCTCCGCAGGCATTTCATAATGTTGGCGATTGGCGTCAGCTGTTTGCACTGCAATCGGTTCCTTGCGAAGCCGCTCATAGAAACCGGGTTTCGCCCCCTGAACGGTTTGAAACCGCTTTCGCTGTTCTCCAAGTCGGCCCTGAAGCAGTTGGCGAATACCATAGCGGACGATGGTGTCAGGTATCCAACCTCGCTCTGCTAAACCTAATGCAATCACTCGTCGATATCCTTTTTGGCCCACCAGGGAATGAATGGGCTGGTTGTTCTTTGGTATTGCCGATAATCATCCCCACGGCTAGCAATCGCCTGTGCCTCAGTTGGTGGGATACCTGTTTTAAAAACCAAAGTATAGAGAAGCAGAAGAGGTAAAACCCCAGCAATCCACCAGTAGGGTGTACCAATCGTTAATGGTAGCCAACACCACCAGAGCACCCACTCAAAAAAATAATTAGGGTGCCGAGTATATTGCCACAGACCCTGGCGACATGTTTTGCCCCGATTTCTTTCGTCGCGCTTAAATTGATCTAGTTGATAATCAGATAGTGCAACACCCGAAAATCCAATCAGCCAAATTACAATGCCTAAAATATCCCATCCTGAAAAATCTTGAATATTCCAGCAAGCAGCCAGAAGGGGAAGAACAAAGAGCAAGACCGCGAAAGCCTGTATTTGAAAAAAACAAAACAGCCATAGGTTCGCCGAGTCCCCCCATTTCTTTCTCAATGTGGCATAGCGACTTTCTTCAGCGCGCCCACGCATCCGTTGAAAAAGATAAACGGTCAGTCGAAAAGACCAGAGACTGATTAATATCGCAGCAGTGATCCTTCGCCAAAGATCACCTTGTGCTGTGAGGGCACAAAAGACCCCACCCATGCCGATGGTTGCCGACCAGCCCAGATCGACAATTCCCGCATTTTTTCGCACGAATTGCACGCACCACAACAAAGCCATGACGAACATGGCGCATAGCCCGATCAACACGATTTGTATGGTAGGTGTGACCTCAATCATCGGCAGACAAATGACTCCTAGAAGACGCAAAACGTTTAAGGGAGCAATGTGTTGCGGGACTTTTCAAACGAAATATGACCAACGTGAATCTTTCCTTCTGCAAATCCGCCGGCACAGTAACAGAGGTAGTAGTCCCAAAGCCGAACGAATTGTTCACCAACTCTTAGTTGTTTAATGGCCGAGAGGTTTTCAAGAAATCTTATTCTCCATTCCGAAAGAGTTCGGAAATAGTCACTACTGAAATTAGTGACATGGACCAGTTGAAGTTCAGATTCCTTTGCAGCCTGTTTAATTGCCTGTATTGAGGGAAGGCATCCCCCCGGAAAAATAAATTGTTGAATGAAATCGGATGAGCGCCGATACTGCGAATAATCCTTGTCCGGTACGGTAATTGCCTGGATGGTTGCCTGGCCATGAGGTTTCAGCAGGTCACCACACTTTTTGAAGAATGGTTTAAGAAATTGATGGCCAACAGCCTCGATCATCTCAATCGAGACAAGTTTATCAAACGTACCGTCTAGATCCCGATAATCTTTACAGACAACGTGTATCTTGTCGTTTAACCGGGCCTGTTCGACCTTCTTGCTGACATACTTAAATTGCTCAGCGGATATCGTGGTCGTTGTAACACGACAGCCATAGTGTTCCGCGGCAAAAAAAGCAAATCCGCCCCAACCGGTACCGATTTCAATGACATGGTCATTCGGCGATAGATTGAGTCCATCAGCGATGACGCGGTATTTTTGCATGGAGGCCTCCCAGAGACTGCTTTCCGGGGAATCAAAAATACCGCAGGAATACGTCATCGATGAATCAAGAAAGAGGCTGAAAAATTCATTCCCCAGATCATAGTGTGCGGCAATGTTCTTACGACTGCTTTTTCTAGAGTTGGGGTGCAACTGGGAAATGATCCAGTAGTAAGCTTGTTTGAGACGAGCAAAGCCGCGATTCGCCTGCCGCAGGAGGGTTTCATTCCGCGCAAAAAGTCTTGTCAAACTGACCAGATCAGGCGTCGACCAATCTCCCTCAATGAACGATTCAGCAGCTCCGATCATCCCACCAAATACAATTCGCCTGTAGCATCGTGGATTGTGAATCGTGATTTCGCTACCGGGACCTTTACTCTCTCCAAAGGTAGTGACTTGGCTGTTTTCCCGCACAGTAAGTTGCCCATGCCGGATTTTGCGAAGCTGCGCGAATACGCTGCGCTTCAGCAAAGATATGCCGAGCGATTGTTTTACATCGGGAGCACCCAACGCTTCTGCGAAGGTGTTGGGTGAGGCAACGGTTTGCTCTATAACTTTGTGCATTTTTTGGGGTGGGGATAAAAAGGACACTTTTTTTTCCATAATCGAAAAGCTTGATGGTAAATGGCCAAGACTGTTTGAAGCGTTAATAAAGGATAGCGTATTTGCATCCGCCGCAAACTTGAGCGATTGAGCTCTTGCCGCCGCAACGATAATTCGGCAGCGAACAGCAATTGCTCTTCGTGGGTACTGTGGATGCCAATACGTAAACTGTCATGCGGTATTTCAATAGACCAAGTGTATGTGTGATCCATCGCCATAAAGGGCGATACATGGAACGCTTTGGGATGGCTATATTTTAGCCGTCGGGCACTTTGAAGTTGATTTCCCTGCCAGAGGACATACAAATGCTGTTCCATCCATGGCGTGTTGCTTACTTCGGCCACGACTGCTGCAAGAGTTACCTCATCGGCTTGGAAACAATAGTAAATATTCAAAGGACTGAAATAATATCCCCAAGTGCGCAACTGTGTTAGCAACCCGATGGGACCGTCTACCGATAATCCAGTTTCCGAGCGAATAAGTTCTTTTATCGATTCGGCAAGCGGCTGTCGCGAGTTTCCATAGTGATCTGCTCGCAAGTACGAGGCGGAAGCAAAACGCTCTTGTTTAATGAGTGCATTTGGTTGCGCACGATCAAACTCGCTGAGGTCCAAGTAGGCCATATACAGCCGATATTTGAAGTTGTGCTCCGTTGGTCGATAGCGCCGATGTGAGACTACGCCCTCGTAGAGATAGCTTTGCATGGTTAAAGGGCTTTCCCAAAAAGTTCAGCGACTGCGAGGCCGCTGCGAACGCCATCCTCGTGGAAACCAAATCCCCAATATGCCCCACAGAAAAAAGAGTTGTGCTTGCCATTAATTTCTTTGTATCGTTTTTGTGTAGAAATGGTCCCAACAGAAAAAACAGGATGGCGATACGTCATTCTTTTAATGACAAAACTATCGGCAATAGGACGCGTTGGATTGAGAGTGACACAAAGCGGCTGAGAACAGCCAAGTTTTTGAAGGTGATTCACGTCATAGGTGAGCGACACAGGGTTTTTTTGCAGATTACTGACGTGATAGTTCCAACTCGCCCAGGCACGGGGCCTTTTAGGCATCCAACTTCGATCTGTATGAAGTACAGCATCATTGTGTTGATATTCGAATTGACTGAGAATCTCAGTCTCTTCCTTGGTTGGATTAGAAAGAAGGCGAAGAGTTGTATCAGCATGTGTCGCAAAAATAACGCGATCAAATTCTAGAGCATCCCCATCGCTCGTGTGTAGTCGAACTCCGTCTGCAAAACGGTTGACGCGGTCAATAGGGCACGCCGTCCTGATGGATCTGGTAAAGGGTCTGGTCATTGCTTCCACATACCGCTTAGCCCCTCCCCGAATCGTGTACCATTGCGGACGATCTCGAACTTGCAGTAGCCCATGATTTTGTAAAAAGGCGACTAGAAACCTCAGAGGAAAAGCAAGAAATCTATCCGCTCGAGCGGACCAGATAGAGGCGCCCAGTGGCACGATATAATTGCGCACAAAATAGTCGCTGTATTTGTGTTTTTCCAGATAGCTTTGCAGGGTGAGGCGATCATCACTTGAATCAAGTGCGAGGGGTGCCTCGCGGTTAAATCGCGTAATATCGCGAAGCATCTTGTAGAAGGCAGGACAGATAAAGTTAGAGCGTTGAGCAAACAGACCGTTGAGGGAACTTGCCGAGTATTCCAGGTCACTTTTTTCGCAACGCACACTAAAACTCATGTCACTTTTTTGCGACTCAATCCCCAATTGGGTTAATAGTTTTACGAATTGGGGATACGTGCGCTTGTTGTAAACCATAAACCCAGTGTCCACTTGAATTGTCCGGCCTTCTAATTCGATCGAGTGCGTATGTGTATGCCCACCGATATGATCATTAGCAATAAAAACAGTAAGCTCATGATCCTTGTGGAGGAGATGAGCGCAAACATTTCCGCTGATACCACCACCAATAATTGCAATCCGTAATCGCTTGTCGGAAAACCTTTCCATTAAGACATGCCCCATCCGATGCGATCGCGTTCGTTGACAGAGTTAATTCTTAAATATATTAGCGACATGCGATTCCATGTCCTGCATATGCTCACAGTAGGCAGTGCATGGAATCTCTTTACGCACACGTTCAGTGAGTGCATTTCCTCCTAGAATAATTGCAATATTGTCCCCTGCCCTTTCACGCATTTGTTGATAAGCGACAAAAAATTTCTTTTTATTGCTGATCGATGAAATACTGAGCCAGATTAATTTTGGCTCGTATCTTATGACGGCTTTTTCAATCGTGGAGAACGGGAGGGATGTTCCCAGCGATATAGCGTTCCAACCGAGTTCCCGAAGAATGAGTTCAGCCATTCGGTTCGCAATTCGATAATCATCACCCTCCGGTGTCGCACCAATCGCGTAGGGAGACTTTTCATTGGGGATTGGAAGAAAAGATCGCAGTTCTATTAAAATACTTTCACAAATCTCTCCAGCACGACGTTCTTGATAAATGTCCAACGTGCCTTTTTTCCATTCGATTCCAATCTGATAGAAGCTCTTTGCAATCATCTCGTCGAAAATACGACCTAAGCGCTCGTTACTCAGATAAAGATCAAAGATCAATCGACGACAAATTTCATCTTTGCCGTCAATGAGCGCTTGCGTTAGGCGTTGAATCGTTTGTTCGGCAAATTTGCTTTTTTGGGGAGTGCCGGCAGGGAGGCCCAGAATTTCGGGTTCCGCAAGATGCCGCTCAGATTTACGGATAAACGCAACCACATCCGCAGGATTCAACCGACGATGCCCACCCTCAGTGCGAGACATTGGGATAAGACCTTGGTCACACCATCGCTTCAAAGAGGATTCACTAACGCCAATCGCCTTCGCAACCTGTTTTGGCGAAATAGTTTTGAGAGGAGATAAGGTAGTCTGCACGGAGCGAACTTTCGGCCGAGAACACATAAATGAACGTTTTGACTATTTCTATGCCAATGCACCCCATTTGCCAATGGAAACAAACTTTGGAATTATTGAAAGGCGAAAATAAACGTTAAAACAAACGGAATATATGAAAAATGGGGTGTGGGTTGCGGCGTTCCCTTCTATAGATTTCATACGTTATCGCGGTAAGATCCCCCCCCATGTGGGCTAATTCTGCCTGGAATGCTTGAGTTCACTATGCCTGAGAATCTGCGACGATCCAGTTTCCGAGTGACACTTCCAGTCGCTCGCTCCGATGCTTTTGTTTGGCACCAGCGACCGGGGGCGTTGGACCGCTTGCTCCCACCCTGGGAAAAAATACAAGTTTTGAAGCGGGCCATCAATATCGAGGTGGGCACGCAGGTAGAATTTTCAACACGATTAGGGCCATTTCCGGTTCGTTGGCTTGCAGAACATACTGCCTGTGCCCCCCCAGACTATTTTGAGGATGTTCAACTTCATGGCCCTTTTAAGCACTGGCGACATCAGCATCGCTTCATTGAACAAGCGGCGAACACCTCAACGCTTGAAGATCGTTTGGAATATAGTCTTCCCGGTGGTCGGTTGGGGGAGTTGCTAGGGGGGCACGCTGTTGATGAAAAAATTGAAAGAATGTTCGCATACCGGCATGCTGTCACACGTGCTGACCTGACTAGCCACGCACTCTATCGAGATCGACCGCGATTATCTGTGGCAATCACGGGTGCCAGTGGGATGGTAGGCAGCGCACTCACTGCCTTTCTTACGACTGGTGGTCACGCGGTCACCGCAATCAGTCGTGCTAATAGAAAACCAGTTCTTACAAATCGAGTCATTTGGAATCCAGGTTTTAATCACGAACTCGACAAAACTGCTGAAAGTCTTGATGCGGTCATTCATCTGGCTGGAGAGAACATTGCAACACGACGTTGGAATGCAAAACAAAAAAATAAAATTCGGGAAAGTCGCATTTATCGAACGCGTAAGTTATGCGAATCATTGGCATCACTCAGCAATCCTCCATCTGTGCTACTTTCAGCTTCCGCAGTTGGTTATTACGGAGAATCAGATTTAGAGGACGCAGAGGAAGGAGCATCCAAAGGGGAGGGTTTCTTAGCTGATCTGGCTGCTGAGTGGGAGGCAGCTTGTCAGCCTGCGATGGACGCAGGGATCCGAGTCGTCCATTTACGATTTGGAATGGTTTTATCCCCGCGGAGTGGAGCCTTAGCAGCGATGTTGCCTTTGTTTCGATACAGCCTCGGCGGTAAAATCGGCAGCGGTCAACAATACTGGAGTTGGATCTCACTCGAAGACGCGATCGGCGCGATGCATCATGCCCTGATGGAATCTGAAATTCAGGGACCACTCAATGTAGTGGCCCCAGCATCGCTCACCAATAACGACTTCACAAACCAACTTGCCAACACCCTTAAGCGTTGGACACCACTTCCAGTTCCCAGAAGTGTCGCTCGAATATCTTTGGGCGAAATGGCAGATGCGTTGCTACTCTCAAGTATGCGGGTCTGTCCAAGAAGATTACTAGAAAGCGGATACAAATTCCGCCATTCCTGCCTCGAGGATGCTTTGCGCCACATGCTCGGCAGAGAGCAAGTAACTCGCAATTAATCGCCGACGCGAGGGACCGATACTCAGGATCCCCACCTAAGAATGATCGGCAACCGCAGCTTTTTTACTGTATCTACCTTCGCGCGGCCGGACTCCCCCGCGATATCTCAAGACAGACCACCCCCCTTTCCCTGTTTCCATGACACTGCGTTTGAGAACCAGCCGTATAAAAAATGTTTTTTTCTTTAAGGGCGTTTCAAGATAACTCACCGAAAATAAGTTCGTTATTATTTGTGTGCGTCCCTGAACGCGAGAGGATTCAGTATCATAAAACTGGGAACGGGCTCTTCCATCAAGACGAAGCAAGCTTTTGACAAGGAGTTTCTCCTTGAATTGCGCAAGCTCCTGTCGCCCCTCCGTCGTTTTTAGATAAAATGTTTTAAGTTGTTTCTCCGCAAGGCGTGTCTCAGGATTTTTCAATGTCGCTAGTGCTTTGAAGGGCTTGCCAGCCAAAATATTTTTGATCCAGTCGTTTCCAAAAAGTGCCGCCTGCCGTGCAATCGCATCTTCCCGCAGGTAATAGTGTGTCGGGGCATAAGAGATAATCAGCAAGCTCATGCACAATCCTCCCGCAGTCATAGAACGGACAACAGACGACGTTTGGTGACGATTAAGATGAATCATGATGAGCGTGCAGCCGAGGAATCCAAGACCCCCACAAATCCACCATGTCTGTCCGAAAAGCGACAGCAGGGAAAAGATTCCCAGCAATATCGAAAGAAATCCCCATCCGTGAGCGGCCGCCCTTTTTTTTAAAAGCGGGTCATCATCGGGCGCCGAACAATTTAAAGGGAGTGAAGGGGATTCGATCATGCCACTGCGCCATCATTAAATATCATGAAAATATACTACTACTTATTTGTAAGCGATGGTTCTTGAACCTTTCCACTTCCCCAAGTCCGTGGTACACGGAGTGCGGGGAGCGTTTCGAGCACACCACGACGCGCTCCATAGGTCAAGATAAATGTTCCGTCAGGATCAAACACGTGTTGCGTTGTTTTTTCGGGGTTCACCGGGTGTGCAAAGCTACCTTGGGATGTTTGCTGCATAAAGCCGAGCCATTTTCGATCTGGGGCCCACGGAAACATATGACTCTCCGGAGTAGGCTGAAAATTTCCACCAAACGAGTTTAACGCAAGCGGTGCCAAGTGGAGGGAAGTCGCCACCAGTGAGATCATGATCCAACCCGTCCAGAGCCCAAAGAAAAATCCACCAATCATGTCAACTGGTTTGAGGAACCGCACACGCACTTTCGATAGAGTTTGTGTCGCGAGTCTTATTAATACACTGAACCCAATAAACAGTCCCCAGAAAGCAAGTAGATCGGCGAAGTAACTAAAACTGGGTAGCATCATATCTATCCGCAAAGCCAAAGGCTCAAAAAAATTCATCGTTAAAGTACCAGCAAAGAGGACATTAAAAAATGTAAGCAGACTATGCCAGAGACCGTCTTTTCCAATTTCAGCAATGACGATTACCAGAATCAAAATGAATAAGGCGGCTAAAATCATTTTTTCAAAACTCGCTGTAGTTCTTCAACAGATGTTGTACCCCGAGCGACGAGAACTTTTCCGTGGTCGATTTCAGTGTGCATGCCCGCCTTACGTGCTGCTTTTCTCAGCGCATCAATATTGGGTTTCCCACTGACGAGGATCTTCTGAACGTCTGGGTTCATATGTAATATTTCGTAGATCCCGATCACGCCACGATATCCGATTCCATCGCAAGCCGCACAAACCGTTTCGCCCTGTGACTGTGGAGCACGGTAGAGATTTTCGGCTCTCTCAGGCGAGATACCCAGCTTTTTCAGTAACTCGGCGGATGGCTGATATGCCGTTTTGCAGTGGTCGCACAATTTTCGAATCAATCGTCCGTGAATGACTGTCGACACGGATCCTGCGACGAGTTCGGGGGGAACCTTCATTATCAATACGCGCAGCAGCGCTTCTAGACTGTCTCTTGCCCCGATGGAAGTTATGACTAGAAAATCTTTCAGCGCAAGCTCACAGAGCATTTTTGCCGATTGTGAATCAACCATATTTCGACAAACGATGACATCGGGTTGCGTTCTTGAGACGGTGGGCAATACATCGGCAGGGCGTTCACCTGCAGTCGAATCATAGCGCCTGCGGTCGACGTTCGTGATTTCCGGGTCCGGTAAATCAGCATCTTCAACGCTGACAAAATCGCGCATGTATCGATCAGCACTCTCCAGAGAGATATTGATTAAGGTGGTTAGGCCACCTCCAGGGAGTGCTGAAAAAAGAATCACTCCACGTGTATGTTGGAGAGCTGCTGTTACTTCCGCCGCTGTTTTCTTTCGCATCCCCAGGTCATCCAATGTATGCAGGTGATCAGAAGATCGATGGAAGGCGATCAGCCATCGCTCAAGATCCTTGCCCTTTGCAAGTGTGAGTTTGCAGGGAACAACTTCCTCCCACTTGCCATGAAAGTTGTCACGTTGTGCGGGGGTAAGGTCCATCGCAATAGAATCAGTGTCAGAATCAATCGTCTTACGGAAGCGAGCTGAAAACTCTGCCCCCAATCCTTGCTGAAGAGAAGAAGATGCTATATTCGCCGAATCGAGGGCGAGGGTTGAGAGAACTTTGGTTATTTGGCGCCCCGTTTCTATCGATTGTGGAGGCAGGTTGTGCCATACACCATCGATTAAATAGCGAACCCCCATCTGATCGCTGAAATGAAGTAGAAGCTGCGATGCCTTGCGGTCTAGTGCATCGCCAAATATTTCTGTCGTGGCAGCGTACCCCTCAAGCTGGCGGGCCAAAATGGTGCGCGACTGGTTGGTTGAAGATGCTGGATCTAGGTCCGCAAACAGATCTACTTCAGGCCCTAGATTCTCTTGCTGGAGGAAGGGATCATTGGCGTCTAGTTTAATACCGATGTACCGCAAATTTCTTGCGGCCAAAAAACGTATGTGTTCAGGTGTGAGTACCCGGAGACGGTCGTCGACGAGTGGATTGCGGTAGTAAAAAACATAAGTCAGCACTGGTGCAGAATAAGCAACCAAAAGCAGCAGAAAAGCGGGCCAGAAATAAGGAATCACCCACATCATCAGCAGCGCAAATGAAAAGCAACCAACCACGACTGGGTTCCAGGTGTTTCTTCTTAAGCGATGAAAAAGCAGGTCCTGATTGATCCAGTCTGCAGAACGAACCCAAAGAAGAAAAACAAGGAGACACACCGCTATTTTCAGGAGACTAAAATAAAATCCCGGACCTCGGAACGTATCGGGGTCGATCCAATGCGGGCTGGGCCAAACAACTTGCTGAGCGAGTATGTCGCCATCCTGCGCAAAAATTTGCGCTGAGGGGAAAAAGATAAATCCGCTCAAGAAAAAAAGTTTTGGCCAATAAAATGAGATTGTTTTCACGAGTTGTGACATCACAGCAATCCACCCTGAGCAACATCAATTCCCTTAAGTACCATCTTCAATTGCTGCCTATTCGGTGAAACTCCCATGGCGACATCTTGAGAGATAAGTTCCTGGTCAATCAAACTCTTCAACGACATATTAAAATCTTGCATTCTATCCTGGGACCCTAAACGTACAGCATCGGCTAGTTTCTCATCCTCTTCTTCGATGACGAGTTTACGAATCATGCTATTCATAATGAGCACTTCAACGGCGGGCACTCGGGAAATATTTGTCGCAATTGCAGGCAGTAGCTTCTGAGCCACGACTGCTTTGAGGTTTATCTCCAATGCGCTCCGAAGCGAACTGTGCATATCTTGAGGAAATAGATCCAAGATACGGTTTATCGTCGATGCAGCGCTTGAAGCGTGGATTGTACCAAAAACAAGATGTCCCGTTTCCGCAGCATGTATTGCAGTCTGGAACGTTTCACGATCGCGCATCTCGCCGACCAGCATCACATCAGGATCTTCGCGAACAGCATGTTTCATGGCGAGTTCAAAATTTTTGACATCGATTCCGATTTCTCGTTGATTGATCAGGCATTTGTTTTCTTGAAATAGAAACTCAATCGGGTCCTCAAGCGTCAAAATATGCTTGCGATGATGATCATTGATCCAGTTAAGCATGGAGGCGATAGTCGTGCTTTTTCCGGAACCGGTGACTCCCGCAACAAGAACCAGTCCTTGGTCAAATTGGCAAAGATCTTCAATCACATCAGGTAGATACAGACCTTTAAAGCTTGGAATCGTATTGTTGACACGTCGGGCTACCAGGCCGACGTGCCCCATTTGCGTCAGCATGTTTACCCGGAAACGCCATTGCGTGCCGTCGACGTCAAGCATGTAGGCAAAATCAGCACCCCCCTCTTCGGTAAAAATATTTTTATTTCTTTCATCCATAAGCGGAAAGCAAAGATCCCGCATTTCGTGCGCACTAATAGGATCGTGTTTCAATGGCCGCAAGGAGCCCGCAACGCGAACGTACGGGGGCTGTCCGACTTTAAGATGCAGGTCGCTGCCATCGAGTTTCACCACAGCCCTGAAAATTTTGTCCACAGAAAGGTCAGTTGCTCGATTAATTTTTAAAGAGGGGTCGGTTGCCATCAGCGTTTCCTCGTTATGAAAATGCAAGACCAGCGTTAGATTGTAATCACTTATGGCAGGGCATATCAAAGCCTAACAGGAATTCCACAGTCCCGCATGAACCGCTTTGTATCCGAAATGGTATATTCCCCAAAGTGAAAAATACTAGCTGCAAGGACCGCATCCGCTTTGCCGATTTGGATTGCCTCGGCAAGGTGTTCAGGATGTCCGGCCCCGCCACTAGCGACAACGGGAATCGATACGGCAGAACTGACCGCCGCGGTGATTTCCAAATCATAGCCCCCTTTGGTTCCATCATAATCCATACTTGTAACCACAATTTCTCCTGCTCCCAAGCGTTCTGCCTCTTGCGCCCAACTTACGGCTTCCAGACCGGTAGCGAGTCGGCCACCATGGATGTAGACCTCCCATAGCGTTTCCCCATTTTTCTCAACTCGTTTAGGATCAATATTGACCACAATACACTGGCTCCCAAACCGTTGGGCTGCTTGTTTTATAAAACCAGGATTTTTGACAGCCGTGGAATTAATCGAAACTTTATCAGTTCCAGACATTAATAGGGTGCGAATATCGTCCAGTGACCGAATGCCACCACCAACGGTCAGTGGCATTGAAATCACATCTGCAGTTTGGCGTACAACGTCGACCATACATTTTCGTTCTTCGTGACTGGCTGTAATGTCCAGGAACACAAGTTCGTCCGCTCCTTCATGCTCGTAGCGAAGTGCGACCTCGACCGGATCTCCGGCATCGCGGAGTTCCACAAAGCGAGTTCCTTTTACAACCCGTCCTCGATCCACATCCAGGCAGGGGATTACCCGTTTGGTTAACATACAGAGATTCCGGTCACGTTTAACCGAGGTTCAATTTTGAAGGGGGGCCACCGGAAAGTCCACGATAGGCAAAAGACGAATAGTGGTTAAAATTAACTTTGGTGCTGCACGGTCATTTGATCTTCTTGCATTTGGGCGAGAAGCATACCGTACGAATGCAGTCGAAAGACGACTCAAATTTAAGATGCCCTATCGGACGGGTCAACCGGTTGATTGGTTGGAGTGTTTTGGCAGATCGTACAACTAAAAAAGCGATGTTTTCCTTGCGAGGGCAGGTATCTCGGCACGATGTCCGGATGTCGGGGTTTGCCCATCGATCGAGCGTTGCCGAGGCAATCGCTTGGATCGATAGCGAAATTCCGTCACTACAAACGGAAAAGATTGCACTCGATCGATCCACAGACCGTGTTTTGGCTCAGGCGATTACAAGCGGAGTGGATGTTCCTGGTTTTCGTCGAGGCATGATGGATGGCTTTGCCGTCCGTGCGAGTGACCTCAGAAAAGCATCAGAATCGGAACCGGTTGTACTTCGTGTTGTCGGCGATGTTTATCCGGGGAAACCATACTCAAGTCCATTATCTTCGATGCATGTGATTCGAATTATGACCGGCGCACCCATGCCGCCCGAGTGCGACGTGGTTATCCCTGTAGAAGATGTGCGGTTGCAGGATGACCAAATCGTTGTAAGTCATCCGGTTGCGACCGGTAAACATGTTGGACTTCCGGGCGAAGATGTTGCATCTGGCACGCTTGTTCTCGCCGCGGGTCGTCGAATACGACCGCAGGATATCGGCCTGCTCTCATCGATTGGTATCGATGCGGTTGAGGTTTTATGTAAGCCGAGGGTTCATCTGATTACTACTGGTAACGAGTTACTTCCCGCAGGGACGCCACCAAAAGATTTTATGATTACCGATGCCAATAGTCCCATGTTGGAATCGTTGATTCGTCGAGATGGTGGTTGTGTAACATCAGCAGGCATTGTGCCCGACGATCCAGAATGCATTCTTAAGGCATTTCAGGCCGAGGTGGAGATCATCATTGTATCTGGGGGTTCGAGCGTGGGACTCGAAGATCATGTCCCACAGTTGCTTGCTGAACATGGAGAATTAGGGATCCATGGAGTCCAGATGCGCCCAAGCTCGCCGGTGGGTATCGGGATTTTCAAAACACGGCTCGTTTTCCTCCTTCCCGGAAATCCAGTCTCCTGCCTTTGCGGATATGATGTTTTTGCTGGCCGAGCTATCCGGAAATTGACTGGGCGGGGAGCAGCATTGCCGTACCGCGAACAGAGACTTCCGCTCGGGGAATCGATGCTCTCTGTGGAGGGTCGAAAAGACTATGTTCGAGTCCAGATCGAAGAGGGCAAGGTTACCAAGGTCATGCCACAAGGTGCAGCAATGCTTTTTTCTGCGGTGAGGGCCGACGGCTTCGTTGTCATCTCTGAAGAAGCCGGATCGCTCAAGACTGGAGAGATGGTTACGGTCTATCTCTACGAACCACGCTAAAATATCAATGCATCTCGAGTGTCGAATCAGCCTCCGGCGTGACCCCTATTGCTTGTCTTGAGTGCTGCTGTGTAGCAAACCATGGATCGGAAGCCGACTTGCAACGTGCGGTGACGGGGCAGTGGTGGACCATTTCCATCGGGAAAAATGTCTTCGGGGCTGGGGGCTGCTGTATTGAAGAGTAATCGCCAGTTGAAAGAGCGTGATTTGGCTGGAAGGACGAACTCAGTATCTTGGTCATTCGCGTTGAAAAGAATCAATATATGTCGTCCACCTGGAGAGCCTTCAGAATCGCCTACAGCCCGCAAAAGACAGGTCAGCGTTTTTTCATCTTTGTCCCAACACACGGTCTCTCCACTGAGGTCATACCAACTGACATCCGGTAACTCGCCCGGCTTATGGGCCACACCTTCTAAAAAAGATTCTCGTCGCAGTGTCGGTTCAGCCTTGCGAAACTCAATCAGCGTGTGAGTAAACCGAACAAGGTCGGCATGTTCTTCAACGCGTGACCAATCAAACCAGGAAATTGTATTGTCTTGGCAGTAAGCATTATTATTACCGTATTGTGTGCGGCGGCACTCATCGCCTGCCACAATCATGGGAACTCCCTGACTTACCAAAAGCGTCGCCAGCATGTTTTTGATTTGTCGCTGACGTGTGAGGTCAATATTTTCCTGGTCGGTTGGCCCCTCGATTCCATAGTTGGCACTGTGATTATTGTCGTCTCCATCACGGTTGCCCTCGCCGTTGGCTTCATTATGTTTTCGTGAATAACTTACTAGATCATTGAGTGTGAAACCGTCGTGGGAAGTGACAAAATTGATGCTGTGGTAAGGCTTACGTCCACCGCGCTCATAGAGATCGCTTGAACCAGCGAGTCGAGTGGCCAATTTCCCTCGTAATTGGTCGTTACCGCGCCAAAAGCTGCGGACGTCATCGCGATATTGACCGTTCCATTCTGCCCACCGTAAATTAGCGAAAGTCCCTACCTGATAGGCACCTGCCGCATCCCAGGCTTCGGCGATGATTTTTGTATCGGCCAGCATGGGGTCTTCACCGATCATCTCTACAAGTGGCGGATTCGCGACTAGTTGCCCGTTGCGATCTCGACTCAATATTGAGGCGAGATCAAAACGAAATCCATCCACATGGTAATTGTGGACCCAGTGCCTGAGACAGTTGAAAATCATTTCTCGGCAAATAGGATGGTTGCCGTTGATTGTATTTCCACACCCGGAGTAATTCCGATAAAATCGCCCCCCGTTTTCGAGCATGTAGTAGACGCGATTTTCCAGCCCTTTGAAACTGAGTGTTGGTCCTAACTCGTTTCCTTCACACGTGTGATTAAAGACCACATCCAAAATAACTTCGATTCCAGCCTGATGCAGTGCCTTGACCATTTGTTTGAATTCATGGACTTGCGATCCTGGTTCTTGGCCTACGGCGTATCCCCGATGGGGAGCGAAAAAAGCCATCGGATCGTATCCCCAATAATTGGGATGCTTCAAATCATTTCCATGGAAATCTTTGATCGGAAACTCGTGAATAGGCATTAATTCGATGGCAGTTACTCCCAGAGACTGGAGATAGGGAATTTTCTCTATGACTCCCAGATAGCTGCCCGGATGCTCAACTCCGCTCGTATCTGAACGTGTGAAACCACGAACGTGCATTTCATAGATGACAGTCTCTGAAAGATTGCGTCGGAGATGGCGATCACCATCCCAGTCAAAATCATCATCAATCACAACACATTTAGGTGGGCGAATAATTCCATCGTCCGCTTGGAGGAAATGTCCAGAGAGTGCGCGCGCGTAGGGATCGATCAATCGTGCCGTTCCATCAAAGCGGTGTCCCATCTCAGGTTCATAGGGCCCGTCTGCCTGCATGTGATAGAGCTGTCCTGGCGGAAGGTCAGGCATAAAAATACTCCACACATCGCCCCAGCGATCCGACTCGGGATCATAGTGGATAACTGCCGAAGGCTCGTGATCTTCGATGGCATCGTAGAGGAGAACACGCATCGCCGTCGCACTGCGACTAAAGACAACGAACTGCACCCCGCCATCGTGAACAATCGCTCCATAAGGGAGCGGATGAGCGAATTGAAGCGCTGCAGAGGACTTGGAATGAAGTGGCATAAGCATCGAATGGTACCTACCGCAGGAGATTTGACAAACCGCATCCCACGCAAAATCGCCCCAGCTAAAAAAGACGCTTTCTAAAGATTGTGGGTAAAAAATAGAGAACACCCAATAAATACCACATTTCGCTTGCGCGGCAGACAAATTCAAGAAAATGTAAATATATGACGCGCAGGGACTTACCGTAGACTTTACTGGCCATGACAGCCGGAACGACTAGATAACTTCTCCGGCCTCGCAGCCCTCGTCCTGACACCGCTGTGAAAAAATTTAGATTCAGGGCAGGCATCCCCTGGAAAATCGCTAAAAAGTGCCTTTTTAGCGTTTAAACCCCGGCAGCCTTTTATTGCGTTGTCCAGCGAGCCACGTTCTTTGCAGCGTACGTGACGACCAGATTGGCCCCCGCACGATGCATGGCAATCAACATCTCGCTTGTGACTTCTTGCTCGTCGATCCAACCTCGTTCAGCGGCTGCCTGGACCATACTGTATTCGCCAGAAACGTTGTACGCGGCGAGAGGAACTCCGGGAAATCGATCCTTCACCTGTGCAATGACATCCAAATAGGCCAGAGCTGGCTTGATCATGATAATATCGGCCCCCTCGGCTAGATCGAGAGCGACCTCCCGCAGCGCTTGCCCGGCAGCAACGGCTGGATCCATTTGATGGGTACGGCGATCTCCGGAACCCGGTGTGCTTTCTACTGCATCGCGGAATGGTCCGTAAAAACTACTCGCGTATTTTGCGGCATAACTCATAATGGGAACATGTTGATAGCCGGAATGATCCAGACCTTTTCGTATTGCTCCTACCATTCCATCCATCATCCCACTCGGGGCGACCATATCGGCGCCAGCTTCGACGTGGCTCACTGCCTGTCGGGCAAGTAATTCCAGCGTGGCATCATTATCGACATCCGTTTGCCCGCTACTCTCAGAGAGAACCCCGCAGTGTCCATGGTCTGTGTACTCACAAAAGCAGACATCGGTAATGACCAAGATTTCAGGCGTCGCTTTTTTTGCGGCCCTTAAAGCTTGCTGGATAATTCCGTCGCTGCTTAAAGAATCGCAACCTTTGGCATCCTTTTTGTGGGGGATGCCAAACAACAGAACGCCTCCAATGCCGAGTGCTTGTATCTGGAGAAGTTCTGCACCGAGTTGGTCGACCGAAATCTGTTCATGCCCCGGCATGGAGACAATCGGTTTACGCACTTGCGTACCGCTACAAACAAAGAGTGGCAAAATGAGTTTTGACGCCGAAAGCTTCACTTCCTGAACGAGCGCGCGAACCGCTGGCAGATAGCGGAGTCGCCGCATGCGCGTCGTAGGGAACGATGAGGGAGTGTCGAAATCCATGTACTCAGTCTAAGTGGGGAAACGTGCAGGAACAAGAATGGCTCTCTATTCGAGAAACAAGGTTCTTTGTTCAGGGAGAATGGCAGAGGAATTTTCTGGAATTTGAGGCTTCAACCACATTTCGAGAACTTCGATGCCATAGGCTATCTGTTCATCGTTCAAGGTAATACCCGGCGCAATACGATGCCATTTGGAAAGGCAACGACGGCAGTAGGTTGCTGTCGCATGCTGCGCCACGAACACAGGATGTCCACGTAGCGGCGTTTGGGTTCCATCATTCAGGGGCCGCTCTGGTACGAACCGTTCGACAACAAACCGCTTTGCATGCAGCAGAATGACCGGCAACGTTTGTTCTTGGAGGTAGCTTTTTTCGGAAGAGCTTAAGTGAAATTGAGCGTGGAAATGTGAGCGATTGAGCGAGACAAACAGTGTGTCCAGTTTGCGCAAAGTTATCCCTTGATGCGCACGTCACCTTGTTTCGGCAGCAACCCAACCGAGGATCCAGCGGACTGGACCCTGTCTGAGGGGTAATCCAGCCCACGCCGCCGCTCTGCCCTATCCGCAGTATTCCCCCACGCGGTTCTTGAAGGCCTCATGTTCGTCCCAGATGGCCTGGGGAAGCTTCTTGGGAGCACCTCGACCCTCGCTACCCGTTTCCAGTCCGTTTTCGAGCTCGTTGAGCCACCCTTCGCGGTTGGCCACTTCACTCTTGAGGGCCTCTTTGTCGGGGACGAGAATCTCGGCGAGTTGCTCGGTCGTCGTGGTGTATTTGAGCCCGCTGATGTCAATGTGTTCTGGCTTGGGAACGAGGCCGATGGGGGTCTCCACCCATGTGTCCTTCCGCTCCAGCTGACGGACCGCCGCGTCGAGGACGCGGTAGTTTGCGCCGAAGCCATCCCAAATAAAATTCCCGTCGTCGTCGCGACGGAACCAGTTGACGCTGAAGACCGCAGGCGGTTTTGGCGTCTTCTCAGGGATGTCCAGCCACTTCTGAGCGTAGTCACTCACGTTGAAGGCAATGAAGGGACGGTTCGCCATCGGGTCGTAGCGGGGCTTCTGCCCAACGGCGGCTGCGGTAGGCTCACTGAACTGGCACAAGGCATGGTAGACGGCCTCGTTCCAGGAGCGGGCACGGCTGATAAGCGGATGCAGCTTGCTTGAGCGGCCGCCGATAAGGGCCACGTCGAGCGGTACGCCGTCGTTATTGCTGTAGTCAGAGTCCAAGTGCGGTACATTGCGGATGGGCATAGTAACGCGGGCGTTCTTCTGGTCCTTCTCCTCGGCGGAAGCATCGATTTCCTCGCCGAGCCAGTTCCAGGTGGTGATGCCGTCGCCTTGGGGGAAGTCTTCGCCGCTCTCACTCCACCAAACGCGTTTGCTCCCGTTGTTATCGACGAGAACCTGGTTGGTGAAGATGGGACCCCCTTCGCAGTCCTGAACTTCGGGCTTGGGATTACGCAACGCTTCCATGAGCATCTTATTGGCAAAGTCGCTCATGCCCTTGGTGACACCGAACATGCCAGCCTCGATGTTGTTCACGTAAAGTCTGCCATCGCCCTTCTTGGTGGCGCCGCCAATAATGTCGTCGCCAAGCGTAAAGACCTTATTTTGGGCCATGGGACCCTCTGCGACGCCGGTGGCGATATTGGTCTTCCCGCACATGCTGGGGAACGCGGCGCCGAAGTGAATGCGGCGGTCGCCATAGTCGATGCCGAATAACGCCATGTGCTCAACGACCTCGATCCCGACATCCTCGTCGGGTTGAGATTTCTTACGGGCGTTCTCCAGGGCCTGGATGCCGACGAGCCGCAGGCCGAATATCTTCTTGGGACCGAGTGCGTTTCCACCGTAGTCGCTGTTGATGGTGCGGCAGTAGAGTTCCTTCGGGAAGTGGGTGATCCACCGATCTTCCTTACTGAGGGTCCCATAGCTGTGGGTGATACGGGGAAAGCGAGTCTGCTTTTCGAGGATGCGCCAGCCATCATGGAGATTGCTCATCCGGTAGAGGTTGCAGACAACGTTGGCGCTGTCGGTCAACTGGACGCCGGCAGTAGCAAACTGGCTGTCGGCGGGATTGGTAACAAACGGCACCACATACATGGTGCGTCCCTTCATGACCCCGTCAAAGAGTTTGTCGAGCCTGCCGTGCATCTCCTCGGGATCCACCCAGAAGTTCAGCGGACCCGCTTCGACCGGGTCCTCGGTACAAATGACGGTACGTTCCTCGACGCGGGCAACGTCATTTTTGTCACTTCGGGCGTGGAAGCAACGCTTTCCGTAGACATCCTCGTCAAGGCGGGTGTAGGCACCGGATGCCTCCAACTCGTTCTCGAGTTTGATGATCTGGTCTGCTTTGCCAGTGATGATCTCGACAGAGTCGGGTTGGCACAGGTCGGCTTCCTTTCGGACCCAATCTTGCATGTGTGCAGGGAGTGATGCGATGGTTGATTCAATAGCGTCGGAGAGTGTGGTTTGAGGAGTCATTTTCTTTCAATCGTGTTTCTCGGTTGAATTTGCCGGCAAAGTACAAATTTTACGTCTTACGGCTGTGGAATGCCAAGTCCAAGGAACCCACCAGCATAAGCCTTTCTAGCGCAACTCTAGGCTTAGCCGAAACGGTTCATTGTTAAAAAAACGAAACCGTAGATTATAAAAATTTTGCTGCCCCTGCATAGCGCCCATGAAATAGCGCCCATGAAATAGCGCCCATGAAATAGCGCCCATGAAATAGCGCCCATGAAATAGCGCCCATGAAATAGCGCCTAAGGATTTTTAAGACC